>Ga0207664_10000066_pt1 | contig 109573 bp, 114 predicted proteins | sample LARL83metaG_FD_184349 | JGI IMG/M metagenome (GOLD analysis project Ga0207664, IMG submission 184349) | Corn, switchgrass and miscanthus rhizosphere microbial communities from Kellogg Biological Station, Michigan, USA - LAR L8-3 metaG... | ecosystem: Host-associated > Plants > Roots >...
CTTCCTGCTTCTTCTTGTCGGCCTCGTCCAGCGGCACGTCGCCCTTGGCGACGCTCTTGAGCTTCTTGCCGTCGTACTCGCTCAAGCTGCCGATCATCCACTCGTCGATGCGGTCGGACATCAGCAGCACTTCGATGCCCTTGGCCTTGAACGCTTCCAGTTGCGGGCTGCCGAAGGCGGCGGCGTAGCTGTCGGCGGTGATGTACCAGATCGCGTCCTGGCCGACGGCCATGCGACCGATGTAATCGTCCAGCGAGGTGGTCTGGTTCGTACCGTCGCCATTGGTCGAGGCGAAGCGCAGCAGCTTGGCGATGCGCTCGCGGTTGTTGGCATCTTCGCTGATGCCTTCCTTGAGCGTGTTGCCGAAGGCCTTGTAGAAGGTGGCGAATTTCTCCGGCTCGTCCTTGGCCAGCTTCTCGATCAGGTCGAGCACGCGCTTGACACAGGCGGCCTTGATGCGCTCGAGCTGGCGGTTGTGCTGCAGAATCTCGCGGCTGACGTTGAGCGGCAGGTCGTCGGCGTCGACCACGCCGCGCACGAAACGCAGGTAGTTCGGCAGCAGTTCCTCAGCCGCGTCCATGATGAAGACGCGCTTAATGTAGAGCTTCAGGCCCTTGCGCTCGTCGCGGCCGCCCATCATCAGGTCGAACGGCGGCTGCGAGGGGATGTACAGCAAGGTGGTGAAGCTCTGGCTGCCTTCGACGCGGTTGTGCGTCCACGCCAGCGCATCGTTGAAGTCGTGGCCGAGCGACTTGTAGAAGCTCTGGTAGTCCGCGTCGCTGATCTCCGACTTCGGCTTGGTCCACAGCGCCGAGGCGGCGTTGACGGTCTCGAATTCGTCGGTGGGCTTGCCATCCTTCTCGGTCGGCATGCGGATCGGGAACGCCACGTGATCGGAGTAGCGGGTGATCAGCGCGCGTAATTGCCAGCGGCTGAGGAACTCGTCCTCGTCGGCCTTGAGGTGCAGGATCACGGCGGTGCCGCGCTCGGCCAGCTCGACCGGCTCCAGCGAGTACTCGCCCTTGCCGTCGCTCTCCCACTTCACGCCCTCGCCCGCCGGCGCGTCGGCGCGTCGGCTCAGCACGGTGACCTTGTCGGCGACCACGAAGGCGGAGTAGAAGCCCACGCCGAACTGGCCGATCAGGCGCGCGTCGGCTTTCTGTTCGCCCGACATCGCCTCCAGGAAACGGCGCGTGCCGGAGCTGGCGATGGTGCCGATGTTGGCCACGATCTCGTCGCGGTTCATGCCGATGCCGTTGTCGCGCACGGTGACGGTGCGCGCGTCCGGGTCCCAGCTCACGTCGATGTGCAGCTCGCTGTCGCCGGCGGAAAGTTCCGGCTTGGCGATCGACTCGAAGCGCAGCTTGTCGCAGGCGTCGGAGGCGTTGGAGATCAGCTCGCGCAGGAAGATTTCCTTGTGCGAGTACAGCGAGTGGGTGACCAGGTGCAGCACCTGGGCGACTTCGGCTTCGAACTTGCGGGTTTCGGCGGGTGCGTTCATGCGTGGATGTTCCGTTGTTGCATTGACTATGGGAAATGGACCTCACCCTGCTCAGGGGGAGGGAGCAGAGCGGAGGTCAGGCGCCGCTCTGCAGCGCGGCGATGCGCTCCTCCAGCGGCGGATGGCTCATGAACAGCCGCTTGAAACCCTCGGCCAGCGGACCGGAGATGCCGAACGCGGCGATCGTCTGCGGCAGCGTGCTCTCGCCGTGATTGGCCTGCAGCCGCTGCAGCGCGGAGATCATCGCACCACGGCCGGCGAACTGCGCGCCCGCCGCGTCGGCGCGGAACTCGCGCCAGCGCGAGAACGCAGCCACGATGATCGAGGCGAACAGGCCGAACACCAGCTGCAGCACCATCACCACCACGAAATAGCCGATACCGGTGCCGCCTTCACGACTGTCGCGGCCGCCCGACATCCAGCTGTCGACCAGCCGGCCCACGATGCGGGCGGCCAGGATCACCAGGGTGTTCAGCACGCCCTGGATCAGGGTCAGGGTGACCATGTCGCCGTTCGCGACGTGGCCGATCTCGTGGCCGAGCACGGCGCCGGCCTGCTCGCGGTTCATCTGCTGCAGCAGGCCAGAGCTGACCGCCACCAGCGAGCTGTTCTTCGTCATGCCGGTGGCGAACGCGTTCATTTCCGGCGCGTCGTAGATCGCCACCTCGGGCATGCCGATACCGGCGGCCTGCGCGTGGCGGCGCACGGTGTCGACCAGCCAGCGCTCGGTCTCGTTCTGCGGCTGCTCGATCACCCGCGCGCCGGTGGACCATTTGGCGATCGTCTTGGACATCGCCAGCGAAATGAACGCACCGCCCATGCCGAACACGGCAGCGTAGGCCAGCAGGCCGCCCATGCCGCCGTAGCCGCGGGCAGCGGCCATCTGGTCGATGCCGAACAAGTGGCAGACGATGCTCAGCAGGAGCAGGACGGCAAGGTTGGTGCCAATGAATAATGCGATGCGACGCATGGCTGTCTCTCTATCGTGGCAGTCATGAAGGGGACTGGGGTGGATTGAAAATTCGGGGCGGCGGCCGGCGCTTTCAAGGGTTCGGCACGGCATCTAAGATGCGCCGATGAGCTATCGCGGCCGTTTCGCCCCCTCGCCCACCGGACACCTGCACTTCGGCTCGCTGGTCGCCGCGGTGGGCAGCTGGCTATGCGCGCGGCATGCCGGGGGCGAGTGGCTGTTGCGGGTGGAAGACATCGACCCGCCGCGCGAGGTTCCCGGTTCGGCGGCGAGCATCCTGGCCGCGCTGCCGGCGTTCGGCCTGGTCGCCGACGCACCGGCGCTGTTCCAGTCGCAGCGCATCGCCGCGTACGACGCGGCGTTCGAACAACTGCGCGCGGCCCATCAGGTGTTTCCGTGCTGGTGCAGCCGCAGCGAGCTGGCCGGGACGATCAGGATCCATCGCGACGGCCGCTGCATCGCGTCGCCACAGGCCGGTCAACCGCCAGCCTGGCGCTTGCGCGTGCCGGATATCGCCATCGCATTCGACGATGCACTGCAGGGCCCGCAGCGACAGAACCTGCGCGACGAGGTGGGCGACTTCGTGATCCGCCGGGTCGAGGGGTTGTATTCGTACCAGCTCGCCTGCGTGGTCGACGACGCCTTCCAGGGCGTCACCGAGGTGGTGCGCGGGCAGGACCTGCTCGACTCCACCGCGCGGCAGATCTGGCTGCAACGCTGCCTGGGGCTGCCCACGCCGGCTTATCGCCACCTGCCGCTGGTGCTCGACGGCGAGGGACGCAAGCTGTCGAAGTCCGAACAGGCCTTCCCGGTCGACCCGGCCGACCCGCTGCCGGCGCTGCGGCGGGCGCTGGCGTTCCTGCGGGTACCGGCGCCGGCCACGGCAGTGGATGCCCACGACCTGCTGGCGCAGGCGCTGGCGAATTTCGATCCGGCGGATTTGCCGCATTGCAGCGGTCACTCTTTCGCCTGAAACGCTATAAATGCGGAACGCATCGGCACCCCAGGGCCATGGCTGAAACATGCCGCTGCCATGATCCGGTACGACAGACAGCCCTCCGCTACACCCGCACAGGAGATTCAAGGACATGACTCAGCGCACGGCATTGGTCACAGGCGGCACCGGTGGTATCGGCAGCGCGATCGTTCGCTACCTCGCCGGACAAGGGCATCGGGTGGCCACCAATTATCGTGACCCGGGCAAGGCCGAAGCCTGGCGCAAGGCGATGGCGGCGGATGGCATCGAGGTGTGCATGGTGCAGGGCGACGTCTCCGATCCGGTCGCCTGCGAAGCGATGATCCGCGCGATCGAGGCCAAATGCGGGCCGGTCGACATCCTGGTCAACAACGCCGGCATCACCCGCGACACCACCTTCCACAAGATGACCTACGAGCAGTGGACGGACGTGGTGAACACCAACTTGAACGCCTGCTTCAACGTCACCCGCCCGGTGATCGAGGGCATGCGTGCGCGCAAGTGGGGCCGCATCGTGCAGATCAGCTCAATCAACGGCCAGAAGGGCCAGTACGGCCAGGCCAACTACGCCGCCGCCAAGGCCGGCATGCATGGCTTCACCATCTCGCTGGCGCAGGAGAACGCGAAGTTCGGCATCACCGTGAACACCGTGTCGCCCGGCTACGTCGGCACCGACATGGTGATGGCCGTGCCCGAGGAAGTGCGCGAGAAGATCGTGGCGCAGATCCCGGTGGGCCGCCTCGGCCGGCCGGACGAAATCGCCCACGCCGTGGCCTTCTTCACCGGCGACCAGGCCAGCTGGATCACCGGCGCGAACCTGGCGATCAACGGCGGGCATTACATGGGCTGGTGAGGAAGCAGGGGCGAATGGAGAGAAGTGAGCAAGAGCCAGATTTTCTCTTTCCTCACTTCTCGCCCTTCTCCAGCAGCTTCTCCAGTACCTTGCCCACGGCCGCGAACGCGAACGCGCCGGTGATGTGGGTGGCCGCACCCAAGCCGCCGCCACAGGCCAGGTTCATCGCGTCGCCGCCGGGCGGGCGGGTGCCGCAGACGGTGCCGTCGGGTTGCGGGTACTGCACGTTCTGCAGCGAATAGACGGCTGAAACGCCGAAGTAGCGATCCGGGTTGCGCGGAAAATTGAAATCCGTGCGAAGCTTCTTGCGGATCAGGCTGAACATCGCATCGTGCTCGGTACGCGACAGGTCGCGCACGCGGATCTGGGTGGGGTCGGTGCGCCCGCCGGCCGAACCCACGCTGACGATCGGCAGCTTGCGCCGGCGGCACCAGGCGATCGTCTCCAGCTTCACCCGGAACGCGTCGCAGGCGTCCAGCACCACGTCATAGCCGTGGTCGAGCAGTTCATCCAGCGTGGACGGGGTGAGGAAACGTTCGATCGCCTCCAGCCGGATCGTCGGGTTGATCGCGCGTGCCCGCGCCGCCATCACGCCCACCTTCGACTTGCCGTACTCGCCGTCCAGCGCGTGCAGTTGGCGGTTGGTGTTCGACACGCAGACCTCGTCCGCGTCGATCAGGGTGAGCCGGCCCACGCCGCTGCGCGCCAGCGCCTCGACCGCCCACGAACCGACGCCGCCGATGCCGATCACGCAGACATGCGCGCGCGCCAGCGCGGCCACGCTGCCGTTGCCGTACAGACGCTCGACGCCGGCGAAGCGCTCGGCGGGAAAGGCCACGTCACTCATGTAGTACTGCCGCTTGTATCCGTATCACTGGCCTGGCCTGCTGGGTCGAAGCGGCCATTTTATCGCGCCCGCGTGGCTGCAACGCGTCTGCACGGGTTATCCTTGCGGCCATCTTCATTCTCGGAATCGTGGCGATGCGCGTAGCTTTGATGATCCTGCTCGGCCTGGTGATCGGTGTGATCGGTACGGCCAACGTGATGAATGCGCTGGCCGCGCGCAACCCGATGCCGAAGGCCGTGATGGAAACCATGGGCTACCACATGGGCGAACTGAAGAACGCGATGAAGGCCAAGCAGTGCGACCCGGTCAAGGTGCAACATCACCTGGCTCGCATGGAATCCACGTCCAGCGACATCATGCCAGTGTTCGGCATCGATGAAAAAACCTTCACCGACGACGCCACCCAGTTGCAGAACCGCCTGCAGCAGGCCGTGCAGGCCGCGCCCGTCACCTGCGAGGCGCTGGCCGCGGCGGTCAAGCCGGTCGGCGAGACCTGCAAGAGCTGCCACCAGCAATATCGCTGAAACGTCTTGTCCTCCCTTGCTTGCGGGGGAGGACAGAATCAGAAGCGGATCTTGCCGCGCAGCATCTGGCCGTACATCACCCAGTCGCCAACCAGGCTGTACAGCGGATGCTTGAACGTGGCCGGACGGTTCTTCTCGAACACGAAATGGCCGATCCAGGCGCATCCGTAGCCGAACACCGGCGCCAGCCACAGCCAGCGCAGCTGGCCGCTCGCCAGGGCCAGCACGATCACCGCCAGCACCAGCGTGCTGCCGATGAAATGCAGGCGACGGCAAAGGCGGTTGCTGTGCTCGCTGAGGTAGAAGGGATAGAACTCGGCAAAGCTGCTGTAGCCGGACATGTTTCTACTCCGCGGCGGGATCGTTCGATTCTGCCACGCGGACATGCCACACGCTCTGTGGGGCGGACTGTCGCCCACCGGCTTTTGCCTTGTTGAAACCCAAGAGCGGCGGGCACTGCCCGTCCTGCGAAGCAAGGCAATCCGCGCCGCCTACTCCGGCAGCGGAATGAACTCTTTGTCGTCGCCGGGCACGTTCGGAAAGCGTCCTTCGCGCCAGTCGGCCTTGGCCTGCTCGATGCGCTCGCGCGTGCTGGCCACGAAGTTCCACCACAGGTGCCGCTCGCCATCCAGCGGCGCGCCGCCGAACAGCATCAAGCGGCTCGCCTCGTGCGCGCGCAGCGGCGGCGCCGACGGACCGGCCTGTACCGCCATCTGCTGCGCGCCGACCTCCAGCTCACCCCAGCGGACCGCGCCATCGACCACGTGTACGCCGCGCTCGGCGTGCTCGACCGGTAGCGCCAGTTCGGCACCCGCGGCCAGTTGCACTTCCAGGAAGAACATCGGCGCGAACACCTTCACCGGCGAGCGTTCGCCGTAGGCCGTGCCTGCAATCAGCACGGCCTCCATGCCGGGCCGGCGGATCTTCGGCAATGCGGCGCGGTCGTGATGATGGAACTCCGGGTCCACCTCGGCATCGGCCTGCGGCAAGGCCACCCAGACCTGGATGCCATGCAGCAGCTGGCCACCCTGGCGAGCCTCCGGCGGCGTGCGTTCGGAGTGGACGATGCCGTGACCGGAGGTCATCCAGTTCACTTCGCCGGGGCGGATGTCGGCCAGGCTGCCGAGGCTGTCGCGGTGGCGGATCGCGCCGTCGAATAGCCAGGTCACCGTGGCCAGGCCGATGTGCGGATGCGGACGCACGTCCATGCCCTTGCCGGCGGCGAACGTGGCCGGCCCGATGTGGTCGAAGAACACGAACGGGCCGACGTGGCGCGCCTGCAGCACCGGCAGCATGCGGCGAACCATGAAGCCGTCACCCAGATCGTGCACGCGGGCGTCGGCAATCAGCATCGGGGCAGCTTCCATCACGCTCTCCTTACCAGGCCCGTTGATATTGCGCCGGGGCGTCGATCTTCGCACCCAGCAGTTGCGCGGCGCGGCGCGGGAAGTACGGATCGCGCAGGCTCTCGCGGGCGATCAGTACCACGTCGGCGGCGTCGTTGGCGACGATTTGCGCGGCCTGCTCCGCGCCGGTGATCAGGCCCACCGCGCCGGTGGCGATACCGGCCTCGCGGCGGATCTGCGCCGCGAACGGCACCTGGTAGCCCGGTCCCAACGGGATCTTCGCGTGCGGCAGCAGGCCGCCGCTGGAGACGTCGATCAGGTCCACGCCCAACGGCTTCACCTGGCGCGCCAGCTCGACGCTCTGTCCGATGTCCCAGCCGCCTTCGGCTACCCAATCGGTGGCCGAGAGGCGCAGCCACAACGGCAGTTCGGCCGGCCACACTTCGCGTACGGCGACGATCACCTCGCGCACCAGGCGGGTGCGGTTCTCGAAGCTGCCGCCGTAGCGATCGTCGCGCCGGTTGCTCAGCGGCGACAGGAACTGGTGCAGCAGGTAACCATGCGCCGCGTGCACCTCGATCAATTCGAAGCCGGCCGCCAACGCGCGTTGCGCGGCGGCGCGGAAGTCCGCGATCACCGCCTGGATGCCGGCCTCGTCCAGCGCTTGCGGCGCAGGCCAGCCGGCATCGAACGGTAGCGCCGACGGTGCCACGGTGCGCCAGTCGCCCTGCCCGGCCGGCACCGGGCCATGCCCATCCCACGGCCGCAGCGTGCTGGCCTTGCGCCCGGCGTGCGCCAGCTGCATGCCGGCGATCGCGCCCTGCGCTTTGATGAAACGGGTGATCGGCTGCCACGCCTGCAACTGGGTCTGGTTCCACAGGCCGGTGTCCTGCGGCGAGATGCGTCCCTGCGCGGAGACCGCCGAAGCTTCGGCGATCACCAGGGCCGCGCCGCCGACCGCGCGGCTGCCGAGGTGCACCATGTGCCAGTCGTTCGGCACCCCGTCGGTGGCGGAGTACTCGCACATCGGCGACACCACCAGGCGGTTGCGCAAGGTCAGGCTGCGTTGGGGGAACGGATCGAACAGGTTCATGGGGGAATCCAGCGTCATGGAAGTGTCGAGATGCAGACAGGGTCCCATGGAATCAAGCCGCCGTGCCGTCGCGTGCGGCGAACGCTGCGTCCGGTGCAGCCAACCATTCGGCGATGCGCGAGGCCATCGGCGCCGGTGTCTTCATCCAGCCGAAATGGTCGGCCGGCGAGCCGCCCAAGTCTTCCTGCGTGATCACCTCCACGCGGCGCTCGCCCGGACCCAGCTTGCCCAGCAGCCACTCCAGCGACGCCAGCGGGCCCAGCCAGTCCTGCTGCAGGCGCAACGCCAGCAACGGCAGTTGCAACGCGGCCAGCTCGCGCTCGAAGTCCTGCGCCATCCCGGCCACCGCATAGCGGCCGCTGCGGCCGCTGCGCGCCCAGTCGGCGATCACCGCGCGCGCCTCATTGCCGCCAAAGCCGATCCGCCGCCCGGGCAGATGACCCACCAGCCCGGCCAGCAGCGGGGCCAGCGCGTAAGCCGCGCCGATCAGCCAGCCATGCCGGAACCGGCGCCAGTACGGCGCACCGCTGGCGACCAGCACAAGGCCAGCGAAGTCGTGCGGATGCAGGCTGGCATAAAGCAACCCGAGCTGGCCGCCGAGGCTGTGCCCACCCAGCCAGCAGTTTGCCTGCGACCAGCGGTGGCGCACCGCCGCCATGCCTGCGGGCAGGTCGTCCTGCAGCAATTCGCGATAACCCCAGTTACAGCCGCGGCCGGCACGGCGATCGCTGGAACCGATGCCGCGCCACTCGTGCAGCACCACCGCGATGCCCCGTGTCGCCAGCGCCTGGGCCAGCGGCAGGTAATGCCGGGCCGGTATGCCCATCGCCGGAATCCAGTACAGCAAACGCTGCCAGGCGCCGGCGGGAAGCACGGCCAACAACTCGTAGCGGGCACCGTCGGCGGCAGTTACCGGGACGACCAGCGGCTCGGCCGCTGCAGGAATGTTTTCGATGGAATGATCGGACATCCCGGCAGGCTAGCGAATTGCCCCCGCCACTACAAAAAAGAGGCCGGCTTGCGCCGGCCTCTTCAAGCTGATTCCGCCACCACGATCAAACGGGGGTGACGTCTTCGGCCTGCAAGCCCTTCTGGCCATCGACGACCTTGAAGCTGACCTTCTGGCCTTCTTGCAGGCTCTTGAAACCCGAGCCGGTGATGGCGCGGAAATGCACGAATACGTCAGGGCCATTATCCCGGCTGATGAAACCGAAACCCTTGGCGTCGTTGAACCACTTGACGGTACCTACTTCACGATCCGACATGACTAACTCCGATCCTATCCAGACGCTGAGACAAACCGGCCCCAACGGGCCGACGGTTCACTGAGCATGCAGGGTCCGGTGCAACAGTCGGATTCAGGAAATCCTTACCGGGCACTCACGTAGCCAAGCAGACGCAGCGGGCCAAGCATAACGGATTTTCAGCCCGCGAGTGATTTGTCAAGCAGGCTGTCGCGGACATTATTCGGGCAGGAAAAAACCGGGCATCTTTGCCCGATTTCCCCTACAAACGCGGCAATCAGACCGGGGTCACTTCTTCGGCCTGCAGGCCCTTCTGACCCTGTACCACCTTGAAGGAGACCTGCTGGCCTTCCTGCAGGCTCTTGAAACCGCCGCCGGTAATGGCGCGGAAATGCACGAAAACGTCCGGGCCATTGTCGCGGGCAATGAAACCGAAGCCCTTGGCGTCGTTGAACCACTTGACGGTACCCATCTGACGATCAGACATGTTAATCACTCCACAGGTTTATAGACGCGACCGCCAAGAGAGCGACCGGCCGGCTTGACTGGTATGCAAGGAAACAACCCAGGGGTGAACGATGAGGCAGATCGCGGATCGGCTGCATCGGGCCACAAACTCTGCTGACCCCGGCAAACACAGTGGGCGGATCATAACGGCACAACGGGGCGGAACGGAATGGAGCCAATTCACCGTTTTTTGCCGGTTCCGCGATAAATTCAGATTTTCTTGACCTTCGGCGCGGTCTAGTGGTGGCCAGTTCCCGGATCCACTGTCCGTTGACCGCCCGGCTCGCCGGTACGATCGCCAAGTCGAGGAGAGCCATGATGCCTTCCCTGTCCCACCTGACATTGATCAGTCTGCTCGGAGGCCTGCTGCTGGCTGGCTGTGCGCAGCACGCCGCCACCAGGACGACGACCACCACCTCCGCCACGACCTCCACCACGAGAACCCCGTCCACCTCCACCACAAGGGCCGCCAGCGCCCCGCATCGGGAGCACGCCACCCCCACCCGCAGCAAGCCTGCCGCCGAATCCGACCTGTCCGACAACACCGGCATTGCCGCCTGCGACGACTATCTCTCCAGCTACCTCGCCTGCCATCGCGCCGCGGCGATCTACGCGCCGGACCAGTTGCAATCCCGCTACGAGGCGATGCGCAGCAGCCTGCTGCGCGATTCGAAGAACCCGGATATCCGGCCGCAACTGGCGGCACGCTGCAACTCGCTGGCCAACCAGCTGCGCCAGGCCCTGCACGGCAAGTCATGCACGGAGAACCCGGCTCCGGCCGGCACGCCGTAGCCCCTCGGACGGTAACGGGGTGCCGCCTAGCCGGCTTCTCGCCAGGCCGCACGCAGCAGCCGCGCCATCGCCGCGGGCTGGGTGCTGCCCAGACGGATCTCCGGGGTGCCGTGCCAGCGGGCGGTATCGGCGATCGCCTTGGCTACCGCCTGCACCAGCGGCGGTTCCGGCGACACGCCCGGCTCCAGGAACAAGGCCTTGACCTCGAACTGCCCGGTACTGCGATGGGCCTTCGCGTCGAGCCGGCCGATCAATCGGCCACGATGCAGGATCGGCAGCACGAAGTAGCCATAGCGGCGCTTCGGCGCCGGCGTGTAGCACTCGATGGTGTACTCGAAATCGAACATCGCCAGCGCCCGCGCGCGATCCCAGACCAGCGGATCGAACGGCGACAGCAGCACGGTACGGGTGGCGCGCAGGCGGCCGGCGAGCGCCTTGTCCAGCGCCTCGGCATGGTCGCGGTGCACATAGCCGGGCGTGCTCCAGCCCTGCACCGGCACCGCCAGCAGTTCGCCGCTGGCCAGCAGCGGGGCCAGTTCGCGATCACTTACTTTCGGCTTCAGGCGGAAATAGTCGGCGATCCAGCCGGCCTGGGTCACCCCCAGCGCGCGCACGCCATCGACGATGAAACGCTGGCGCAGCTGCGCCGCGGAGGGCGCGGCGGCGGGATCGAACGGCGGGTCGAGCCGGGCCAGCACGTTCTCGGCCAAGTCATAGACGCGCTGGAAGTTGTCGCGCCGCGCCACCATCAGCTCGCCCAGCGCAAACCATGCCTCCAGCCAGCGCTTCTCCGGCTTCCACTCCCACCAGCCCGGCTTGCTGGCGCCGTCCCTGCGCGCGAAATCCGCCGCCCGCACCGGGCCGGATGCACGAACCGCCTCCAGCAGCGCATCCATCTCGACACGTTGTTCGCGATGCATCCGCGCCGCATTCCGTTGCGCCCAGTGATGTGTGCGATGACCGTGCCCGCCGCGATGCCAGGCGATATCGGCGGCGCTGACGAAGCACGCCTCGTGCGCCCAGCATTCGGCCAGCCGGCCCTGCGCCAGCGCCTCGTCCAGCCAGCCCATCGGGTAGTCGCCCAGGCGCGAGTGCAGCACCAGGTAGGGGCTGCGCGCCACCACGTGGATGGTGTCGATCTGCAGCAGGCGCATGCGCTCGACCGCGGCCACCACGTCGTCGCGCCGTGGCCGTCGCCGCGGCGGCTGCAGCAGACCTTGCGCGGACAGTTGCAAGGCCCGCGCCTGCACCAGGCTCAACACGCGGCCATCACCTGAAGCGGCGCCCAATGGCGGTGCATCTTCACAACGTCGTGATCTGGATATTGAGCCGGCATTTACAAAGTCCCTGCTAGCGTGAAACCCGAGTTGGGCCGGACGGGGGGTCCGCCCGATGGCGTGCGGACATCCGCACAACCTCACCGATCATTCTGGCATGGAGTACCGATGATGAAATCCCGCAAGCCGCTATTGACCGTCCTCGCCGCCGGCACCTTGTTGTTCGCCGGCAGCCTGATCGCGCAGCAGGACATGCCGCCGCAGACTCCTCCTCCGCCCCCCACAGACACGGCACCGCAGCCTCAGCCGCAACCACAACCGGTCCCGCAGACACCTCCGGCATCGCCAGCACCGGCGCAATCGAGCATGCCGGCGACACCGCCACCAGCTCCGCCGTCGGCCAGCACGGCGGCTGCACCGCCCACTGGCCAGGCCGATGCGGCCACCATGAACACGCCGGCCGGCGAGCTCAGCGTGCATTCGAGCATGCCGCCGCCTCCGCCGGCCGGCCCGGCGCCCGCTTTCGAGCAATTGTCCGGCGGCGGGAAATACATCACCGAGGACCAGGCTTCGGCCTATCCGCTGCTCGCCAACGACTTCCTCTATGCCGATCACAACCGTGACGGCCGGATCAGCAAGAGCGAGTACGCGCGCTGGACCGCAGGCAAATAAGCCCTCTCGCAACAGACGCCGGCCGCACGCGCGGCCGGCGTTTTCATGTGCCAGTCACCGTCGCCCATGACCGCTCCGCTAGACTGACCCGCCGCCCTGCCAGAAACTTTTCCTCATGAAGCGATCGACTGCGGCCATCCTCCTGGCCTTGTCCGCCGGCACCCTGGCTACCGCCGCACACGCGCAGAACCCGGACCCCACCGACATCCGCGCCTGCACCGCCATCGAGAGCGACGCCCAGCGGCTGGCCTGCTACGACCATGCGACCGGCCGGGTCAACCTGCCGATAGCGCAGAAGCGGGTGGACGAGACGACCACGACGCCGAGCATCTTCGGCCGCGACCGCCAGAAGACGCCCAGTGCCGCCGTGGAACCCAACAGCGAAGTGGCCACGCCGCTGTCGCTGCTCGACAGCCGCTGGGAACTGTCGCCGGAAAGCAAGCTCGGCACCTACAACATCCGCGGCTACAAGCCGGTCTACGTGCTGCCGGCCTTCTTCACCAGCAACCAGAACAATCAGCCGCACAGCCCGAACCCGAACAATACGGTGACGGACCAGGGCGAGCAGTTGGACAACGTCGAGGCGAAATTCCAGCTCAGCCTGAAAGCCAAGGTATGGCAGGGCGTGTTCGGCGACGCCGGCGACCTGTGGGTGGGCTACACCCAGTCCTCGCGCTGGCAGGTCTACAACTCGCAGCTGTCGCGCCCGTTCCGCGAAACCAACTACGAGCCCGAGGCGATGCTGGTGTTCAACACCCACTATCAGGTACTGGGCTGGGATGGGCGGATGCTCAGCATCGGCTTCAACCACCAGTCCAACGGCCGCAGCGATCCGCTGTCACGCAGCTGGAACCGGGTGATCGCCAACGTCGGCTTCGAGCGCGATGGCTGGACCGTGATGCTGCGCCCGTGGTGGCGTGTCCCGGAAGCACGCAGCGACGACAACAACCCCGACATCGGCAACTACATGGGGCGCGCCGAAATGCAGGTCGTGCACGAGTGGCACGGCCAGGAATTCGGCATGCTGCTGCGCCACTCCCTGCGCGGCGGCAGTCGCAGCCACGGCTCGGCGCGCTTCAGCTGGAGCTTCCCGATGGCCGGCAACCTGCGCGGCTACATGGAAGTGTTCAAAGGCTACGGCGAAAGCCTGATCGACTACAACCACAACGCCACCTACCTGGGATTGGGCGTGTCACTGCTCGACTGGTATTAGGTCAGGCCGCAAACGGCGAAGGCCCGGTGCAGGCACCGGGCCTTCGCGCATCTGCGGATCGCGGCGCGGTCGCGCCGGCGATCAGTGGTGGTGTCCGCCGGCACCGTGCACGTGGCCGTGCGCCAGCTCTTCGGCAGTGGCGCCACGCACGTCGGTCACCTCGATGGCGAAGTGCAGGGTCTTGCCGGCCAGCGGGTGGTTGGCGTCGATGAAGACCACGTCGTTCTCGACCTTGGTCACGGTGACGTTGATCTGGCCTTCCGGGCCGTTGCCCTGGAACTGCATGCCGGGCTGGATGTCCTCGACGCCTTGGAACGCCGCGCGCGGCACTTCCTGCATCAGCTCGTCATGGCGCACGCCGTAACCCTCTTCGGGCGCCACGTCAGCGGTGAACTTGTCGCCGACCGCGCGGCCTTCCATCTGCTTTTCCAGGCCCGGCACGATATGGCCGCTGCCATGCAGATAGGTCAGCGGCTCGCGACCCTCGGAGCTGTCGATGACCTGGCCCTCGTCGTCGGTCAGCGTGTAATGGAAGGCGGCAACGGAATTCTGGGCAATCTGCATGAGGTTCTCGCGAATAGGTTCAAGTCCGCCGGCCAGGTGCCGACACGAACCGCGCAGAATACCAGAACCGCGCAAACCGGCCTGCAGGCCGCGCGACGCCATGGAATGCGCCGGCGTACTGCCGGCAAGCTACCGTGGGCGATCGAGAGGAAGCCGGATCAGCTGGCGAGCCGGGCCTGCGTGTCCTTGCCGATCTTCTCCGGCGTGTCGGTGGAGGCATAGCGCTTCACCACCTGGCCGTTCGCATCGACCAGGAACTTGGTGAAGTTCCACTTGATCGACTCGCTGCCGAGAATGCCCTTGCCTTCGCTCTTCAGCCACTTGTACAGCGGATCGGCATGCTCGCCATTCACCTCGAGCTTGGCGAACATCGGGAAGGTCACGTCGTACTGGGTGCTGCAGAAGGTCTTGATCTCGGCCTCGTCGCCGGGTTCCTGGTGGCCGAACTGGTCGCACGGAAAACCGAGCACCACCAGGCCCAGGTCGCGCTGGTCCTGCCACAGCGTCTCCAGCCCCTGATATTGCGGGGTGAAGCCGCACTTGGATGCCACATTGACGATCAGCAGGGTCTTGCCGCGCCATTCGGCGAGCGAGCGCTGGTTGCCATCGATATCGCGAACGGTGAAATCGTAGACGCTGGACATGGACGGACTCCGTCTTGATGGATCAATCCAGCAGCATACGCCATCGGCCGTGATGTCCGTGGCATAGAATGGCCCACCACCCGCAAGCCAGGCGCCGTCGTGATCCGCTTCGTCGATGTCCACAAGTCCTACCGCGTCGACGGCAAGGACATTCCCGCGCTGCAGCCGTTCAGTCTCGACATCGCCGATGGCGAGGTGTTCGGCATCATCGGCCTGTCCGGTGCCGGCAAATCGACGCTTATACGGCTGATCAACCTGCTCGAACGGCCCAGCGGCGGGCACATCTTCGTGGGCGATACCGAGATGACCGCGCTGGCCGAACCGGCATTGCGCGCGCAGCGGCGCCGCATCGGCATGATCTTTCAGCACTTCAACCTGCTCGCCTCGCAGACGGTGGCGGACAACGTGGCGTTCCCGCTGCGGCTGGCCGGCGAACGCGACGCCGGCGTATTGCGCGCACGCGTCGACGAACTGCTGGCGCGGGTGGGGCTGACCGCGCATGCCGACAAGTACCCGTCGCAGCTTTCCGGTGGCCAGAAGCAGCGCGTCGGCATCGCGCGCGCGCTGGCCAACCGGCCGTCCATCCTGCTGTGCGACGAGGCCACCAGTGCGCTCGACCCGCAGACCACCGCTTCGGTGCTGGAGCTTCTGGCCGAGATCAACCGCGAACTGAAGCTCACCATCGTGCTGATCACCCACGAGATGGACGTGGTGCGCCGCGTGTGCGACCGCGTGGCGGTGCTCGACGCTGGTGTCATCGTGGAGCGCGGCGCGGTCGCCGACGTGTTCCTGCATCCGCGGCACTCCACCACGAAACGCTTCGTCAACGAGGCGTTGCCGGAAGAAGCGGCCAGCGAACTGGCGCCGTTCGTCCGGGTACCCGGGCGCATCCTGCGCCTGAGCTTCCGCGGCGACGCCACGCTGACGCCGGCGCTGGGCCGCGTGGCGCGCGAGACAGGCGTGGAGTTCAACATCCTCGCCGGGCGCATCGACCGCATCAAGGACCTGCCCTACGGCCAGCTCACCCTGGCGATGCAGGGCGAACGGGTGGACGCCGCGCTGGTTGCGCTGCGCGAGGCCGGCATCGAGATCGAGGAGCTGCACCGATGAACCCGTTGCCGAAACTCTTTCCGAACATCGATGACTGGGGCGAGATCGGCCGCGCCTGCATCGATACCCTGCTGATGCTGGGCGGCTCGCTCGCCCTCACCGTGCTGATCGGCCTGCCGCTGGGCGTGCTGCTGTACCTCACCGGCAAGGGCCAGCTGCGGCCGATGCCGAAGCTCTATGCGGTCACTTCGCTGCTGGTGAACATCCTGCGCTCGGTGCCGTTCATCATCCTGATGATCGTGCTGATGCCGGTCACCTATGCCCTGGTCGGCACCAAGCTGGGCATCCGCGGTGCGATCCCGCCGCTGGTGATCGGCGCCGCGCCGTTCTTCGCCCGGCTGGTGGAGACCGCGCTGCGCGAGGTACAGCAGGGCGTGATCGAGGCCAGCCAGGCGATGGGCGCCAGCCTGTGGCAGATCGTGCGTCACGTGCTGTTGCCGGAGGCCCGCGGCGGGCTGTTCGCCGGCGTCACGGTCACCGCGATCGCGCTGGTCGGCTATACCGCGATGGGCGGCGCGATCGGCTCCGGCGGCCTCGGCGACCTGGCCTACCGCTACGGCTACCTGAGCTACAAGTCCGATTACATGCTGGTCACCGTGGCGCTGCTGATCGTGCTTGTGCAGCTGCTGCAGATGATCGGCGACCACATCGTGACGCGTTATAAGCAACGCTGATCTGGTTATTTGCGTTTGGCGGCATGGGCGGCCTACTTTCGTTGACCGCCCGTGAGAGTCGCCGCCATGAGATTGCTGCTCGCCGCCGTCGCCGCCATCCTGGCCCTGCTCCTGCTGGCCGGCTATGCCGCGCCGAAGTCGTGACGACGCCGGAAAGCCATGCTTTCCCCCCGGTTTGTATTTGGCAGTATAGACGGCTTATCATTGTGCGCCGCACAAGTGAATCCGCCATGAAACTGCTGCTTGCTTCCCTCGCCCTGACCCTGCTGTTGCTTGCCGGCTGCTCCGGCTCCGGCAAGCAGGACGACAACGTCCTCACCGTGGCCGCAACCGCGGTGCCCCACGCGGAAATCCTCAAACAGGCCAAGCCGCTGCTGGCGAAGGAAGGCGTGGACCTGCAAGTCAAGGTGTTCGCCGACTACGTGCAGCCGAACACCCAGGTAGCCGAAAAGAATGTCGACCTGAACTACTTCCAGACCAAGCCCTACCTGGATGCGTTCAACCGCGAACGCGGCACCCAGCTCACCATCATCACCGGCGTGCATATCGAGCCGTTTGGTGCGTACTCGCACAAGTACAAGAGCATCGACCAGCTGCCCGACGGCGCCAGCGTGACGCTGCCGAACGACCCCAGCAACAACAGCCGTGCGCTGTTGCTGCTGGCGAAACACGGCCTGATCACGCTGAAGGATCCGACCGACGAGATGGCCACGCTGAAGGACGTCACCGCGAATCCGAAACACCTGAAGTTCCGCGAGCTGGAAGCAGCGATGCTGCCGCGCACGCTGGACGAGGTGGACCTGGCGCTGATCAACACCAACTACGCGCTGGCCGCCGGGCTGAATCCCACCAAAGACGCGTTGCTGATCGAGAGCAAGGACTCGCCCTACGTGAACTACCTGGTCGGCCGCCCCGACAACCGGAACGACCCGCGGGTGCAGAAGCTGGCCAGGGTGCTGAACAGTCCGCAGATCAAGGCGTTCATCGAGCAGCAGTACCATGGCGCCGTGCTGCCAGCATTCTGATGTCATGCCGTGCTCCCTCCCTGCAAGCAGGGGGAGGAGCACAAGCCGCCTTACCCCTGCGACGCAGGAATCTGGAACACCTGGCGCAGATACGCCACGTAGGCCTCGTCCTCGCACATGTTCTTGCCCGGCGAGTCGCTCAGCTTGGCCACCGGCTGACCGTTGCAGCGGATCATCTTGATCACGATGTTGAGCGGCATGGGACCCACGTCATTGGTGAGGTTGGTGCCCACGCCGAACGCGAGCTGGCAGCGGCCGCGGAAGTGCGCGTACAGCTGCATCACCTTGGGAATGTCCAGCCCGTCGCTGAACACCAGCACCTTGCTGCGCGGATCGACGCGGTTCGCGTTGTAATGCGCCAGCACCTTCTCGCCCCAGGCGAACGGATCGCCGGAGTCGTGGCGGGTACCGTCGAACAGCTTGCAGAAATACATGTCGAAATCGCGCAGGAACGCATCGAGCCCGTACACGTCCGACAGCGCGATGCCGAGGTCGCCGCGATACTCCTTCGCCCAGGCTTCCAGCGCCGCCACCTGCGAATCGCGCAGGCGCGGGCCCAGCGCCTGGTGCGCCTGCAGGTATTCGTGCGCCAGCGTACCCAGCGGAGTCAGGTTGAGCTTGCGCGCCAGCCACACGTTGCTGGTGCCGGCCAACTGCTCGCCCAGCCCCTCGCGCAGCAGGGTCACCACTTTTTCCTGCCACACCCGCGAATAGCGCCGGCGCGTGCCGTAGTCGGCGATCTTGCAGCCGGCGTAGTCCGGCGTGTCGCGCAGCAGTTCGATCTTCGCCTGCAATCGCCGGTGTCCCTCGGCAAGGTCGAGGCCGCCGCTGGTATTGCGGAAGTACACCTCGTTGACAATCGCCAGCAGCGGCACCTCGAACAGGATGGTGTGCAGCCACGGCCCGCGGATGCGGATCTCGATCTCGCCGTTGGCCGCCGCGGCCGGTGCGATCTCCACGTACTTCTCGTTGAGCTGGAACAGCCCCAGGAAATCCACGAAATCGCTCTTGATGAAGCGCCACGTACGCAGGTAGTCGAGCTCGTCCGGTGCGAAACGCAGCTGGCACAAGGCCTTCAGCTCGGTGCGGATCTCGTCGATGTACGGCACCAAGTCGATGCCGGGCGTACGGCACTTGAAGCGGTACTCGACCTGGGCGGCCGGATACTGGTGCAGCACCACCTGCATCATCGAGAACTTGTACAGGTCGGTGTCGAGCAGCGAGTCGATGATCATCAGTAGCCATGCGGGAACGGGATGGACCATTATCCACGCGAACCGCGGCTTGTTTCGCGCAAAAATAAACCCCATCAGCCAGGGGAGGACTGATGGGGTTTGTCAGGCGGCATCCAGGGGAGGAAATGCCGGCCCCTCAGTGACGCGCTTGTACTGCGCCACTTCCTGTCGCCATCTCGGCGATACGTGGACTTAGTGTGGCCGGCGCCACGTGAGTTCAATGTGCATGTCGAAATGCGTTCAGCTTTCCGACAGGCTTGCTGCAACGGGACGGGCAGAAGCGACTCGAGACCACCACCTACAATTTCTTTACTTCCATGCGGAATCGACCATGAAGCTGTTCGCCATATGCCTGCTCGTGTCGTGCCTGGTACTACTGCCCGCGACGGCCGCCGAGCTGAAAGTCGACCTCGGCCATGGCGTCATCACCTATCGCACTGAAACCCTGCTCAAGCGCCACGACGCGCGCACGATCAGCGTGCCCGATGATGTCGCGTTCCATCGCACGATGCACTACCGCGCCGTGCCGCTGGCTGCCCTGCTCGAAGGCATCGGTCCTGACGATCACCTGCAGTTCGTCGCCGGCGACGGCTTCGCCGCCGAGATTCCCGCCACCTTGCTGATGAACACGCAAGGCAGCGAAGCCTGGCTGGCGATCGAAGAGCCGTCACGACCCTGGCCCGCACTGGACAAGAACCGCGGCCGCGCCGGGCCGTTCTACGTCGTGTGGACCCGGCCGCAAGCCGCCCGCGTGGGCCCGGAACAGTGGCCGTACCAGCTGGCCCGCATCCGTACGCTGGGCGGCGTGGCCGAGCGCCTCCCGGCGATCCTGCCCGACCCCTCGCTGCCGGCGGACAGCGAAGTGAAACGTGGTTTCGCCGTCTTCCAGCGCACCTGCTTCGCCTGCCACACGCTCAACGGCGAGGGCGATTCGAAGCTCGGCCCGGACTTGAACCTTCCGCACAACCCCACCGAATACCTGCGTGCCGACCTGCTGCGCGCCTTCATCCGCAACCCGCAGTCGCTGCGGCAATGGCCGCAGGCGAAAATGCAGGGGTTCGACACGCACGCGCTGTCCGACGCCGATCTCGACGCCGTGCTGGCCTACCTGCGGCACATGGCCGGGCGCAAGCCGGGGCACTGATACGCGGGCTCAGCTGTGGTCGACGATGCGGCTGATTCGTCCATCGTTGAACGCGAACCCCGAATCGCCCAGCAACTCGATTGCCGCGAACACGTCGTGCCAAGTCAGGGGCTTTGCGGCAGCAGTGCCTGCAACGCCTGTTCGCGCTGCGTCTTCGGCTCGCGCGCCAGCTTGCGCACGCTGGCGTAGAACGCCGGCCAGCGGCGCCCGGCACGCTGGAACAGCACGGCGAACGCCGGCGTCCACCGGTCGTACAGGCCGAACGGCAGCAGCCGCGCATTGTTTATCGGCATGGCGACCCAGGCGTCGTAGCGGTGATCATTCGGCCAGTCGCGATCGCGCCATTGTGCGTAGCGGGCACGGAACGCGGCGATCTCGCGCTGCTTGCCTGCCTCCATCGCCGACTCGTCCGCGCCGCTGGCGTAGAGGGTTTGCAGACGGGCGCGCAAGTCCAGCACCTGCCGGGTGAAGCCATCGCCCATCGCCCGAGCATGTCCGTCCGGCGGCGGCAGGCCGCACGACTGGCGCCATTCGCGCAGGCCTTCGGTCTGCACGAAGGTCGCGAAGGATTCGTTGAATGCGCTGTCGCCCTTCACGTAGATCAGCTGGTGTGCCAGCTCGTGGAAGATCGTGCCGTCCAGTTCGTCGTCGTCCCAGCGCAGCATGCTCGACAGGATCGGATCGGCGAACCAGCCCAGCGTGGAATACGCCGGCACGCCACCGATCCAGACGTCGTCGCCGCGCGCACGCAGGCGTGCCGCATCCGCCTTCGCATCGGCCTCCCTGAACCAGCCGCGATAGGCAACGCAACCGGCGACCGGAAAACACTGCGGCACGGCTTGCACCGAAAAGCGCGGCGTGGCGAACACGTTCCACACCACGTACGGCCGATCCAGCGCGACATAACCGGTGTAGCTGCGGTTGTCCGGCAGGGCCAGCCGCTGCGAGGCGAAGCGGCGCGCCTGCTGAGTCTGCCGCAGGCGCGCGGCGAGCTTCGGGTCGGTGGCCGGGTCGCGCACCAGCTTGCTCACCGCGCGCCGGTGCACGATCAACTCACCCTGCCCGTGCGCCGCCTGTGCGTAATAGCGCAAGCTGCTGCAGGCGCACAGAAAAAGGCCCACCGCCGCGATGACGATGAGCCGTGGAATGCGGGTGCGTGACGGCACGAATCCGGGCATGCCCCGATAGTGCCTCAAACCTCAATGCCGATGATCGTGATCACCGCGGGAGCCACGCTGGTTGTGACGACGATAGTCGCCGCGACCGTCACCATGGTCCCGCCACTGGCCGGCATGGCCACGGTAGTCGCGATAGCCATCATGCCGATAACGCGAGCCGCCGTACCATACACTGCTGACGCCCACGCTCACGCCGGGCGCATAGCAGCAGCCGTAGTAGCCGCCGTAATAGCCATCGTAGTAACCCGGCGCCACATAGTAGGCGTTGCCGCCGTCGCCATAGTAGGCGTCGCCGCTGTAGCCGGAGCCGCGGACATAGCTGTAGCCCGGGTCGTAGTAGCAGCCCGACAACGCCGCAGCAGCGACGATCAGCACAAGACTGGCCAACAGGCGTTTCATGATCCGTCTCCATCTGGGAGTTGCGATATCACGCTAGGCCGCGGTGCTTGAACGCGCACTGAGTTCCGGCGCATCGCCCGCCGTCGTTTACCCGCCAGCCATGTATCGCCGTCGCACGGCTCCGGCCACGGAGCCCGCGACAGGCCATCAACCCTTGCGCTTGCCCTGCTCGCCACGTTCCGGTGCCAGCACGCGCGCATCGCTGCCTTCGCCGCCTGAACCGGCTATCGGCGGGTGCAGTTCCATGCTGCCCGGCGCCGGCTGGGCCAGGTTGGCATCCGGCCAGCTGGGTCCTTGCCTCACCCGCTCCTGCTTAGCCTCCAGCAAGGCCTGGATCTTCGCCACTGCGTCTTCCTGGCTGATGTGCTGGATTGGCGCTTCCACCGACGGGCGTTTGCGCGGGGCCGGCTTTTTCGCAACGGCGACGGGGCGGGCGGCTGGCCTTGCCACCGGTTTCTTCGCGACCGGTTTTGCTGCCGCGGCCTTCCTGGTTGCAACCGGCTTCGCCACCGGCTTTTTCGCAGCCGACTTCTTTGCGGCGACCTTCCTGGCCACAGTCTTCTTTGCCACGGTCTTCTTCGCCACCGCCTTCTTTGTCGCGACCTTCCCGGCTGCGGGTTTCCGTGCGGCCGGCTTCTTTGCTGCGGACTTCTTCGCGGCGACTTTCTTCGCCGGAGCCTTCTTCGTCGCCGCCTTGCGCGGCGTGGACTTCTTCGCGGCTGACTTTGCGGCGGGCGCCTTTTTGGCGGGTGCTTTCTTTGCCGCGGACTTCTTCGCAGCCGACTTGCGGGTCATAGCCATGCGTTCGTTCTCCTGCGGTGGTCGATGGAACCGCGTCCAGTATGCACGCCCCGGCCGCGGCGGGCATTACGCAGCGCAGGAAACGTTCATCATCGGAAACTGGGCTGCATCAGCGCATTGAGGAAATGCGGCAGCACCCGCGGCTCCGCCAGCAGGGTGAAGACCACGCCGTACGCCGCGCCCCACAGGTGCGCGCTGTGGTTGACGTTGCCCTGCCCGCGCCGATCCATGTAGATCGAGTAGCCGGTGTACAGCACCGCGTAGACGATCGCCGGCATCGGAATCACGAGCACGATGATCCGCGACCACGGCGCCAGCAGGATGAAGGCAAACAGCACCGCCGATACCGCGCCCGAGGCGCCGAGGCTGCGGTAATCCGGGTTGTTGCGGTTCTTCAGGTAGGTCGGCAGGATCGAGATCACCAGGCCGCCGATATAGAACAGCGCGAAGCCGAACGGCCCCATGCGCGAGGTGAAGAAGCCCTCCATCACCCGGCCGAAGAAGTACAGCGTGATCATGTTGAACAGCAGGTGCCCGAAGTCCGCATGCACCACGCCGTAGGTCACCAGCCGGTGGTATTCGCGCTGGCGGGCGATCGCCGGCGGCCACAGGATCAGGTCGTTCATCAGGCGGCTGTTCTTGAACGCCATGAACGAAACGATGCAGGTGATGGCGATGATGACCAGGGTGATCGGCATAAGCGATTCCGCGTCGGGCAGCAAAAGCGCACATCTTGGCGCCGCTGCCGCGGCTTGTCGACTTTCCGTTGGCGCAACCGCCAGTCTGCCGGCGCTTATGCCTCGCCGCCGCCTCGATATTCCGAAAGGTCACTGCCCGGATCCGCGGCAGGCGGCTATCATTCGGCGCTTTAGGCGGCCGCCAGCCGCCCGATGGATCCCATGACTTCGCTCCGCTATCTGCATCTGGACGTCTTTGCCGCCACCCTGGGCGGCGGCAACCATCTCGGCGTGGTGATCGGCGCGGACGGCTGGAGCAGCGCGGCGATGCAGCGCTTCGCGCGCTGGACGGCGCTGGTCGAGACCACCTTCCTGCTGCCGCCGACCGATCCGCGGGCCAGTTATCGCGTGCGCATCTTCACTCCGCACAAGGAAATCCCGTTCGCCGGCCACCCCAGCATCGGCAGCGCGCACGCCGCGCTGGAATGCGGCCTGGCCCAGCCGCTCGATGGCCTGCTGTGGCAGGAATGCGGCGCCGGCGTGCTGCCGATCCGCGTCGAAGGTAACGGTGCCAGCCGCGAGCTGCTGCTGCAGTCGCCCGGCGAACGGGTGCTGGACACCGGCCGCGACGCCCATCCGTTGCTGGCGGCCACGCTGGCCGGCACCGGGCTGGGCGTGCTGCCGCCGGCGCTGGTCGACGGCGGGCGACGCTGGTGGCTGGCCGAGGTGGCGGACGAAGCCAGCCTGCGCGCGTGGCAGCCCGACCACGCGGCGATTGCCGCATTGGCCCGGGCCAGCGACAGCATGGGACTGTGCGCGTTCGCAAGAAGCGGTCACCCCGACTACCAGCTGGTGGTGCGCGCGTTTCCGTCCGGTGTCGGCATCGTCGAGGACCCCGCTTCCGGCGCCGCCAACGGACTGATCGCCGCGTATATCGTGCACGCCGAACCGCACGGCCCGCTGGCCCGCGGCTACCGGGTCAGCCAGGGGCGCGAGATCGGCCACGACGCACAACTGATCGTGCACATCGACGGCAACGCGATCTGGGTCGGCGGACGCAGCCACACGGTGATCGACGGCACGCTGGAGTGGGCGCCGTAACGCCAGTCGTGGTGGTAGGGCGGGCACGGCCCGCCGGCTCTTGATTCCGGCTATAGCGACAACCGCGGCGGGCAGTGCCCGCCCTACGAACCCATGCGATCCAGACGTGAGGTCATCCGCGTTCGTCCAGACGCGCCCGGCGCGCGGCGACCAGCGCCAGCGCCGACCAGTCCAGCTCCGCATCGCCGGCGGCCAGCGCCTCCAGCATGGCGTCGCGCAGCACACTGGCGAACGGTAGCGGCACGCGCTGCGCCTCTCCTGCGGCCAGCGCCAGCCCCACGTCCTTGTAGCCCAGCGGCAAGGCGAACCCGGCCGGCTTGAAGCGTTGCTCGGCAATCAGCTTGCCGTAGCCCTGATAGGCGGGTGATGCAAACAAGGTGTTCGTCATCACGTCGAGAAAGTCCGCTGCACTGACGCCGTGGGCACGGGTCAGCGCGGTGGCTTCGGCCATGCTTTCGATCGCCGTCGCCAGCATGAAGTTGCCCGCGATCTTCGCCACGTTCGCGCGCTCCGGCGCCTCGCCCAATGGCCACAGTTTGCTGCCCATCGCCTCCAGCAGGGGCCGCACGCGTTCGATGGCGGCGGGCTTGCCGGCCACCAGGATGTTGAGCTTCGCCGCAGCGGCCATGTCCGGACGGCCGAACACCGGCGCGGCGACGTACTCCAGCCCGCGCTTCTCGTGCTCCGCGGCCAGCTCCTGCGCCAGCGCCACCGAGATCGTGGCGTGGTTGACGTGCACCGTGCCGCGGTCCATCGCGTCGAGCAGGCCGCCATCGAGGAACACCTCGCGTACCGCCTGGTCGTTCGCCAGCATGCTGCACAGTGCCTCGCCCTGCGCGGCGCGGTCAGCCGTCTTCGCCACCTTGGCACCCAGCGAGGCCAGCGGCTCGGTGGCCGCAGCGGAACGGTTCCACACCGTCAGCGTGTGGCCGGCCGCGAGCAGGTTGCTGGCCATCGCGCTGCCCATCGCGCCGAGACCGATGAATCCGACTTTCATGCAGGTGTCCTCACGTCGAAACCGGCGCACAGTGAAGCACGCGGGATATTCAATCCATGCGAAATCCGCCGCGCGCGGGCAGCCTCACACCGCCTGCCCTGCCGCCTGCCCCGAGGCCCACGCCCACTGGAAGTTGTAGCCGCCCAGCCAGCCGGTGACGTCGATCACTTCGCCGATGAAGTACAGCCCCGGCACCCGCTTCGACTGCATCGTGCTGGAGGACAGCCCGTCGGTGTCGACGCCACCCAGGGTGACTTCGGCGGTGCGGTAGCCTTCGGTGCCGCTGGCGGTGATCGGCCAGGCGTTGAGCTGGGCGCCGACCTGCGCCAGCTCGGCGTCGCGGTACTGGCGCATCGGGCGGTTATCGAACCATTGCTCGCACAAGCGTTGCGCCAGGCGTTTCGGCAGCACGTCGCCGAGCACGGTCTTCAGTTCCGCCAGTGGCCGCGCCGCGCGCTGCTCGACCAGGTGCGCGCCGGCGTCCCGGTCCGGCAGCAGGTCGATGCGCAGGTCGTCGCCTGGTTGCCAGTAGGAAGAAATCTGCAGGATCGCCGGTCCGCTGATGCCGCGGTGGGTGAACAGCAGGCCTGCGCGAAAGCCTTGCTTGCCCACGCGCGTTTCCACCGCGGGCAGCGCCACGCCGGCCAGATCCTGGTAGTGCTCCTGGTGCTTGCCGCTCAGGGTCAGCGGCACCAGGCCGGCGCGCGTGGGCAGCACGGCGTGGCCGAACTGGCGCGCCAGTTCGTAGCCGAAACCGCTGGCACCCATGCTGGGGATCGACAGGCCGCCCGAAGCGACCACCAGCGATTCGGCATGCACTTCGCCGCGCGCCGTGTGCACGGCGAAGCCTTCCGGCGTCTTGCGCACGCGCTGCACGCCGCAGTTCGCTTCCACCGTGGCGTCGGCGGCGGCGCATTCGTCCAGCAGCATGCGCACGATCTGCTTGGACGAGTCGTCGCAGAACAGCTGGCCCAGTTCCTTCTCGTGATAGGCGATGCGGTGCTTCTCGACCAGCGCGATGAAATCCCACTGCGTGTAGCGCGCCAGCGCGGACTTGGCGAAATGCGGGTTCGCCGAGAGGTAGTTCGCCGGCGTCGCGCCCGTGTTGGTGAAATTGCAGCGCCCGCCGCCGGACATCAGGATCTTCTTGCCGACCTTGTTGGCGTGGTCGACCACCAGCACGCGGCGGCCGCGCTGGCCGGCGGCGATCGCGCACATCAGGCCCGCGGCGCCGGCGCCGATGATCAACACGTCCACTTTCACGAACCGGCATCCTCGCGCCGCCACTGGTCGCGCATTATCACCCGGCCGCATGGCTTACACTTTGGCTCTGTTTCCAGCGAGCCGCCGCCATGCCTTCCTTTGACGTGATCTCCGAAGTCGACAAGCACGAATTGACCAATGCGATCGACCAGGCCAACCGCGAGCTGACCACGCGCTTCGACTTCAAGGGCGTGGACGCGCAGTACGTGCTGGACGACGGCGTGATCACCCAGAGTGCGCCCAGCGAGTTCCAGCTGCAGCAGATGCTGGACATCCTGCGCGGCCGGCTGACCGCGCGGAAGATCGATATCCGCGCGCTCGACGTGGGCGATCCGGAAACCAACCTGGGCGGCTCGCGGCAGAAGATCACCGTGAAGCAGGGCATTGAGCAGCCGGTCGCGAAGAAGCTGGTGGCCGAGCTGAAGGCGGCCAAGCTCAAGGTCGAGGCGCAGATCAACGGCGACAAGCTGCGCGTCAGCGGCAAGAAGCGCGACGACCTGCAGGCGGCGATGGCCTTGCTGCGCAAGTCCGAGGTCGAGCTGCCGCTGCAGTTCGACAACTTCCGCGACTGAGCTCAGGTCCTCGACAGCAGCCGGCCGCCCATCGCGGCATTGGCCGCCACCACCACGACGACCGCCAGCGCATGCGTCAGCAGGTCGGTGGCAGCCGCGTCGAACGAGTGGCAGATCTCCAGCAGGCTGGCCGAGGCCGCCGCGCTGGCCAGGCCGATCAGCACCGCGGTAAGCACCGGCCGCAGCGGACAGGCGCGGCGCAGCAGCACGATCAGCAAGGCGGACAGCGGCACCGAGAAGCTGATGATGAAGAGCAGGCAGTCGGCGCTCTGATGCACGCCGGCGAGTTCGGTGCCCGGCGCGATCCACGTGCGCAGGCAGCCGAGGCCGCTGGCACCGATCCACAGCAGGGCTCCGGGCAGCGGCAGCCACGCCCATGCCGCACGGCGCCCCGGCACGCCCAACGCGAACGCGGCCCACGCCGCGCAGACCGCGGTGATCACCGCACCGATGCCGGCCCAGGCCAGGTCCGGCGTGGCGGCCCAGCGCCGCAGCATCGGGTCCGCGCCGTAATGCATCAGCAACCCGACCGCGAGCGCCACCACCACCAGCAACCAGCCGGCGGTACGCAGCCATGGCGGCAGCAGACGCCGCACCGGCACCAGGTCGGTGCCAAGGCGGTCGATCAATGCCTCATGGGATTGCGGGTCGGACATCACGTCAGGGTTCTCCATGGAAACGTTCGCGCAGTGCCTTCAGCGCACGGTGCAGGTTCACTTTCAGCGCACCGGTGTTGCGTCCGGTCAGCTCGGCCGCCTCGCTGAGCGAACGCTCGCGCAGGCCCAGATGTTCCACCGCTTCGCGCTGCCCCGGCGGCAACTCGGCGATCGCCTCGTGCAGGCGCTGCGCGCGCTGGCCGCTCTCGGCGGCGGCGCTGGCGTCGTCAGCATCCGGGTGCTGGTCGAGCGCGTAGTCGTCGTGCAGTTCGCGGCTGTCGCGACGGCCGCGGCTGCGCAGGGCGTCGATCGCGCGGCGGCTGGCGATCGCGGTCAGCCAGGCATCGTACGAACGGGTCGGGTCGTAGGTATGGCGCACGCGGTGCACGGTGATCAGGGTCTCCTGCACCACGTCGTCCAGGTAATCCTGCGCCACGCCATGGCGCCGCGCGGTGGCACGGACCAGCGCCACCGAATCGGCCAGCAGCTTCTCGTAGGCACGCCGGTCGCCGGCCTGCGCCGCCGCCATCCACGCCGCCCGGCGCTGGCCGGGCGATTCGCTGTCGTTCGCCATGGTGATGTCGGCTGGCACGGTCTGGTCGAGACTCGTCCGCAGGGAAAGTCCACTATCTAGACCCATGAAGCCGGTGGCGGTCAAGACTTGCGACATGCTTCGCTCCGCGGCGGAACGCCTGACTGGTATTCGCTGCAGCCAGCGCCGACGTTACTTCGTGCCGGCGTGTAACCCTCGCCAGGGCAATGGCGAATAACCAGACAACCTTCCACGGATGCCCCTCATGCTCGTGTTGATCCTCGCCTATCTCGGCGGCGTACTGACCATCCTCAGCCCGTGCATCCTGCCGGTGCTGCCGTTCGTGTTCGCCCGCGCCGATCGGCCGTTCATGCGCAACGGTTTCCCGATGCTGCTGGGCATGGCGATCACCTTCGCCGTGGTCGCCACGCTGGCCGCGCTCGGCGGCGGCTGGGCAGTGCACGCGAACCAGTACGGCCGCTACGTAGCGATGCTGGTGCTGGCCTTCCTTGGCCTGACCCTCCTGTCGACCCGGCTGGCCGAGTGGATCACGCGCCCGTTCGTGGCGCTGGGCAACCGGCTGTCGCAACGCTCGGCCGCCGACGGCGATTCGATCTGGGGCGCGGCCGGCCTCGGCGTCGCCACCGGCCTGCTGTGGGCGCCCTGCGCGGGACCGATCCTGGGCCTGCTGCTGACCGGTGCCGCGCTGAACGGCGCCAGCGTGCAGACCACCTTGCTGCTGCTCACCTACGCCGCCGGCGCGGCGACCTCGCTGGGCCTGGCGCTGCTGATCGGCGGCAAGGTGTTCGCGCTGATGAAGCGTTCGCTCGGCGCCGGCGAGTGGGTGCGCCGCGCGCTCGGCGCGCTGGTGCTGTGCGGCGTGGCCGCGATCGCGCTGGGACTGGATACCGGCCTGCTCACCCGCGTCTCGCTGGCCAGCACCGGCGGCATCGAGCAGAAACTGATCAACGCGGTGCGCCCTGCACCGGCGCCGCAGCGGGCGCCGAAGGCCGGCGAACCGCTGCCGGTGGAAGGCACGTTCCCGTCGCTGGCCGGTGCCACGCAATGGCTGAACAGCCCGCCGCTGACCACCGAATCGCTGCGCGGCAAGGTGGTGCTGGTCGATTTCTGGACGTACTCCTGCATCAACTGCATCCGCGCGCTGCCGTACGTGCGCGGCTGGGCCGACAAGTACAAGGACCACGGCCTGGTGGTGATCGGCGTGCATGCGCCGGAGTTCGCGTTCGAGAAAGATCCGGCCAACGTGGCCAAGGCCATCAAGGATCTTGGCGTCGACTATCCCGTCGCGCTGGACAACGACTACGCGATCTGGAAAGGCTTCAACAACGAGTACTGGCCGGCGCACTACTTCATCGACGCGCAGGGACAGATCCGCCATCACCACTTCGGCGAAGGCGAGTACCGGGAAAGCGAGGACGTGATCCGCCAGCTGCTGGCCGACGCCGGCCAGAAGAACCTGCCCGGCGGCTACGTCAGCGACGACCATCGCGGCGTCGAGGCCGCTGCGTCGAACGATCCCACCCGTTCGCCCGAGACCTACGTCGGCTACGCCCGCGCGATGAACTTCGTCGGCGGCCGGGTGGCGCGCGACGATGCCCGCGACTATCACGCGCCCGCCTCGCTCGCCGCGGACCAGTGGTCGCTCGACGGCCGCTGGACCGTGCACGACGAGAACGCGCAACTGGAGCAGGCCGGCGGCGCCATCGTCTACCGCTTCCGCGGCCGCGACCTGCACCTGGTGCTCGGCCCGGCCAGCGACGGCAAGCCGATCCGCTACCGCGTCACCATCGACGGCAAGCCGCCCGGCGCCGACCACGGCATGGACACCGACGCCGACGGCAACGGCACGGTCACCAGTCAGCGGCTGTATCAGCTGGTACGCCAGGCCCACGGCAGCGGCGAGCGGCTGTTCGAGATCGAGTTCCTGGATCCGGGCGTGCAGGCGTACGCGTTCACGTTCGGTTGATTGACCCCTGCATGCATCTCCACGGAGGCTGTCATGTCCCGCATCGATGAAACCCTCGCGATGGACCGCCGCCGCTTCCTGCGCGCCGCCCTGGGCGGGGGCGCGTTGCTGGCCTTTGGCGGCGGCCTGCTGCTGCCGCGGCTGTACGCCGCGGCGAACACGCCGGTCGGCACGCCCGGCGAGGTGTTGCTGGAAATCTTCGACGACGCCGGCCACGACCTCGGCGCGCGCAAGGTGGCGAAGCTGGTGCTGAGCGACGCGCAATGGCGGCAGCGGCTGTCGCCGGCGGCGTACGACATCATGCGCCGCGAGGGCACCGAGCGCGCGTTCAGCGGCGAGCACGAGCGGCCCGCCGTGCCCGGGCTGTTCCGCTGCGTGGCCTGCGCCACCGCGCTGTACGACGCGGCCACCGAGTTCGATTCCGGCACCGGCTGGCCCAGCTTCTGGCAGCCGATCGCGAAGAGCAACGTGATCGAGCGCAGCGACCACAGCTTCGGCTGGGAACGCATCGCCGTTTCCTGCGCCGACTGCGACAGCCACCTCGGCCACGTCTTCGACGACGGCCCGCGGCCGACCGGCCTGCGCTACTGCATGAACTCGGTGGCGCTGCGCTTCGTGCCACGTACGGCGGCCTGAGCGTCACGACGATGTACGGAAGATGACTCCGCCGTCTTGCGGCCACGGCGGCGTCACGCGGGCAGGTGCATATACTGCCGGCGACATCCACTCGCTGGAGATCGCCCGCATGAAACGCCTTGCCCGATCCGCCCTGGCCGTGTTGTCGCTGGCCGCGGCATCGCTGGCCTTCCCGGCGCTGGTACACGCGGCGGACGGCTACGTCACCGGCAACGTCAACCTGCGCGCCGGCCCCGATCCGGGCTATCCGCTGATCGACCTGATCCCGGCGGGCACCGAGGTCGACGTGCTGGGATGCACCGACGGCTGGGAATGGTGCGACGTGATCGCCTACGGCAACCGCGGCTGGGTCGCCGGCAACTACGTCGAATACTTCTATCAGGATCGGCCGGTGCTGCTGCCAGCCTACGGCGCGCAGATCGGCATCCCGATCATTACCTTCGTGATCAGCACCTACTGGGACAGCCACTACCGCGGCAGGCCGTTCTATCGCGAGCGCGAGCGCTGGTACCACCGCCCGGTCGTGCGCCGGCCACCGCCGCCGCCGATGCGCCACCCGTACCGGCCACCGGTACGTGCATTGAACGACCATCGGTCACCGGGCAACGACCGGCCGCAGCCGCGCCGGGGCAGCCCACACGACATGCGCCCGCAGCAGGAACAGCAACCGCCGCGGCCCTACGAGGACAACCGGCAGCGGCGCCCCGCCACGAGCCAGCGTCCACCCACGGCGCCGCAACAGGGCAACGCGGCACGTCCGGTCCGGCAAACCCGGCCGGAAGCGCACGGCGGCAACGCGGCCAGCCAGCAAGGCCATCGCCCGTCGAACGCCGCGCACGGCGAGCCGGCCCGCTCCGGCCACGCCAAGCCGAAATCCGCCGACAAGAAGAACGATCACGGGAATCACGACGGCCATTGATCGCCGTGGCGGCGCCGTGCGCCATCACGGCCACCAGCCGCGCCCCGAGCTGGCGTAGCGGTCGGCCGCGCGCTCGAACGGGTTGCGCGCGCTGACCCCACCGCACAGCAGGTACAGCGGCAGGAACAGCGGGCCCAGCAGCATGTACTGGTAGACGTGCGCGCGTTCGTGGTCGGCCAGCGACACCGGCGGTTCGATGCAACAGCCGGCGCGATGCGCGTAGGTGAGGCATGGCGTGTCCAGGCGCTCGCCGGTATGCACGATCACGTTGCCCAGGGTCAGCGCCCCGCCGCGCCCCCACGGCCAGCGGCGCACCACCAGCGCCCGTTCGCGCTGCTGCCAGCGCATGCGTGCGCCGAAGGCCACGCCGGCCACGCCCAGCAGCAAGCCGAGCAGGCTGTTCGGCGAGGTCCACAACATGCCCAGCGCGAGCAGGCTACGCCGCAGCCAGCGTGAAGCGAATGCATCGGGACGTTGCAGCATGTCGGCTCCGCTTGGATTCGGAGGCCCCCGCCGCCATCTTGTCGGCGTTGGCGCCCAGCGCCTGACCTGTCATCGGAGTGAGTTTGCCATGAGTACACCACTGGCCATCCCCTGTCCGCATTGCGGCGCGCTCAATCGCGTGCCGGCCGAACGGGTCGGCGAGCATCCGAACTGCGGCCGCTGCAAGCAGGCGCTGTTCGAGGGACACCCGGTGGAGTTGACCGCGGCGAACTTCGACGCGATCGCCGGCCGCGGCGACCTGCCGGTGCTGGTGGATTTCTGGGCGCCATGGTGCGGTCCGTGCGTCGGCTTCGCGCCGGTGTTCGTGCAGGCCGCCGGCAAGTTCGAACCGCGCCTGCGGCTGGCCAAGCTGGATACCGAGGCGCAGCCGCAACTGGCCGGGCGTTTCAATATCCGCAGCATTCCCACCCTGATCCTGTTCAAACAGGGCCGCGAGATCGCGCGGCAGTCCGGCGCGCTGAACGCGGCACAGCTGCAGCAGTTCGTCGAGAGCGCGCTGGCGCGCGGCTGATCACAGGGCTGGCTGGCCGGTACCCGCCGCCTGCCAGCGTAGCCAGTCGATCACCGCGGCCACTGCCGCACGCGGTTTTGCGGGCGGCCGCACGATCCAGTACGACGGTCCCAGCGGCACGCTGAGTTCGCCGAACGGGCGCAGCAGGCTGCCGTTCGCCACGTCGTCCGCCGCCAGCCGGTGCCGCGCCAGCGCCACGCCCTGGCCCTGCATCGCCGCGCGCAGCACCAGGTCGGACGAGGTGTAGCGCGCGCCGCCCTGCAGCGAAAGTTTCGCCGGCCCGTGTGCCTGCCGCCACAACTCCCATGCCGCCTGCGGATCGCGGTCGTGCAGCAGGCGCAGTCCAGTCAGTTGCGCCGGCCTGGATGGACGTCCGGACGCCTGCCACAGCGCCGGGCCCATCACCGGATACAGCGCGTCGTCCATCAGCGGTTCGGCATGCAGCGCCGACCACGGCCCCTTGCCCATGCGGATCGCCAGGTCGATGCGGCCGTCGTCCAGCGCATCGAGGCGCTGCTCCACCTGCACCGACAGTTCGATCTTCGGATGCGCCTTCTCCAGTGCGGGCAGTCGCGGCAGCAGCCAGCGGATCGCGAACGATGGCGAGGCGGACAGGGTCACCGCATGCGCCGGGCGGGTTTCGCGCAACGCCGCCACCGCCTGTTCGATCTCGCGCAGGCCGGACAGCGTGGCACGACCCAGCGCCTCGCCTTGCGGCGTGAAAACCAGCGCGCCGCGCCCGGCCGCCGTGCGCAGCAGCGGCACGCCCAGCCAGCGATCCAACTCGCCCAGATGCCGGCTTACCGAAGAATGCGCCATGCCCAGTTCGCGCGCGGCGGCGCGTACGCCGCCGTGGGCATAGACCATGGCGAAGGCACGCAAGGCGTTCAGCGGCAGCTCGTTCATGGTCGCAATTCTAGACCATAAATCACGCGGCACAGACCAGCTTCAGTCCCGAGAATGTACTTCATCCGACCATTAGCGATGAGGTACATGCCATGGATCCGTTGCTCGCCGTGTGCGGCCTGCTCTACGTGGCCGCGATCACGCCCGGCCCGAACAATCTGGTGGTGCTGCGTGCGGCAGGGCATGCCGGCCTGCGTGGCGCGATGCCGGCGATCGTCGGCATCGTGTGCGGCGGCCTGCTGCTGCTCGCGGTGATGGCGCTGGGTGCGGGCGCGGCTTTCGCCACACACCCGCCACTGCGGCGGTGGGCCGGCGCGATCGGTGCCCTGTACCTGGTCTGGCTCGGGGTATCGCTGTGCGCCACCGGCATCGCGCCACGACGCGCCGCCGCCACGCCGGCGACCTTGCCGGCCGGAACGCTGGGCCTGATCGGCTTCCAGTTCCTCAACCCGAAAAGCTGGGTGATCGTGCTGACCGTGCTGGCGGCGATGCCGAGCACCGGCCTGCGCGATTACCTGCCTCTGGCCGGACTGTTCGTGCTGATCCCCACCCTGTGCCTGCTGCTATGGGCCGCGCTGGGCGCGTGGCTGGCCCGCTGGCTGGTACGCCCCACGATCCGCCGCGCCGTCGACATCGCGATGGGCGCCCTGCTGGTGGCCTGCGCCTTCCTGTTGCTGATCGAACCCTGACTCTTTGGCTCACTGGAGATACCAAGATGACCACCTTCCACACGACTCCCGCCCGCCGCGTGCTGTGCCTGGCCGGCAGCCTGCGCCGCGATTCCTGGAACCGCACCCTGCTGCAGGCGGCCGTGGCCCAGGCCCCGGCGACGCTGCAACTGGACGTCTACGACGCGCTGTCCGCCGTGCCGCTGTTCGACGAGGATCTGGAGCAGCGCGAACCGGCCGGCCCCGCCGGCGTGCAGGCGCTGCGCGCGGCGATCGCCGCCGCGGACGGCCTGATCATCGCCACGCCCGAGTACAACCACGCCATGCCCGGCGTGCTGAAGAACGCGCTGGACTGGCTCTCGCGCGAAAGCCCCGTGGGCGAGGTGCTGTCGGAAAAACCCGTCGGCGTACTCGGCGCCAGCAGCGGTCCGTGGGGCACGCGCCTGGCGCAGGCCTCGCTGCGCCAGGTGCTGCATACCTGCGGCGCCCTGGTGATGCCCACCCCGACCCTGTTCGTGGCGAATGCGGCCAGCCGCTTCGATGCGGGCGGCGCGCTGACCGACCTGTCCACCGTGCAGTCGCTGCAGGATTTCACGCTGGCGTTCGAGCGATGGATGGAGCGCATGGCGCCGTCATTCGGCAGGCTGGAGCCCGCGGCGGTGGCACGGCGCTGACCGCTATCACCCATGCCTTTACGCACACCCCCGCCACGGCGCGGCCGGTTAAGCTTGCCGCTTTCGCCCGCGAGGAAAAACCGTGCGCAAGTCCCTGCAATCCGTCCTGCTGGCGGCCTTCGTGCTGGCCGGATCCAACATTGCCCCGGCCTTCGCCGGCGACGCCCACAAGCCGGCGGCGCCGGATGCGGCCAGCAGCGATGGCTTCCAGCTGCCGCCGCTGCCTGCCGACGCGCACGTCACGCAATCGGCCTCGGTGGACGGCCGCACGCTCAAGTACACGGTCACCGTCGGTTCGCTGCCGGTGCGTGACGACAAGGGCAAGATCACCGGCGAAGTGGTGTTCACCGCCTATACCATGGCTGGCAAGGAACGGCCGGTGACGTTCGCGCTCAACGGCGGTCCGGGTGCCTCGTCGGTGTACCTGAACCTCGGCGCGATCGGACCGAAGAGGGTGAACTTCGGCGTCGAGGGCGACAACCCGTCCGACCCGGCGACGCTGCACGACAACCCCGGCACCTGGCTGGGCTTCACCGACCTGGTGTTCATCGACCCCGTGGGCACCGGCTACAGCCGCGCGCTGGTCGACGACAAGGAAGCGACCAAACAGTTCTACAGCACCGACAGCGACATCCAGTACCTGTCGCGCATCGTCTACGACTGGCTGGTCAAGAACGGCCGCATGAGCTCGCGCAAGTATCTGGTCGGCGAGAGCTACGGCGGCTTTCGCGGGCCGCGCATCACCGAGTACCTGCAGACCCGGCTCGGCGTGGCGATGAACGGCGTGGTGCTGCTGTCGCCCTATCTCGACCCGGCGGCATCGGACGACGAGAACGTGTCGCCGCTGCCGTGGATGCTCACCCTGCCCTCGATCGCCGCCGCGCACCTGGAGCGCGAGCACAAGCTCAGCGCCGCGGCGATGGCGCCGATCATCGAGTACACCCGCGGCGAATACGCCAGCGACCTGATGCGCGGCCGCTCCGACCCGCAGGCCACCGATCGCGTGGTGAAGAAGGTCACCGAGCTGACCGGGCTGGATCCGCTGTTCGTGAAGCGCTCCGGCGGCCGCATCGAGACCCAGGCCTATCTGCGCGAGGTATATCGCGCCGAAGGCAAGCTGGGCAGCCGCTACGACTCCAACGTCACCGCCTGGGACCCGTTCCCGTACGCGCCGCACCAGCAGACCGGCGACCCGATCCTCAACGGCATCATCGCGCCCACCACCACGGCGATGGTCAACTTCGTCACCCAGACGGTCGGCTGGAAATACGACGGCCGCTACAACGCGCTCAGCTACGAAGTGAACAAGCTGTGGCACGAGGATGAGGACGCGAACAAGGGTTCGGTGTCGCAACTGCGCGAGGCGGTCGCCAACGATCCGGGCCTGCGCGTGCTGATCGCGCACGGCTGGGACGACCTGTCCTGCCCGTTCATGGCCTCGGTGCTGATCGTCGACCAGATGCCGGCGATGGGCGACCCGACCCGCGTGCAGGTGAAGAACTATCCCGGCGGCCACATGTTCTACGCGCGGGCGGACAGCCAGGCTGCGCTGACCGGCGACGTGAAGGCGTTGTACGGCGTCAAATGAGGTAACCCGCCGCAGGCCTGGATGCGCGCGCCCGCCTCGCGCTCAGCGCGCGAGTGTGCTGGCGCGCACCAGGTATTGCACGCTGAACATCCGTTGCGGGTCGGTCCACACGCGCTTCACGGCCAGCCCGGCGCGTGCGGCCAGCGCGGCGAAGTCCTCCAGCGAATACTTGCAGCTGTATTCGACCTGGATCGCCTCGTCGGCGCGGAACGGCACGTTCACGCGGCCGACTTTGACCTGCTGCTCGCGGCGGCTGACGAGGTGCGTCTCGATGCGTCCGGCCATCGGGTTGTAATGCGCGCGATGCGCGAACGCCGACAGCTCGAAGTTGCTGCCGATCTCGCGGTTCAGCCGCGCCAGCATGTTCAGGGTGAACTCGGCGGTGACGCCGGCGCGGTCGTTGTAGGCCGCCTCGATCAGCGCGGGATCCTTCTTCAGGTCCACACCGATCAGGATACCGCCGGCATCGCCCATCTCGTTGCGCATCTTGCGCAGCAGCACGGCGGCTTCGCGGTTCTCGAAATTGCCGATGGTGGAGCCGGGGAAATACAGCACGGTGCGCCGCGGCGCGCGTGGCGGAATCGGCAGTCGCAGCGGCTTGCTGAAATCCGCGCACAGTGGCTGCAGCGGCAGCTGCGGGAACGCCGCCGCCAGCCGCTCGACGCTTTGCCGCAGCGGCTCCGGCGAAATCTCCACCGGCACGTAGGCCACCGGCGCATGCAGGTGTTCGAGCAGCATGCGGGTCTTGTGCGCATTGCCGCTGCCGTACTCGACCAGGCGCACGTCGGCACCGAGTTCATCGGCGATGCTGGGCGCGTGCTCATCCATCAACGCCGTCTCGCAGCGCGTGAGGTAATACTCCGGCTGCTCGCAGATCCGCTCGAACAGCATCGAGCCGCGCTCGTCATAGAACAGCCACGACGGCAGCCGCTTGGGCTTCGCGCCGAGGCCGCGCTGGACGACTTCCAGAAGATCGCTTGATGGCGGACGACGGTCGTCGTCGCTGATGCCAAAAGGTTGCACGCTGCTCATCGGTCCTGTCCCAGTCGTAGCCCGGCAAACTGCCAGCGGGCCTGGGGTGGAAAGAAATTGCGGTAACTGGCGCGAATATGATCGCGCGGGGTGACGCAGGAACCGCCGCGCAACACCCACTGGCCGCACATGAATTTGCCGTTGTACTCGCCCAGCGAACCGGGCAGCGGGCGGAAGCCCGGGTAGCTGACATAGGGCGAGGCGGTCCACTCCCACACGTCGCCGTACAGCTGCAGCAGGTCGCTGTCGCCATGCGCCGCATGCGGCTGGAAGCGCTGCGCGTCCTGCAGGTTGCCGTCGATCGCGACGGCCTGCGCCGCCGATTCCCACTCGGCCTCGGTAGGCAGCCGCGCGCCGGCCCAGCGCGCGAACGCCTCGGCCTCGTAATAGCTGAGATGGCAGACCGGTTCGTGCGGATCGAGCGCGCGCACGCCGGCCAGGGTGAATTCGCTGGCCAGGTCGTCCTGCCAGTAGATCGGATGCTGCCAGCCCTCGCGCTGCAGCGTGGCCCAGCCGTCGGACAGCCACAACCCGGGTTCGCGGTAGCCGCCTTCGCGCACGAAGGCCAGGTATTCGGCATTGGTCACCAGGCGGTTGGCCAGTGCGTGCGGCTGCAGCAGGGTGCGGTGGCGCGGGGTCTCGTTGTCGAACGCGAAGCCCTCGCCACGATGACCGATCTCGACGATGCCCTCGCGGCCATCGACGAAGCGCAGCGGCACGGCTTTCGCGTCTGCCGACGCGGCGATCGGTGCGCGATAGGCCGGCTGCAACGGATTGCACCAGAACGCGTGCTTGATGTCGGTCAACAGCAATTCCTGATGCTGCTGTTCGTGCTGCAGACCCAGTTCGACCAGCCCGGGCAGCTCGGCATCGTCGGCGCGGTTGAGCAGTTCGCCCACCGCTTCGTCGATGTAACGCCGGTAATCGCGCACCTCGTCCAGCGACGGCCGCGACAGCAGGCCCCGCTGCGGCCGTGCGTGCATCGGCCCGACCGACTGGTAGTAGGAATTGAACAGGTAATGCCAGGCCGGATCGCGCGGACGGTAGGCCGGGTCGTGGCCCAGCACGAACTGCTCGAAGAACCAGCTGGTATGCGCCAGGTGCCATTTGCCGGGACTGGCATCGGGCATCGACTGCAGTTGCAGATCCTCGGCGCTGAGGCTGGCGCAGAGTTCCAGTGTCCGTTGCCGCACCTGCAGGAATCGGGCCGCGATACCTGCAGGTGCGGAGGCGTGCCAGGTCGTCATCGCAACTCCCTGGGCACGGCCGGCAAAGCAGCCGCGTTGCGTGAGGTGTCGGGGGCTTTGTCGATCAAAAACATGTCATCAAGCATGCCGCGTCAACCGTTCACTTCTTGTGATATGAAGATGGCAGATACTTTGCAGCGGCCGTCCCCCATGCCCGCGCCGATGCTGGCCGGCATGCCGACCCCGTGACTGAAATCACGGTACGCGTATTACCCGAAACAGACGAGGTAACGCCCATGAAAACGATCCTCCCCACCCTGCTGCTCGTTCTCGGCGTCGGCGTCGGTGCCACGCAGGCCACCGAGACGGTACCCGCCCGGTCACCACTGCCTGCAGCCGATTGCATCGACACCACCCAGATCAACGAATGGCACATCGTGGACGCTCGCACCGCCATCGTGCGCACCGGTCCCAAACGCTACCTGGTGACGCTGCAGAGCAACTGTCCGCGGCTGGGCACTCCGCCGCCCGGGCTGATCTTCCGTGCCAACCCGTCCAATGCCGCCGTCAACCGCGGCCGCATCTGCGGCGAGGTGGGCGAGACCGTGCACTCACGCTACCAGCCACCGTGCGCGATCCAGTCGGTCAGCAAGATCGACAAGGATCGCTTCGATCAGCTCAGCGCCCGCGCCATACGTCATGGCAGCGGCGCCGAGCAGCCGACGACCGTGCCCGCCCATTGAACGGGTGCAACGCTTGCGCTGAAAAACGAAGGGCCCGGCATGCCGGGCCCTTCGTATCGGGTGCGATGGCGTAACCGCCGGGCTCAGTCGCCGTCGTCGTAGCCATCGTCACGGATGTAGCGCGTCTGGTACGGGTCGTCGTACACCACCGTCCGGGTCTCGACCACGCGACGACGCACCACCGGGGCGTCCTCGTAGATCACCGTGCGCGGCGGGCCGTATACCGGTGCACCGTAATACACCGGCGCCGGGCGCAGCGCGTTGTCGACCAGGCCGATCACCGCACCGGTGACGATCGCGCCGGCGATCCAGCGACCGCCGCTCCAGTGACCGCCATGGCCATGGCCGTAGTAACCACCGTGATAGCCACCATGGTAACCGCCGTGATAGCCACCGCCGTAGTAGCCATGACCACGCGCAGACGCGCTCAGTGGCATCGCCACCGCCGCCGCGATTGCCAGACCGATGGCTGCCAGCTTGCCCGCACCGCTGAAACGTTGGGTCATGATCGTTCTCCGTTGTACAGGGCGGATGCTCGTCGGATCACGCTTAATGTGGACTGAAGGGTTCACCTTTTGATGCGCGCCGTATCCCAGGGGTTGATCCCGGGGTCAGCCTTGCGCCGGCGCAGCAGCCAACAGCCGTGGATATCGGCGCGGCGGGCGAAATCGAACGGGATGCTGGGCGAGGTCCAGTCCTCGATCTCGAAGTGCTGTTCCAGCGCCTCGCGCTCGAGCTTGAAGCGGCGAAAATTGTTCGAGAACACGATCACGCCGTCGCGGGTCAGCCGTTCGTTGCAGGCCTCCAGCAGCTTCACGTGGTCGCGCTGCACGTCGAAGTCCTCGGCGCGCTTGGAGTTGGAGAACGTGGGCGGGTCGACGAAGATCAGGCCGTAATGGCCGCGGTCGCGCTGCAGGAACTCCAGCGCGTCGAACTGCATCAAGCGATGGCTGGCACCGCTGAAACCGTTCAGCGCGAGATTGCGCGAGGCCCATTCCAGATACGTGGCCGAGAGGTCCACGCTGGTGGTTTCCAGCGCGCCGCCGGCCGCCGCGTGCACGCTGGCCGTGGCGGTGTAGGCGAACAGGTTGAGGAAGCAGCGCCCCTCGGCCAGCTCGCGCACTTTCGCGCGCACCAGCCGGTGGTCGAGGAACAGGCCGGTGTCCAGGTAGTCAGTGAGGTTGACCAGGAACTTCAGTCCGCCCTCTTCCACTTCGATGAACTCGTTGCGCTGGTCGAGCTGGCCGTACTTGGAACCGCCCTTGCCGCGCTCGCGGGTCTTCAGCGCAATGCGTTCGCGCGGCACGCCGAGCACCTCGCCGGCCACGCGGGCGATCTCGCGCAGGCGCAGCCGCGCGACATCGGGCGGGATGTCGGCTGGTGCACGATATTCCTGGATGTGCAGATGGTCGTTGCCGCTGGTGTCGCCGTAGACGTCGATCGCCGCGGCGTACTCGGGCAGGTCCTGGTCGTAGGCACGCCAGCAGTGGATATCCTCGCGCAGCAGCCTCTTGCGCAGGTGCTTGACGTTCTTCTCCAGCCGGTTCTTCAGCATCTGCGCGCCGGCCGACAGCGGTTTCGGCTCGCGTGGCTTCTCGTCGCGTTGCTTCAGGTCGAAGGTCAGCAACACGGTTTCCAGCGCGCCGTTGTACAGCGCGTAGCGCTTGTCCGCATGCAGCTGCATCGCCCGGCCCAGCTCCACGTCGCCGGCCAGCACGGCGGCGCGCCAGCCGCTGAAACGGTTGCGCAAGGTGTCGCCCACGGCGCGATACAGCTTCGGCATCTCGGCGCGATCGCCGAGCCGCTCGCCGTACGGCGGGTTGGTGATGACCAGGCCGTAGTCGACACCCGGCGGCGGCGCGGCATGGGTCACGTCCTGCTTGTCCAGGGTGAAGAAGCCGGCCACGCCCGCCTGCTGCGCATTCCGTTTGGCCGTCTGTACCATGCGCGGGTCGGCGTCGCTGCCGAAGAACACGCTGCGCAGGCCGCGCAGGCCGGTTTCCGCGCGTTGTTTCGCTTCATCCAGCAGACCACGCCACAGCGCGATGTCGTGCTGCTGCCAGCCGAGGAAACCGAAATATTCACGGCGCAAGCCGGGGGCCACGTCGGCCGCCATCAACGCGCCTTCGATCAGCAAGGTGCCCGAACCGCACATCGGGTCGAGCAGCGCGCCACCGGCGGCGTACACCTCCGGCCAGCGCGCGCGCAGCAGCATCGCGGCGGCGAGGTTTTCCTTCAGCGGCGCCTCGCCCTGCTCCTCGCGCCAGCCGCGCCGGTGCAGCGGCGAGCCCGCCAGATCCAGCGACAGCGTGGCGCGGTCGCGGCGCACACGGACGTTGATGCGGATATCGGGTTCGTCGGTGTCGATGCCGGGGCGTGAACCGTCGCGCTGGCGGAACTGGTCGACCACCGCGTCCTTGGTGCGCAGGCCGATGAACTGGCTGTGGGTCAGCTTGCTCAGCGCGGTGCCCGCATCCACCGCGAAGGTGGAGTGCGCGGCCAGATGCTTGCTCCAGTCGGTCGCCTGCACGCCGCGGTACAGCGCGTCGTCGTCGGCCGCGTCGAACTCGGCCAGCGGCAGCAGGATACGGCTGGCCAGGCGCGACCACAGGCAGGCCTTGTAGGCGGTTTCCAGCGTGCCGGAAAAGTGCACGCCGGCCAGCGCCTCACGCACGTCGCTGGCGCCGATCGCGACCAGTTCGTCGCGCAACAGGTATTCCATGCCTTTCGGGCAGGTGGCGAAATAGTGACTCATGCGGTGGGCGCCAGCTGGTCCAGCATCAGCCGGAACTGCGCGGCGACCGGATTCATGCTGGCGCCCAGCCGATGGTCGTCGTCCAGCACCAGCAGCGGCAGCCGGCGCCGGGCGGCGAACGCGTGCACGCCCACCAGCGGGCAGACCTCGTCGCGCCAGCCGTGGATCAGCAGCGTGGGCACATCCGGGCGCAGGTCGAACTTGCGCGCATAGCCGGGGATCTCGCTCGGCGTGGCCAGCAGCAACAGGCCGGCCACCGGCACGTCCAGCGAGACCAGGCCGGAGACGAATGCGCCCATGCTGGATCCCACCAGCAGCGGTGGCGCATCCAGCGCCTCGATGGTGGCGCGCAGGCGGGCGATCCGCGGAGCCACGGAAGCGGCGTGGCCACGCGCATCGTCGGTGCCGTAATCCGGCCGCTGCGTGCGCCAGCCCAGCGATTCGGCCAGTGCGGCCAGCGCGCTGACCTTGGTCGCATCGGGACTGGAATCCGAACCGTGCGAAAGAATGATCTGGCCGCGCATGGCGGTCTCCATGAAAAGTGCCGAAAGCAAGGCTGGCATGGTAACAGGCAGCGTTTCCGCCGCGGCTCCGACACATGCGAAACTGCCCCGCATGAGCCTGAACATCCACGACCAGCCGCTGCCCTATGTCGACCTCCTGCCCGAGCGCCCCGCCGAGACGGTCGAACTGGTGGTGATCCACTGCACCGAGCTGCCGGACCTGGCCATGGCGCGCGAGTACGGCGAGAAAGTGCTGCACGCCAGCGGCGCCGGCAACAGCGGCCATTACTACGTCGACCGCGACGGCGCGGTGTACCGCTATGTGCCCGGCACCCGCGTGGCGAACCACGTGCGCGGCCACAACCCGAACTCGATCGGCATCGAACTGGTCAACCGGGGGCGCTATCCGCACTGGTGGGACTCGCGCCACCAGCAGATGGACGAGCCATACACCGATGCGCAGATCGCCGCGCTGAGTGTCCTGCTGGCGCAGTTGCGCGTGGCATTCCCGAACCTGCGCCAGATCGCCGGGCACGAGGACCTGGACACCGCGCTGATGCCGGCCAGCGACGATCCCGCGCTGCAGATCCGCCGCAAGCTCGACCCCGGCCCCCACTTCCCCTGGGCCGCCGTCGTCCCGGCCTGTGGCCTGCAGCGACTGCGCTAGACTGCATCACCCGCTGCGAGCCGCCGCCATGCCGGAGTTCGACGTCCAGTCGCTGCTGCAATCGTCCACCGTCGCGGTGCACGACGTGTGCTGCCGCGGCGCCTGCCGTCATCGCAGCGCCGAGGAATGTGCGGGCTCCACCCAACTGGTGTTCCCGTATCGCGGGCTGTTCCTGCGCCACGTCGGCAGCACGCAATCGGTGGCCGACGCCAACCACGTGCTGTTCTTCAACGCCGGCGAGGGCTACCAGGTCAGCCACCCGGCGACGGGCGGTGACGCCTGCCTGTCGCTGTCGGTGTCGCAGCCGCTGCTGCGCGAACTCGCGCCGGCCGCGATGCTGCAACGGCGCGACCAGCCCGTGTTTCGCCACCAAGCACTGCGCATCGACGAGCGCGCGCAGGTACTGGTGGCCCTGCTGCGCCACAGCCTGCGCAACGGCGGCATCGAGTCGCTGGAGGCCGAGAGCCTGGCGCTGACCCTGGTATGCCGCAGCCTCGGCCCGCGCACCACCCATGCCCCCGGCGCGTCCCGTGCACGGCAGCGGCTGGTGGACCGGGCGAAGCTGCTGCTCGCCAGCGACCTCACCCGGCGCTGGGCGCTGGCGGACATCGCCGCGGAAGTCGGCGGCTCGCCGGTCTATCTCACCCAGGCCTTCCAGCAGGTCGAAGGCATGCCGCTGTACCGCTACCACCTGCGCCTGCGCCTGGCCCGTGCGCTGGACCGGGTGGCCGACTGCGAGGACGTCGCCGCGCTGGCGCAGGACCTGGGCTTTTCCAGCCACAGCCATTTCAGCGCCGCGTTCCGCCAGGCCTACGGCCGCACGCCCACGGCATTCCGCCAGGCCGCGCTGGCCCGTTCATCGTGAATCGCTAAAGATCCTGACAGCCGCCGCCGGCGGCCGGTGGTCTCCTGTGCCTGCCCGATCCCGGGCCTTGCCGGAGACACCCCATGAACGAGAACACCTGCGCCGCCTGCGACTATCCGCTCGACGGCAACGCCATCAAGGTCACCATCGGCGGCCGCACCGTCGATGTCTGCTGCGAAGAGTGCGCACAGAAGCTTCGCGAGGCGGAAGCGAAGTCGTGAGCGATGGAATCGCATCATTCGCCGCACGGTTGGCGGCGCCGGGCATGACCCGGCGCCGCTTCCTCGCCCTGTCGGCGGGCACGCTGGCCGGTGTTTGCGCGGGCGGCCTCGCCGGCTGTGCGCGGTGGCCGCACGCCGGCACCGTGCCCGCGTCCATGGATGCGGCGAGCTTCCACGCCGCGCGCCGCTACACCCGTACCACATTCGGCCGCATCGCCCACGTCGAGCGTGGCAGTGGACCAGCGGCGCTGTTCCTGCACGGTTTCCCGCTCAACGGCTTCCAGTGGCGTGGCGCGCTCGACCGGCTGGCACCGTACCGGCGCTGCATCGCCCCCGATTTCCTCGGCATGGGCTACACCGAGGTCGACGACGGACAATCCTGCGCGCCCGACGCGCAGGTCGCCATGCTCATCGCCCTGCTCGACGCACTGCAGGTCGAGCGCGCCGACGTGGTCGCCAACGACAGCGGCGGCGCCGTCGCGCAGTTGCTGGTCGCCCACCATCCCGAACGCGTGCGCAGCCTGCTGTTGACCAACTGCGACACCGAGGAAGACAGCCCGCCGCCGGCGCTGCTGCCGGTGATCGCGCTGGCGAAACAGGGCCGCTTCGTCGACGAATGGCTGGGCACATGGCGCGGCAACCATGCCCTCGCGCGCTCGGCCGCCGGCATCGGCGGCATGTGCTACGCCGACCCCGCGCAGCCCACCGACGAGGCCATCGAAACCTACTTCGCGCCGCTGCTGGCGTCACGGCGCAGCCGCGATTTCGCGCACGCCTATGCCATCGCGCAGGAAAAGAACGCGCTCGCCGGCATCGGCCCCGCGCTCGCGCGATCCCGCCTGCCGGTACGCATCGTGTGGGGCAGCGCCGACACGATCTTTTCTGCAGAAAACCCCGGCTTCCTCGACCGCGCCTTCGGCCGTTCGCTGGGCGTGCGCCAGCTCCAGGGCAGCAAGCTGTTCTGGCCCGAGGAGCGCCCCGACGTGATCGCCGAAGAAGCACGCCGACTGTGGGCTGCGCAGGGGGACGAAGCATGACGACACATCTTTCCCGTCGTATCGCGGTGTACGGTGCCTACGGCCATACCGGCCGTTTCGTGCTGGCCGAACTGCGCCGCCGCGGTTTCGTGCCGGTGGCCTGCGGCCGCGACGCGGCCAGGCTGCATGAACTGGCTACGGCCACCGGCGTCGAGGTCCGTGTCGCCTCCACCGATGACCCCGCCGCGCTGGATGCCGCCTTCGCCGGCATCGCTGCCATCCTGCACTGCGCCGGACCTTTTCTCGACACCGCTGCGCCGGTGCTGGATGCGGCGCTGCGCGCACGCATCCACTACCTCGACGTGGCGGCGGAACAGCGTGCCGTGGCCGACACCCTGGCGCGCGATGGCGAGGCGAAAGCCGCGGGCGTGACGGTGGTGCCGGCGATGGCCTTCTATGGCGGCCTTGCCGATCTGCTGGCCAGCGCCGCGCTCGACGGCGCCACCGACGCGGACACGGTGGACATCGCCGTCGCGCTCGACGGCTGGCATCCGACGCGCGGCACCCGCCTTACCGGCGAGCGCAACCATTACCCGCGCACGTACATCGAGCACGGCCGCACCCGTGCCGTGCCCGACCCCGCGCCCGTGCGCGAGACCGACTTCCCGGCACCGTTCGGGCGGCTGGAAACGGTGCTGCTCCCGCTGTCCGAGGCCGTCGTGGTACCCCACCACATCGCCTGCCGCAACCTGCATTCGTGGATGAACCTGGCCCCGCTGCGCGACTTGCGCGATCCGGCCACGCCAGCGCCGGTCGCCGCCGACGACAGCGGCCGCTCCGCACAGAGTTTCATCGTCGACGTGCGCGTGCGCCGCGGCAACCACGCTTGCCGCGCCATCGCCAGCGGACGCGACATCTACGCCGTCACCGCACCACTGATGGTCGAGGCGCTGCAGCGCATCCTCGACGGCCGTGCCCGCGATAGCGGCGCACTCGCCGCGGGCCAGGCCTTCGATGCACGCGACTTCCTGGCCGCCCTCGCGCCCGCGGCGATCACGGTCGCGTTCGAGGCCGGCGCTCCCGCTGGCTCAGGGTCGGTCGACGCCTGCTGAATGCGGGTTCGGGCGCCGCCGCCACCGCTATACTGGCGAACCCCCGCAAGGACACGCCATGAGCGAAGACCACGTCACCGAACTGGTCGAGTTGCTGCAACTCGAACGACTGGAGGACAACCTGTTCCGCGGCCAGAGCCGCGACATCGGCACCCGCTTCGTGTTCGGCGGACAGGTGCTGGGGCAGGCGCTGGCGGCGGCGCAGCAGACCGTCGACCCGGTGCGCGAGGCGCATTCGCTGCATGCCTACTTCCTGCGCGCCGGCGACATCGAGGCGCCGATCGTGTACAGCGTGGAGCGTGCCCGCGACGGTGGCACGTTTTCGTCGCGACGCGTGCTGGCGATCCAGCACGGCCAGCCGATCCTGAACGGCTCGATCTCGTTTCAGGTCCCCGAAACCGGCGTCGAGCACCAGACCTCGATGCCCGAAGTCCCTGCACCGGAAGATCTGGAGCCGCTGCATCCGCTGCCGCCGGACGAGCTGGCGCGGCTGCCGGTGAAGCTGCAACGCTGGATGGGTATCGACGGCCCGTTCGAATTCCGCCAGGTGTGGCCGCGCGACGAGCGTCACCCGGCCAAGCGGCCGCCGATCCAGCACATCTGGTTCAAGCTGATCTCGCCGATCGACGACGCGGCGATCCTGCACCGCGCGCTGCTCGCCTATGCCTCGGACTTCCACCTGATCGGCACCGCCACCCTGCCACACGGCATTTCCTACCTCACCCACAACGTGCAGATGGCCAGCCTCGACCATGCGCTGTGGTTCCACCGCCCGTTCCGCGTCGACGAGTGGCTGCTGTACTCGTTCGACAGCCCCACCGCCCAGGGCGGTCGCGGCCTGGCACGCGGACAGATTTTCAGCCGCGACGGCCGGCTGGTCGCCTCCACCGCGCAGGAAGGCCTGATTCGCGTGCGCGGCGACTGAACACCGGTGCCGGGCCATTCGCGTAAACTGCGCCCATGCGCCAGATCTATACCTCACCCCGCCAGGAAAACATCGACATCGTGGTCGCCTTGATGGCCGAACACGGCATCGAGGCCACCGTAGCCAATCGGTCCAACTACAACCGGCCGACCTGGCAGCGTTTCAGCTATTCGCAGCGGCAGGACGACCGCGGCAGCTGGGCGCAGGTGTGGATCACCCATGCCGACGACTACACCAAGGCGCGCACCCTGCTGCGCGAGATCGGCATCGAGCCGGTGGTGCGCCACGGCGAGGAGTTGGCCGCCGCACGCAACCCCACGCCGGCCGACCGGCGCGCGCATACGGTGGCCCGCGTGCGCCGCATCATGCTGCTGGCGGTGCTGGCCGTCTTCGCCATGGCGATGCTGCGCTATTTGCGGGTGATCTGAGGTCGATGGTGCGACGCCCGTCACGCGGGCATAGAATCAGGGAATGCGCCGTTCCGACCAAGTCCGCCTGTTCCAGACGCTGCCCCACGTGTGCGGCTACTATGCCGACCGCACGGCGCAGAACCTGGTGCTGGATCCGGCCGCGCCCAATCTCGACCAGTTGTACGGCCCGGCGCTGGAGCGCGGCTTCCGTCGCGCCGGCGGCCATCTGTACTTCCCCAACTGCGCGCAATGCCACGCTTGCACGCCGTGCCGCATCGACGTGGCGAACTTCCAGCCGGACCGGGCCCAGCGTCGCTGCCTGAAGCGCAACGCCGATCTCGCCGTCAGCGAGTCGATCCCCGGCTACAACCGCGAGCGCCACGCGTTGTACGAACGCTACCTGCAGAGCCGCCACGCCGGCGGCGGCATGGACGATGCGGAAGCCAGCGATTTCCGCCGTTTCCTCACCGCGCCGTGGAGCCCCACCCTGTTCATGGAACTGCGCCTGGGCGAACGCCTGCTCGCCGTGGCGGTCACCGACGTATGCCTCAACGGCGTCTCGGCGGTCTACACCTTCTACGATCCCGACGAAACCGCGCGCGGACTGGGCACCTACGCGATCCTGCAGCAGGTGCTGCTGGCGCGCCGCCGCGGCATGCCGTGGCTGTACCTGGGCTTCTGGATCGACGGCCATCCGAAGATGGACTACAAGCGGCGCTTCAAGCCGCTGCAGATCCGCACGGCCGAGGGCTGGCAGGCACTGGCCTGAGCTACGCGTCGACCGCGGCCTGCCGCGTTGCCGGCCGCGGATACGGAAACAGCTTCTCCAGCGGGATCGACAACCCGTCATCGCCGACCACGCGACAGTGCCCGCGGTTGAGCTGGCGCGGTTCGCTGACGCCGCAGCTGTGCGCGATGATGCCGACTTCGTGCATCACGTTCTTCGCGTAATGGAACACCCGTTCGCTCTTGTCGCTGACCACCAGGCCGCGCTGCAGTTTCGGGTTCTGCGTGGTGATGCCGGTGGGACAGGTGTTGCGGTTGCACTGCAATGACTGGATGCAACCCAGCGCCAGCATGAAGCCGCGCGCGGAGTTGACGAAGTCCGCGCCGATCGACAGCGCCCACGCCACGTCGTAGGCGGTGATGCACTTGCCCGAGCAGACCACCTTGATGCGCTCGCGCAGGCCCTTGACGATCAGCATGTCGAGCAGCGCCGGCAGCGCCTCGTGCAAGGGCAGGCCGACGCCTTCCATCAGGGTCTGCGGCGCCGCGCCGGTGCCGCCTTCGGAACCGTCGACGATGATGAAGTCCGGCGCGCTCTCGATGCCGCGCTTGTGCACTTCATCGCACAGCTCGCCGATCCACTCCACCCCGCCCAGTACCGCCTTGAAACCCACCGGCTTGCCGGTGAGTTCACGGATATGGCCGATGCTGTCCATCAGCTGCGATACGTTGCCGATGTCGAGATGGCGGTTCGGGCTCTGCGAATCCTCACCGACCGGGATGCCGCGGATCGCGGCGATCTCGGCGGTGACCTTGGCACCCGGCAGCAGGCCGCCCATGCCCGGCTTGGCGCCCTGGCCGAGCTTGATGCTGACCATCTTCACCTGCGGGTGCGCGCAGATCGCCAGCAGCTTGCCGTCGTCCAGCTTGCCGTCGGGCGTGCGCACGCCGTACTTGGCGGTACCGATCTCGAAGATGATGTCGCAGCCGCCTTCGAGGTGATACGGCGCCAGGCCGCCCTCGCCGGTATCCATCCAGATGCCCGCCTTCGCCGCGCCGCGCGACAGCGCGCGCACCGCCGGTGCCGACAACGCGCCGAAGCTCATCGCCGAGATGTTGAAGAACGCCGCGTGGCTGTACGGCTCGCGCGCGTACGGGCCGATCGTCACCGGCACCGGCTCGACGTGGTCCACGCCAAGGTCCGGGAAGGGCGCGTTGACGAAGAACGGCACGCCCTCGGCACGCAGGTCGCGGCTGGAGCCGAACGCGTTGGTGTTGTCGACGTTCTTCGCGGCGCGATAGACCCAGGTGCGCTGCGCGCGGTTGAACGGCATCTCCTCGCGGTCGCTGGAATACAGGTACTGGCGGAAGAACTCGCCCAGGTGCAGGAACCAGTAGCGGAAGTGGCCGATGATCGGGAAGTTGCGCAGCACCGCATTGCCGGTCTGGTTGCGGTCGATCACCCAGGTCACCAGCAGCACCACCACCGCCAGTGCCAGCAGCAACAGGGCAAAGGCCGCGGCCAGTTCGACCAGCACGACCAGCCAGTGTGCAAATCCTGTCGATTCCATCTCGTCACCCTCGATCAATCAGCGGCCATGACAGACCGCCCGTCGTGCTTGCAGGAGCCTCGTCACGCAAGCCTATCGCATTGAGCTGGACTGACGCCTGCGCTCACAACTCGATGCGCAAATGCCCGGCCGCACGCACCGCCTTGCCCACCGCCGCCTCCAGCGACCCGGCGCGCGCCAGCGTCACCGCCATGCGCCGGCGGCCCTTCACCGCGGGCTTGCCGAAGATGCGCAGCTGCGTGTCCGGCTCGGCCAGTGCCGCGGCGACGCCGTGGTAGCGCGGCCCCGTGCCGTCGCCCTCGACCAGCACCGCGCACGAGGCCGACGGCCCGTACTGGTGGATCACCGGAATCGGCAAGCCGAGGATTGCGCGTGCATGCAAGGCGAACTCGGAGAATTCCTGCGAGATCAGGGTGACCAGGCCGGTATCGTGCGGCCGCGGGCTGACCTCGGAGAAAATCACCGCATCGCCCTTCACGAAGAACTCCACGCCGAACACGCCCCAGCCGCCCAGCGCACCGGTGACCGCGGCGGCCTGCCGCTGCGCCTCGGCCAGCGCGGCATCGCTCATCGGCTGCGGCTGCCACGATTCGCGGTAGTCGCCCTCCTCCTGGCGATGGCCGATCGGCGCGCAGAAGCTCACGCCATCGACGTGCCGTACGGTGAGCATGGTGATCTCGTAGTCGAAGTCGACAAAACCCTCGACGATCACCCGGCCCTTGCCGGCGCGCCCGCCGGATTGCGCGTAATCCCACGCATGCTGCAACTCGTCGGCGCCGCGCACCACGCTCTGGCCCTTGCCGGACGAACTCATCACCGGCTTGATCACGAACGGGTAGCCGATCGCGGCCGCTGCCTCGCGGTACTGTGATTCGTCGTCGCAGAAGCGGTACGGCGAGGTCGGCAATTTCAGTTCCTCGGCGGCCAGCTTGCGGATGCCCTCGCGGTCCATCGTCAGCCATGCCGCGCGGGCCGTCGGGATCACCCGCTGCCCCTCCTTCTCCAGCTCGATCAGGGTCGGCGTGTGGATCGCCTCGATCTCCGGCACCACCAGGTCGGGTTTTTCCAGCTCGATCACCGCGCGCAACGCCTTGCCGTCGAGCATGTCGACGACGTGGCTGCGATGGGCAATCTGCATGGCCGGCGCATTCGCATAGCGATCCACCGCGATCACTTCCACCGCGTAGCGCTGCAGTTCGATCGCCACCTCCTTGCCCAACTCGCCGGCGCCGAGCAGCAGGACGCGCAACGCATGGTCGGAATGGGGCGTGCCGAATGGCTTCATCGGGTTCTCCGGTGCGGGCAAACCCGCATTGTATGCGGCCGGGTTACAACGCGACCTGCTGCCCTTCTCGGGAAGTGTCACCACCCTTATTGCAACTGATATCAATTTGATATCTAATCAGCACATCTCAGGGAGACAACACATGAACGAACGCAATGGCTTTTCCGTCGCCGGCATTCCCTTCATCGGGCTGTGCCTGGTGCTCGCCGGCCTCGGCGCAGCGCTGGTGGTCTCGGCAATTCACGCCCATCCGGACGCCCCTCCCGTGGCTCGGATACTTGCCGGCGTGATCCTGCTGGCCGTCGACGGCTTCATGCTGAAAGGCTTTTTCCAGGTTGCCCCGAACGAGGGCCAGGTGCTGCAGCTGTTCGGCAAGTACGCCGGCACGGTGCGCCACGAAGGCCTGCGCTGGACCAACCCGTTCTACAGCCGCCAGCGCATCTCGTTGCGCGTGCGCAACTTCGAGAGCGGCAAGCTGAAGGTCAACGACAATGACGGCAACCCGATCGAGATCGGCGCCGTGGTGGTATGGCAGGTGCTGGATACGGCCGAAGCGGTGTTCTGCGTGGACGACTACGAGAACTACGTGCATATCCAGAGCGAATCGGCGCTGCGGCAGATGGCGCAGAGCTACCCGTACGACGCCCATGACGACGGCAAGCCGTCGCTGCGCAGCCATGGCGACGTGATCAACTCGCACCTGCGCGACGAAATCCAGACCCGCCTGGGCAAGGCTGGCGTGCAGGTGGTCGAGGCGCGCATCAGCCACCTCGCCTACGCCCAGGAAATCGCACAGGCGATGCTGCAGCGGCAGCAGGCCGGCGCGATCATCGCGGCCCGCACGAAAATCGTCGAGGGCGCGGTGAGCATGGTCGAAATGGCGCTGGACCAGCTCAGCCAGCGCGGCGTGGTGAACCTCGACGAGGAGCGCAAGGCGGCGATGGTAAGCAACCTGCTGGTGGTGCTGTGCGGCGAGCGCGGCACCCAGCCGGTGCTGAATACCGGCACGCTGTACTGACGCGTCACGATGACCGTCGAGAAAAAAGCCTACCCGCTGCGCATCAGCGCCACCGTGCTGGACGCGATGCAGCGCTGGTCGGACGACGAGTTGCGCAGCGTCAACGCACAGATCGAATACGTGCTGCGCGAGGCGCTGCGCAAGGCCGGCCGGCTGAAGACCGGCCAGGCCAGGCCGGCAGCCGACGACAACGACGCGGATTGAACCGCTCACGGGGAATACGCACGCGTGTCCGCCAACCCATCTACCCTGCCGGTCAGCGGCCCGCACCTGAAACTCGCCGCGCTGTTCGGCGTCGCCGGTGCGCTGGCCACGCTGGCGCTGATGCCGTATGCGATGGCGCTGACGCCGCAGAAATTCGCCGCGCTGCCATTGCCCTTGCCGGTCATCGTGCTGAAGGCGGCGGTGGAGACTGGCATGCTGTGCTGGCTGCTGGGCTGGCTTGGCCTGTACCTGGGGGCACCGTACGGTCTCGATGCGCCATGGTTGCGCGCCTGGGTATACCGGCGGCCGCGCGATCCGGCACGGCGCCCGCACTGGTGGCTGGCTGTCATGCTCGGCGTGCTGGCCGCGTTGCTGGTGGTCGGGTTGTCGGCGCTCGGCCCGAAGCATGCGGAGGACACCGTGCAGGCGTGGCGCGGTGCGCTGGCTTCGTTCTACGGCGGCATCGTGGAGGAAGTGCTGTGCCGGCTGCTGCTGGTCAGCGCGCTGGTGTGGCTGCTGGCGCGCTGCAACCGGCGCGTGGCGCGGCCGTGGATGTTCGCGCTGGCGATCGTGTTGGCCGCGCTGTTGTTCGGCGCCGGCCACCTGCCCGCCGCGCATGCCGCCGGCCTGCTCGGCACCCCGCTGCTCGTCGCGCGCATCGTGTTGTTGAACGCCGTCGTCGCTGTCGTGTTCGGCGGCCTGTTCTGGAAGTACGGGCTGGAGCACGCGATGCTGGCGCACTTCTGCGCAGACCTGATGCTGCACGTGGCCCTGCCGCTGGCCGGCGGCTTCTAGCGGCCGCTTGCAGCAACCGCCTGCAGCTCCGGCAACTTCAACAGGCGCAGCTTCGGGTGCTGCCGGCCCGTCACGAACAACCACGACCCCTGCTGCGCGATCGACTGCACGTCCGGCAAGCCGTCGTCCGCGCCGAGCCGCTCCAGCGGACGGCCGTCGGTGGCGTCGTAGACCACCAGCTCGCGGGTTGCCGGGTCGACCACCAGCAGCCAATCATGGTCCGCATCCTGCCAGTGCACGAGTTGCTGGACCGAAGGCTGTTCCGCCGCACGATCGGCTGCCGCCCAGCACCACCACAGCAGGCATGCCGAGAACAGCGCAAGCAACACGATGACGGGCAAGCTGCGGGGAAGGCGGCCGGGTGACCACGCCGCAAGGGATCGATGGCGGAGGGCGATCTGCGTGTTCATGCCGGCACCATCGCAACCGGCCATGACCATGGGATGACATCCGCAAGAACTATTCGTTACGCGTGCGCAACGCCCACCCGAGGGCGAGCCAGCCAGCAACGAAGGCGAGCCCGCCGAACGGCGTGATGATCCCGATCCAGCGCGGCGCACCCAGCGCCAATGCGTACAAGCTGCCGCTGAACAGCACGATGCCGACGACGAACGCCGCCATCGCGACGCGTCCGCTGCGGCCAAACCCGAGCCCTGCCGCCACGGCCAGCGCCAGCGCATGCCATGCGTGGTAGTTCACCGCCGTGTGCCACAACTCGCTGCCGCGGGCGTCGAGCACGCCGCGCAGCGCATGCGCGCCGAAGGCGCCCAGCAGCACCGCGCTGGCGCCGGTGACACCGACCAGCAGGGCGACGCGGGTACTGACAATTTGTCGCATCGTGTTCGTATCCCCTGCCCGGCGGACCCGGCAACGCGGCCGGTGTCGTATGCTTGAACGGATGAAGACCCAGGATTCTCGCATGAAGCCCCGCCACTGGCTGCGTCCCGCCCTGCTGTTCCTGCTGCTTGCCGCCGGCCTGCTGCTGGGCGGCTGCCACCGCGGCGAGCCGCTGCCGTTCCGGCTGACCAACATCAGCGGGCACATGCCCGACCTCGACTTCAAGCTCACCGACGACAGCGGCAAGGCCGTCACCGGCGCCGACTACCGCGGCAAGGTGGTGCTGCTGTACTTCGGCTACACCCATTGCCCCGACGTTTGCCCGCTGACCCTGGCGCAGTTGCACGTGGTGATGCAGCGGCTGGAGCCGCTGGCCGATGGTGCGCGGATCCTCTTCGTCAGCGTCGATCCGGCGCGCGACACGCCGGCGATCATGCACGCCTACGTCAACGCATTCGACAAGCGGGCCGTGGGCCTGGTCGGTGATGCGCGCAGCGTCGAGGCGCTGAGCAAGCGCTATCGCTCCGCCTTCACCCGCGAGCCCAGTTCGGCCGACGGAGCCTACGAAGTCAGCCACAGCTCGGCGATCTATGTGTTCGACCGCGACGGCCGCGCCCGCGTGCTGGCCACGCCGTCCGCCTCGCAGGATGACCTGGTGCACGACCTGCACCTGCTGCTCGACACCGGAGCCACCCCATGAAGTCACCCACGCTGTCGTTGCTGCTGTCCGGCCTGCTGCTGGCCGGCGGTGCCCACGCCACCGACGCCGATCACATCCGCACCAGCCACGCCTGGATCCGCGTGCTGCCCGGCGCGCTGCCGGCCGGTGCCTATGTCACGCTGGAAAACGATGGCGAACAGCCGGTCGCACTGCGCGGCGCCGGCAGCACGGTGTACGCCGAGGTGATGCTGCACCAGAGTTCGCGCGCGAGCGGCATGAGCCGCATGAGCATGGTCGACGCGCTGAACGTGCCCGCGCACGGCAAGGCGGAACTGGCGCCGGCCGGTTATCACCTGATGCTGATGCAGCCGAACGCGCCGGTGAAACCCGGCGACACCGTCACGCTGACGCTGCAGTTCGGCGACGGCAGCACGCTGGCCACCGATTTCATCGCGCGCCCGGCGAATGCGCTGGACGCCGGCGACGGACACGCCGACCACGCGATGCCGGCGATGGACCATGGCGCGATGCCGCACGGCCACTGAGCCCGCGGCGAAACTCAGTCCGGCACGGCCGTATCGACCGCGGTCGCGCGGCGGACCGCGGGCCGACGCAGCGGTCTGCGCGGCAACCGGCCGTTGCGCGACAGACGCAGCCACATGCGCAGCGCCATCAGGCCGCCGATCGATTCCACCAGCGCCGAAGGCACCCAGATGATCACGCCGCCGATCAGCTGCCCGGTCAGCACGTTGAAGGTGAACGCGCGGCCGCAGATCTCGAAGATCGGGTACAGGTCGGTCTTGGAGAACGTGACGATCGCGCCGGCCACGATCTGCGGCGTCATGGTGATCGCCGGCGACAGCACACGCAGTCCGGCGGTCATCCGCCCCGGCGGATGCGGCCGATGGTCCAGCACCAGCGACCAGTAGGCGAAGCCGCTGACCAACATGCTCCAGTTCATGAAGCGGTAGATGCGCCAGTCCAGCATCGCCAGCGTCTGCATGGACGGGATCAGCCAGACCAGGATGAAGGCGATGAACAGCAGCGTCGCCACGGTGGGATTCAGCAATACGCCGCTGACCAGCCGCCACGGCCACGAGCGCTGCAGCGGCCGCAGCAGGCGCACCCGCCACGCCAGCGGCAGGCCGGCGCGCAACACCGTGGCCGGATACGCGGTGACGATCAGCAGCGGCGCGATGTGGTGCAGCAGCAACTGCTGGATGCGATGCATGAAGAACTCATGCTCGGCGTAGTAATCCAGGTACGTGTGCAGCGACAGGTAGATGATCGCCATGCCGCACCAGAACGCAAGCTTGCGGCCGAAGCTGACCGGCAGCCGGCGGCTGCCGCGCAGGTACAGCACGCTGGCCGACACGAAGCACGCGAGCAAGACCCACGAGAACTCCCACGGCACGATCCATTTCAGCAAGGTTGCGGTCACTGCACCGGCACTTCTGTCTGCGCCGGCAACGGCCGGCGACCTCCCAGCATAATGCCGCGCGCCGGCAGAGTCAGCCGCAGCGGTGCCGCGGGCTTGCGGCAGATTGCCGCTTTCACCGCCGCTGGCGGCTGTACCGGGTGCGCCGCCAGCCGTACAGCAGGCCGAGCAGCACCACCAGCGCCGGCACCAGCACGATGTTGATGAACTTCAGGCGCAGGCCGAGCGCGTCGATCTCCGCGTTGAGCTGGTGCTGCACGTCGCGCAATTCCTTGTTGATCGCCAGCTGACGCTGGCGGAACTGCTCGATCTCGCGGCGCTGCTCGGCGGTGGCCGTGCTGGCGTGGCCACCCTTGGTCGGCTGCAGTTCGTCCAGCCGGCGCCGGGTGTCGGCGAGCTCCTGTTCCAGCTCCTGCTCTTTCTGCAGGAATTTCTGGTCGGCCACGTTGCGCAAAGCCTGCACCCGCGTGAACGGCCGCTGCGAGGTGGAGCGGCCGCGGATCGACAGCAGCGCCGAGGAACCGCTGAGGTTGTCCACCAGGTTGGTGACGAAATCCCCGTTGTTGGCGAAGACCCGCATCATGGTCTGGCCGAGGATGTTCTGCGGTTCCACCCACAGCCGGTCGCTGAGCAGGTCGGTGTCGGCGACCAGGATCACCTCGGCATTCGACGCCGACCTGGCCCGGTGGCCCGCCACGCCGGCCCGCTCGGGGAATGCGCTCTCGAACGTGCCGCGCAGGCGCGCCGCCAGCACGTAGTGCGCGTTGTCCGGTTTGTAATCCTGCAGCAGCGTCGTGGGGTCGCTGTTCGCATCCAGTACCCGCTGGGTCGGCACCACCTCGGCCTCGGCGCTGCTCTGCAGCAGCGGCACCAGCCGCGTGCGCGCGTCCGCGGCCAGGTCGAAATAGCCCGCGGTGGACACGTTGATGCGTTGCAGGCTGGCGGTAACCACGTCGTTGCGGTTCAGTTCCTGCGCGCCGAGGTCGAGCATCGCCGGATGGTTGAGGCTGCTGCCGGCCAGCTCGATCTGCAGCGCGCGCGCGCGGTCCAGCACCACCTTGTGCGGGTCGTAACTCACCCCCCAGGCCTTGAACAGCCGCGGCAGGTCCGAGCCGTGATCGGGGAAGGTGATGCTGTCGGGTCCGTACGGCGAGGTGTCGAGTTCCGCGTCAGGGTCGACGAACACCACCAGGTGACCGCCGCGCAGCACGTACTGGTCGATCGCGTACTGCGCGTCGGGTGGCAACCGCTTGGGATGGATCAGCAGCAACACCCTGATGTTGTCGTCGACCTTCCGCAGCGTCGACGAATCCAGCGTCCTCACGTCGAACAGCTGGCCGAGCTGCTGCAGCACCGTCCACGGCTGCTCGCTGAGCATGGGGTTGCCCTCGACCGGCAGCGAACTGATCACCCCGATCGGCGGCTTGCTGGCCTGGTTCAACTCGTACAGCAGCTTGGCGATGTCGTATTCCAGGAAGGCCTCGCGGGCGGGGTCGAAGAATGCGATCGCCAGTGTCTTCTCCGGCACGCGGTCGTCCGTGCCCTCGCTCTCGAGGCTGCCGGACATGGCGCTGCCGGCCAGACCGAAGAACACCCGCTCGCCGTTGCTGCCGCCGTTCGCCGCGGTCAGGCCATTGCCTTCGGCGCTGGCCTCGTCGTCGGAATACGGCACCGGGTCGATGATCTGCAGGCGGATATGGCCGTGCGAACGCGCCACCATCTCCTGCAGCATCTCGCGCACGCGCTGTTCGTAGCTGCGCAGTTGCGGCAGGTCGCGGGTGGCATGCTCGGAGAAATACAGGGTCAGCCGCAGCGGCCGCTTCAACGTATCGACGATGTGCAGCGTGCCCGGCGTCAGCGTGTACAGCTTGTCGGTGGTGAGGTCGACCCGCGCGGCATGCAGCCAGCGGCTGCTGGCCACGATCAGCGGCACGAACAGCAGCACCAGCAGCACCAGCGCGCCATACAGCACGCCGCGCCGGGTCAGTTGCAGCGGCGTGGTGAACAGGCGATGCAGGCGCGAGCGGGGCATGGCGTCAACGCGTCCGTTTCAGGTCGAGCAGCAGTACGCCGGCGACCAGCCAGCCGATCGTGCTGAGCAGGAAATACATCAGGTCGCGGATATCCAGCACGCCGCGCGCGATCGCCTCGAAGTGCCGCAGCATGGACAAGTGCGCCACCGCGTTGATCAGTTTGCGCGGCAAGGTGCCTGAGAAGAAATCCAGCACCTGCGGCTGGCCGACCAGGATCAGCAGCACGCACACCAGCGCGGTGAGGATGAACGCCACCACCTGGCTGCGGGTCAGCGCGGACAGGCAGGCACCGATGGCGATGAAGCTCCCCGCCATCAGCCAGCTGCCCAGGTAGCCGGCCAGGATCACGCCGTTGTCCGGCGAGCCCAGGTAGTTGACGGTGATCCAGATCGGGAACGTCAGTACCAGCGCCAGCCCGATGAACAGCCACGCCGCGAAGAACTTCCCCAGCATCGCCTGCCACAGCGTCAGCGGCAGGGTCAGCAGCAGCTCCAGCGTGCCGCCCTTGGCTTCCTCCGCCCACATGCGCATGGTGATCGCCGGCACCAGGATCAGGTACAGCCACGGATGCATCATGAAGAACGGTTGCAGGTCGGCCTGGCCGCGCTCGTAGAAATCGCCCGCATAGAACGTGAGGATGCCGGCCAGCACCAGGAAGATCACCAGGAACACATACGCCACCGGCGTCACGAAATAGCTGCGCAGCTCACGCCGCAGCACCGCGTTGACCGGGCTCATGCGTGGCCTCCGGCAGCATCGCCGTCACAGGTGGTGATATGGCGGAACACCTCGTCCAGCCGGCCGCGCTCGAGCTGGATCTCCGACACCTCCAGCCCCTGTTCGCGCAGCAGCGTCTCGACCGGCTCCAGGATCCGCTCGCCCGGCTTCGGGAACACCGTGATGCGGCCGTCCAGCGGATCGACCTCGATCGCCGCCACCTGCGGCAGGCGGCCCAGCATCTCCTGCGACATGCCGCTGCCCGGTGCGCTGAACGACACCGCGCCGTGATAGCGCGAGCGCGCCTCCAGCTCGGCCGGCGTGGCATCCGCCAGCAGCTTGCCGCGGGCGATGATCACCACCCGGTTGCACAGCGCGTGCACTTCCTCCAGCAGATGGGTGGAGATCAGGATCGTGCGGTCGCGCGCCATCATGTCGATCAGCTGGCGCACCGCATGCTTCTGGTTCGGATCGAGGCCGTCGGTGGGTTCGTCCAGCATCAGCACCGGCGGGTCGTGCAGGATCGCCTGGGCCAGTCCGACGCGCCGGCGCAGGCCCTTCGACAGCGTGTCGATGCACAGCCCCAGCACGTCCTCCAGCTGCAGTTGCTGCACCACCGCGTCGAATTGCCGGTAGCCTGCCTCGGCCTTGAGTCCGCGCATGCGCACGATGAATTGCAGGAACTCGCGCACCGTCATCTCGCCGTAGCTGGGCGCGCCCTCGGGCAGGTAGCCGAGCGCGCGCTTCGCCTTCAACGGCTCGCGGACGACGTCGTAGCCGCAAACCCGCGCGGTGCCCGAGGTGGGCACCAGGAACCCGGCGATCATGCGCATCGCGGTGGACTTGCCGGCGCCATTGGGTCCGAGCAGGCCGAGCACCTGGCCGGGCTCGACACGAATGCTCAGTGCGTCCACTGCGGTCAGGTTGCCATAGCATCGGGTGAGCTGGTCGGTCTCGATCATGTCCGGCGGTGGGCTGTGGCGGGGTGTCACGTCGTGCACGGGCGGCTTGACCGGCCGGCGCCGCGGATCGCCCTGCAATGTACCGCAAAGACATCGATCCGCGGCCCTGAAACGAAAAGGCCCTTCCGGATGGAAGGGCCTCTCGATGTGCTGCAGCGGCGCCCGGCTTATTCGCCGGCGCTGGCTGCCTCGGCCGGTGCGGCAGCGCTGCCGGCCGGGGCCGGTGCTGTGCCCGACGCGGCCGGCGCCTCTTCGAGCGTCGGCGGCTGCAAGCCGGCTTCCTGTTCCGGAGTCTGCTCCGGCGCATTGCTGATCGGCAGGAACACGTTGTACTTCGCGTAGGTCGTGATGTTGCCGCCGGCATCCTTCACTTCCGGCGTCGCGATCACGTCGTAGGCGCGGTTGACCACATCGTCGTACTTGTAGCCGTGGGTCTGCGCATAGGCCTTGAGCATGTCGCGGGTCTGCGGCACGCCGGCGAAGGTGCCGTTCCACACGCCCTTCAGCGCCGCGCCGCCGAAGGCCAGCGTGGCGCGCACGTTGCCGTCGACCACCAGGCGGCCGTAGCGGTCGCGGCTGCCGGCAGCGACGCTGGCGTCCGCGGCAGCGGCCGCGCTGCTCGCCTCGGCCGGCGCGCCGGAGGCATCCAGCGACGGCGGGGTCGCCGCGGTCAGCTGCTCGCTCTGGCCATTGATGGTCAGCGTGCTGGAGTCGATCGGGAACGCCACGTCGAAGCTGTAGGTCTGGTCGCCGTAGTTGGTGGTGATCAGGATGCGCGAGCCGGTGACGTTCACGCCGAGCTTCTTGGCGGCCGCCTGGATCTCGGTGTTGGCCTTGGTCACGGCGTCTTCCACCGCCTCCATGCCGTCCTTGCGCTGGATCGAGGTGGACACCAGCAGGACCGGGGTCGGCTGGGTCTGTTCGATGTACGGGATCAGCTGGCTGTAGTCAATGTTCGGCACGCCGGCCAGCACGTTCTGCAGGTTGTTCAGGCTGAACTGGATGAACGAGTCGGGATCGCCATGGATGTACAGATTGGCGAAGCGGTTGACCAGGTTCCAGCCGTAGGAAACGTCATACGACCAGGTGACCTGGGTCAGCTGTCCGCGGCTGCCCTGGCGCTCCAGGTCCAGCGTGAAATGCTTGTCCAGGCCGCGCCAGCTGTTGTCCAGGTTCCAGACGATGCTGGCGGTCTTGGTGTTGCTGTCGATCTTGTCGAACTCCGGCGTGGCGCTGGCGATGGTCAGGCCGCCGTTGCCGACCTTGGGGTCGGTGCTGGTCCAGCTGACTTCGGCGCCCGGGCCATAGGCCTTGCCGGAAAAGTTGAACTGGATGTTCGGGTCGAACGAGCGCAGTACGGAGTAGTCCGGCAACCGGCGATAGTTGTCGAGCACGTCGTAGACCTGCCGCATGTCCTTGCCGATGACCAGCTGGCGCTCCACATGACCGCTGCCGGGCATGACCACAGCCGCCAGGACACCGATGATCGCAACGATGACCAGGGCAACAAGAAATTCAAAGACACGCATCATTCCAGAGTTCTCCGAAGCGTCTTTACGCCATACCTAGATAGTGTTGCCCCAGCCGTCCGCGCGGGCCCGCCCGAGGGTTCATCCCGAGGGCCATGGCAGGGGGTCGGCAAACGCCGAAGCTACGGATGTTACTTGCTCACGGGCTGGAACGCTATCGTCGGCGTCGCCCCATCCGGAAGGCCAAAAGCGGGCTGCTGCAGGGCCCCGTGACGACGGCGCCGGGCCAGCGCCCGGCCTGTTTCAGACGATGCCCATTTCCAGCGCTTTCAGCACGGCGCGGGTGCGGTCGCGCACGCCGAGCTTGGACAGGATGTTGGAAACGTGGTTCTTCACCGTGCCTTCGGCCACCTTCAGCGAATTGGCGATCTCCTTGTTGCTGTAGCCGCCGGACAGCAGCCGCAGGATCTCGGTCTCGCGCTCGGTCAGCGGGTCGGGCTGCTCCAGGCTGGTGAAATTGTTCTGCATCCGCGCCACCCCGGCCATCAGGCGCTGGGTGACCATCGGCGCCACCAGCGAGCCGCCGCCGGCCACGGTGCGCACGGCCTCGACCAGTTGCTCCAGCGAGACATCTTTCAGCAGGTAGCCGCGGGCGCCGGCCTTGAGGCCCTGCAGCACCAACTGGTCGTCGTCGAAGGTGGTGAGGATGATGGTCGGCGGCAGCTCGTTGCGGGCGGACAACGCCTGCAGCACTTCCAGTCCGCTCATGTTCGGCATGCGCAGGTCCAGCAGCACCACGTCGGGCTTGACTCGCGGGATGTCCTGCACCGCCTGGGCGCCGTCGGCGCACTCGGCCACCACGCGGATATCTTCAGCCAGGTCCAGCAGCGATCGAACGCCCTGGCGCACCAGATTCTGGTCGTCGACGAGACAAACGGAAATCATCGCGGATCCTCGGACAAACGTGACTTAAGGAAATGATACTGACAGCTGGCGGTCGGAGCCGCTGCCAACATCGGCGCACTTTGCGCCCCGGCGCGGGCCGCCAAGATTACGACACATTCAGCGCCGGCGGCTCAAACCGCGTCGGCGCGTGCGCCAGCGCCGTGTGCTCGCCCAGCGGCAGCCGCACGGTCAACGCAAAACCCTGGCTCAGCCCGGCATCCAGCGTCACGCTGCCGCCGAATTCGGCCAGCCGCTCGCGCATGCCGGACAGGCCATTGCCCGGCTCGACGTTCTCGGCGCCGCGACCGTCGTCGCGCGCGTGCAGGCCGAGCAGGTTTTCCCCGGCGTAGGCGAAGTTCAGCCACAGATTGCGCGCGCCGGCGTGCTTGGCGGTATTGGTGATGATTTCCTGGGCGCAACGCAGCAGCACCTGGGCGCGGCGCGGGTCCTCCACGCTGAAACGCGGCGGCATGACCACGTGCACGCTCAGGCCGGGCACGCCCTCGGTGAGGCTGCGCAGCGCCTGGGTCAGGTCGATCGCGTCGTCCTGGCGCAGCTCGCTGACCACCTCGCGCACATCGGCCAGCAGCAGCTTGGCCGTGCTCTGCGCCTTGCGCACGTGCGCGCCCGCGGACTCGTTGGTGAGGTGGCTGGCCACCTCCAGGTTCAGGCTCAGCGCGGTCAGGTGGTGGCCGATCAGGTCATGCAGGTCGCGCGCGATGCGCATGCGCTCCGCGATCCGGCTGGACTCGGCCAGCAGGGCGCGGGTGGCGCGCAGTTCGGAATTCAGCCGGCGTTGCACCTCGCGCTGTTCGGCCTGCTGGCTGGCCACCGTCGAGGTCACGAACACCAGTACCGAGATGCCCAGGTAGATGCTGGCCTGGATGAAGCCCACCGCGATGCTGTGGTCGTATTCGGGCCAGCCCGCGAAGACCGCCACCAGGCTCAGATGCTGCAGCACCAGCCAGAACGCGGCGAGCCAGAACGGCAGCAGCCACGGCAGCACCAGCGAGGCGACCACCATCAGCATCGCCGACAGGCCGCTGTGGCTGTACCAGCCGACCGCCACCGCCGCCGCCGTCATCAAGGCCAGTCCCAGCAGCTTCAGCACCGGGTAGCGGCGCGAGCCGAGGTTGCTGGTCAGCAGCCAGTACATCAGGCCGAAGATCAGGTAGCACAGCGTCCACAGCAGCAGCGAAAAATTCGGACGGTGCAGCTGGTCGAGACGCTCGGCAGCCCAGTTCGTCACCAGCGGCGTGCCGGCCGACAGGTAAGTGAAGAAGCCCGCATAGCGGAGCAGGCGGATATGGTTGAAGAAGGGCCAGCGCATCCCTGCATCATTGGACGTGCGGGGGTTTCGCGCAATGCGCGAGAAGTCATGGCCGGGGGCGCCTCCCGGCTGCCGCTTTACGAAGCTTTTACATGTGCCCTTGCGAGATGTAAGGGCCACGGCCGCATGTCATAATGGGTCATTGCGCGAGGCTGCTGCCCGACCTCGTCCCCGATTCCATCATTGCGGAGCAACGAATGGCCCTTGCCATCCGCGACGTGCGCGAGCACGACCTGGATGCCGTACTGGCGCTCAACAACGCCGCCGGTCGCTCCATCCTCGCCCTCGATACAGCCCAGTTGCGCTACTTCCACGAGCACGCCGAGTATTTCCGCGTGGCCGAAATCGACGGTCACCTGGCCGGATTCCTGATCGCGCTGCGCGAAGGCAGCGACTACGACAGCCCGAACTACCGCTGGTTTGCCGAACACTACCCGCAGTTCGTCTACATCGACCGCATCGTGATCGCGAACGCCTACCGCCGCCACGGCCTGGGCCGCATCTTCTACTGCGACGTGCACAGCTACGCCGAGGTGCGCGTTCCGCTGCTCACCTGCGAGGTGTTCCTGGAGCCGCGCGACGACGTGGTGGTGCTCTTCCACGGCACCTACGGCTTCCAGGAAGTGGGCCAGCAGCGCATGGGCGAGCACGGCCCGCAGGTCAGCCTGCTGGCCCGCGACCTGCCCAGCTACGCCTATGTGCGCGACACCTGGCTCGAACATGGCGGCCTGCCCGACGTACCGTGGCTGGCCGAACGCGAACGCCCTGCCCTGCACGATTCCACCCCGCGCCGCCTCGCCGGAGAGCGGCGCCCATGAATGCAAAAATGGATACCACCGACGCCTGCGATCTGCGCTTCGGCCAGGTCGGCATTGCCTGCGTGCGCGTGCGCCGGGTCGACGCCGCCGCGCTGTGCGACGAACTCGAACGCCGCGTGCGCGCCGCGCCGCAGATGTTTGCCCGCGCCGCCGTGGTGCTGGACCTGAGCCACCTGCTCAACCTGCCCGACGACGGCGCCGTCGATGCCTTGCTCGAAGCGGTGCGCAGCGCCGGCATGCTGCCGGTGGGCCTGGCCTACGGCACCAGCGAAACCGAAGCGCTGGCCAAGCGCATGGGCCTGCCGCTGATCGCCAAGTTCCGCGCCGCCTACGAGCCGGCCCAGGGCGGCGCGCCCGCCGCCGAACCGGCCACGCGCGCCGAGCCCGCGCCGGCGGTGCAGCGCGAGCCGATCCTGTCCGCACCGCCGCCCGGCAGCATGCAGGGCGCGCAGCACCATGCCGGTTCGGTGCGCTCGGGCCAGCAGATCTACGCACGCGAGCGTGACCTCATCGTCACCGGCGCCGTCGCCAACGGCGCCGAGGTGATCGCCGACGGCAACATCCACATCTACGGCGGCCTGCGCGGCCGCGCCATGGCCGGTGCGCAGGGCGACGGCAAGGCGCGCATCTTCGTGTCCGACTTCCGTGCCGAGCTGGTGGCGATCGCGGGGCAATATCGCGTGTTCGAACAGATTCCTGACGACCTCGAGGGCCAGTCCGTGCAATGCTGGCTCGAAGGCGACAAGCTGTTGATCGCCAAGCTGTAACCACCTACAACAAAAACAAACATGCGGAGATGGGCCCTTGACTGCTGAGATTATCGTTGTCACCTCCGGCAAAGGCGGCGTCGGCAAGACGACGACCAGCGCCTCCCTCGCCACCGGCCTGGCCATGGCCGGCAAGAAAACCGCCGTCATCGACTTCGACGTCGGCCTGCGCAATCTCGACCTGATCATGGGCTGCGAACGCCGCGTGGTGTACGACTTCGTCAACGTCGTGCACGGCGAAGCCACGCTGAAGCAGTCGCTGATCAAGGACAAGCGCCACGACAACCTGTACGTGCTGGCCGCCAGCCAGACCCGCGACAAGGACGCGCTGACCCAGGAAGGCGTCGAGAAGGTACTCGACGGCCTGTCCGAGGACGGTTTCGACTACGTCGTGTGCGACTCGCCGGCCGGCATCGAGAAAGGCGCGCATCTGGCGATGTACTTCGCCGACCACGCGGTCGTGGTGGTCAACCCGGAAGTGTCTTCGGTGCGCGATTCCGACCGCATCCTCGGCCTGCTCGCCAGCAAGACCCGGCGCGCCGAACGCGGCGAAAGCGCCGTCACCCAGCACCTGCTGCTGACGCGCTACAACCCGGCGCGCGTGGCGATCGGCGAAATGCTCAGCGTCAAGGACGTCGAGGAGATCCTCGGCATCGAGGTGGTCGGCGTGATCCCCGAATCGGAGAACGTGCTGACCGCCTCCAACAACGGCATCCCGGTGATCGTCGATGCCACGTCACATGCCGGCCAGGCATACAGCGACACTGTGGCCCGCATCCTCGGCGAAGAGCGCCCGTTGCGCTTCATCGACGTGCCCAAGAAGGGCTTTCTCCAGCGCGTGTTCGGAGGTTGATCACGATGGGTATTCTCGATTTCCTGAAGCGCAAGCCTGAAGCCACCGCCACGGTGGCGCGCGAGCGCCTGCGCATCATCGTGGCGCAGGAGCGCTCCACCCGCGGCGCACCGGACTACCTGCCGATGATGCGCAACGAACTGCTCGAAGTGATCAAGAAATACGTCCACGTCGATCTCGATGCGATCAACATCAACTTCGAGCGCGACAGCGGCCACGAGATCCTCGAACTCTCGGTCACCCTGCCGGAAGGCAAGCAGGCGGCCAAGAGCGAACCCAAGGGCGAGGCCAAGACCGGCTGAGTCCCTGCCGCCCTGCCTGACCGCCGGGCGACCGACCCGCGTCGCCCGGCTCCCCTCCCCATCGAAGTCACCTGCGCCCATCGCGCACGCCCATGCACCCCGACACTCCCCCACTTCCCGGCGACCCGGCCAGCACCGTGATGCGCGTGGGCCAGATCGGATTCGACGCACCGGCCGCCCTGCTCGACCGTTTCGGCCTGCTGCTTCAACGCGTGGCGCCGGGCGAACCGATCCCCGGCAGTTTCTGGGGCGACGAGGAGGCCGGCATCATCGGCATCACCGTCTACGCCCGCGACGACACCCCGGTGCATTCGCTGCTGCACGAAGCCGGCCACCTGATCGTGCTGCCGCCGGAAAGACGTCCAGACGTCCATACCGACGCCACCGACTCGATCGAGGAGGAAGACGCCACCTGCTACCTGCAGATCGTGCTGGCGGACGAACTGCCCGGCGTGGGACGCGAGCGCCTGATGACCGACATGGATGCGTGGGGCTATACGTTCCGGCTCGGTTCCACCCGCGCGTGGTTCGAACAGGACGCGGACAACGCCCGCGCCTTCCTCGAGGCGCGCGGCCTGCCATCCTGACATTCCACGACGGCTACTTCGCGTGCCAGTCGCCGTCGGCGCCCTTGCGGTACTTCTTCTTCACCGCCGCCCAGGCCACCTTGTGCGCGGCCTCCTCGCGCGATTCGTCGCCGCGCCGCTCGTCCCTGTCGGCGTACTCGTCCCAGGCGCTGTTGAACGCCTCCTTGTAGATTTCCTGCGCGTGTTCCGGTACGTGGTCGCGCACCGAATCAGGCAGCTCGCTGATAGATGCGTACGGCATGGCTCTGACCCTGCAACTGAAGGAATGACGTGCCGCCACCGTGGGCCCTACGCGATCAAGCCGTCGTCAACTTCATGTTGCCGCCGCGGTAACCAGGACGCTCCGTTCAGCGGCGCGAGACGTGCGGTTCGCCCGGCACGTACCAGCGCCAGGCTTCGTCGGCCGCACGGGTGATGCCCACGCGCGTCGTCGCCACGGGCGCGACAGGCGGCGGCATGCCGTCGTCGACGATGCTGAACCCGCCGGCGCCTCCGACCAGGTCGATGCCATCCTGCGCACGGCCGATGCTCAGCGCCTGGCATAGCCGCGCCGGTCCGCGGCACAAGTCGCGATCGTTGCGGCAACCCGTTCGCGCCGCACGCATCGCGGCCAGCCCGTCCAACGGCGCCAGCGCGCGCAACAGCACCGCGACGCCTTCGCCCTCCTCGCCGCACACCGGGTTGCAGCACCAGTGCATGCCATAGGTGAAGTACACATAGAGCAGTCCCGGCGCTCCGAACATCGTCGCATTGCGTGCCGTGCGGCCGCGCCAGGAGTGCGTGGCCGGATCCATCGGCCCGCAGTAGGCCTCGGTTTCCACGATGCGGCCGCTGCGGCCGTCCGCGCTCAGCAGCACCTTGTTCAGCAGGTCGGGGGCGACCTCGCGCGGATCGCGCCGGTAGAACGCGCGATCCAGCATCACGTGACGATCAGGCATGCACGAACATCCGTTGCACGTCGGCATAGGTGAAGCCTGCAGCCAGGCTGTCGAAGCGGCCGCTTTCAAGCATGGCGCCTGCCGCCTGGTCGACCGCGGCCAGCGCCAGGGTGGCAAGACGCGTAGCCGTGCTCACGCGGGCCACCCCGAGACGTGCCAACTCGGCCAGGTCGGGCACGCCCGGTCCGGCAGCGACGTTCACCGGGGCGTCGATGGCCTGCACCAGCGCGGCCAGCGTGGCGCGGTCATCGAGGCCGATGGGATAAATGCAGTCCGCACCGGCCGCCAGATAAGCCTGCGCACGCTGCACGGCGTCGGCAAGGCGCTCGGCCGGAGCGGCGACATCATGTTGCATCCAGTTGTCCACCCGCGCGTTGATCACGATCGGTACGCCAGCCGCATCCGCCGCCTCGCGTGCGGCGCGGATCCGTGCAGCGGCCTCCTCGATGGGCCGCAGCGGGCCGTGGCCGGGGCGACCGTCTTCCAGATTGATGCCCACCGCGCCAGCCGCGATCACCGCCCGCACGGTGGCAGCCACGTCCGCCGGTGCCTCGCCATAGCCGGTCTCGATATCCGCCGTCACCGGCAGTCCGGTCACTCGCGTGATCCGCGCGATCGCCGCCAGCACTTCGGCCAGCGGCGCCTGCTCGCCGTCGGCGTAGCCGAGCGACCAGGCCACGCCGGCGCTGGTGGTGGCGATCGCCGCAAAACCGCGCTGCGCGAAAAGCCGCGCGCTGCCCGCATCCCACGCGTTCGGCAACAGCAGGATCGCGCGGCGATCATGCATCTTGCGCAATGCCTGCGCCTTGTTAATCTGACCCTGCATGTCCATCTTCGTCGTGCACGCTCGCTGACGATGTAGAAGCGCACAGGATACGCCGCCCTGGTCCGGTCCCGCAGATCGCCAAGGCCCAGGATTACCGCGGGCGATTCCGAACGCATCGTGCCGGAGGACACCATGGCAAAGCGCAGGCTGGTACTGCTGTTCGACGGCACCTGGAGCAAGCCTGAGTCGAACACCAACGTGGAGCGACTGCGCCGGCTGATCGCGCCGCGCGATGCCGACGGCAACCTGCAACGGGTCAACTACATTCCCGGCGTGGGTGTGAAGCGCGGTCTCGCCCACCTGCTCGGCGGCGCATTCGGCTACGGCCTGAGCGACAGCGTGATCGACGGTTACCGTTGGCTGTGCGAGACCTGGCAACCCGGCGACCTGCTCTACCTGTTCGGTTTCAGCCGCGGCGCCTACGCCGCGCGCAGCCTCGGCGGCATGATCCGCAAGTGTGGCCTGCTCCGCTGCGACGTCCATGGCGACGTGGCCAGCACCGACGTTGCCGCCGCCTACGACTTTTACAGCGACACCCGGAGCAGGCCCGATGACGCGGCCGCGGTGGCGTTCCGCGCCGGCCATTCGATCGCGATCGACATCCACTTCATCGGCGTGTGGGATACCGTCGGCCTGCTCGGCATCCCGGGCATCGCCTCGTGGTTTCCTTATGCGCGCAAGCGTTACCGATTCCACGACACCGAACTCAGCAAGATCGTGAAGTACGCCTACCAGGCGCTGGCGCTGGACGAGCACCGCGCCGACTTCGCGCCCGCGGTGTGGACGCGCAACCCTTACACGGTAAAGCCCGGCGAGACACTGACCTCGAAGAAGGCCGAGCAGATCGAGATTGAGCAGCGCTGGTTCATCGGCTCGCATTCCGACGTCGGCGGCGGCAACGACTGCGACGGCGCCGGGCGCAAGCCCGATCCGCTGCCCGAACTGTCGCTGGCGTGGCTGCAGCGCAAGGCCATCGCCGCCGGCCTGGCCTGCGATGCGCTGTTCATGCCGGAGGCCGACGCCAATACCGGCGTGCCGCGCAATTCGTACGCGGAGTTCATGGGTGGCCTCTACAAGGAGTTCAAGCCGCCGTTCGATCGCATGCTCGGCACCGGCGTCAACGAGAAAATCGACGACTCGGTGTGGCAACGCTGGCTCGACGACCCCAGCTACCGCTCGCCCTCGCTGGTCAGGGCACTGGCCGACGCCAGCGCGCTCATATCGGCAGATGCCGTGGTTCGTGCCCCGGCAGCCCCCTCGGCATAGCCCGGTTCCACCGTTGCTTCAGCGCGGCTCGGCAATCTCCGCCTGCATCGCCGCCGTATCGGCGCCGGCCAGCGGCTGATCCAGCGGCTGGCGCGTGACGCGGTGATAGCGCCACCACCCCAGCACGCCGGCCAGGGTCAGCCCCGACGCGCCCAGCGCCAGATGCAGCATGCTGGCCGACAGCAGCGGCGACATCACCCCGGCCACGAAGCTGCACAACAGCAGGCTGGCAAACGCCTGCACCGAGGAAATCCCGCCGCGATGGTGCGGGAAACGATCCAGCAGCAACAGCGTGAGCGTGGGGAATGCCAGCTGCACCCCGATGCCGTGCAGGATCAGCGGCAGCATCGACCACGGCAGTCGCGGCGCGGGAAGCAGCAGCGCCAGCAGCAGGTGCGCCGCACACGCCAGCAGCATCACCGCATAACCCAGGCTCACCGTGAACTTCGCGCTGCACCGTTCGGCCATCCGCCCGGACAGCCAGGCGCCACCGATCAGACCGGCCACCACCGGCAGGAACAGCCACGGAAAACCCTGTGCCGACAGCTGCAGCAGCTCGCGCACGATGCGCGGCGCCGAGGCGATGTACAAAAACAGCCCGGCGAAATTGACCGAACTGGAAACCAGCAACGGCCAGAACAGCCGGTCGCGGCCGAAGGAAGCGTAGCCGGCCAGTAGCGGCCGTGGCGCAAACCGCGTGCGCTGTGACGGCGGGTGGGTTTCGTCCAGGAACAATTGCAAGGCCAGCGCCAGCAGCAAGGTGAACCCGGCCAGCAGCCAGAAGATGCCGTGCCAGCCGCCCAGCGGCAGCAGCAGCGCCCCGACCATCGGCGCGATCACCGGCGCCACCCCGAAAATCATCATCACCTGCGACATCAGCCGCTGCGCGGCCGGCCCTTCCAGGCTGTCGCGGATCACCGCGCGCCCCACCACCAGTCCGGCGCCGGCGCACACGCCCTGCAAGCCGCGGCAGGCCAGCAGCATCGCGAACGAAGTGGACGTCGCCGCGCCCACCGACGCCAGTGCGTAGACCAGCATGCCGGCGACCATCACCGGCTTGCGCCCGATCGCGTCGGAGATCGCGCCGTGGAACAGGCTCATCGCGGCATAGGTGATCAGATACACGCTGACCAGCTGCTGCAGCGCCGCGGCATCCACCCCGAAGCGCGCGCCGACCAGCGGAAACGCCGGGAACACCGCGTCGATCGAGAACGGGCCGATCATCGACAGCGCGGCCAGCAGCCAGGGCAGGCTGCGACGCACGGTGCGAGGTGCTGGGTTCATGGCGGCGTGGGGATGTCGACGGGCCGCGCAGTATAGACGGCGGCGCTTGACGGCGGGGCCGCCGGATCGACTAGGATGGCCCCTCGGAGATGGCATGCCTCCCGTTCCGGAACCCTCGGGCACACCGGAACAAACCGCTTCTCGTGACCCCGCGTTGAAGTTGATGATGCCTGCACCCCCGGTTTCCGGCGGCGCAGGCGTGCCTGCCACCGCGGCAACCGGACACTTTCACTGTCAGGAGGCACGCACGTGGGCTGGAACGGATTTGTGGCGATCGGCGTCGGTGGCGCCCTGGGATGCTGGCTGCGCTGGGGGCTGGGCGTACTGCTCAATCCCGTTTTCCCCACCCTGCCGCTCGGCACGCTGGCGGCGAACCTCGCCGGCGGCCTGCTGATGGGTTGCGTGATGGGCCTGTTCGACCACTTCCAGACACTGTCGCCGGCGCTGCGGCTGTTCGTGTTCACCGGCTTCCTCGGCGGGCTGACCACGTTCTCCACCTTCTCGGCCGAATCGGCCACCCTGCTGCTGCGCCAGCAATACCTGTGGTTCAGCGGCCACGTGGCCGTGCACGTGATCGGCTCGCTGGCGATGACCGTGCTCGGCATCGCCCTCACCCGCAGCCTCTTGCGCCACTGAACCGGGAGCAGCGCATGAACCAGGAAAACCTGCAACACGGCGTGCACCTGTATTTCTACTGCCACTCGCGCGCCAAGCACGACGGCGTGCTGCTGTCCGAGTGGCTGCTGGAGCAGGCCAAGGCGCATGGCCTGGGCGGCGGCTCGGTGTTCCGCGCGATCGCCGGCTTCGGCCGGCACGGCGTGCTGCACGAGGAGCAGTTCTTCGAGCTCGCCGACGACCTGCCGGTGAAGATCGAATTCCTGCTGCGCGAGGAACAGGCCGAGCTGCTGCTGCAGCTGGTGCGCAACGCCGGCGTCGACGCGACGTATGCGTGTTCCCCGGCAAGCTTTGCGCTACTCGGCAAGCATTGATCATCACGAACCGCGCATCGCGAGGCGACGCATGAGCCAGGACGACCTGAAGAATCGCGCCAGCCAATTGCTCGAGCAGGCCGGCATCCGTATCGACGGCGATGCGCCGATCGACCTGCGCGTGCACGACGAGCGCCTGTACGCGCGCGTGTTCGCGCACGGCTCGCTGGGCTTGGGCGAAGCCTACATGGACGGCTGGTGGGACGCCGACGATCTGCCCGGCCTGTGCACCCGCCTGCTCACCGCCGGGCTGGACCAGGAACTGAAGACGCTCGACACCCTGCTCGCCCACCTCAAGGCGCGCTTCATCAACCTGCAGCGTGGCGAGCGCGCGTTCGAGATCGGCAAGGCCCATTACGACCTCGGCAACGACCTGTTCCACGCCATGCTGGGCAAACGCATGGTGTATTCCTGCGGCTACTGGGCGAAGGCCGACAACCTCGACGACGCGCAGGCAGCCAAGCTCGACCTGGTCTGCCGCAAGCTGCAGCTGAAGACCGGCCAGCGCGTGCTCGACATCGGTTGCGGCTGGGGCGAGGCGCTGAAGTACGCTGCCGAGCACTACGGCATCGAGGGCGTCGGCATCACCGTGTCGCAGGAGCAGGCCGAGTACGCGCGCGAACTGTGCGCCGGGCTGCCGGTCGAGATCCGCCTGCAGGACTACCACGACGTCGAGGATCATTTCGACGCGGTGTATTCGCTGGGCATGTTCGAGCACGTCGGCGGCAAGAACTACCGCGCCTATTTCGAAACCGTGCGGCGCTGCCTGAAGGACGACGGCCTCTCGCTGCTGCATTGCATCGGCAGCAACAGCGCACCGGCGCAGACCGACCCGTGGATCGAGAAGTACATTTTCCCGAACTCGATGATCCCTGCCGCCAGCCAGATCACGGTGGCGCTGGAAGACCTGTTCGTGGTCGAGGACTGGCACAACTTCGGCGCCGACTACGACCGCACGCTGACCGCCTGGCGCGCCAACGTCGAAGCCGCGTGGCCCAGCCTGCCGGCGAGCTACGACGAACGCTTCCGGCGCATGTGGCGCTACTACCTCGCCGTCTCCGCGGCGGTGTTCCGCAGCCGCCGCGACCAGCTGTGGCAGATCACCCTGAGCCCGCACGGCGTGCCCGGCGGCTACCGCGTGCCACGCTGAAACCGCGCACGCTGCCCGCTGGTTGCCGGCAGCGCGTCCGCGCCGCATAGTTCGGTCTGGCCCAGCACCTGGGGAATACCGATGAAACGTCGCATCGCCACCTTGCTGGCCGGCGTGGCCCTGGTCGCCACCGCCGCCATGGCCGGCAGCACCACGCCAGCCATCGCGCCAGGCCCTGGTTACTTCGACAACAGCGGCCGCGACGACGTGCTTGCCGGCGGCGTGAAGATGATCCCGATCACCACGCCCAGGGGCATGTTCCACGTCTGGACCAAGCGCGTGGGCAACAACCCGAAGCTGAAGGTGTTGCTGCTGCACGGCGGCCCCGGCGCCACCCATGAATACTTCGAGGCGTTCGACAGCTACTTCCCTGGCGCCGGCATCGAGTACTACTACTACGACCAGCTCGGCTCGGCCTACAGCGACCAGCCGAAAGATCCATCCTTGTGGACCATCGACCGCTACGTCGACGAAGTGGAACAGGTGCGCCAGGCGTTGCACCTGGACAAGGACAACTTCTGCCTGCTCGGCCACTCGTGGGGCGGCGTGCTCGCCATCGAGTACGCACTGAAATACCAGCAGCACCTGAAGTGCCTGGTGATCTCCAACATGGTCGACTCGATCCCCGCCTACAACGACTACGCGCACAAGGTGCTGATGCCGGCGATGGACCCGAAGCAGCTCGCCGAAGTGCAAAAGCTCGAAGCCGAACACCGCACCGACGATCCGCGCTACATGGCCATCCTTACCCCGATGCACTACGAACAGCACGTGCTGCGTATGCCCTCGGCGCAGTGGCCCGAACCGGTGACGCGTTCGTTCGGCCACATCAACCAGCAGATCTACACCCTGATGCAAGGCCCCAGCGAACTCGGCGCCAGCGGTCGCCTGCTCAACTGGGACCGCAGCAAGGACCTGCACCGCATCACGGTGCCCACCCTGGTGATCGGCGCCCAGCACGACACCATGGACCCGAAGTACATGGCCGGCATGGCGAAGAAACTGCCGCATGGGCAGTTTTTGCTGTGCCCGAAGGGGAGTCATATGGCGATGTATGACGACCAGCAGGTGTATTTCGATGGGTTGATCGGGTTCTTGCGGGGTGTTGAAGCCAAATGACGAAGAGGGAAAATTGAAACGCTGCGGGATTAGGTTGCAAGATCAGGCCGCACGACACCAGTCAAAGCATTGATCTGAAAGAGCACAGCTGCAGCGGGAACGTCCAGCGACGCGGGATAGGCTGCAGGATTAGACTGCCATTTGAAATCTACTTAGCGTTGGAGGTCTGAAGACATGAAGCCACAGGAACTCATGACGCTCGCCCTACGCGTCCTTGCTGTTTTCATCGCCTCGCGAGGACTCGTCTATCTAGCGGATGCTGCCGTCTTCGTGGTTGTGCCAACCCAAAATCAGTTCGGCCTATCGTTTCCAGTTCTTGCTCTAATTTCTTTGCTTGGGCCGGCAATTGCGGCAATCGTCGTCTGGTGGTGTGCGCCTTATCTCGCACGCCTGGCGGCGCGTGGCATCACCGATGTCCCGGTGGCTGCGCTGGACCAGCAGTCCATTGTCGGCGCCGTGTTCGTCGCAGCAGGCGCTCTCATATTCATCCTCGCGTTACCGGGTTTGGTTGGCCAATGTAGTTCGCGCATTTGGCGCGCCTGGGTTGTTCGTGCTGCCGTCACTCGTTGCCAGCGTCGTCCAGTGCATTCTTGGTGCAGTTCTCGTCGTAGGCGCGCGTGTTACTTCTCGGCTTCTGCTCCGTCTACGTTATGCCGGGACTGGGGCACACGGCCTCTAACCAGTCGTTCAAGGCGGACGGCTACGCCGCCGGTTAACTCCCGCGTCAGGCCCGCAGCGGGCATTTTCGGAGACTGACTGTGGATATCTCGGCGATCGTCACGAACTCTGGAATGGGCTTCGTCGTCTCTGTCCGTACCGGCAGCGCCAGTCAAAACCTGGCCATTCCACCCAAAAGTTCTGGCCAAGGTTCCGGCGTCAATGGAGGCGAGTTCCTGCTGCTTGCCTTGGCCACTTGCTATTGCAATGACCTTTACCGGGAGGCATCTCGCCTGGGTATCAGTTTGGCCGCGGTCGAGGTCGAAGCCACGGCCGACTTCCCTGGTGTCGGCTTGGCGGCCACCGATATTCGGTATCGGGCCAAAGTGACATCCCCAGCTGCTCCGTCCGCTATTGCAGAGCTGCTTCGGCACACTGATGCAGTGGCTGAGGTGCACAATACCGTCCGCTCGGGGGTGCCAGTGACTCTGGTTGCGGATACGCCCACAAGCAAAGAAGGGGACGAAGGAAATTAATCGCCCCGTATTCATCAACCGTCATCGCCCATGCTCCGACGCCTTCTTCCCTGCCCTGCCAACGGAAGCCCTCCATGAGCCAGCCAACCCCACCCTCCGACTACCTCCTGCTCTCCCGCGGCCAATGGGACAAAGACGCGTCGCGCGAAGAGATCCAGGGCGTGATTGACCGGTTCTATGCGTGGTACGACCGGCTGGTGAGCGAAGGCAGGATCGGGCCCGGGCATCGGCTCGCCCGCGAGGGCAAGGTGGTGTCGCGGCAGGCGACCACGGACGGCCCGTTTGCCGAGGCCAAGGAAGTGGTCGGCGGGTACTGGTTCATCCGGGCGGACAGCCTGGAGGAAGCAGCGCGCATTGCAGCGGAGAACCCGTGCCTGGCTTACGGCCTGGTTTGCGAGGTGCGGCCACTCGACCTGACGCGCGCCAGCGCGTACGTCTTGACCAACGAAACTCCGACGTAAGCCATGCGGGTGCACCATGTTGGCCGCGGGGCCTTCCCGCTCTGCGGCGAAAGCGTGACCAGGTCCATTGGAATCCAAACACCACGAACTCTTCTCAAGGAGCCGAAATGGATAGCCAGAACAAGTATTGGTTTCCTGCCAAACGGTACGGCTGGGGTTGGGGGCTGCCGGTTCGATGGGAGGGCTGGGTTTGCCTCGCCGTCTATGCGGGCTGTGTTGCGCTCGTCTTTCGTTTCCTGCGGCCAGCGGCCGATCCCGTCATGTTCGCGATCGGCCTGGCGTTGCTTACCCTCGGCCTGATGGCCGTGTGCTGGCTGAAGGGCGAACCGCCGCGCTGGCGTTCGGGCGACTGACCGGCCCCGAAACCGCGGCATCCGCCCGCTCGACCTCGCTGCGTCGCACTGGGCAAGGCGGTAGCGAAGCCCGGTTTGGACGTGCCGAACCCCGATGCCGAGGCTCCAGATATCGACGGGGACGTGCGCAACCCCGACGCCGAGGTTCCAGGTATCGACGAGGACGTGCGCAACCTCGACGCCGAGGTTCCGAATGTCGACGGGAACGTGCACAACTCCGACGCCGAGGTTCCGGACATCAACGAGGAGGTGCGCAACCCCGGCACCGAGGTTGCCGAGGTCGGCGGGGACCGGCCGGACCTCGACGGCGAGGTTCCCGGGATCGGCCGGCACCTGCGCCAGCCCGGCATCGCGGTTCCGTGGGCCCACGGCCCACGCCATCGCCACCTCGCCGGGATTGAACTGGCCACGGCCTGCCGCGACACTCGCGGCATGAAGCCTTCGATCACCCTGCGCCTGCTCGCCTGCCTCGCCCTGCTGCTCGCCTGCGCCCCGGCGCTGGCGAAACCCGCCTTGTGGGTGGTGAAGGATGCCGACACCACGATCTACCTGTTCGGCACGGTGCACCTGATGCCGAGCGACGCCAGTTGGCATGACCCGACGCTGGACCGTGCAATGGCGGACAGCCAGACGTTGTACATCGAGCTGACCGACGACGACCCGGCGAACATGGCGGCACTGGTGCTGCGCTACGGGATGGACGCGACGCACCCGCTGTCCAGCCAGCTCAGCCCGTCGGAGGCGCACCGGCTGGGCCTGCTGGCGAACAAGATCGGCGTGCCCGGCGGCATGCAGACGCTGAACGTGATGCGCCCGTGGCTGGCCGCGCTGACCCTGGCGGTGACGCCGCTGCTGAAAGCCGGGCTCGACCCGGAGCATGGTGTGGACAAGCAGCTGAAAGCGCAGATGGCCGGCGCCGGCAAGCAGGTGCTTGGATTGGAAACCGCCGAACAGCAGATCCGCTTTCTCGCCGACATGCCGCGCGCGATCGAACTGGCCCTGCTGCGCTCGACCATGCGCGACGCGGACAAGGGCGCGTTCCAGCTCACCGAACTGATCGACGCCTGGAAGGCCGGCGACGTGGACACCATCGCCCGCATCGGCAATGACGACATGCGCCTGCGCGAACCGAAGCTCTACCAACTGCTGCTGGTGCAGCGCAACCAGGTGTGGGCGACGAAGATCGCCGCGATGCTGCAGCAGCCGGGCACCGTCTTCATCGCCGTGGGCGCCGCGCACCTGGCCGGGCCGGACAGCGTGCAGGCGCGACTGGAACTGCTGGGCGTACCGGTCGAACGCCTGCCCTGATCAGTCGATGCCGGCGACGGCGTGCGGTGCATACGGCGCCTCGAGCGCGGCGATTTCCGCCGGCGGCAAGCTGACCGACAACGCTGCCACCGCCTCTTCCAGATGATGCGGTCGGGTCGCGCCCACGATCGGCGCAGTGACCACCGGCTGATGCAGCAGCCACGCCAGCGCCACCTGCGCGCGCGGCACGCCGAGCCGCGCGGCGACCTCGCCGACGCGGTCCACCACGGCCTTGTCCGCCGCCTTGCTCGCGGCGTACACGCCATCGCCCCACGGATCGGAGCCGCCGCGCACGGTGCTGGGTTCGTCCTCCCACGCCCGCGCCAGCCGACCGCGCGCCAGCGGACTCCACGGCACCACGCCGATACCCTGGTCCGCGCACAGCGCCAGCATCTCGCGTTCCTCCTCGCGGTACAGCAGGTTGTAGTGCGGCTGCATCGCCACGAAGCGCGTCCAGCCGTGCAGGTCGGCGGTGTACAGCGCCTTGGCGAACTGCCACGCCGACATCGACGAGGCGCCCAGGTAGCGCGCCTTGCCCGCCTTCACCACGTCGTGCAGCGTCTCCAGCGTTTCCTCGATCGGCGTGGCCGCGTCCCAGCGGTGGATCTGGTAAAGGTCGACGTAGTCGGTGCCGAGGCGGCGCAAGCTGGCGTCGATCTCGGTCATGATCGCCTTGCGCGACAGGCCGCCGCCATTCGCGTCGCCACGCATCGGATAGAACACCTTGGTGGCGATCACCACCTCCTCGCGCCGCGCGAAATCGCGCAGCGCGCGCCCCAGCACCAGCTCGCTGTCGCCGCTTGAATACATGTTCGCGGTATCGAAGTAGTTGATGCCAAGCTCCAGCGCGCGGCGGATGAACGGGCGCGCGTGTTCCTCGTCCAGATGCCACGGCCGCTCGGCCGGCGTCACTTCGTAGCTCATGCAGCCCAGGCAGATGCGCGAGACCTTGAGGCCGGATTTGCCGAGATTGATGTAGTCCATAGCGGTTCTCCTTCAGGGTTCGGATGTCGATGCAGATTCAGCGCGGCGCCACCCGGTGCAGGTTGATGCCCGCGATGACGAGAGCGATGCCGGTCAGCTCGGCCGGTCCCGGCCACTGGTGCAGCACCACGATGCCGATCACGCAGGCAGTGGCCGGCAGCAGTGCCAGCATCAGCGCGAACGTGGGGCGCGGCAGCCGCGCCATCGCCAGCTGGTCGCACACGTACGGGATCACCGACGACGACACGCCCACGCCGATGCCGGCGGCCAGCAGGCCGGGATGGCTGAAGGCCACCGCCGCCTCGCGCCAGCCCAGCGGCATCACGACCAGCAGCGCCACCAGCATCGCCGCGGCCAGCCGGTCGATGCCGTTGCCGCCGCCGTCCCTGGCGATGCGATGGCCGAGCACGATGTACAGCATGAACAGCGCGCAGTTCGCGAACGCGAAGGCGAAGCCCGTTGCCGTACCGGCGAAACGCACATGGGTCAGCATGGCGACGCCGGCCGCCGCCACGGCGAGCGCCACCCCATTGCGGCGGCTGTGCAGGCCGGCCCAGGCCAGTGCGATCGGGCCGAGGAATTCGATCGCGCCCACCGTGGCCAGCGGCAGTCGGTCGATCGCCAGGTAGAAGCAGACGTTCATGCCGCCCAGCACCGCGCCCAGCGCCACGATGTTCCAGCGCACCGCGGCGTTCTGCTGCGCGAAATAGCGCCAGGGCCGTCGCCACAGCGCGAAGATCAGCGCCGCGCTGGCGATGCGCAACCAGGCCACGCCGGTCGGCGCGACGTGGGCGAACAGCAGCACCGCGAATGCGGGCCCCAGGTAATGGAAGATCGCGCTGACCACGAAGTACAACGAGGGCGGCACGCGTTCGCCGGCCGCGAGGGCCGGCGACGGCGGTCCGACTGCGGCGGAATCGGATTCATCGTTCATGCAGCCACTTTTGCAAACGATCGGCGCATGATCCATCCCGAAAAGAAGGAATCAGCGACCAATATTTCCTGACTTGAAAGCCGGTGACATCCCATGCCTCAGATTTCAAATTTGCTGTCCGATCCCCGCAATATCGCCCTGCTGCAGGCGCTGCAGGAAGACCCGCGCCAGCCCGTCACCCGGCTCGCCAGCCGCGTCGGCATGTCGGCGCCGGCGGTGAAGGAACGCCTGAACCGACTGGAGGAAACCGGGGTGATCCGCGGCTACCGGCTCGACCTCGACCCCAAGGCGCTGGGCTGGCCGGTCACCGCCTACGTGCGTGTGCGCCCGGTGCCCGGGCAACTGCCGAAGATCGCCGAACTCGCGCAGAAGATCCCGCAGGTGGTCGAGTGCCACCGGGTCACCGGCGAGGACTGCTTCATCATCAAGGTGCATCTGGACGCGCTGGAACACCTGGACCTGATCCTCGACCGCTTCCTGCGCCACGGCCAGACCACCACCTCGATCGTGCAGTCCACGCCGGTGCCGCTGCGCGCGCCGCCGCTGCCGGCCAGCGTGCCTTAGCAGATCGCGGCCGAAACCGCGCCTACAAGAGCCCGCCGCTTTCTGGCACCATCGACCGGTTATCCCGCGCGCCGCGCGCCACTTCACCTGATGCAACCGCATGAACCTGCAAGCCAATTACGAACAGATCCCGCTGAAGGAATACGCCGAGCGGGCCTATCTCGACTACTCGATGTACGTGGTGCTGGACCGCGCGCTGCCGTTCGTGGGCGACGGCCTGAAGCCGGTGCAGCGGCGCATCATCTACGCGATGAGCGAACTGGGCCTGGCCGCCACCGCGAAGCCGAAAAAGTCCGCGCGCACCATCGGCGACGTGATCGGCAAGTTCCATCCGCACGGCGATTCGTCGTGCTACGAGGCGATGGTGCTGATGGCGCAGCCGTTCTCGTACCGCTACCCGCTGGTCGACGGCCAGGGCAACTTCGGTTCGCCGGACGACCCCAAGAGCTTCGCCGCGATGCGTTACACCGAATCCAAGCTCAGCCCGATCGCCGAGGCGCTGCTGGGCGAGCTGGCCCAGGGCACGGTGGACTGGGTGCCGAACTTCGACGGCACCATGGACGAGCCGAGCTGGCTGCCGGCGCGCGTGCCGCACGTGCTGCTCAACGGCTCGATGGGCATCGCCGTCGGCATGGCCACCGACATCCCGCCGCACAACCTGCGCGAGCTGGCCACCGCGTGCATCCGCCTGCTGGACGATCCAGACGCCACCGTCGCCGACCTGTGCGAGCACGTGCACGGGCCGGACTACCCGACCGAGGCGGAGATCATCACCCCGCGCGCCGACCTGCTGGCGATCTACCAGACCGGCGGCGGTTCGGTGCGTGCCCGCGCGGTGTACCAGCGCGAGGAAGGCAACATCGTGATCACCGCGCTGCCGCACCAGGTCAGCCCGTCGAAGATCCTCGAGCAGATCGCCGCACAGATGCGCGCGAAGAAGCTGCCGATGATCGAGGACCTGCGCGACGAGTCCGACCACGAGAATCCGATCCGGCTGGTGATCGTGCCGCGCTCGAACCGCGTCGACGCCGACGAGACCATGCAGCACCTGTTCGCCACGACGGACATGGAGAAGAGCTTCCGCGTCAACCTCAACATGATCGGCCTGGACGGCCGGCCGCAGGTGAAGGACCTCAAGCGCATCCTCGGCGAATGGCTGAGCTTCCGCACCAGCACGGTCACCCGGCGCCTGCAACATCGCCTGGCCAAGGTCGACCGCCGCCTGCACCTGCTCGAAGGCCTGCACACCGCCTACCTCAACCTCGACGAAGTCATCCGCATCGTACGCAGCGAGGACGAGCCCAAACCCGTGCTGATGGCGCGCTTCAAGCTCAGCGAGGAACAGACCGACTACATCCTCGAAACCCGGCTGCGCCAGCTGGCACGGCTGGAGGAGATGAAGATCAACGCCGAGCGCGACCAGCTCGAAGAGGAGCGCGCGCGCATCAACGTGCTGCTGAAATCGCCGGCCAAGCTGAAGAGCCTGATCAAGGACGAACTGCGCGCCGATGCCGAGAAATTCGGCGACGCCCGCCGCTCGCCGCTGGTCGAGCGCGAAGTGGCGCATGCACTGGACGAGAGCGCGCTGGTGGCCAGCGAACCGGTCACCGTGGTGCTCTCGCAGAAGGGCTGGGCGCGCGCCGCCAAGGGCCACGACGTCGACGCCGAGGCACTGAACTACCGCGAGGGCGACGGCCTGCTCGCCGCGGTGAAGGCCCGCACCACGCAGCAGGTCGCGTTCATCGACTCCACCGGGCGCGCCTACTCCACGCTGGCGCACACCCTGCCCTCGGCGCGCGGCAACGGCGAGCCGCTGACCGGCCGCTTCAGCCCGGCCGCGGGCGCCAGCTTCGACGCGGTGGTCGCCGGCGACAACGATACCCGGCTGATCCTCGCCACCGACTTCGGCTACGGCTTCGTCACCCGCTTCGAATCGCTCACCGGCCGCAACAAGGCCGGCAAGCAGATCATCAGCCTCAGCGACAAAGCCAGGGTGCTGGCGCCGCAGATCAGTGCCGACCCGGCGCGCGACCGCATCGTGGTGGTCACCACCGAAGGGCACCTGCTGATGTTCTCGGTGGCCGAGCTGCCCGAACTGGACAAGGGCAAGGGCAACAAGCTGATCGAGATCCCCAAGGCCAAGCTCGTCAGCGGCGACGAGCGTGTCGCCGGCGTGGCCGTGGTCAGCGAGGGCAAGGGCGAGGTCACGATGTATGCGGGGCAGCGCAAGCTCACCCTGAAGTGGTCCGACCTAGTCGAATACGGCGGCAACCGCGCCACCCGCGGCGGCGTGCTGCCGCGCGGCTTGCGCCGCGTGGAGCGGATCGAAACCACCGGCTAACCTTTGCAGCCTTCGGAACGGCAGGAACTTGTCGGCATCCGGCCTTTCCAACAGGGACGTACACGCCAATGCGACATCGCGCGTTGAATGCGTGACAACCCCGGAGTACGCATGAACATCCAACGGTTTCTTCCTGCCCTGCTGGTCACCCTGCTGGCCGCACCGGCGTGGGCGCAGACGACCGGCAAACCATTGAACCTCAAGCTGCCGCCCAGCGACCTGCCTGCCCCGAGTTCCACCGCCGCCACGCCGGCCCGCAACGCACCCGGCGTGTACTACGGCGACACCAGCGGTCGCATGGGCAACAACGACACCACCGACACCGCGACGGAAACCGACTGCGACGACTACAGCTACAACCAGCCCCAGATGCACGGCAGCGTCGGCATGGGCGTGATGAGCGGCAGTCACATGAGCGGCAACTACCAGACCGGCACGGTCAACATCACCAAGGCCTTCGGCAGCTGCGATCACCCAAGCGGCGGCGTCAGCATCTCGGTCGGCGCCGGCAGCGGCCATTTCAACGGCCGCCGCGGCCATTGATTCAGCGGTAGCGACTAAGGGGCAGCATCGAACTCACCCAGAACTCCCCACCCTGCGCACCCATTGGGGCATCCAGCTCGAACACTTCGCCGAACGCAAGCCCGGATGATCCAACGGTCAGTCAGAGCGACAGGGCGCTTTTGGCTGAAAGCGGCCGGTGGATGAGCATTCCCAACTACTTGCCGCTTGGCTCCAACCAAGGGCAACCAAGCGGCCTAGCGAATTGCTTCGATGGCCTTGGCCGCGTTGCAACCGACACGCCGTTTGGAGTCATGAAGGCCACGTGCCTCTGCAGCCAGCGCATCTTCTCGCCCGGGGCATCGGGAACGCCGTGATGGGCAATCACAAGCGGGGCCGAGGCTTAAGTCGGCGCCTCAGCTCACGGATCGCATGAAGGCGTTCTTCTGCGGACGTCCATCCATGATCGACAAGCCACAGGCAGCTGCGATCCGCACGAAGCTAAGCTTTGCCAAGAAGCTCGACCAGCCGCGATTCGCATGGTGAGAGATCGTACCCGCGGCGCTGCGAGATCACGAACGTGAGCGGCCCCATGTGCCATGCACGGCGCTCGAGTTCAACGAGCTCTCCGTTTGCCAGATCCTCGGCGACGAGGTGTCGCGGCAAGTGTCCCCAACCGAGACCGGCCTTGAGCAGATCACGTTTGGCGCCGAGATCATTGACCAACCACTGGCGCTTGCCGGCGACGCCCTGCTGGGTCTTTTCCGCGCCGGGCTGGTTGTCGGTGACGATGATCTGGATGTGCCGGCCGAACTCGTCCACGGGAATGGGCTTGGGGGTTGAAGCGAGTGGATAGGACGGCGCGCATACCGTCACCATCTCCGCCTCGCGCAACCAGTGGCGTTCGATGGCTTGCGGGTTCACCTCCGGCACGTTCTCGATGGTGACGGCCAGGGCGCACACCTTTTCGAGCACTAGGTTCTCGCCGCCCTGCATGGTGGTGATGCGCAGGTTGATCGCGGCGGTCGGGAACTCTTCCTGCAACGTGCGCAAGCAGTCGATCAGGTGGGCGCGCGGGAAGTAGGCGTCGACCGCCACCGAAACCTGCGGCACCCCGGCCTTGGCGATCGCGCCGGCGCGACTCTTCATTTCTTCCGTGCGCGAAATTACCGCCCGTGCGTCCGGCAGAAGACTGCGCCCCGCCGCGGTGAGCTGCGCCTTGCGCGTGTTGCGCTCGAACAGTTCGACATCGAACGCGCTTTCCAGCGCCTTGATCGCGTGGCTGATGGCCGACTGCGCCCGCGCGAGTTTCCGCGCCGCGCCCGAGAAGCTTCCCTGATCGCACACCGCAACGAACGCACGCAGCTGGTTGATGGTGACGTTGTCAAGCACGGCTTATCCAGAAAATAGATCGTATTAAGCCATGTTTCGTCAATTGTGTTGATGCGTCAAGCGACCCAGATCGGTTGGGCAACTGGCCCGAACGGGTCGGACCACTCCATCCCCGTACTGAAAAGGACAATGTCATGAGCTACGCCATCATCGGTTTCGGTGCCATAGGCCAGGCCCTCGCCCGCGCTTTCGCCCGCCACAACATCGAAGTCGCGGTCGCCAGTCGGCGGTCGCCCGAAGCCCTGTTGCCACAGGCGCAGGCGATCGGGCCCACGGTCATCCCCAAGACACTGCAGGACGCCGTCAAGGCGGACGTGATCATCCTGGCGGTTCTGTTCGACGGGCATCGCGAGGTCGGCAAAGCGCTTCCGGATTGGCAGGGCAAAACGATCATCGACGCGATGAATACAAATGCCCCTGTCGAAACGCTCGACGGCCTCCCCTCCTCCGCCTTCGCCGCCAAGTCGTTCCCCGGCGCCAGGTTCGTGAAGGGCTTCAATCACCTGCCGGCGCGCACCCTGGCCACCGACCCGAACGTCCAGGGCGGCCACCGGGTCGTGTTCCTGTCGAGCGACGACGAAGCTGCCGCAGCGCAGGTGGCGGACCTTGCCAAGCGACTCGGCTTCGCCCCCGTCAACCTCGGGAAGTTCGACGAAGGCGGCACGCTGGTGCAGACACGCGGCCGCGTCTGGGGCCCACTGATTTTCCAGGACCTGTTCAAGCAGGAGCCGTAAGCGCGTACGGCCATCACGACAAGATCGCGATCAGCCTGCAACCCCCCAATCACTGCTTCGGCAGCAGCAACCCCTCCAACCCAGGATTCATGACATGAGCAAGTTGAATGGAAAAACCGCCGTGATCACCGGCGGCGCCACCGGCATCGGCCGCGCGGCGGCAAAGCGTTTCATCGAGGAAGGCGCTTTCGTCTTCATCTTCGGCCGCCGGCAGGAAGCACTCGACGCCGCGGTGGCCGACCTCGGCCCTAATGCCCGCGCGGTGAAGGGCTCGGTCTCCGACCTGGCCGATCTCGACCGGCTCTACGCGGCGGTGAAGGCGGAGCGCGGCACCCTCGACATCGTGTTCGCCAACGCGGGGACGGGCAGCCTGCTTCCGCTGGGCGAGATCACCGCCGAACACATCGACGAAACCTTCGACACCAACGTGAAGGGCACGATCTTCACGGTGCAGAAGGCGCTGCCGCTGATGGGCCAAGGCGGCTCGATCATCCTGACCGGATCGAGCGCCGGCACCACGGGCGCCCCGGCATTCGGCGTCTACAGCGCGAGCAAGGCCGCCGTGCGCAACCTCGCGCGCACCTGGGCGGAGGACCTGAAGGGCACCGGCATCCGGGTCAACGTGCTGTCGCCGGGGCCGACGGCGACCGAACTGGCGAAGGCAGCAGTGGGCGAGGAGGGCATGAAGGTGTTCGCCTCGATGAATCCGCTCCGGCGCATGGCCGAACCGTCGGAGATCGCGGCGGCGGCAGCCTTTCTCGCATCGCAGGACAGCAGTTTCATGACCGCCAGCGAGCTCGCTGTCGATGGTGGACTTGCGCAGATCTGACGCGCTACGCCCGGCCGGGCGCTCCGTTCGATGGTTCGGAGCGCCGCCCGGATTTCCCCTGCCCGCCGTAACGCGGCAAAATCGCTCTGTTGCGCACCACGACGGTGGGCACGAGGATGATCCATGCACGGCGAATACAAGATGCCCGGCGGCAAGCTGGTGGTGATCGATCTCGCGGTGCGCGATGGCCGTCTTGCCGACGTGCAGCTGAGCGGCGATTTCTTCCTGGAACCGGACAGCGCGCTGGATACGATCAACCGCGCGCTGGAGGGTCACCCGGAACACGCCGACGAAGCCGCGCTCGCCGCCAGCGTGCGCCATGCCCTATCCGCCGACGTGATGATGTATGGTCTTTCGCCGGAAGCCATCGCGGTCGCCGTGCGCCGCGCCTTGCACAGGGAAGCCGAAGCATGATGCGCACCGACTGGCGCGACCACGACTGGCAGCTGATCCACACCGCACCGCAATCGCCCACCCTGCACATGGCGCTGGACGACGTGCTGACCCACGAGGTCGGCGCCGGTCGCCGCGCGCCCACCCTGCGCATCTGGGAATGGGCATCGCCGGCGGTGGTGATCGGCCGCTTCCAGTCGCTGCGCAATGAAGTGGACAGCGAGGCGGCACGGCGCCACGGCATCGAAGTGGTGCGACGGGTTTCCGGTGGCGGCGCAATGTTCATCGAGCCGGGCAACACGATCACCTATTCGATCTACGCGCCGCAGTCGCTGGTGAAGGGGCTGTCGTTCCAGGAAGCCTATGCCTTCTTCGACGCGTGGGTGCTGCAGGCACTGGGCGAACTGGGCATCAAGGCGTGGTACCAGCCGCTCAACGACATCACTTCCGAAGGCGGCAAGATCGCCGGCGCCGCGCAAGTGCACCGCGGTGGCGCGGTGCTGCATCACGTCACGATGGCCTACGACATCGACGCCGCGAAGATGCTGGACGTGCTGCGCATCGGCCGCGAGAAACTGTCCGACAAGGGCACCGTCAGCGCGGCCAAGCGGGTCGACCCGCTGCGCAGCCAGACCGGCCTGCCGCGCGAGGCGGTGATCGAGCGCATGGTCGCCACCTTCCGCCGCCTGCATGGTCTCAGCGACGGCAGCTTGCGCGCCGACGAACTGGTCCAGGCCGAAGCACTCGGGCACACGAAGTTCAGCAGCCCCGCCTGGATCGGCGACGTCGCCTGAGCTCACACGACGCAGCTTCCGTGGGACCGACTGCGTAGCAGGAAGTCCCGGTGCGCAGTGATTCCTCCTCCCCCATTCGTCACTTGTGGACCCCGCCCGATCGCAGGACGATCGGCGCTTCATTCGCGTTGACAAGGAGACGTAGATGCGCGCTTCACGACTATCCGTACTGGTCGCCGGGCTGTGCCTGGCCTTCGCCGCCCAGGCGGCCGACACCGATACCTGGAAGCTGCCGGTCGCGGTGAAGAAACTCGACAACGGCCTCACCGTGGTGGTTTCCGAAGACCACAGCTCGCCCACCGTCGGCATCAGCATGGTCTACCACGTCGGCATGCGGCTGGAACCGCAGAACCGCACCGGCTTCGCCCACCTGTTCGAGCACCTGATGTTCGAAGGCACGCCGGACGCACCCAAGGGCACCTTCGAGCGCGTGATCCAGGGCGGCGGCGGCGTGTTCAACGGCTCCACCCGCGCCGACTACACCAACTACATCGCCTCCGCGCCGTCGTCCGCGCTGGCGCCGATCCTGTGGTTGGAGGCGGACCGCATGAAGTCGCTCGACTTCAGCGCGAAGAACCTCGCCAACCAGCAGAACGTGGTGAAGGAGGAGATCCGCGTCAACGTGAAGAACCAGCCCTACGGCCTGTTCTTCTGGACCGACCTCAACCGCCTCGCGTTCGACAAGTGGGCCAACAACCACGACGGCTACGGCTCGTTCAAGGATCTGGACCACGCCAGCATCGCCGACGTGAAGACCTTCCACGACACCTTCTACCAGCCGGCCAACGCGGTACTCGGCATCGCCGGCGACGTCACGCCGGAGCAGGCCTTCGCGCTGGCGCAGAAATATTTCGGCAGCCTGCCCGCCCGCGCGTTGCCGCAGCGGCCGGACGTCTCCGAACCGCTGAACACCAAGCCGCGTCATGAGGAACAGACCGATGCGCTGGCCAAGGTGCCGGCGTTGGCGATCGGCTGGAAGATGCCCGCGCGCGGCAGCAAGGACCAGATCCCGATGATGGTGCTGTCGCAGCTGCTGGTCGGCGACGACGCCTCGCGGTTTTACCAGGGCCTGGTCAAGGGCCGCGAGCTGCTGCTCAACATCCAGGGCGGCGTGAACTTCCCGCTCGGCGACGGCAGCGACTATGCCGGCCCGACCCTGCTGGGCCTGTTCGCGCTGTACAAGCCCAACGCCACGCCGGACCAGGTACTGGCCGCGATCGACGAGGAGATCGGCAAGGTCGCCAGCGACGGCGTCGACGACGCCACCCTGGCCCGGGTGAAGACCAAGATGCTGTCGGACTGGTACGGCGGGCTGGAGTCCTTCCTCGGCCGCGCCGACACGCTGGCCAAGCTGCAGACGCTGTGGGGCGACGCCAACGTCGCCAACCGGATGCCGGGCTGGATCGAAGCGGTGAACTCCGATGATATCAAGCGCGTCGCCCGCGCCTATCTCACCGACGCCAACCGCAGCGTGATCGTGCGCCGCCCGGTTGCTGCCGCCCCTGCCGCCAAGACAGCCAAGTGAGGACCGCCATGAAGACGAACACGACGTTCAAGACGCTCGCTCTCGCGCTCGGCCTGGCCCTGGCCGGCGTCGCCCAGGCATCCACCGCGCCGCTGCCGAAGGACCTGCCCGCCTACGGCCCGGACAAGCCGTTGCCGGTTCCGCAGATTGCCCAGCGCACCCTGCCGAACGGACTCACCGTGTGGGTGGTGCCGCGCGACGGCCTGCCCAAGGTCAACGTGGCGCTGGCCGTGCTCCGCGGTACCGCCGCCGACGACGCCGCCACGCCGGCACTTTCACGGATGATGGCGCGGCTGCTCAACGAAGGCACCGGCAGTCGCAGTTCGCGCGACATCGCCGAGGAGTTGCAGGCGATCGGTGGCGACTACGGCGCCGGCGCCGAGGCGGACGCGATCAATATCCGCGCCAGCGCGCTGGCCTCGCATGCGTCGCGCCTGCTGGAACTCGTCGCCGACACCGCGCTGCATTCGACCTTTCCCGCCAAGGAGGTCACCCTGGCCAAGGCGAACGCGCTGCAGGACCTGAAGGTACAGCAGGCCGATCCGGACTGGCAGGCGCAGCGCGCCTTCGGCCATGCCGCGTACGGCGATCATCCGTACTCGCGCGACTCGCTCACCGAGGCTAGCGTGGAGGCGGCCTCGCCCGATGCGTTGAGAGCATTGCACGACGCCCGCTTCCGGCCGGATCGCGCCCTGCTGGTGATCGTCGGGCGGATCGATGCCGACACGGCATTCCGCCTGGCCGAGCAGCAGTTCGGCAACTGGAAGGCCAGTGGCACGGCACTCGCCGATACCGCACCGGCCCCGCGCACGGCGGCACCGCAACGGCTGATCGTGCCGCGGGCCGGCGCCGTGCAAAGCAATATCCGCTATGGCCGTCCCGCCGTACCGGCCAATGACCCGGACTACATCCCGCTGACTGTGGCCAACACCATCCTGGGCGGCGGCTTCACCAGCCGCATCACCCAGGACATCCGCGAGGACAAGGGCTACTCGTACAGCCCGTGGTCGCGCTTCAGCGCCAACCGTGTCGGCGGCAGTGCCGTGGCCACGGTCGACGTGCGCAACGAGGTCACCGGCGCCACCCTGGCCGAACTGGCCAAACTGTACGGCAGCATGGCCAGCCAGCCGGCCAGTGCGGAAGAACTCACCGGCGCCAAGCGCCTGGTCGGCGGCATCTACCTGCTGCGCAACCAGATCCAGGGCGCGCTGACCGGCACGCTGGCGAACTACTGGGTAGATGGCCTGCCGCCGAGCTTCCTGGGCAGCTACGTGGCCGAGGCGAACAAAGTCACCACGGAACAGGTGCAGGCGATGGGGCGCAAGTACTTCGCCGCGAAAGACCAGAGCATCGTGATCGTCGGCGACCCCAAGGCGATCGACGCCCAGCTGAAACCGTATGGCACGTTCGTGGCGTTCAAGCCCTGAAGAGCGAAGAGCGACCCCACCCCGGCCCTCCCCTGCGACCGAAGGAAGTCCCTTTGGGGCAAGCAGGGGAGGGAGCAAAGAGCCGCGCGCTCGCCTCCTTACTCGGCAACGGGGGAGTAATGATGCTGCACGTTCGGTCCCTCCCCCTGCGCCGCAGGGGGAGGTCAGGAGGGGGTGGCTTTTGACTTTGCAGTGAAGAGCGCCCCCCCCCCTGCATGCAAGGAAGGAGCAGGAGCAGGCTCACAACAACGGCAAGATGTGCTCGCGGCTCAGCCGGGCCACCGGCACGTCGGGTGCGGCCGGATCGATCCAGCGCAGTTCCGCGATCTCCGCCTGCGCCACGATCGTGCCGCGCACTTCCACCATGTAGACGGCTGCCTCGACCACGTGGCCCGGCTCGTTCGCCGCCGGCGCGCTGCAATGGCACAACAGGCGGGCCGAGTCGCGCACCAGTTCGCAACCCAGTTCCTCGTGCAGTTCGCGCGCCAGCGTGGCCAGTTCATCCGCATCACCGGGATCGCGCTTGCCGCCAGGTTGCTGGAACACCGCGGCACCCTCCTTGCGCACCAGCAGGCTGCGTCCCGCCGCATCGCAGATCACCGCAGCCACGATGTGGATGACCCGTTCCGCCACACTCACAATCGCGTGTACGACCACGACTGCATGCGGCCGCCCTTGTACGGCATCACGCCGTGGAACGGCCGCGGGTCGGCGTCGAACACCAGCGGCAGGAAGTGGCGGTCGCCCTCCCACATCGGCAGGGTCAGCAACCGCTCCAACGCCACCCACTCCAGCGTGCCTTCGTGATTGACCATGAACGGCGTGCCGCTGTAGCGGTCGATCACGAAGATGAAACCGAGCCAGTCCTCGCCGTGCTTGCCGAAACCGGGCCAGTTCAAGGTACCGCGCAACTGCATCGATTCGCACTCGATGCCGGCCTCTTCGCGGATCTCGCGGCGCATGCAGGCGGCAATGTCCTCGCCCGGCTCCATCTTGCCGCCCAGGCCGTTGTATTTGCCCAGGTGCAGGTCATCCGGGCGGGCGTTGCGGTGGATCATCAGCACTTCGCTGCGGTCGGGCGACAACACATAGCCGAGAGTCGCCACTATCGGGGTATAGGGCATGGGCGGGCACCACGGAAAAACCCAAGTTTAGCGGCAGCCGGTATCCGGCGTAGTCCTGGCGACGGACTTGCACCCGCGCGGCTGGGCAGCGACCATCGTCGGATGCGCCCATCCGTTTCGCCGCCATCGCACCCCTTTCCCGCACAACGGCTATGGCGTGTGCTGCAGCACGTGCTGTTGCCCTTGCTGCTGCTCGTCGGCGTACCCGGCTGCGCGCCGACCGCACGCGCGCTGGACAGCCGCGAGCTGGCGTTCGAGGGCCAGAACTACCGTGTCGTGCACGTGAATCTGAAGCGCGAACGACTGACCCTGCACTGGCGCGAACCCGCCAGCGGCCAGCCGTTCGGCAGCATCGAAACGCTGCGCCAGTGGGGCGAGCAGCGCGGCCAGCGGCTGCTGTTTGCCGCCAACGCCGGCATCTACGACCACAAGTTCGCGCCGCTCGGCCTGTACGTGGAAAACGGCAGGACCGTGGTGCCGCTGAACCTCGCGCACGGCAATCCCGCCTCGGGCAATTTCTCGCTGCTGCCGAACGGCGTGTTCGCTGTGTATCCGGACGGGCATGCCGCGGTGCGCACCAGCGCCGCGTTCAAGGCCGAAGGGGCGAGCGCGCAGTGGGCCACCCAGTCCGGGCCGATGTTGCTGATCGACGGCAAGCTCAACGAACAGTTCATCGATGACTCGTCCAGCCTGAAATGGCGCAGCGGCGTCTGCGCGAAAACTCCGACCGACGTGGTGTTTGCCGTGAGCGAGGCCCCGGTGAACTTCCATACGTTTGGACGGCTGTTCCGCGACGAGCTGGGTTGCCGCGATGCACTCTACCTGGACGGCAGCATCTCGCAGCTGTACGTCGACGGCGAAGGCTACGCCGGCGCGCCGGCCTTCATGGTCAAGCCGTACGCCGGCATCTTCGCGGTATTCGCCAAGCCATGACGACCCGCCGCTGGCGTGTCCTGCGCACCCTGCTGCTGGCCTTGATGGCGCTGTTGCTGGTGGCCTTCCTCGCGTTCTGGTGGCTGCTCGCCGGCAGCCGCGCCCGGCTCGACGGAGCCCGCCAGGCCGCAGGTCTCACCGCAGCGGTCAGCGTCGGCCGCGATGCGCTGGGCACGGTCACCATCGAGGGAAAGAACCGCACGGACATCAGCTACGCGCTCGGCTACGTGCACGCGCAGGAACGCTTCTTCGCGATGGACCTGATGCGCCGCGTGAGCGCCGGCGAATTGTCCGCGCTGGTCGGACCGGCCGCGTTGAAGGTCGATCTCAACCATCGCCGGCATCGCCTGCGCGCCGTCGCCGAAGCCGCTTACGCGCAATTGCCTCCGGAACAGCGCTACGGACTCGACCGCTACCGCGACGGCGTCAACGCCGGCCTTGCCGATCTGCGCGTGCGGCCGTGGGAATACCTGCTGCTGGGCAACCGGCCGCAGCCGTGGCGAGCGGAGGACAGCGTGCTGGTGATCGCCGCGATGTACCTCGACCTCAACAGCGATGGCCGCAACGAGCGCGAGTTGCGCTTTGCGCAGATGCGCGCAGTGCTGCCCGGTCCACTGGTGGATTTCCTGCTGGCGCCCGACCCCGACTGGGAGGCCCCGCTGAGGGGCCGGCTGTCGCGACCGCCGGTGATCCCGCCAGCCAGCGTGTTCGACCTGCGCCAGCTCGCGCCGGCGCCCCACTCGCCGACGCTGGCCGCCGCATTGGCGCCGGCGCTCGATGCAGCGCGACCCGGCAGCAACAGCTTCGCGGTGGCCGGCGCACTCACCGGCAGCGGTGCCGCGATGCTGGCGAACGACATGCACCTGGGCCTGCGCGTGCCCAACATCTGGTTCCGCACCCGCCTGCGCTACCCCGACGCCAACGCGCCGAACGGCCAGCGCGACGTCAACGGCGTGAGCCTGCCCGGCACACCGGCGATCATCGTCGGCTCCAACGGCCAGATCGCCTGGGGCTTCACCAACAGCTACGGCGACTGGCAGGACTGGGTGCGCGTGCTGCGCGATCCCGCCGATCCCACGCGCTACAAGACGCCGGATGGTTGGGCCAGCATCGGAAGCCACGACGAACACATCCAGGTCAAGGGCCAGCCGGATACCATCCTCAGGGTCGAAGACACCCGCTGGGGCCCGATCATGGGTCAGGACGCCGACGGCACGCCGCTGGCGCTGGCCTGGATCGGCGACCGAGCGCACGGCTACAACGTCGAACTGATGCAGCTGGAACGCACGCCGGACGTGGCCGGCGCGCTGGACCTGGCGCCCCGACTCGGCATGCCGCCGCAGAACCTGCTGGTCGCCGACAGCACCGGGCACATCGGCTGGACCATCGCCGGCAACAGCATCCCGCTGCGCGCCGGCATCGATCCGCTACTGCCGTCGGACTGGTCGAAACCCGGCAGCGGCTGGCAGGGCTGGGCCGCGCCGGCGCGCTACCCGCGCATCGAAAACCCGGGCGAAGACCGGCTATGGACAGCGAACAACCGCACCGTCGACGGCGACGCGCTGGCCCTGCTCGGCAACGGCGGTCACGACCTCGGCGCGCGCGCGCAGCAGATCCGCGACGACCTGCGCGCCCGTGCCAGCTTCACGCCCGGCAGCCTGCTCGACATCCAGCTGGACGACCGCGCCGTGTTCCTCACCCATTGGCAGCGCCTGCTGCAGGACACCCTGGCCGACAGCACCGATCCATCACTGCAGCAGCTGCGCCAGCTCACCGCGCGCTGGCAGGAACGCGCCGCCGTCGACAGCGTCGATTACCGGCTGGTGCGCGCGTTCCGCGACCAGGTCGGCAAAGCCGTGCTGGCCCCGTTCGCGGCACGGGTGAAGCAGCGCTACCCGGACTTCAGCTGGCCCGGCGAGAACAGCGCCGAGGCGGCCGTGTGGATGCTGCTCCGCGCCCAGCCCGCGTATCTGCTCGATCCGAAATATCCCGACTGGCACGCCCTGCTCACCGATGCCGCCCGCCAGGTGGTGGCCGAACTCGGCAGGCAACCCGGCGGCCTCGCCGCACGCAGCTGGGGCGAACGCAACCGCGCCGCCATCCACCATCCGCTGTCCGCCGCACTGCCATCCTGGCTCGGCCGTTTCATCGACATGCCGGACCAGCCCATCCCCGGCGACAACAACATGCCGCACGTCGCCTCGCCCGGTTTCGGCGCCTCCGAACACCTGGACGTGTCGCCCGGCCACGAGGCCCACGGCATCCTCAACATGCCCGGCGGCCAGAGCGACCACCCGCTGTCGCCGTACTTCGGCGCGGGGCACGAGGATTGGGTCGAAGGCCGGCCCACGCCGCTGCTGCCGGGCAAGCTCCAGCACACCCTGACCCTGGAGCCGGCGGCGGCCCGGCGATAAAGCTCAGCACGCGTCCGGCCGCAAGCCACTCGCGCAGCGGGTTTTCACCGAGGAATCCGCTGGCGCCCGCTCATGCCAGCATGCGCTCGCACACCGCGCGATACAGCTGCGGCAACTGCTCCAGTTCCGCCAGCGCGACGCATTCGTCGACCTTGTGGATGGTTGCGTTGACCGGGCCGACCTCCACCACCTCGGTGCCCATCGGTGCGATGAAGCGGCCGTCGGAGGTGCCGCCGCCAGTGCTTTGCTCGGGATCGATGCCATACAACTCGCGGCAAACCGCCACCACCGCCTGGCGCAGCACGCCACCGGGCGGGGTGAGGAACGGCTCTCCGGTCAGGCTCCAGTCAAGCGTGCAGTCCAGGCTGTGCCGCTGCAGGATCGCCTCGGTGCGCGCGCGCAGGTCTTCCGCACGACTGGCGGTGCAGTAGCGGAAGTTGATCCATGCGGTGAGCTCGCCGGGAATGACGTTGTTGGCGCCAGTGCCGGCGTTGAGATTGGAGACCTGGAACGAGGTGGGCGGGAAGTCGCTGTTGCCTTCGTCCCAACGCGTGGCGACAAGTTCCGCCAGCGCAGGCGCGAACGCGTGGATCGGATTCAGCGCCTTCTCCGGATACGCCACATGACCTTGCACGCCATGCACGCTGAGCGTGGCCGACAGCGAGCCGCGCCGCCCCACGCGAATCAGGTCGCCCAGCCTTTCCTTCGCCGACGGTTCACCGACCACGCACCAGTCGATCTGCTCGCCGACGGCACGGAAGCGTTCCACCACCCTGCGCACGCCGTCGAGGTTGACCGGGCCCTCCTCGTCGCTGGTCAGCAGCAATCCGACCCGGCCGCGATGGCCGGGGTGCGCCGCCACGAACTCCTCCAGCGCCACCACCATCGCCGCCACCGAACCTTTCATGTCGGCGACGCCACGGCCGTATAGACGGCCATCGCGGACGGTCGGTTCGAACGGCGGACTCTGCCATGCCGCTTCCGGGCCGCTCGGCACCACGTCGGTGTGGCCGAGGAAGATCAGCGTGGGGCCGCCCGTGCCGTGCGTGGCCCACAGGTTGTCCACCTCGCCGTAGCGCAGGTGCTCGATACGAAAGCCCGCACGTATCAGCCGTTCGCCGATCAACGGCAGGCAACCGGCGTCTTCCGGCGTCACCGAGCGGCGGCGGACCAGGTCACAGGTGAGATCGAAAACTTCGGACATGGGCACTCACGCAGCGCAACGTTGGGCGATGACGCAGCATACCAACGCTATGCCAGCGCGACACCCAGCAGGTGGCCCATGCCGTAGGTGATGGCGGCAGCCGCGGTGGTGATGCCGAACTGGCGCGCGATCGAGAACAGCATGCTGCGCCCGGTGAACAGCGAGGTGCCGATGCCGATCATGGCCAGGCCGACGGCGGTGGCGCACACGCTGGCCAGCAGGGCGGCGCCACCGCCGAGAAAGAAGTACGGCGCCACCGGAAACAGCGCGCCGCAGGCGAACAGGCAGAACGACGAGATCGCCGCGCCCCAGGCCGAGCCGCCCAGTTCGCCCGGGTCGACGCCCAGGTCCTCGCGCACCAGCATGTCCAGCGCCGCACGCGGCGTCTCGGTGATATGTCCGGCCAGGTGCTCGGCCGCGGCCGGCTCCAGGCCCTTGTCGCGATAGATGCCGGCGATGTGCTCGAGGCCGTCCTCCGGTGCCACGGCCAGGCGTTCGGCGCGTTCGGTGATCTGTGCCTGATAGAACTCGCGCGAGCTGTTCACCGACAACCATTCGCCGAGCGCCATCGAACAGGCACCCGCGACCAGTCCGGCCAGGCCGGCCAGCAACACCGCGCGATCGCCCGAGGCGGCGCCGGCCATGCCCATCACCAGGCTGACGTTGGAGACCAGCCCGTCGTTGGCGCCCAGCACGGCCGCACGCAAGGTGTTGCCGCTCTGCGTGCGATGGCGGTGCCCGCGCGCACCGATCTCCCGCAACGGAGTGAAATGATCGCGATGATTGCTGCGGTCGACCGGCGTGGCACCGTGGTCGGCGTGTTCCAGGCGCACCACCGTCGGCATCACGAACTCGGTGCCGAAGCGCTGCGCGAACCAGCTCAGCGCACGCACGCGCAGGCCGATCCGCGGCGGCGGCACGGCTTCGCCCAACTCGCGCAGGCGCGTCTCCCAGAATTCCGCGTTGGTCCGTTCGCCCGCGGCGATGCGCCGGTAAACGTGGCCCAGCCGCGCATCGGTGGCCAGCTCGGCCAGCCGCGCGTAGAGCGCCGCGTTGTCGCGTTCGATGCGCAGGTTGCCGCGGAACCGTCGCGCCCGGTGATGGCCCGTCCTGGTGCTCTTGTCGTCAATCATCGAGTTCGTCGTCGCGCTGACCCAGGCAGATCAGCGCGGCCAGCAGCACCACCACGAAACGGAAGGCGCTGGCCAGGCCGTTCCACTGCGTGGACATCCACATGCCGAACCACTCGCCGCCGATCGCCATGAAGCCGCCCAGCCACAACAGCACGCCGACCGTCAGCCCGGCCACGGCGAGCCGCCCGGCGCGACGGAACGTCGCCGCAGGCGCGCGCCGCGCACGCCACATGCGCCAGCCGCCGGCTCCGCACAGCATGGCGGCCAGCGTCTCGGTGGCGATGATCAGCACGTAGGCGGCGTGTTGCAGCAGCGGCGCGTGGATCGCGCGGTAATGGATGCCGGCGTCGGGAAAGATCGAGTCCATCGCCAGCACGTGCTGCACGAATACCAGGTTGCTGCCGTAGTCGGTGATGTTGCCGAACGCGACCAGCGCCAGCCACAGCGCGATCGTCGCCGTCAGCAGGATTTTTGAAAGCCGCATCGGCATCTCAGCGGCCGAACAGTTTCTTGAAGCCGTTGTCGCTGAAGCCCACGCTCACCGTGCCATCGGCCTGTACCACCACCGGGCGGCGGATCAGCGCGGGATATTCCTTCAGCAGCAAAGTCCACTCCGGATCGCTGCCCGGGTTCTTGCGCTGCGGCAGCAGGTTGCGCCAGGTGGTGGACGACTTGTTGACCAGTTTTTCCCAGCCGCCGAGCTGCGCCGCCCAGTCCTTCAGCGTCGCCGCGGGCACCGGGTTGGCGCGGTAGTCGACGAAGTCGTGCGCCACCTCGAAGCGGGCGAGCCAGTTGCGCGCCTTCCTGCAGGTGTCGCAATTCGGCAGTCCATACACGACAGGATTCATTCGCCGCTCCGCAGCAGTTCGTTGATGCTGGTCTTGCTGCGGGTCTTCGCGTCCACCTGCTTGACGATGACCGCCGCGTACAGGCTGTGGCTGCCGTCCTTTGCCGGCAGGCTGCCGGCCACCACCACGCTGCCGGCCGGCACACGACCGTAGCTGACCTCGCCGGTGGCGCGGTTGTAGATGCGGGTGGACTGGCCGAGGAACACGCCCATGCCGATCACGCTGCCCTTTTCCACCACCACGCCTTCGACCACTTCGGAGCGCGCGCCGATGAAGCAGTCGTCCTCGATGATGGTGGGATTGGCCTGCAGCGGCTCCAGCACGCCACCGATGCCGACGCCGCCGGACAGGTGCACGCCGGCACCGATCTGCGCGCAGGAACCCACCGTGGCCCAGGTGTCGACCATGCTGCCGGCACCTACGTAGGCACCGATGTTGACGTAGCTCGGCATCAGCACCGCGTCCTTCGCGATGTGCGCGCCGCGACGCACCAGCGCGCCGGGCACCACGCGCGCGCCGAGTTGCTGCAGTTCGGCGTCGTTGCCGTGGGCGAAGCGCAGCGGCACCTTGTCGAACGCCTGCGCCGGGCCGCCGTCGACCACGCGGTTGTCATTGATGCGGAAGTACAGCAGCACCGCCTTCTTGATCCACTGGTTCACCTTCCAGCCGCCCCGGCCATCCGGCTCGGCGACACGGCGCTCGCCGGATTCGAGCAGATCGAGCACCTGGTCGATGGCGGGCCGCAGATGGGTTTCGATCTCGGCCTGGGTCAGCGCGTTGCGGCGCTCGAAGGCGTCGTCGATCAGGGTTTCGATGGCTTGCATGGGATTCATTCGCTGGTGGCATTCGGTTGGCTTGGGCTGGCCGCAAAGAGTACATGCTGCAGTCATGGATGCCGCAGCCGCACTCGTCCGCGCACGGCACGCATCGGGGGAACCGCGCGTGTGTCCATTCTTCCACACCCTGCCCCGGCGCCGGAAATGAGCCGCTCTGAAGCCGCCGTTTCCGCATCCTTGGGCGCCAGGGCACGGGTGTCGCCGGGTGCAGCGCGACCCGTGCGTTTTCACCGCTTCGAAACGGCGGGTGTGTCCATCATTCGCCGCAGCCCGCGTGGCGAAGGCTGGTCGCAGCTGTCCGCTGTTCACGCCGTCGCAACGCGAAGCTCCAACCCGCCCAGTTGTCGCAGGGAGATCGCATCATGCACGATCAGATCAGCGAAGGTTTCATGGTATTCGTCTCCGACGGGGCCGAAGGCGTCGGCTCGGTCCGCGAGATCAGGCACGGCCTGCCCGAGTTGCTTGTCTACATCGAGAACGCGGGCGATTTCGTGATCCCGCTTTCGGCAGTGAAAGCCGTCCATTCCGACAAGGTCATCCTGGACTTCGACCACCTGGACCTGCGCCTGCGCGATGCCATCCGCCACGCGCGCGACTCGGAAGATCCGGACTACGTATCGCCCGCTTCGGAAGATGAATAGGACCGTCTCCCGCAGGCGCACCTGACCCGGTTTGCCGATAGGATGGCGCGTGTTCGCGGGTGCGCTTGACTGGAAAGGCATGATCGACAAAGGCGAGGAAAGGCTGAACCGCCAGCTCGACCGGTTCGAGCGGGAACTGCCGAAACGGGTCAGCCGGAGCATCCGATGGCTGCGGGAGCCTTCCTCGCGCTGGGTGCGCATTCCCGTGGGACTCCTACTCATCGCAGGAGGGATTTTCAGCATCCTGCCCCTGCTTGGCATGTGGATGTTGCCGCTGGGCCTGTTGCTGCTGGCGCAAGACCTGCCCTTCCTGCGTCGCCCGATGCGGCGGGCGCTGCTCTGGGTGGAGCGGCGCTGGGTCCGCTGGAAGCGGTCGCGGCGGCGCCGAACCGGATAATCGCCGGGACATGCCACCCGCCGAACACGGCCACGACTTGGCTTCAGCGCAGCCGATTATCTCGGCTTGCCGAATTCGGCGCGTTTCATCGCATGAGCATATCCATGGCCGGCGCCATGGCCAGTTGTCCCATGTCGATTAAAAAGGGACCCGGCGACTGGTTTTGCGCGAATAATTTGTGATAATGGAAGAATCCCACCTGGAAGGCGGTGCAAGACCATGGCGCAATATAATCTTGAGTCTTTGTTGGCACCGATCGGAGATGAATCTCCGGCAGGCGACGATCTGGAATACGACGCCGAGTTTCTCGCACTCGAACGCGCCGCCGCGCCGAAGGCCGAACGCGCCATTGGCGACAGCGTCAAGGCGGCCGAGGAACCCGATTGGGACAAGGTCGCCGAACTGGCTCGGACCGTGCTGGGACGGTCCAAGGACCTGCGCGCCGCCGTCCACCTCACCACGGCCTGGACGCGCACGTCCGGCATGCCCGGGTGGAACGCGGGCCTCAGCCTGATTCGCGGCCTGCTCGAACACTTCTGGGACAGCGTGCATCCGCAACTGGATGCCGAAGACGACAACGACCCGACCATGCGTGTCAATTCGGTGGTTCCGCTTGGCGACCTGCAGGGGGTATTGGGGTATTTCCGCACGACACCTTTCGTGCAATCGCCGCGCCTGGGCCGATTCGATTTGCGCGACCTGCGCATCGCAAATGGCACGCTGAAAGTCACCGCCACGGAAGGCGAACCGCAAGCGAGCCTGACCGAGATCGAAGCCTGTTGCATGGATTGCGCCGAGGACGAACTGGTGGCCGTGACAGCCGCCATCGGCCAGTCATTGGAAAACGCCAAGGCGATCGACGGCATTTTCAACGACCGGGTCGGCACGGCCGGGCCGGATTTCAAGAACCTGCTCAGCGAAATCTATGAACTGAAGAAGTTTCTGGAACCGCAGCTCGCGCGCCGCTTGCCGGCGGAAGGATCCGCCGAAGACGGCGAGGCCGGTGAAGAGGGTACCGGCGGAGGCGGCGGTGTGCGTGCCTCCAATGGCGCGATTGCCGGCCCGCAGGACGTGATGCGGCGCATCGACGAGCTGTGCGATTACTACACCCGCAACGAACCATCGAGCCCGGTACCGCTGCTGTTGCGTCGTGCGCAACGGTTGGTCGGCATGGACTTCATGGACCTGCTGAAGGACCTCGCGCCCGGCGGCATTTCGGAACTGCGCGTGGTTTCCGGGACACCCGACGAATAAGCCTCTTCGCCATCCCGGGGCGATGGCCCCGGGAGTGACGGCTCAGTACACGCCCCTGCAGCTGGTCGCGCCGGGGCGCACGAACAACTGGCGCACCGAAGGGTCCCAGCTCAGTGAAAGGCCCCCCGGCAGCCCGGCCGTAATGCCGGCCGAGGCGATCTGGCTGATCGGCCCGACCGAAACGGCATGGCCGTCGCCGAACATCGCCTTCGCACTGATCGCGTAACTGACCGGGTCCGTGCAGCCTGCCGTGTCGACCTGCTGCGAGACCGTGCCGTTGCCGGTGAAATCCGGCATCGTCCCCGCAACCGGCGGCATGACCTGGTCGGCGCCCTTGCCCGCGCGGCATGTGGCGGTCAACGTGTAGCTCACCGATACCTTGGCCGAAGGCGCCACCTGCACCGCAGCGACGGCCTCCGGTTGCGCCTTGCAACCGACCAGGAACGCCTTGTGCTTCGGCACCACGTGCAGCACGTAGCTGCCCGACTGGAGCCGGGCGCCACCGGCCAGTTTCAGTTCGATGCGATTCGGCGATATGCCGGTCACGCTGGGCTGCACTTCCTGTCGCCGGCCCTGCGCATCGGTCGCGGTGATCGCGGGATCCTCGCACTGCGCATCGAGCAGGTTCGCGCCGACCAGGGCGAAGGTCATCTCCTTGCTGCCGTTGCGCAACACGAACAGCGGCCGGTGATCCGCCGTCTCGACGCCATCGATGACCGGCGGCAGCTTGGCCGAGCCGGACACGGCGGCAACCTGCGCAACGGTGCTGCCCAGCGCATCGGCCATCGCATTCGCATCGGCGTCCAGGCAACCCTTGCTCGCATCGAGGAAGGCCTTGATCCGCTGAACCACCGCATGGGCCCGGTATGCGCTCGCCTTGGCGTTGGCGTCGAGGATGTCGAGCGGCTTGCCCGCATCCCCGCCGAGCGCCTTGCGCAGCGTACCGGCCATGCCGGCAAGACGTTCGCTGGTGGCGCCGAGGCTGGAAGCCGGCAGGCCGACTGCACGGGCAGCCAACTCGTGTTGGGCCACCTCGAGTTCGGCGACGACGGTGGTCCCGGTCAGCCGCGGGGCGATCTGCGCTGCCGCCGAGCCGGCAAGGCCCGGCGCGAGCAGCCCGAACAGGATGCTTGCACCGAGTCTGCGCATGCTCATCGGCGCACGTTCATCATCATGCGCACCATGCCTACGGTATCGCCGCCCTCGCAGTCGAGCTGATCCGGCTGGTCGGGATCGCAACCGGCCTGCTGATCGGCCGGCAAGCGCACGCCGGACGGCACGATGCCATAGGAGCGGTAGTTTGCCGTGATCACGCTCGGGTCGACGTACGAGTCACCGTGGTTGCCGTTCTGCGCGCTACCCGCGCCCGATGCGGTAGGCACGTTGACGGCCAGGCCGCCACCCAGCGGCAGCAGGTTGCCGCCGCTGTCGACCGCGTAGAAATAGGCCGGCGGCATGCCGATGTTGGCGACCGTCTGCAGGCCGGTACCGATCACGTAGATCGGCGCCGTACCGGTGCCCATGCGGCCCGTCGAGCCCCACGTGCCCATGCCGTTGTACACCGGCGTGGTGCCGAGCTGGAACAGGTCGCCGTTGGTCACGGACAAGTAGAACGCCGAGGTGCCGGCATTCACCGTGAACGCGCTGCCGGCCACCGACGCCAGCGTCAGCGTCTGGTTGTTGGTCATGCTGAAGCCGGCCGGCGACGAGAAGTTGCCGAGGGTATCGACCATGTTGTTGATGCGATGGGTGGCGCTGCCCAGCGTGGTTCCGCCCGCAGCACTTCCGCTCAGCGTGGCCGCGGTGATCAAGCCGCCGGAGCCTTCGCTGATCGCACCGGCCGAGTTCAGCGTGGTCTGTGTGCCACTCACCGCACCATTGATCGTCAGGCCGCCGGCGGTCGTGCTCAGCGTGGTGCTCGAGCCGCCAGCGACCGGACCGTCCACCGTCAATGCCTGGGCATTGGTCAGAGCGAAGCCCGCTGCCGTGAAGCTGCCCAGCGTACCGATGTGGTTGGGTCCGTTCAGCGCGGTTGCCCCACCCGACTGGCCTGTCAGCGTGCTCGCGGTGATGCTGCCGGCTGCGCCCTGACTGATCGTACCGGCCGACTTCAACGTCGTCGTGGTGCCGATGATCGCACCATTGATTATCAGGTCACCGGCGGTCGTGGTCAGCGCCACGCTGGGGCCGCCATCGAGCGGACCCACGACCGTCAGCGTCTGGGCGTTGGTCAGGCTGAAGTCGGACGTGAAGCTGCCCAGGGTGTTGATGTGGTTGTTGCCATCCAGCGTGGCGTTGCCGATCGAATGGCCGGTCAGCAGGTTTGCCGTGATGCTGCCACCGGCGCCTTCGGTGATGGCGGCAGCGGAATGCAGCGTGGTCGTCGTGCCGCTGACCGCGCCGTTGATCGCCAGGTCGCCCGTGGTCGTCGTCAGTGCAGTGCTGGCGCCGCCATTGATCGGGCCGCTTACCGTCAATGCCTGCGCATTGGTCAGGGCGAAATTCGCCGCGCTGAAGTTGCCCAGCGCGCCGACATGGTTCGTCCCGTTCAGCGCTGTCGCGCCGATCGACTGACCGGCCAGAGTGCCAGCGACAATATTGCCACCCGCGCCCTCACTGATCGCGCCGGCCGACTTCAGCGTGGTCGTGGTGCCGCTGACCGCGCCGTTGATCGCCAGATCGCCCGTGGTCGTCGTCAGCGCGGTGCTGGCGCCACCATTGACCGCACCGCTTACCGTCAATGCCTGTGCGTTGGTCAGGGCGAAGTTCGCGGCGTTGAAGCTGCCTAGGGAACCAATGTGGTTGGCTCCGTTCAGCGCAGTCGCACCACCTGACTGGCCGGTCAGCGTGGCGGCAGTAATGCTGCCACTCGCGCCCTCGCTGATCGCGCCGGCCGACTTCAGTGTCGTCGTGGTGCCACTGACCGTACCATTGACGGCCAGGTTGCCCGCGGTCGTCGTCAGCGCCACGCTGGCGCCGCCGTTGAGGGGGCCGTTCACCATCAACGCCTGGCCGTTGGTGAAGCTGAAGCCCGTGCTGCTGAACGCACCCAGCGCCGCCACCTTGTTCGCCTGGTTCAGCGTCGTACTGCCCACGGCACTGCCGCTCAGCGTAGCCGCCGTGATGACGCCGCCGCCCTGGCTGATGCTGCCTCCGGAAACCAGCGCTACCGTAGAGCCCTGGAGATTCTTCGACAACGCCAGGTTGCCGGCTGAAGTCAGCGCAACGGTATCTGCGGCAAGGTTCGCATTCACGACCAGCGCGCCGCCGGTCGTCTCCAGGTCGATGTCCCCTGCGTTGCCGGTCGTCGTCAGTGGGCCGTTTACCGTCAATGCCTGTGCATTGACCAAGCTGAAGTTTGCCGCACTGAAGCTGCCCAGCGTGCCGATCTTGTTGGCCCGGTTGAGCGTCGTGTTGCCCACCGAGCTGCCCGTCAACGTGCCGGCCGTGATGATGCCTGCGCCCTGACTGATGGCTGCGCCGCTCACTAGGTTCAGCGTCCCCGCGGCAGTCACATTACTGTTCAACGTCACGCCGCCCTGCCCGGCCAGCGACACATTGGCGCCGCTCAAGGCACCCGGCGTGGTCAATGACCCGCCGTTGGATACCAGCGTCAGATTCGCGGTACCGGTATCGATGGCACCGGCCGGCAGGGTCAGCACCCCGCCGGCAATCAGGCTCACCGCGCCATTGGCGCCATTGGCCAGGCCGGCAATGGCAAGATTGTTGGCGTCGGTGATCTGCACGCCGGTACCGGTGGCCGTCACCGCACCACCGAAGTCGTTACTGGCGTTGGTCAGCGCAATCGCCGCGCTGCCCGCGTTGATCGTGCTGCTGCCGGTCACGTGCAAGGCACCGGTCTGGCCAATCGCACCGTTGTTGCTGGTGGCAGCCAAGTTGCCGGTGACCGTGCCGCTACCCAGGTTCAGCGCGCCATGACTCACCGCCGTCAGAGCGCCGGTGCCCAGCGTGCCCAGAGTCAGTGCGCTCGCATCGGTGATCTGCGTGGCGCCACCGGCCAGGTTCACCGTACCGGCGAAGTTGTTGCCGGTGTTGGTCAGCGTGATCGCAGCGCTGCCCGCGTTGAGCGTGCTGCTGCCGGTCACGGCCAGCGCACCGCCCTGGCTGATCGCGCCGTTGTTGCTGGTCGCCGCCAGGTTGCCGCTAACCGTGCCGCTGCCCAGGTTCAAGGCGCCATGGCTGATGGCCGTCAGCGCCCCCGTAGCCAACGTGCCCAGTGTCAACGCGTTCGCATCGGTGATCTGCGTGGTACCGCCGGTCAGGCTCACCGCGCCGGTGAAGTCGTTGCCGGTGTTGGCCAGTGTGATCGCGCCGCTGCCTGCATTGAGCGTGCTACTGCCGGACACGGCCAATGCGCCGCTCTGGCTGATCGCGCCGTTGTTGCTGGTCGCCGCCAGGTTGCCACCGACGTTGCCGCCGCCCAGGTTCAGCGCACCTGTGCTGATGGCTGTCAGCGCACCCGTGCCCAGCGCGCCCAAGGTCAGCGCATTCTTGTCGGTGATCTGCGTCGCGCCGCCGGTCAGACTCACCGCGCCGGTGAAATCGTTGCCGGTGTTGGCCAGTGTGATCGCGCCGCTGCCTGCATTGAGCGTGCTGCTGCCGGACACGGCCAATGCGCCGCTCTGGCTGATCGCGCCGTTGTTGCTTGTCGCCGCCAGGTTGCCACCCACCGTGCCGCTGCCCAGGTTCAGTGCACCTGTGCTGATGGCCGTCAGCGCCCCCGTAGCCAACGTGCCCAGTGTCAACGCGTTCGCATCGGTGATCTGCGTGGTACCGCCGGTCAGATTCACCGCACCGGTGAAGTCGTTGCCGCTGTTCGCCAACGTGATCGCACCGCCACCGCTGTTGAAGCTCGCCGCACCGGCCGCTGCCGACTGCACGATGATCGTGCCCGCCGCCTGCGTGATGCCCACCGCCTGCACGCCCAGCGTTCCCGTGCCGACACTGACGTTGCCCAGGATCAGCCCATTGGCGTCCCGGATCGACACGTTGTTCGCGCCGCTGTTGCTCAGGCCCACCGCGCCGGTGAAGTTGTTGCCCGCGTCGGTCAGCGTGATCGCGTTGGCGCCTGCGGCAAGACTGCTGCTCCCCGTCACGCTGAGGGTACCGGTCTGGCTGATGGCGCCCGCGGCCGTCGTCGACAGGTTGCCGCCTACCGTCGTCGCGCCAAAACTGGTCGCAGCGGCATTCGTGGTCAGGTTGTTGCTCGAGCCGCTGACCGCAAGATTGCCAACCGCCGTGAGAACGGCGTTGCCGCCTGTCGTCAACGCCGCCGTCAATGCATTCATGTCGGTCAGCGAGATGCTGCTGCCGCTGGCCGTCACCGTGCCGGTGAAGTCGTTGCCGACCGAAGCCAGGCTTACCGCGCCGGTGCCGCCAGAGAGGCTGCTGGTGCTGCCGGCAAGAATATTGCCGCCGATCTGCGAGATGCCGCCCGTGCTGCTCGCCAGGGTCAAGGTGCCCGTGGCGGTGATGTCGTTGTTCAACGTCAAACCGCTGGCGCCGGTCAGCGAGACGTTGTTGCCGCTGAGATTGCCCTGGGTCGTTAGGCTCGTGCCGGAGAACAGCGTGAGATTGCCGCTCCCGGTGTCGATGACGGTGATCGTCGGCGCCAGCGTGAGCTGGCCGCCGGCCACCAGCGACACGTCCTTGTTCGACGCACTCGTGAACCCGACCATGTCGAGCGCCGTGGCGTCGGTGATCCGAACCGCCTGGCCGCTGGCCGTGACCGGCCCGGTGAAGTCGTTGCCCACATTGGTCAGGGTCAGGTCGCCCGCACCGGCATCGAGCGTCACCGCCCCGCCACCGGCCGCCTGCACGATGGCGCCGGTCTGGCTGATCCCGGTCGCCGTCAGGGTCAGCGCCCCGCTGCCGATCGTCGACGCCCCCAGCATCAGTGCGCCCGCATCGCTGACCGCCACGTCGTTCGCGCCGCTGTTGCTCAGGCTCACCGCACCGGTGAAGTCGTTGCCCGCATCGGTCAGCGTGATTGTGCCGCTGCCTGCGTTGAAACTCGATGCGCCGGCCACCGTGAAGGCGCCACCTTGCCCGATGCCACCCGCCGTGGTGGTCACCGCAAGTCCGCCGCTGCCGATGTTCAATGCGTTGGCATTGAAGGTTCCGCTATGGGTAACCAGACTGGTGAGGGCACCGTTGGCGCCATTACCAAGCGCACCAGTGAACGTCACCGCGCCGGTGCCGGCGTTGACGGTGAGCGCCCGCTTGGTCGCCGTGGCGTTGTCCACCGTGCTGCCGAAGGACACTGCGCCGTTGACGGTCGCAAGTGTCATGTCGGCGCCTAGCGCCACCGCATCGTTGTAGGCCTGCGCACCGCTGGTAGCGACGTTGCCGCCCAGCATGGTGCTTCCGCCGGTATCCGTGGTCAGACTGGTCAGTACTGTCGTGCCGCCGACCGCACCACCGAAGCCGGTGGTGCCACTGGTGTTCACCGTCAGCGCGTACGCACCATTGACGGTCGAGTCGAAACCGATGTTGCCGCTGCCCGAGCTGGCGAGGACCGTGTCGGCACCCAGCGTCACCGCGCTGTGATAGGCCTGCGCACCGCTGGTGCTCACGTTGCCGTCGATCACGATGCCGCCGCCGGCCGTCAGATCCAGCCCGCCAATCGTTACGCCTGCCAGCGGCACCGTCAGGGTGGCCGCGGCATTGGAGTAGTTCAACGTCAGGATGCCGGCCACGTTGGTTGGTAGCGTCAGGGCGCCGGGACTGGCGACCGTATTCTTCAGCGACAGGTTGTTGACCCCCGCGCCGATGCCGGCGGCAAACGTCACTCCCCCCAGCAAACTGTTGTTCTGGCTGCCCAGGTTGATGTCCTGCGTGGTTCCTGGCGCGATGCTGTTCTGGGTGAACGTGGCCGCGCCCGCCACCGTCAATGCACCGTTCTGGCTCAGGGCACCGTTGCTGCCCACGTCCAGAGTGCCGGTAGCCGTCGTCGTGCCCAGGATCGTCGCCGTGCTGTTCACCAGGCTCACGTTGCCGCCGGCCAGGCTCACCGCACCGGCAAAGGCATTGCCGGCATTGGTCAGCGTGATCGCGTTCGCTCCTGCATTGAAGCTCGATGTCCCGGCGACCTTGAACGCACCACCTTGCGTGATGCCAGCCGCCGCCGTCGTCGTCACGGACAGGCCGGAAAGTGCGCCGTTGAGGCCACCACCCAGCGCGCCGCCGAACGTCACCGCACCGCTTCCAGCGCTCACCGTCAGCTTCCGCGCCGTGACGCTGACGTTGTCCACCGTGCTGCCGAAGGTGACGTTGCTGTCCGTCGTGGCCAGCGTGGCATCGGCGCCCAACGTCACCACGTCGTTGTAGGCCTGTGCCCCGCTGGTGGTGACGTTGCCGCCCAACATGGTGCTGCCGCCGGTATCCGTGGTCAGGCTGGTCAGCGCCGTCGTGCCGCCGACCGCATCGCCGAAACTGGTGGTACCGCCCGTGTTTACCGTCAGTGCATGCGCGCCATCAACCTTGGAACCGAAGCCGATGGCACCGATGCCGCTGCTTGCCAGCGTCGAGTTGACGCCCAGCGTCACCGCGCCGCTGTAGGTCTGGCTGCCGCTGGTGCTCACACTGGCGGTATTGAGGTTCGTCGTGCCGCTGACCTGCAGCGCGTTCACGCCCGACACCGGTCCGGCCAGTACCGCATTGCCGGTCACCGTCAGGTTGTTTCCAGCCCCGGTCACGGCCGCCAGGCTGACCGTCGTTCCGGTCAGCGTTGCATTGGCGCCCAGGGTCATCGCGTCGCCGTAGGTTTGCGTGCCGGCGGTGGTGACGTCGCCACCCAACACGGTGCTGCCGCCGACATTCGTGGTCAGGCTCGCTGCCTGCACCGCCGCGTTGAAGCTGGTGGTTCCCGTGCTGTTGACAGCGAGCGTCCCCAGCGCGCCGTTGGTGGCGTTGCCGCCTACCGCGCCGCCGAACGTCACCGCGCCGCTGCCGGCATTCACCGTGAGG
>Ga0207664_10000067_pt1 | contig 108847 bp, 170 predicted proteins | sample LARL83metaG_FD_184349 | JGI IMG/M metagenome (GOLD analysis project Ga0207664, IMG submission 184349) | Corn, switchgrass and miscanthus rhizosphere microbial communities from Kellogg Biological Station, Michigan, USA - LAR L8-3 metaG... | ecosystem: Host-associated > Plants > Roots >...
TAAGCGACCGGACCGAGCGCGAGACCGATGTGCGCAATATGGCGCGCGTCGTGCGCAAGGTCGCCCGGGATATCGCGCAGATTCGGCGCGAAATCGCTGAGGGGCTGGCGCACGATTTCCACTACATCGTGCGCGCATGGGACGCGGCCAAGTCCGCGTACGCGCAGTCCGGCGACTACGAAACCGCCTACTTGGCGTTTCAAGATCTTCGCACGCGCAAAATCCAGGCTCTTCGCTGGGCCGACGCGCTAGAGGCGCGGGCGGTCGCCGGTGAGGTGACCTTGGTTGAGGCGCGCGTAATCGTCGCCAAGCGTCGCACGCTGGCCAAGCGCGCCAAGCTGACGCCGGTCATCGACGCGCAACGCGCGAAAGCCGCTCGCGAGCGGCCCGAATGGCTGAAGGAAGCGGACGCGCGAGCGGACGTGATCCTGACGGATGACGAGCGTACGGCGCGCGCGGAAGCGGACGCGGCCTTGCGTGAGCAAATGCAGGTGAGCACGGCGCGCGCGGTTTCCTTGGCGCCGGAAGCGATCTTCAAGGCGCCGGTCATGGCCGCGCCGACCGTGGACAGCAAGTACTTCACTCGCGGCACCGACTAGGGGTTGATCATGAGCAGCGTATTCGACGTGCTCACCATCGTAAGCGCGAGCGGCGGCCGGGAACCCGCCCGGCATAGGGACGTCATCGTTCTCCGTACCCGGTTTGAGCCGGACACGGTGGCGCGGGCCGACGCTCGGATCAGCAAGCTTTTCGCTTATCACGCACGCGGCCTCCTGTCGGACGGCGACCTTTACGCGGAGCTCTGCCACGAGTACATGCGGCTTGACGACGAACTGGGATACCCCGTGAACCCCAGGGCGGCGGCCCAGTGTGCCGAAGAAAGAATGACCTGGGGTCCGCTGCCTGAGGAGTACTAGGCAGCACACGCCAGAGCGCCCCTTTCGAGGGGCGCTTTCGCGTACCCGCGCTCACTGACGGGCGCCGCTCTCTCCCCACACGCCTTGCCGCACCAGGGCGTTGAGAGCGGCGCCTCTCTGTTTGCCCGGACACGCCGAGAAATTGGGAGCTTGATCATGAACCCGGTCGTTTTCAGCACGTCCACCGGTGGATACGTCACGCCGATTCGGGGTGACCGCCGGTACGTCAAGGACGAGTTGCGGGCACGGGGACTCGCGGCGGGATTCACGCCCGAGCAGATCGAATGGGCGATCAAGAAATTCCGCGCCGTCTGACGCGCGGAAAATCCGTGAACGTCGGCCCAGAAAATCCACGACGAGAGGGAGAGTCATGACGTATCGCGAGGCTATCTGGAATGCACTCTCGGACGCCGCTCGGGAGCGGCTGATGCTTTCCTACATACGCAGGATGCGAGTGAGGGGCCCGCGCTTCTGGACCGTGTCACGCGCCTACTGGGAGACGTCCAAGGTCGAGTGGACGCGCATCTACCGCCAGCAGGCGAACGCGCTCAGCTGACTTATCCGTGTCCGCCCCGGCTCGAATTTCGGGTCCGGGGTCGAATGCGTGTAATTCGGCGCAGACATCGAGACAGGGGAGAGACTGTGATCTCGAGTTTCAGCGGCCCGTGCGCGACGTCGGCGCCGGAAACGCTGGTCAGCAAGCTCGCGGACCGGATCGCCACGCTGGCCGCGTACAACGCGGTCGAGCCGTTCGAGTACACGAGCGCCGTGGCCCTGGCGGACCGGCGCGTGTGGTGGGCCAGCAAGCGCAAGGCCGACGCGGAGAAGCGGCTGGCACGGCTGGTCAAGGGCACCGTGAAGTACACGAACCTGTGCAACAAGCTCTACGGGCAGGACACCGTTCCCACCGGCCCGGGAGTGAACCTCTTCGAGGTCGGCACGCTCGCGTACGTCGAGTCGCCGTCCAGCGACGGCTACGTCCTGGTGCCGTGCACGGTGGTCAAGGTGACCGAGGACGACGTGCAGGTCAAGATCAACACCGCGCGCTGCGGATACGCGCGGGGCACGCTCGTGAACACGGGGCACCGGGACGTGATCCCGCGCACGCGGGTCGAAAAGCCCAAGAGCCGCGACTACGTGATCAACCCCGGCTGGATCTGGGCGCAGAGCTGATGCAGCGCGAAGGGACGCCGGTCGCCGAAATCAAGGTCGGCGATTCGTTCCGGCACTGGGCGCACGGCATCGTGACCGTGCGCGAAAAGGTCGAGGGGATTGGGCGCATCCTGCTCAGACTCGACACCGAGACCGGCCACACGGCGGATGCCTACCGGCCGGACGCCCGATTGAGACTGATCAAGGAGGGGTGACATGGAACCGCCCAAGTGGCAGCACGGCTTTCGCAGCGTGATCACGATGACGTCCAGCGGCCTGCCGTGGCGCACAAGCGGCAAGCTCTACGTCGACCTGAAAGACCTCATCGAGGACCAGATCAGGTTCGTGGGGGTCCAGTTGGAAGTGAGCAACAAGGAGGCCGAGGAAAAGTACTTCGCAAGCGCGTCGTACCTGCCCGGCAAGGAGCCTGAGTTCGAGGTGGCGCGTTGGAGGTTCACCCGCGAGATGGTGATCTTCAACGCCGATCGGTCGATCGTGATCAAGCGGGACGAGATCGCGTCGTTCAAGATGACCCGGCGCGATGACGAGACCAACAAGATCTTCTGGGCGGGGGAGTGATCATGCAGGCGCTCGCGGTCGACGACAATACCTGCCTGAGCTACAAGCGGCGCGAGGTAGCGCGGCTGACCGGAGTCTGGCACGGCAACGAGCCCGCCAGCGTCGTGAAGGACAGATACGCTGCACTCATGGCGGTCGGTGTCCCGGACCAGGTGGCGGCTCGCCGTCTCGTCGGAATCTGATCGGAGTAGCAATGGCCATCGGTGAGTGCCTAGGCACCATCTGGGTGTGCGTCGGCTGCCTGATGATGGAGGCGAACGGCGAGAATATCGGCGACGGCGGGGACGGAATCCAGCCGCTCGCGATTATCGAGCCGCCGTATTTCCTCACGCTCGGCATGGGCTGGGAGGACCACGCGACCGACTGCCTGATCTTCAAGGACAAGAATCGGGGCAACGTCGCGAATATCAAGGGCGGTTACGAATGCGAGTGCGAGACCAACACGTTCTCGAAATCGCAGTGTGAGGGCTGCGGCTCGTTCCTTGCAGGTGAGCGCCACGCAATGACGCTTTGGAAAAAGGAGGGCTGATGTATCCGCTCCCGCAATTCCCGCTGATCAACTTCTACGAGCCGCAAGTCCGGCGCGGCAAGACGAGTAAGACGGGCCGGGTGGACGCCGCGACGTTCAGCCTCTGCCTCGACGAGGACGAGATCGGCGAGATCCGCAAGAAGCTGGCCACCGGCCTCTACGACGACGTCACGGTGATCGAGGCGTGCGAGGACGGTCAGGTCCGGCGCCGGTACACGGTCAAGGACGGCAAGATCGTCTCCGGCGTGCGCTTCAGCCGGATCGACTACGAGTGCCGCCGCCCGTTCCCCATCAACATCCCTGCGGAGGCATCGTGAAGGCCACGTACAAGATCGAGCCCTACCTGGACGACGCCATGGGCTACGCGGTGTTGGAGGTGGAGGGGGAGTTCGAGCATGAGCACCCGGTCGATGGCACGGATCTCGACGACCACACGATCGGCCCGCACGTCTCCGTCACCGGCATGCTGACCTGGCACGAGAACGGCGGGGAGATCGAATTCGAGTCCTACGGGAGCGGCCACTTCCACTCGATCGACGAGGGCGCCGCGCTGCTGGAGTCCTTCACGCTCTCCACGGACAGCGGCGTCGGCGCCGACTACTGGGCCGACTGGACACCAGAACAGATCGCGTGGCGCGACAAGCACGCGGAGTACGTGGACTCCATGCGGATGTGCGAGGGGGAGGACGACGAGGGCGCCGACAATCCGTGCGGCAAGCCGCACCCGGACGGCTGCTATGGCCAGAGCCTCAAGCACCTACGGGCGGACGCCTAGAGCGGTAGGGGAGCGTGTCGGCGCGCGTTGATAGGCTCCAACGTCGTCCTAGAGCAGTCGAATCGAGAGGATTGATCGTGGCAAACGTGCTGGTGAAAGAGGACCTGCCGGACATGGTGTGGTCGGTGCACGTGGACGGCGAGATCATCGCGACATTCATGAACGCCGATGAGGGCGTTATCACCTGGTACCCGAGCCACTCGAACGAGCCGGAGTACCTGGACGTCAACACCGCGAGTGCGCGGATCAAGTCCTACGGCGATGTCACGTGGGCGGAATTCAAATAGGAGGGGCGATGCAGCCGACCACCATGATCACAGTCCAGGTGACCGCGCCCTGGCGCGAGGAGCCCTACGAAGTCGAATGGACGTTGTACGTCCAGCGGGAGGGCGCCCGGTATTTCTACCGACCTGAGCACATCGGCGATCTCGTGACGACCGTGGGCGACTCCCGCCCCGGAGCGCGAGAGTCCGGCATGCGGGAGGTGGTCGCGGTCACCGACCACACGTGCACCGCGCTGACCGGTTGCGACGGCACGTGCGGCCGGGACCACCTGTCCGACGAGTGCTGCGTCGAGGAAATCGACCTGCCCGACTACCGCGAGGAGGCCTGATGTACGGCGATTACGACCAGATGCGCGCGTGGGCTCGCGGGGAGGCCAACGGGACCTCGGTCGCGGACGAGTGGGACCGCAGCTGGACCGGCCCGGAACTGGCCGAGACGTTCGATCCGTACGACCCGGATCAGGCGCAAATCATGCGGGACGTGATCGAGACCGACGCGCGCACCGACCGCGAGATCCGCGAGCGGCAGCTGGTGCGGCGCGTCCAGGCGCTGTCCGCGCGGCTGGAAGAGATCGACCCGGAATTCGACCCTGACGAGGTGCTGTAGTGGAAATCAAGGAATACACGCCGGACGAGTTCAAGCAGAGCCTCGTCGAGCTGTACGAGGGTGACCCGGCGGGGCTGGCCACGCTGGTGCTCCAGCTCAACAACTGGCTCAGCCGCGGTATGCGGATCGCCGAGTATCGCAACGGGATGCTCAGCCCGTCGTCCTACTTCGACCGGCGCTATCTGGGATATGCGGCCGGTGACGAGATGCCGCGCGAGATCCCGGACAGTCAGGGACTGAGCGCACGCTACATCCTGCACGCAACGGTCTCGGAAACCGGCTGGGTGCTGAACCTGCCCACGGTGCTCGGCGAGCTCAAGATTCCGCGCCCGGCGGTCGCGTATATCAACGCGGGATACGACGTGAACGGGGCCGACCGCAAGGGCTGGGCGATCTACCGGGACCAGAAGTTGATCGAGTTCGTCCCCGAGGTCAGCAACGAGCACGACGCGCGGCTGAAGGAACTCGGCGCCGACAAGGAATGGGCGACCGGCGAGATCTCGGTGTCCGAGGAGGTGTGGGAGGAGATCACCAACGAGGACAACTGGCCGCCGTCGGATCCGCACAAATTCTCCAGCCACCGCGCCGAACGGCTCTACGGCGAGACGCTGGAGTCCTTCCAAGACGAGGACCTGGGCGATTCGGACTGGGGCTGGTTCGCCCTGTTCAAGATCGAGCAGGCGATCCTGAACGTCGACTCGCAGGGGTTCGTCTCGGTCGACGTCTACGAGGACGACACCGAGATGACTCGCCAGTGGGAAGAGCTCTCCGAGGCGTGGGAGCAGTACAACGACGAGGACGAGGAGGACGCATGAGCACGAAGATTCTGGGCTGGCCGGAGCCGACCGAAGTCGGCGGACACATGGTCAAGCGGTCGGACGGCGACCTCAGCAACCGGCGCGCGGTGTTCACCTGCGTGGACTGCGGCCTGAAAGAAACGGGCAGCGTGCTCGCGTTCGAGATCGGCATCGACGGCTGTCCGATGCGGCCGGAGAGCCTGAATCACATCTCGATCGGCAGCCCGGCCGCGACCGAGGGGATGAGCGCGGAGGAGCGCGCCCGCGCCTCGGCGGCGCACTGGCTCGACTACGCCAAGCGCATCGGCCTGCCGGTCGACAGCTGGACGGAGGTCTATCACGACCCGTTCGTCTGCGCCCGCTTCGCCTGGGGCGCGGAGGTCTACGAACTGCGCTACGGCCAGCGCGGTTCGCACGGCTCGAACCACATCCACGCAATCAAGGTCGAGGACTGAGATGGGATACAACAGGGACGCGCTGCTCGCACTGTTCGAGAACGTCACGCCCGACGACGAGGAGCGGGACAAGAGCGAGCTGGCCGAGCTGATCGACGAGCACGGCTATGACGTGGTCCGCGCGACGATCGAGTACGCCCCGGACGGAGACCCCTCCGTCGAGATCCACGACCTGCGCAGGAACCTGGAAAACCACTACCGGGGCGCGTACCGCACCTTCGGCGAGTTCGTGCGGCAAGAGAAGGTCGCGTACCTCAGCGGGAAGGCAGAGGAGATCTTCAACGAGCTCGTCGAATACGTGGACTGGGAGGAGTACAGCGAGCGGCCCGAGTGGTCGGGCTACAGAACGATCAAGCTGGACTCCGACGACGAGTCCGGGCCCGTCTACGTCTTCAGCTAGCGAGGAGCAAAACGTGAGTGACACGCCTGAGGAAAACACCGAGTGGGTGCGCCAGTGGATCGTCGGCGGCGCCGACAACGAGGCCATGTATCGACAGGCCGTGGATATCGCGGAGACCGGCGACAGCGACAAGCTGTGCGACTTCCTTACCCGAATCCTACGCGAGGCGCCGGAGGACACTCCCGCCTTCTACACCAACCGCGACATGAGCGACGCAGACATGGCGTCGGTCAACTGGGACGAGATCCGCGACAGCCTGCTGAACTGAGTGACAGAGAGAGCTATGTCTGAGAAATACACGGTCGCGCAAATCCGCGAAGCGCTGGAGCGCGTCACCGCGCCGGACTACGAGATCGATTACGAGACGGCGCCGCCGCTGGAGGAAGTCCTCTATGAGCTGATCGACGAGGGCACGGTGAGCGCGAACGGGCTGCGCGCCGGGCTCCAGTTCATGGAGTCGAACGACGACGGCCCGATGACGGCCACGCAGCTGCCCGATTACTGGAAGGACCACTACAAGCAGGCCTGGCCCTCCAAGGGCGCGTTCGCCCAGGACGACACCATGCAGTACTACGACGACGACACCGCCGAGGCGATCAAGAAACTCGATGAGTGGATCAACTGGGAGGGTCTCGGCGACTCGTACACGTACAGCGATCACACCTTCATCGAGCTGGACGACGAACTCCACGTCTTCGGCCCCTGAAACACACCACCCACGGCATAAATAACGGCTAATAGAAGGAGGTGCACGTGCGCGAGACCAAGCAGCAGTGGCAGCCCTGGCGTCATTACCGGGTGACCGAACTCGGCGGCAGCGTGCTGGAAGAGTACTTCACCCTGCCGAAGAACGCGGCGCGCGACACGGGAGCGCTGTTCACCGCACCGGACATCGACGCCGCACACATCGGCGCGACCCTGATCCGGCTCGCGGAACTGTGGGGACCGGTGACGATCCGGCCGCTGGCGAAGACGCCCGACAGCATCACCGGCGCCAAAAGTCCGCACGCCGGGAGCAGGACCGTCGAGCGGCGGTGCAAGGACTCCGGATGCGACCAAACGGCCCACTACAGCTACGTGACCGAGTACGAGCGGCGCGAGCTGGAGGGGACGCCCTGGCACTGCTCCTCGATGTATCCGCCGTATCCGGACAGCGAGTCCGCCACCCGGCGGCATATCCGGTGCGCGCTGGCCGAGGCGGGCGCGCCGAATTCAGGGGAGCTGGCGGACGCCGTGCTGCTCGCGATCGGCGCGCAGCTCGACGAGCTGGAGACGTTCTGGCTCGCCCATTACGAGTGCACCAAGGAGGCCTGACATGGGAGCGATCGGAAGCCACAAGCCGGACCCGCGGCTGCACCACCCGGACGGCTCGCATCGCACGACTGCGCGCAGCGCGAACGCCGCCGAGATGGCCTGGTTCGAGGAGCACGTGAAGGACCATGCGGAGCAGCACGAGATGCAGGCCGAGCAGTGGGCGCTCAGCCGCGCCCAGCTCTCACTGCTGCCGCAGGGTCACCGGCTCTACACCCGCGTCGTGAAGGTCAACGCCACCGACGGACGCGCGCATGTCATCGTCCGCTACCCGTGGGCGTCCGAGTTCGGGCTCACGATCCAGTGGGTGAACGTCGACCCGGCTCTGATCAGCTGCGAGCGCAGCCCGGAGGCGGGCGCGTACATCCTCGACGACTCCGGGATCGACGCCGGGGAGACGATCGTGATGCGCCTGGGCGAGGCGGTCCACGGCGACCGAGGCTACTTCTACCGGTACTCGCTCTAGGAGGAATGATCATGCCCGAGCAGGAGTACACCGAGGACCAGGTCCACGCGAACTTCGAGAACATCCGCTTCTCGTGGGAGGAGCCGGACGGCGAGTTGGAGGAGGCGATCCTCGCCGTCTACCGGATGCCGACGGTCAACGAGGACGAGTCCGTCGTCGAGGCCGTGATCGCGTTCATGATGGAACACGAGGGCCCGACCTACACGCCCGAGCTGATCCGCGCGTACGGCGACCGGTACCAGATCAGCTACAAGGACGCGAATGAGCTCGCGGAGGAGGACCTGCGCAACGTGATCGGCGAGGAGATCGTGCGGTTCTTCACCTACATCGATCTCGACCGGCTCGGCGGCGATCTCGTGAGTGACGACGCGACCCACTACTTCGAGCACGGCGGCCGGATCCACTATTTCGGATCCGAGGCCTGACATGGCCGAGGGAAGGACGCGGATCCGCGTCACGCTGCCCGTGCTGGCCACATTCGAGACGACACTCGACACGGCGGCCCTGCTGCACGTCGGCGACTGTGACATGGCTCTTATCAAGGAGATGTCGCCGCAAGAACTCGGCGCGATGGTTTTCGACCATGAGGATTTCCTCGGGATGACGCCATTTCGCTATGTGGTGAGCGCCGTCACATCCAGAGTGCATGGGGTCGAGCCGACCGCGCAGATCATCGAGGAGGGAGAAAATGGCTGAGTCCACGACGGTCGTCGTGTTCCGCAAGTGGCGCGACAAGAGCGTGATCGGGGACGGCGTGATCGCCCTGTTCCCCGAGATCGACGACGGGCGCGGGATGTGCTCCTCGTTCGAGCACGTCGGCCAGCACGGCGCCGCGGACTACGACGGCGTCATCTCACGTACCCGCGCGGCGGATCCGGCGGAGTACGCCGCGCTCAAGGCGGAGCTGGAGGCCGCGCCCTACAACTACAAGCTGGATGTCCGCAAACGACGCAACGGGAGGGCCAATGCCTCTTAGATACGACCTGAGCAAGATCGAGGGCTTCGAAGCCCTCTGCTACGTCGACACGCCCCTGGGACGCGTGCTCAACCCGGTTACCGAGGCATTGATTATCAACGACGTCGGCTACCGCGAAATCACCGCGATGAACTCGGCGGATTTCTTTCATCGGCACTGCCTGCTCGCGGCCGTCCTCGGCGCGCCGGTCATCAACGGCGACGGCTCCGACTGGTATTTCACGCAGGGCGACGTCAATGCGCATATCGGCCTGGTGACCAACCACACCCAGCTGACCGACAGCAAGTTCAAGGCGGCCGTCTGGCAGCTGGTGGAGGAGAAGGCCAGGAAGCTGCGCATCCAGCACCGGGTCAAGGTAGAGGCCTGACCGTGTTCAGCGCGCGGTCTTCAGACCTCAAGCTGAAGGCCAAGCGGTCCTACACGGAAGGAGAGGAGTACATGATAATTCTCGGCATCCCGAAACTCGTCGAGGACGGCGAGTGGCGTATTCCGATGGTCGACCCCGATACCAAGGCGCGTTTCGGGCACGTCACCGCGTGGGAACCGGAAGGCGGCGATCCCGCTGCGACAACATGGGACGCCTGGCTCACGCTCGACTGCCTCGGGCGGGACGTGCTAGTCGGCAACGGTCTGAGCCACATCAAGGCGTTACATGCGCTGGCCGACGCACACCAGCGTTTCCAGGCCGGTAAGAATCCGGAGACCTTCGAGATCGTCCGCTAGACAAGGGAGAGCAGCATGAACAGGCCGCCGGGTATTTACGACGACTGGTTCGAGGACAGCGAGATCGAGGGTCTGCGCTTCCGCGTGGACGTGGCCACGGACGAAGAGACGAATCCCCGGAAGTTCGGCGACAGCATCACCCCGGAGCAGGTGCGCCGGTGGGAGCAGGGCCTGTGGGAGTTCGTCACCGTCACCGTCGTGCCCGTGTACGGTGACGTGGAGATCGACGAGTGCGCGGCGTCGCTCGGCGGCGTCGTCTCCGGGTTCTTCGACTCCGGCCAGGAGCGCATCGGCAGGGAGCAGCTGGCCGAATACCCGGTCACCGAGCTCGTGGACGAGGCCCTGGGCAAGCTGCGCGGTCCCGCCCTGGGATCCGCCGTCGCCGGGTTCCTCCAGGACGCGATCGACGCGCAGGAGGACGCGGACAAGCTGAAGGAACTCCAGGCCAGCCTGGCGGCGACATGACCGATAAGCGTCTGAGCGAGCTCAACGAGGAGCAGCGCAGAATCGACGAAGCCCGTGCGGAGCGCGAGACGCTGCTGGCCGATCCGGAATTCCAGCGCATCCGCGGCCTGTATCAAGACCTCCAGGCCGCCTTGGACGCGCTCGACGAGGCCGGGGAGCGCCCGGCCGACAGTGACGGATACGCCCTCTACATCGTCGGCAAGTCGTTCTCACTGGACAGCCGGGGCATTTCCGAAAATGACGAGGTCTGGAAGCGCCATATGCGAAAGGAGCGCACATGAGCGAGCTGCACTACACCCACGGTGTCGCGGAAGGCGACGACCCGACGTGCCGCATCGGGGACATCGTGGCGTCCTGGGAGTTCGGCTACGGCGCCGCGGGCCACGTCTGCGGCATCGATCCGATGGCCCGGGTGCTCGAAGTCATCTGGGACGACGGCCGAGCCAAGGTGTGCACACGCGAGTGGAAGCACGTGGACAAGCTCGTTTTCCAGTACCACATCGACTCCAGCGAACCGCTGGAGTGCCTCGACGCCCACAAGGGGCCGTGCACCGGCGAGGTCGCATACCGGCCGTCCCTGTCTCCCACCGGCAAGATGTTCGCGCGCTGCGACGGGCACTGGGAGCAGCGCGTAGACAAGCAGCAGGAGATCGACGCGCGCTATCCTGCGACCCCACCGACGTGGTTCGACCCGGCGTACGCGGGCGAGGTCTGGGACGAAGAGGACTACTGATGTCCGTCGAGAAGCTGGACGTGCGCACCGAGACCCGGCGCGTCGCGCACTGGACCGTCAAGGATAAACCCGCGCTCGGAAACACCATGGGAACGAAATTCTTCCCGCGTACCGTGACCGCGGTCTGGATCCGTCACATGGCCGGGCATCCCTGGCTGCGCCCCGACTCGGTGGTGATCAGGGGCCCACTGGTCGGAAGCAAGGGGCAGCCGCTCAAGCACGAGACGCGGCGGACTTTCCTGTGCGGCGCGCCGGGCCCTTACTGGCCTGACTGGGTGCGCGAGCTGATCCACGAATTCGACCCCGACAAGGAGCCCGACACGAAAGAAGGGAGCTAAGAATGCGCGAACCGTTGACCCCGGGCGAGTTCAAGGAATTCGTCCTCGACATCGCCCATTACCGGCAATGGCTCGATAAGGGTATCTCCTGGCAGAATTGTGCATTGCGGCGCGGCGGCGGTGTCGCGATCTATGTGCGCGCTGACTTCCCCGTGCGCCTGCTCGCGTTGAACTCGCGCGACGCCTACCGCCTCGATCTGTACGGGCACAAGCCCGACAAGGCGCGCCCCAAGACCTTGCACCCTTCTTCGGTGGACGTCGTCCCCTTCGCGCACTGCGCGGGCTACCGCGGCGCGCCGCTGGAGCTGACCGACGCCGAGCGCAAGACGGTGCCGCTCGGAACACGCGGCCCGGTGAACGGGTTCGACGGCGTGGGCTGGCTGGAGCGCCTGTGCGGGCCGGTGCCGCCCAAGGAGGTGTTCGACCGCACGACGACCCCGCTCGACGTCAAGCGCTACCCCCGCTTCTTTTTCACGGCCGGATACAGTCTCACGACCGTCACCCGCTGCGACCACGGATATTTTCTGAATAGCTCCTGCGCCGGATGCGACGCCGACGAGGAGAACCGGCGCGGCGCGTGGGAGGGCGTCGATGAGCTCGGCTACACCACCTGACCCGCCCAAGAGAATGGAGGAACCCGCAACGTGAAGACCTACGCGATCGCGGACACGCTGGTCACCGTGGACGAGCTGCGCCCGAGCGGGCACGCGCTGAAGGGGCGCATCTTCGCCGACCCGAACACGCCGGACGAGCACACGGCGACCTACGAGCACATCATGCCCGGCGACCGGTACGACGTCGAGGCGAACCCGCAGCACCCGAGCTATCCGTACGCGGCGAACCGCGGCGGATGCGCCCCCACCCTGCACGGGGCGGTGCGCACGGCCAAGAGGTGGGCCGACACGTACCTCGCCTCTCCCGACCGCGACAAGACCGACCAGGAGGAATCCGTATGACCGACACCACCGCGAAGACATTCAGCTGGACCGACGTACCGATCCACGTATCGCCCCAGGTCACCTACGACACGGCGACGCCGTACGGGCTCTTCGGATCCCACGCGCCCTGGTTCGACCTGGTCAGCGACTCCACCGACGGCTCCACGGCGCCGGACGACTGGAAGGTGGTGCTGCGCGAGTACGACCCCGACAACGACGCTCTCCTGCCCACCGAGTACGCGATCACCCACGAGGTCGTCATCAAGACCCTGATCGAGCTCGCGATGAACTCGGACTACGACCTCGACGACCGCGCGAAGTACCTCGCGCTGGTGATCGACCCCGAAAACTGGGACACGCAGTTCGACGTCGAGGACGCCGACCGCATCCTCCAGCACGCCACCTGGGGCTCGGTGAAGTACGACTAATCCGCCGCGCAGCTGACAGGGCCGTTCCGTTCGCCGGACGGCCCTTTTTCGTGCCCTGATACGGGTCACCCATTTGCAGCAGCGCCCTACCGACAGCGGGCGCGGTGTACCGAGAGTAGAAACGAAAGGGAGGAACCAGTGTCCATACAACCGCAGGCGCTCGACCGCGACGCCGCAGACCGCAGCACGCGCACGGCGCCGATCCAAGCGCTGGCCAACACCGTGCTCAAGCACCTCGGCGACGGCTGGAGCTGGGACGACAGCGCGCAAACCGGCGTCTACCTGGACTTCCACGAGATCTTCCGGGTCCACCTGGAGGACGCGGGCTACGGCGTCGTGCGCGGCGCAGCGGTGATGCCGAGCAAGTTCATGCCCGCGCTGGGTTTCGAGCTGCTGATCGAGGACGGCGCGGCGGCGATCGCCGCCGAGATCCGCGGGCCGCTGCTGCGCAAGTACATGGCGGTCACCGAGATCGCGGTCGACCACGTGGAGTCCGGCAAGGCCTGGGAGGACGAGACCCGCGGCGTGTTCGCGGAGTTCACACAGATCGTCGGCTTCGCGCCCGACATCACCAAGGGCGTCGATCCGGACCTGAACCTGTGCGCCTGGTTCCGTCGCAGCATCGGCGACTCGTTCCGGCTCTACGCGGCGCCGGGGCAGGGGCCGAACGTGCACATCTACGTGCCCACGATGGACGCCATGCGCAGCTTCGTGCAGACGTGGGCACTGCTCAGGCCCCCGGAGCCGGAATCGCACATGGTCGAGGAAGCCCCCGAGTAACACCCCTAAGCCCAGCGCCCCCGCCTGCCCCACGCTCGCGGGGGCGCTGCCTTTGTCACCGGAAGGAGGACCCTATGAATCTCGGCGCATTGGTCAAGGAAATCGCCGGGATGTTGGGCAGCAGCTGGCGTCTGAAGAACGCCAACGGTGTACCGGTCATCACGCACCGGCGCGGCTGGCTCGTGTTCGACGACACCGACGAGAACAAGCTGCACATCACGTTCATGCACTTCGACGGCGGTTCGCAGTGGTGCGAGATGCCCCACGGACTCGGCATTGGAGAGACGACGCGGCGCATCCGCGAGCAGCTGGTCTACAGGCACCCGGAACCGGCCGACGACGCCGAAGAACGGCTGCACTGGCATGACGACTGGTGCGCCCTGTTCACGGCATGGGCGCAGGAACAGGACTTCCTCGTCGAATTCACGGCGGACGTGCACGAGGGCCGAATCCTCTCCCTGCGCGCCGATTTCGGTTCCGACGCCCGGATCGTGAACGGCTACATCGCATGCGCCCGGGACACGGCGTGGGGCTCGATCACAGTCACCTACGACAGCTTCCCGGCGAAGGTCGAGCACTTCACCACCAAGGCCGCGATCGTCGAGCGCCTCGGCGTCGTGGAACAGCGCGTCATCGGATACACCCCGCGCCACGGAGATCGCCGCAAAGCGGCCTGAGAAGGGAGGACCCCTTGAACATATACCTGCCCGACAGCGAGCTACCAGCCGACGCCGCGGGATGGTCGCGCGCCCCGGTGTGGGACTACGACTCCGCATCCGGCTACCAGGGCGAAGACCGCGTCGGGCGCGCGTTCGGCGCGCGGTACGTCAACGTCGAGCGGCAGCGCAACCTGGACCTGTGCGTGTACGTCGCCATGGCGCGCTTCGAGGACGGCGGCGCGCGCTACAGTGTCGCGCGCACCTACGAGCTGTACGAGCTGCGGCTACCGCGCGAGGTCGAAATACCGGTCTCCTGGTCCGGCGACATCGAATACCGGTACCCCGGGAAGATCGACTGCGACAGTGCGATACAACCGCTGGAAGAGGCCCGTAAGCTCATCCTCGCCGACTTCCGGCAGGACCCCCTGTTCACCCGGTTCGCCGCCCTGTAGAGCCCGCGGCCGTCAGTCACGCCCCATAGCCTGACGGCCAAGGGGTCCACAAGGACCAGAAAGGAGGAAATGTGGCCTTCCCGTTTTACCGTGCCGTGGGAACCGGCAAAGCGTGGGCGCGCATACGCGCGTACGCGACAATCCGGGTAGACGTCGAAATGCTCGCGCAGATATGGCTGGACGGCTCCATCGAGAAGGGGCCCCCGCCAAGTAAGCGTCAGTTCGAGACGTTCGTCAGCGAGCAGGTACGGATACACGGCGAGCGCCTCCCCGAAAGGGTCGGCTATATCTGGAGCGACGAGGTCGAAGACGGCATGCTGAACGACCAGGATAGGGTCAAGGAAACGCTCGCGGCCACGATGACCAGAATCCGCGAGCTCTACGGAATCGAGGAGACATGACCGACAAGAAGATGCTGCTGCTGTTCGAGGGATACGCCGGGGGACGCTGGGAGGAGTCCGGCGAACAGGAGGTCGTGCCGAACAAGTGGGGGCATCCGCATGATGTCGTGCGCGAGCACCTGGAGCGCCGTGCCGCGCAGGCCGCGAAAGAGCAAGAGCTCGCGGTGGCCGAGCTGGACAACGCCTTCCGCGTACGCGTGTGGGTCGGCGAGTTCACCGAGATCGACACCATGTGTTCCCCGCCGGAGCGGTGGCCTGACGCGATGGTCGTCTACCGCAAGCCGGACACCACGCTGCTGGACGCCGCGATGAAGGTGGCGGCCACCAGGTGGCGCCTCCACACGGACACACCCACGAGCGACATCCCGGCGCGCGGGCTCAGCCGCACCTACTACGACGGCGCGTTCCAGGCGGCCGATGCTGTGTACGCGGCGCACCGCGCGCTGAACCCGACCTGGCAGGGGCCGGGGACCGCCGACCTGATCGGGCTGGCCGAGGCACTGCTGCCCGACCACCGATAATGGACTATGAGGAGGCGTACCGCCGGGCGAAGGAACTCGGCGGTCGCGCCGCCACGGCGTATAAGAGCCGCGCCGGATGGGTGCTGATGGACTGGGGCGACAACCTGACGTGGATCGTGGTGGACTCGGCTAAGACCAAGGTCCTCGACGATGGCCGGGAGGAAAAGGAGCAAACATGACGGTCCGCGGGCGACTGCGAAACTACGGTGGCGCTACCGGCGCGGCGGCGCGCTGGCTGCAAAAAGCCGATCCGGACTACGGCCTTCGTGATGCATGGGAGCGCCTGCCGCTCGACACGCTGGAGCATTTCACCCGCGCCGCAAAAGCCTGGCTCGGCGACCGTTCGGAGCTGCGGACCTCGACCATCGATAAAGCCAACTACGCCGAGCTGTTCAGATGGTTCCGCGAGCTCAAGGAGCTACCGCCACTCGACGAGGATCCTCAGCAGCCTGCCGATCTGGGGACGTCCGGCGGCCTCGGTGACCGCGAGGCCGCCATCGAGCAAGCGGTCACGCAGGCCGAGGAGGGGTACGACGCCGCCGCGCTCAAGCCGCGCATGGTGAAGATCCCCGGCCTCGGCCGCTCGGTGCAAGTGCGCGAGGAACCGCCTGCGCCGAAGAAAATCAACTCGCGGGCGCACATGATGCTCGACGGCTTCCCGGCGGGCCGGTACGCAGTCGAGATCGACGGGGTCACACACTGCCTCTGGTTCAAGTACAACGCGAAGACCTGCATGGAGGAGACGCGCTACCGCAAGGACGGCAAGTGGGTCTCGACCATGTGGTTCAACGAGCTGCGGGCCGCCATTAAAGCCATCAAGGAGGACCCGTTCGCTGCGGCGGTCCGCTTCGGTCGGGAGACCGGCCACTGCTCCTCCTGCGGACGTAAATTAACCCGCGACAGTTCGCTCGCGGTCGGCCAGGGCCCGGACTGCGAGGCCCAAGAGCTGCACAGGGCACTACTAAAGGAGCTCTTCGGATGACCGAGCGCGTAATCAACTACACCTTCAAGGACCGCGAGGCGGCGGCCCGTGAATTCGGCCACCTCGCCACCTGGTACTCCCAGATCATCCGCAAGGGCCTGTCCACGGTCAGGCTCAACGAGCAGCTGCTCTGGAAGGACCCCGGTTTCCTCGTCGAGGCCTACGACGACTTGACCCATGTGCACAGCCAGATGCGCGAGCTGACGGAGGCGCACCTGGCCAACTGGCTCTACGCGACCTGGCCGGAGCGCTTCGACGCGGAGATCACCGCGGATATCAAGGCCGTGCTCACCCTGATCTCGCACACGGCGGCGGAGATCGGCTTCGCCTGCCACGTGGCCGGTGAATACGTCGAGAAGCAGATGCGCGACGCGCCGCGGGAGGCGCGCATGCCCTATGCCCAGAAGGTGGCATGGGCGGTCTACCGCGCGACGCACGTTGACCGGGACAAGGGCTACGCGGACGACGGCGTGGTGTACCTGGACGTGATCGCCGACAAGATCTCGAAGGGCGCAGTGGAGACGCTGTGACGACCGAGTGGGAGCAGCTCGAACGCACCGAGACGATCGTACGCACGGTCACCGCGACCTATCGTGCCCCCGAGGGCGTCGAGCCGATGCTCAAGCACCGAGCGAAGAAAATCCTCTTCCAGCCCACGAAGGTGATCGTCAGGCTCCAGTTCACGCCCACCGGCTCGACTGTGTACGTCACCGTCTCGGGGCCGGATCTGCGCGACCTGCCTTACGGGCACAACGATCCGGCAATGGCGTTCTTCGACGCCGACTCCCTGGACGCCGCGGGGCCAGAGCTGGACTGGCTGAAAAATGGCGTCGCCGACCTGATCATCGACGAGCACAACGACTAGAGGAAGAGCGCATGCCCCGCAAGCCGCAACGTCCGGTGATCAGGGAGAGTCTGATCCCGGACACGATCCTGACAAATCCTGACCTCGTGGAACGCATGGCCCAGCTCGACGCGCTCCCGAAACAGGCCGCGGCGGCGAAATACGAGATCCTCTACCGGCTGCTCGATGAAGAGGGCGGCGCCGGTACACCGGGGGCTATTGCGGCCGTCGCGCGGCGCACCGGATATACCACCGAGACGCTGGCCAAGTGGTTCGAGCGGCACAACCCCCCGCCGCCGGATGTCACCCGTTCGGCCTAACGCCCTGCCGCCGCTCTTGCGTCGATCGTAGGCTGCGAACACAGACGTTTGCACCCATCAGCACGACCGAAAGCGATCACGCATGCCCACAAGCAACGACGTCAAGAAGGACACGAAGAAACTCATAGACGAGATCAGCCAGGCGATCGGCTGGCGCGTCGTCGACATGACCAACGGCCATTACCAGGTCGTCAACCCGGACGGCGACTCTGTCACCACCAGCGGTACGCCCGGCCAGCAAAGCACCCTGCTCAGGTTCCGGGACGACCTCAAAAAACATCTCGGCTGGGACGCGGCGAAAGAGAAGAGGCGGCGGCAGGCGGAGGCGAAGTTGCGCCTTGAGGCCGACAGGGCGAAGAACGACGCGGTGATGGCGAAGGCTGTCGCCGAGGCGAAAGAGCGCCACTGCGCAGAAATGGAACGCCTCAAGCAGACGCAACGCCCCGGCACGAAACTGCCCAACGGCGAGGTCGTCGACTACATCAGCAAACCGGTATTCTTCACCCGCATCGACGCGATCGCGGCATTGGAGACCAAGGGCAGGTGCGACTGCAACCTGCGCGCGCTGAGCGAGACCAACATCACCCGCCTGTTCGAGCCGATGCACGAGGGCGATTGGATGTACATGCCACACGGCCTGGACGTGTGCATCCACGGCAACTACGGCGACGGCGCCCACCGTCTCGAAGCGCTCAAGCGGATGAGCGACGAAGAACTCATTGAGCTGTACGGCGAACCCGGCCTGTGGTTCAGGGTCACCTACGGTGTGCCGCCGGAAGTGCTCGACAACACCGACATGGGCAAGGCGCGCAGCCATGCCGACGTACTGATGCAGCACGGGTACAAGAGGAACCCGAAGGAGGTCGCCGCCGCGCTGAACATCCTGATCGCCTACGACGCGGGCACCCCCTGGCGACACTGGAGCCGCAAGGTCATCACCCACCGGCAGCGGCTTCGCGCTCTCAAGGGCGAGTATGCGGCGCTAGTCGCGCCCGGCAGCGAGAACACGATCATGACCGACGCGCTGAGGCTGCACAAAAGCAGGATGAAGATGACCCTGACCAGCGCCCTGGTCTTCTGCTTCCTGATCCAGCGCGAGGTGCCCTACCCGGTGTGGAATGCGTTCCTCACGCCGCTTCTTACGCTCAAGGACTTCGAGGACGACGACCCGCGCGGCGCCCTCTACACCAACCTCATCAAGAAGGACCGCAAGCCGACCGAAGCGCGCCAGGGGATCCGAGAGCTCGGCATGGCGCTCAAGACCTGGAACAAGTGGGCGACCGGGGAGCGCCAGGAGCTGGCGACGTTCAAGAAGACCGAGCCGATGCCGCGGATTTCAAAGATCACGCGCGAGATCCCGGCCCTCGCCAGCCTCAATACGCCGTTCAACGGCTAACGACCACCCGCACAGGCGCCCTGAATTTCGGGGCGCTTTGTGCTGTCCGGACAAGGAGGAAAGGTATGGATAAACAGCAGCAGCTTCTGAGTGAGCTCCCCGAGCAGCTGCGGGAGCCGACGCGGGCGGCGCTCTCCCGCCTGAGCAAGAGCTCGGTCCGGGTCTACGCGGGCGACATCCTGCACTGGCTCGGCTACTGCGCAGCGAAAAAGATCGAGCTGCTCACGCCGACCCGGCCTCAGGTCGACCTCTACTGCGCGGCGCTGTCGAAGGGCCTCAAACCGGCGACCGTCAACCGGCACATGTCCGCGATCTCCGCCTGGTTCTCGTACCTCGTCGAGTGCGAGATCGCCGAGCGCAACCCGTTCAAGGGCCCCAAGCGCCCGCGCGTGGACAAGACCACCTCCACGACCCCGTGGCTGAGCCGGGAGGAGTGCAAAAGGCTGCTGGAGGCGGCCGAGGCGCAAACCGGGCCCCAGGCGCAGCGCGACGCCGCGATCATGTGGCTGCTGGTGACCGAAGGCGTGCGTGTCGCGGAGGTCGCCGAGCTCATGCAGAGCAGCCTTCGCGTGACCGGCGGCCAGCGTGTGATCCGCGTGCGCGGCAAGGGCAACGTCATGGAGGACCGGGCGCTGCCGGGCAGGCTCGCGGCGCAGCTCGACGCCTACCTCGCGGCGCACCCGCACACCGGCCACCTGTTCGTGACCAGCACGGGCAACAAGCTGAGCCCCAGCTACATCTCCAAGCTGGTCGCCCGGTTCGCCAACGCCGCCGGGCTGCCGAACCCGCAGCAGTACACCGCGCACTCGCTGCGGCACACCTCCGCCACCATCGCCAAAGCAGAGGGCGCCACGGAGGAGGAGATCAGCAAGGGGTTGGGTCACTCCAGCCTCGAAACGACCCGCGGATATCTGCACAATCCGGCGGATGACCCCGCGCACCGCGTCGAGCAGGCGCTGCGCTAACCACAACACAAGGAGAACAGCGTGGAACACCGTTCCAGCGACGACATGCCGGAGCCTGGCCCGGCGCCCTTCTACCCGCAGTACGGCGCGACACCCCCGCCACCGCCGCGCAAGCGGCACACCGGCCGCTGGGTGGTCGGATCACTGTTCCTGCTCATCATCCTCGTCGCCCTCGTCACGGCGCTCGGGGGCACGAAGCAGGACAGCCCGGCCGCGGTGAGCACCACCTCGGCGCCGCCCGCACTGATCAGTCCCGCCGCGGGCGACGTGGCCAGCCAGGCGCCCGTCAGCGTCGCTCCGCCGAGCCCGACGCCGCCCGCCACGCAGGTGGTGCTCACGTTCACCGGCGACGGCACCAAGACCTCGAAGACGTTCACCACCGGCGACGACTGGTCGATCAAGTACACCTTCGACTGCTCGACGTTCGGCAGCGCAGGCAACTTCCAGGTCTACACCTACACCGGCGGCAGCATGTCCGGCATACCCGTCAACGAACTGAAGAACAGCGGCAACGACACCACCTACCAGCACAACGACAGCGGCATGCACTACCTGGAGGTCAACTCCGAATGCGGCTGGACGGTCACCGTCACCGACGGCGACTCCGGCCAGTAGCGTCCACGGCGGCGCCCCCGGTGAATTTCCCGCCGGGGCGCATCGCTGTCGGCGGCGCGCGATAACCTCGCCACATATTCGAAACTCACAAGGAGAAGACGCCGATGCACGCGTACATGCGCATCGAATACACCAAGGACGCGGCAAACGCGAAGCCGGAAGTCCTGCACGCCGCGCCGTTCAACTTCGCGGAGACCCACCTCATCTACGCCGCCCACGCATACCTGCGCGCGTACATGCCCAAGGAGGACGGCCTCGACCCGGCCGACGTGCGCCTCTATGTGTGGACGGCCGACCCCAGAGAGGCACCGGTCGAGGAGGAGCTGCTGCACGAGGACGCGATCCTGATCGTCCCGGCCACCCTCGTCACCGCGGAGCCGGACCTCGGCGAGATGTATGACAACCCGTACCCGTAAATCGTCGACATGCTCCGCAAGGGCAGCTTCACCGAGGTCACCTCGCATCACGTGAACGTGCACGAAGACCTCACGGCGAAAACGTTCTTCTGGTACGGCTGGGGAGGTCTCGGAGGTCCCACGACCGGCGGCGAGACCGAGGAGTTCATGTGGCGTATGCAGGCGCACTCCGAGGGCTGGGACGCCGCGCACGATCCGAGCGCCGAGTGGAAGTACAACGTCGACAAGATCCGTGCCTCCGGCAATGAGGGCATCAAGGCCCAGCTCGAAACGGTGCTGGAGACCTACTACGAGAAGGCCCGAAACAACCCGGACCGGCAGAAGCTCAACAACAGGTACCGCGCGATGATCGGCGCCCTGCGCGCCGCGCTCGACACCGCCGCCGCGGACAACGCCAAGGAGGACTGATGGCCGAGACCGACTGGCCGAGTCTCGACGAGATCGGCCCGAACCCCGATCCGAACCTCTGGTTCATCAGGGAGATGATCGCGTCCGGGCTGCGCCTGTACTACTCCGAGGCCGACTACGGTGAGGGCAAGCACACCTTCGAGGTCGTCGAGAACATCCACCCCCAGGACGGCGCCACCTTCTACCTCGTGCCGGTCAACTATGGCCAGCAGGCGGTCGGCGTCCACTTGGACCGCGCCGAGGCCGAAGCCCAGTACCGTAACGATGTGCTGGGTCTGCTGGACAACTGCGAGCCCGGCGAGGGCGCAGTCTCCGTGGACGTGAATAACTGGGGCCTGCCGCAGGCCGCGGACGCGAGGCTCCGCAAGCGCGTGGACCAGATCAACAACCCGGCCAGTAACGAGGAGGACAGCGAGAGCTGATGCCCACACGCATTACCTGGAGGAGGGCAAAAACGCGTCGCCCCGAGTTCAAAGGTCTGGTCGGAGGAGTCACGCTCTTCCAAATCTGGCAAGAACCAGCGGACAAGCGCTGGTCCCTGCTGTCCGACCTCGGGAATTTCCCTGTTGAAAAACGCACTTTCGACACCGAAGCCGAAGCACGAGACAAGTGTGAGCGCACCCTGTCCTACTTCGTCCAAACGATCGGTGCCAAGTTCGTCACGCGCGTTCTCACCTGGAGCCCGACCAAGGAAGTCGACGGACAGTTCTTCACCGACGGCTACGTGGGGGACATGGTGTACTTCACACTGCGCACCCTCAACGGCTTCGGCGGACCGGTGTGGCTCGACGCCAAGATCAAGAAGTACGGCCCCGGTGTCGAGTGCGCGTCCTGGGGCAACGCCAAGAAGCTGGCCGCCGAACGTCTCAACCCCACTACAGAGAAAGAGTCCTGATGGACCCGGTAACCCTGGCCACCGGTGCGGGCCTGCTGCTGTCCGGCGGCGTCCTGGACCGTCTCATACGCCCGCGTAAACACCAGCGCAAGGCAGTCTGCGGCTGCGAGCACCACCTTGCGCTGCACGCCGACGGCGGCATCGGACCGTGCCAGTATCTGGACGTCATCCAAGACCTGCGCGACGAACCGATGCTGGACCCGAAGAATCAGGTAATAACCAAGTCCGGAAGCGGCAACGTGCGCACCCACGAGGTCACCGTGATCGTCGACAAGATCCCGTGTCCGTGCACCGGGTACGTTGCCAAATATTCGCCGACCGGCTGACAGGTCCCCAGCGGCCGTGTAGTGTCCTGGTCGTGGGCGCGGCCTCATTGCGTGAGAAACGTCGCCGCGAGGTGAATGGTCGAACCAGTCTCCGCGCCCACCTTGCTCCCCGCGCAGGCAGGGGTGGTCCGTTCCTGTGAATGGACAACATGTTGGCTCCGCATACACGGAGGTGGCGGCCTTTCGGGGCCGAGATTCGCAACTCTGTGTTGTACGTGGGTTGCTCAGCGACAGGGCCTGGGTCTCCGGATCCGGGCCTTATCGCTTTTCCGAATGCGTGCAGCTCACCCGTTCGGCCTAGCGCGCCAAATCTTCTGGAGTTCGCCGTAGCGCCCCTGGTAGATCTGCATACGTCACCACGTACGCCGGTCGCCGGGGGCGTTTCGGCATTTCAGGAGGAAACCAGCATGACCAGACTCAGCCAGATCATCGCGGTCGAGAGGGGCGCGAAGGGCAAGGCCCTGGCCCGGCTCACCGCCGCCCATCACGCCGTCCAGAAGGCGCCCCTGCTCTCCGGGCTCTCGCGCACCTACCAGCCCAAGGACGAGGACGGCGACACCCTGCCGTCAGAGTCCACGAAGGTGCAGCTCAAGGTCGAGCAGGCGATCGAGGGGATCGTCGAGGACCTCACCCGCCTGTTCGACGTGACCGCGACCAAGGACTGGACCAACTGCGTCGCGCGGGCCGACGTGAAGGTCGGCGACACCGTCCTGATCGAGGGCGCGCCGGTGACCTACCTGCTGTTCCTGGAGAAGCAGCTGGTCGACCTGAACGTCTTCGTGCGCAAGCTGCCGGTACTCGACCCCGCCGAGTCCTGGAGCCACGACCCCACGAGCGACACGTGGAAGACCGAGCCGGTCCAGACGGTCAAGACCAAGAAGGTCCCGCGCAACCACGTCAAGGCCGAGGCCACCGACCGGCACCCGGCGCAGGTCGAGATCTACCACGAGGACATCCAGGTCGGCACCTGGACGACGGTGAAGTTCTCCGGCGCGCTGCCGCAGGTGCGCGTCAACGAGCTGCTGCACCGTGTCGAGACGCTCCAGGCCGCGGTGAAGTTCGCCCGCGAGGAGGCGAACGGGACGGTGGTCACCGACCAGAAGCCCGGCGAAGTTGTTCTCGACTACCTCTTCAGCTAAGATCGCTCGCGAGCACAGACTCAAGCTGATCCCTGAGATTCAGCACTGCCCGGCGAAAGTGGAGGTTCAACCCCTCCCTTGGGCGCCATCGGGCCCGAGTAGCCCAATTGGTAGAGGCACGTCGGGCGCACGCAGACTCAGATTATTGCTCTAGATTCACGTATTGCAGCCGATCGCCGGATCGACCGGCCGTTGACGGTGAATGCCAGGGTTCCCGGTTCGAGCCCGGGGCCGCGCGCCACTCATGCGCGGCTAGCTCAATAGGCAGAGCACGGTACTTCAGAGTGATCAACGGCCTTAAACGCCGTCGGCGTGACCATATAGCTGCTTCGTCAGCTGTCTGCTGAAAACAGATCAGCAAGTGACTGTTAATCACTGACACAGGGGCCCCACGGATGGCTACTCCGTGGGGCTCCGCCATGTTCGGGTGCGCGCTAGGCCGAACGGGTGACACCGCTACTCTCGCTGGGAACATGTTCGACCGGCTCATAGCATTTATCCCCGAGCGGCCCGAAGCCGCTTTCACCCCGAGGAGTACTGCGTGCTCAAGCGTCCGTTCAAGCCGAGCCGAGCGTACCCACACCCGTGGTGCCCGGTCGCCCATCTCATCCCGGCGCCCGCTGCGTTTTTCGCACTCGGACGGCTCATATCCGCCGGGGTCTCCTTCGTCGCGGTCCTCGGCGTGGTGGGGGCGTTCATCGTTCTCGTCGCGCTCGTCCTGCGGCGGGAGTTCGCCATCCGCGCCGCGGACAAGGAACACGGAATCATCGTGCACGAGGACTGGGCGTTCTGCGCAGCCCTCGCAGACATACTGTTTATCGTCGCGACGTACGCCCTGCTCTGGGCCGTGCTGACAACACCCAAGCCGCTACAACCGGAAACCTGGAGCACCACGGACCTCGTCATCAGCCTGTTCGCCGGGGGGGTGACCGTCTTCGACTGGTACACGCACCGAAAGGCCGTGCAGCGCGCCCCCATGCCGACGGCCGAGACATGAGCAAGGGCCGCAAGCTGATCCAGGAGCACCACGGCATGCCGCCCGCGCCGGAAGGCGCCACGGCGCTGCTCATCGTCTCCCCGTCCTACACCCACTGCGGGCACTGCGGCGGCCGGGCCTTTCCCACCCAGCTCTCACACCAGACGCTCGCCGGACCCGGCAGGTCGGGACGCCCCGGCTGCGGCGCCGTGTTCACCGGCATCACCACCCGATACGCCGACATCACCAACGACGATCTGCGGGGCGTGCGCGACGACCTGCCGATCGTGAGGAAGGAACCGCCTCCATGAGCATGATCACCTGGAAGGGCAACCTCGCCGTCGATGCCCGTCTGGAAGGCTTCATGGGCACCGCGCGTGTCGCGTCCATCAGACCCGACAACGGGGGCCTGCTCGTCGCATACACGCGCGGTCTGCAACCCGAGGTCCTCCCGGCCGCGAGCGTGAAGGAGGCCAAGCTCCTGGGCGACGAGTCGATGCGCGATTTCATGCTCGATATCCGCGTACGCCGCTACACCCCCGACGAGCTCGTGATCGTGCAGGCGATGCTCGACAACAAGGGCGAAGGTGCCGAGGCCCTGTGGATACGCCTGGCCCAGCTCTGGACACAGCAGCACTTCGACAACCAGAGGCTCATCGCCAACATCAAGGCCCGCCTCGCCGAGCTCCAGGCCGACCTCGCCCGCAGCCCGGAAAACGTGACCGCATGAGCCGGATCACCTGGACGCCCGACAAGACCCTGAAGACCCGTGTCGTCGGCACGATCAACGAGGCCGTCGTCGCCCGGATCCTCACGATCGACGGCACGGAATACAGCCTCTGCTATACCAACGGTCTGCACGCCGGATTCGCCGACTTCACGACGTTCGAGGCCGCGCAAGAGGCGGCCGAGGAGCTAATCAACGCCTTCCTGGAGAAGATCGACGCGGACTTCCTGCCCGACGACGTCGTAGCGCTCATCAAGGACCTGCGCGCGGCCGGAAAGAACATACCGGGGCCCGCGGCGTGCGCGCGCGGCGAGAACGACCGGATGTGGGGCAGGGCCGTCCAACGCGCGAGCTACGGTACGTACCAGGCGCCCGCAGAACCCTCGGGCCCCATAGCCGACCCTGCGCCGAAAAAAGACACGCCATGAGGTGGTGGCCGCGCTGCCGCTACTGCAACAAACCGGTGCGCTGGCGGCACCTGCTGCACATGTTCTGCTACCACGGCACGACGACGCACTACAGGTGCGAGCGCAAGATGCGGCGTGACGTGTTCGGCGTCCCCGAAGGCATGAGATGACAGAACCCGCACAACCGCCCGCGCGGCCTCTCGTGGTCATCCCGATCAAGACCCGCAAGCCCGAGAAGTGGCGCTGGCACGATCTGGAGACCGGCGAGATCTGGCGCTGGCACGACGGGTGCTTCAAACGGGAGCCGCCGTGGCCGAGCGCCGACTACGCCACCCAATGGCAGGTGCTGATCGGCTACGCCCAGCAGACCCGCGACGACGGCGAGAAAATCGAGCCCGCCGAGCTGCTTGAGCTGCTCGTCGAGCTGCGCCGCGAGGCCCTTCGGCCTGTCAAAGAGTGGATGGACGGGGTCGTTGACGGCTCAACGAATACGGATTCGAGCACGTCGCAGGGCTGAGCGTTACTCCGAACGGGTTAACTGCTTCTCAGGCTGTACACGAACATGTTCCAGCGGGTAATGTCTTCCCCGCAGCACCCGGAAGGAAATCAGCCGGGTGATATGCAACCCGCCTGCGCGCACAGGCCACCATCTGTGTTTCCAGCTCAGGCGGGTCATATTCCTCGCAAGCCCTTGAGAGGGGGTGCAGCATGCCCATCATCAGCCCTGGAAATCAGGAGTCGAACGCCGACGGCGCCATCGAGCTTCGGATCGCCGCGGATATCGATGAGACGACAGGCTGCACCTTCTCCGCCACGGGCCTGCCCGACGGGCTCGAATTCGAACGCAAGAAGTTCGAGGATGACGAGGAGCACACCTGGCAGACCGGCCGCATCATCGGAACTCCCAAGCGCGCCGGGATTTACCAGGTCACGGTCACCGCGATCGACAAGGCCGGAACCAAGACGACCGCGTCCTTCGTGTGGACCGTCTGCGCCATGCGGGCGTACAGATTCGCACTGGACCTAAGCGACCCGCAGATCACGGCCATGCAGCAGCACGCGGGCACCGCGCGGTGGGCCTACAACAAGGCGCTGGAAGCCAAGGTCAACGCCCACAGGGCGTACACCGAACGGCTCAAGGCCCTGCTCGCCTCTGGACTGACGCCACAGCAGGCGAAGGCCCAGATGAAAAAGGAGAGCGCGGCGCTCAAGGCGCAGACCGCGATCTGGGAGCACCACCGCCAGTGCCTGACCGCCATGAACCTGGGCAGGGCACTGCCCGCCAAAACACCGCGCGGACCGCAGGAACTGATCGACGACCTCGCCGCGATCCGGGCGATGGTGCCCGACGGCGTCGACCCCGCGCTGCTCACCCTGGTGGGCAACTGGAAGGGACAGCCGCCCACGGCGCTGTGCTGGGCGCGCGACCGCCACGAGGCACGCCAGAAGTGGATTAAAACCCACCTCGTCATGGCGCGCCAGACCGTCACGCACCTCAAGCAGCAACTGTTCGACCTCGGCGACACGATCCCCAACATGATCGAGAACCTGGCGAACTGGCGCAACACACGCGACCTTCCCAAGGAAGAGGGCGGCTCGCCGTGGTGGCAGGAGGTCAGCTCCTACGTGTTCTCCGGCGGCATGGGCCGCGCGGACGCCGCGTGGAGCAACTGGCTCAAGTCCCTCAGCGGACAGCGCGCCGGTAAAGCCGTCGGATACCCGCGGTTCAAGAAGCGCGGCCAGTGCGCCGACTCGTTCCCGCTCTTCCACGACGTCACCAATCCATCGATACGCATCGAGGGATACCGGCACCTGCGCCTGCCGAATATCGGAGAGGTGCGCGTCCACAACTCCGGGCACCGCTCCGGTACACGCAACCGCGTCACCGCGACCAACGCGAAGGGCGTCAAGCGCACCGTCAGCGGCCAGAGCAAGGGCCGCCTCGGTTCGACCAAGCGCCTGGTGCGCATGATCGAGCGCGGCGACGCGATCGTGCAGTCCGTGACCGTCGTGCGCGGCGGACACCGCTGGTATGCCAATGTCCTGGTCAAGCTCACCCCTGAGGCGATGCGCCAGCGTGAAATGGTGGCGCGCGCCCATCAGAAGGTCTCCAAGAAGCGCGCCCAGGGCCGCGGGAACGTCGGCGTCGAGTGGGGTGTGCGCACCCTGGCCACCCTCTCGAACGGGGAATCGTTCGCGAACCCCAAGCCGGGCAAGAAGAACCAGCGACGCCTGCGCGTCGCGTCCCAGAAGGTCAGCCGCAAACCGCACAAGCGCGGCCAGCCGATCTCCGCGAACCGCGCGGCGGCGATCCGCCAGCTCGGCAGGGTCCACCACGAGATCGCCGAGACGCGCAAGGGCAACCACCACCAGATCTCCGCCGCGATCTCGCTCGGCTACCGCGGCGTCGCCGTACGGGGCCTGGACGTGAAGTCCATGACCAAGTCAGCGAAGGGCACGGTCGAAAAGCCCGGCAAGCACGTGAAGGTCAAGTCGACCTTCAACCGCGCGGCCCTGGACGCGGCGCCGGGCATGCTGCAAAACCAGATCAGCTACAAGACAACCCAGTACGGCGCGAAATTCGGGGTCGCCCCGAAGGACCTGCCGTCCAGCCAAACCTGCTCAGCGTGTGGGTGGCGAGATCCAAGCATCCCCCTGACGCAGATGACCTTCCGGTGCGGAAACGTAGAGTGCGGCAAGAAAATCGACCGCGAGGTCAACGCCGCACGCAACATCCGCAACTCAGTATTTCCCGTGGCCTCAGACAGTGGGGACACGTTAAACGCCTGCGTAGATGGCATAGGACCCCCGGGCAGCCGAGGGCAGCCGTCGCCAAAACAGGAAGACCCCGAGCCCCATCCCCCACCGGAGGATGGACCCGCGGAGGGTCATTCCGGGGAAGCGATTCCCCGGCGTTCTCACACCCCGGGCTGATTGAAAAATCAACAGTGGATGCGCATACGCGCAGGTCGCACAGTGTGCGCCCCGCGGGCGTGTGGAATGGTCGCACGCTCCACCGGTGGTGAGGGACGTGAGTACGTGCGCCCCGCGGGCGTGTGGAATGGTCCGCACCGTTCCTCGACCACGCATGGGTCGCGCCGTGCGCCCCGCGGGCGTGTGGAATGGTCGTAGTGCAGTACGGCGAAACAGCCCGCTAGAGCGTGCGCCCCGCGGGCGTGTGGAGCGGTCGACGGCGTCAGTGCGGTGGCATACATAGTGGCGCTGCGCCCCGCGGACGCGTGAGACGGTCATCGGTAAGCTGACTTCCCAGAGCGCGTGAAATGGGCGCCCCGCGGAGCGTGGAACGGTCGCAAGGATGCTTACTCGGCTCCTACTGAAGGCCGTGTGCCTTGCGGGCGCGTGAGACGGTCCATCCACCCAGATGACGAGCGAGCAGAAGCCCAGGTGCGTGGAATGGTTCGGGGACTCCAATTGGTAGGAGCCAACAAGGGTTTCCCCCGCGGGCGCGTGAGACGGTCGTGACGGCAGTCGTTATGGCACAGAGTCCGCATAGGCGCGTGGGATGGTCTCAGACTCACGTATTACAGCCAGGCCGCGCAGCGGAGTGCGCCCCGCGCACACGTGAGGCGGTTCTGACGCAGGGCGTTGAGTCACCCCGTGCACACAGAGAACGGTCCGCCTGGTGGGCGGTGGCATGAGTTGGGAAATTATGTGCCCCGCAGATGCGTGAGACGGTCGGGTCGAATGTCCATGGTTGTGGCGCAGGTCGCACAGGGTGCGCCCCGCGAGCGCGTGGGACGGTCGTGAAAATACCAGCAGGGCTTTGACCGAGGGCAGTGCGCCCCGCGGGCGCGAGGAATGGTCGACCCGTCTGGGCTGCTGTCCGTGGACAGCAGCGTGCAGCCCGCGGGCGCGTGGGTCGGTCTGAGTCAGGAGGCCACGATGGACGCTGTCGGCGGTGCGCCCCGCGGGCACGTGGGTCGGTCGTTTGAGTCCGAAGGAACCGCCCGATGAACGTCGTGCGCCCCGCGAGCGCGTGGGTCGGTCGGATCTACATGGACCAACCGTACAGACGGAGCGGTGCGCCCCGTGGGCGCGTGGAACGGTCGTGGCCCGGTCGCGTAGGCGGCGCAGGTCGCACAGGGTGCGCCCCGCGGGCGCGAGAAATGGTCGGTTACGTACGACAGGTCACCCATCAACAGCAGGTGCGCCCCGCGGGCGCGAGAAATGGTCGTGGTGTAGGGTGCCCGCACTCGAACACTGCGAGTGCACCCCGCGGGCGCGAGAAATGGTCGGAAGAGCTCTCGGTTGATACTGTCCCCCTGCGTCTGCGCACCTCGGGTATGCGCGGGACGGTCAGAGTGCCAGTGAAAGTTCTCGTCAACGTTCTGATGCTCCCCGCGGGCATGTGGAACGGTCCAGGTATGCTGCTGGTCAGATACACCCCGTGCACACCGGGAACGGTCTGGTGCATTACCAGTCAAGCAGTACGCCGGTGCGCGCAGAAAACGGTCGCCCTGGAAAGCTGCGGTGTGCGCGGAACGGTCGGCCCTGCTCTCTCAGTCGCGCAGAACGGTCAGCCTGGTACATGTACCACCGCGCTAGGGAACGGTCGGGAGCAGCGCGTGCCCGGGAACGGTCCATGTCCATGATGTCGGTGAGATGAAGGACGGTCAGGTCCTATCGGGCGGGCTGAGAACGGTCGGAAAAGAATGTACGGGCGCAGCGGTGGATGATGCTCCTCGCTCATCCACCGGCGAACGGTCTCCCCCGAAGTGTGCGGTCTACATGCCGCGGATGCGCAGAACGGTCCGCTTCCCGAGAGAAAGCGCAGAACGGTCAAGGCTGGTTAGCTCCGGGCGCGAGAACGGTCTGGGCTCAGAATAAGGGTGCGCAGAACGGTCCAGTGTGAATGACGGTCAAGTGTCTGCCAGGGGCCAGCATGTGAAGAACGGTCATACGCCTGAAGAACGGTCATACGCCTTTGAGTACGAACGCATCCCAGGGGCGACGGTCGATGACCATGGCCTGCGGTGAACGGTCCGGAGAGACCCCGGTGCCGAGCGGTCCAAGAAGTGGTGAACGGTCCAGGTCTGTGTCGGGCGAACGGTCCTTGAGCCATTCGAACCCGGCGCCGGGAGAACGGTCATCCAAGTATGCCGAGCACGGTCTGACAGTCACAGCTACGCGCGTAGAACGGCCTAGTTGTCGGCGGGGCAAGAGAACGGTCCAGGTCTCCCGAGATCATCAAGGCGCTACAATGGTCATGGTGCGGGGCATGGTGCCCGGGGAGATCCCGTGGACGGGTTCATGAAACACCCTGCACCCTCGATGCGGGGTAGCGCAGCTCGGTAGCGCGCTGGGCTCATATCCCAGAGGTCGCTCGGTTCAAATCCGGCCCCCGCTACAGCAACAGCCCCCTCCTATCACCGGGTAGGAGGGGGCTTCTCTGCGTTTACGGCTCGACGCCGGTCAGAGCCTGCACCTGGGCGACCGTGATGCCCTCACGACTCAGCGCCTTGAGCCGCGCGATCCGCAGCTCGTCACGCACGCGCTCCTTCTTGAGCCGCTGGAACTCCACCATCGACCGCAGCATCATCGGCAGGCAGACCGGGAGCGCTACGAGGAACAGGCTCAGGCAGACGAGCAGCATCACGGTGGGCCAAGACATACAGCAAGTGTAGTGACGAACACAGGCGCCGGGGAGAGTGGGCCGAACGGATGACCCTGACAGAGACAGTGGAGATCCACGAGACGGTCCGCCTAGCGTGTGATCATGGATATTACACAGGCCCAGACCTGGGCAGACATCGCCGAGATCGAATTTCCCAAGGAGCTGAAGCTCATGGGGCTCCCGCCGCGGGAGCGCCCGAGGCCCGACCTTCCAGCGGTGCTGGAGACGGTCGACCTGATCTTCAAGAACCGCGAGAAGGAGCCCGACTGGACCACCACGGTTCACCTCGCTGCGTGGCTCGCTCCGAAGTTCGGTATGACGAGCAGGGATTCCGAGATCCAGGAAGCGCTTGCCAAGATCCGCTCACCTGAGCGGGACGGTGCGTTCACCGCGATGGCGATGGAGACGATGCTGAAGATTCACTTCGGCTACCACCTCATCGCGTTCATCCGGGAGAACGGGTTCGCAGACCTGCGCGCCTTGATCGAAGCCACGGAGCTCGACCCGACAACCCCCTGATAGCAGCAAGAGGCCCCCGTCCTCTGGTGTGCGGCGGGGGCTTCTCTGCGTTTGCGGCGAGCCTCCTGGCATCGCCACTTCGGTAGCTGCCATAGTTCAGCTTCATGCCAAGCCTTCCACCGGAGTCCACGCAAGACCGGCTCGTCCGCCGTATAAAGTCCGCCACTGGCGTTGACTGCACGATCTTCGACGGGCGCACCGTGGCACTTGACGAGCGTGAGCTCTACCATCTCCTGTCCGTGCTGGCCTGTGATGCCGAAGATCCCAAGAGCGCCGCCCTACTGGCAAAACTGCTGCCCATGCCACAAGCTACAGGTCAACGGCCTGGGGATGTGTGTGTGTTTGACACCACATCGCGAACGCGGTGTACTCTCAAACACGTACATCCGCGATCTAGGGAGAGCGTGTGGCATGCCCCCTGTAGATACACCGCTAAGAAGACCAGCTCGATGCAAGCGCGCCATCATCTACGTACGTGTATCCAAGGCACGCGAGGTGATGTACAGCCCCGAGCAGCAGATCATGCGCTGCGAGCAGTACGCCAAGCAGCACAACATCCAGATCGTCGACATCGTGCGGGACCTTAACCTCAGCGGCCGGACCTTCGAGAAGCGCAAGGTCATCGAGATCATCGAGCGCATCCAGAACGGTGAGGCCGAGATCGTCCTGGTGTGGAAGTACAGCCGCTTCGGACGATCGAAACTGAAGAACGCGGTGCACATCGTCCTGGTGGAAAAGGCTGGCGGCCAAGTGATCAGTGCCACCGAGGGTGGCAATGAGAAGACCAACGTCGGACGCCTGAACCGCAACATCATCATGTCTGTGGACGAGTTCTACTCCGGCGTGATGGGCGACACGTGGAAGGACACCCACGAGCGGCGTCGCAACAGCGGTCTCCCGCACACCGGTAAACCCCGTCTGGGGTACATGCGCTGTCCGAAGTGCGAACGAGACGAGGAAAACCCGACCAAGTACAAACCCTGCGAGTGCGGCGGCGTTTTCGTCCCCGATCCTGAGCGCGCGTGGGCGGTCAAGGAGGTATACACGCGTTTCACCGAAGGTGAGGGGCTACGCAAGGTCATTGCCGATGTAGCCTCCCGCGGAGTCACCACGACTGTTGACGGGGCGCCTCTTACGTGGGGGCACTGGACCACCGCGCTCGACTCCGGATTCGCGGCCGGTTGGCTGCGCGCAAAGAGCGAGGAGGCCAAGGAGGAGAACCCCAATGGGCGGCGCATCGACGATTACGACGTCTGGGTTAAAGGTAAGCACGATGCGCTGATCTCCGAGGAAATCTGGCAAAAATACAGGAAGCGCCGCATGGCGCGTGAGCGACTCCCCCCGAAGGCTCGCGAGCCCAAGCACTCCCTAAGTGGTTTCATCCGGTGTGGCGGTCGCAATTCCGATGGGGAACTATGCCTGCGCGTGATGACTGCGGCGAGGGGTGGCCGTAAAGGCGAGAAATACGTAGTTTTTCGGTGTCCCGTCCACGCCGACACCGGCGCATGTACCGGAAGCTCGATCGGCCTGATCACGACCGAGAAGATCGTACGCCGGTGGATCCGAGACAACGCGAAGGATGACGGTCGACGCCAGCGTGCACTCGACGAGATGCTTACGTCCGAACAAAACGCAGGCGAGCTTAGGCATGCACGCGCCCGCGTGGCGCAGCTAGATGAGAAGCGAACGAAACTCGCAAGCGGTTGGGCCTCTGGGCTTCTGAAAGATGATCTCTACCGAACGCTCTCGGAAGAGCTCGACGTCGAACTTGATGTGGCGCATGCCACTGTGGCGAAGTTGGAAAGGGCAACCACCCGCATCGAGCTGGGCCCAGAGGTTTTCCTGCCCATCGCGGAGCAATGGGATGGCCTTCCACCCGCAGCTAAAAACGAAGCTCTGCAACATGTGGTCGACCACATTATTTCGATTCCGATGCCCGGACGCGCCCGTACTATGGCACGCGTTGTCGGACTTGGTGAGGCGTATGACTATGCATTGCCATCCCGCGGTGTATCGCGTGTCCGGGCGCGGCGCAATGCCTCTCTCGCCAAGACGCACCAGAACGCGTCCCAATCCGGAGTGACGCCAGGCGAGGAGTAGAAGGTCTCGATCAGGCGCCCGGACTTATCCCCGTCGGTGGGTCCGGGCGCTTCGTCGTAGGTCAGCTCGTCCATCGCCCTCTGCCTTCGTCGCGGTCTGCGACGTTCCCCTGGGGGCGGGGCGATTCGTTGTCCATCCTGCACTGCGTCGGCGCGTCAAAAAAAGCGTTCTGAGCTGTGGGTTTGATGGGTTGACATGTGGGTGCGGGGTTCGGGGGATAGGGCGTGAGCTGCGGCGCGCTGGGGTGCAGGGTCACCCGGATGGGCTAGTGCCCTGTTGACAGGGCGTCAGGCGGCTCAAGATCGGGTGTGCGCTATCCGAATTTTCTGCTCAGGAAGAGAACCATGACCGATGTGGATACACGCGACCCTGCGATCGTCGAGCTGGCCCGGAAATTGTTGACGGGGGCGGCGAAGATCAAGGGGGCGTCCGTCTACCGGTTCGACCTTCAGGGTTTCGTCTCGGACGGCGCAGCGGCGTTTCCGGACCAGCCCGGCGATGTCCTGCTGGACGAGAGGGAGGGCGTCGGGAAGGCGATCAAGCGGCTGATGGTGCTGGCGGTGCGCCGCGGGACGCAGGAGATCCAGGACGTCGCGACGGTGTCGTGCGTGCTGCGCGTGCCGCACAAGACGGGTGTGTGGCTGCTGCATGCGGCGACCGGGGAGCCGTGGACGGTGGAGCTGGCGCAGCAGCTGCTGGAGGCGTGCTGTGTGCGTCCGGATCTGGCCATGGACATCACCCAGGCGGTCCCCTTCGGCCGGGTGGGCGTTATCCACGGGCGCGGGGACCTGGAACGGATGACGACGGTCGCCTCGGGGTTCCACCGGACGATCGGAATCCTGGCGCACGCCCCGACGCGCGTGGTGGTGCGCCAGCACGAGCGGCTGCTTTCGCCGTACGCGATGCGGTACCGGGGGATGCTGTGCATCGCGGTGCACGACGATCCTTCGGGGCGGGTGCGGAAATATTACGGCGAGCAGACCTTCACCGACCTGTTCAATAGAACCCACCACGTGGCGATGCCACCGCTGGGCGGGATGCGGGTGATGCTGCCGCTGGAGTATCCGCGCTCTGCGATCCCGCCGGATCTGCCAGTCACGCTGGACAAGCGGGAGGCGGCGGATGACAAGACGGTCGCCGCGTGGCTGGAGCGCTGCGCCGCGCTGATGCTGCATCCGGCGCATGCGCCGGACCCTGATGCGCACAAAATCGTCAAGGACTTCGAGCCGCGATTCGCGCGGGACATCGCCGCGGACACGACGGTCTCGGTGTTCCAGGAGCTGGTGGACACCCGGCAGCGGGAGGCGGAGCTGCGGGACAAGCTGAAGGGTTTCATCGCGGCGGGCGACGAGCTGCGCGCGCATGCGCACCAGACGCAGGAGATGTGGGAGGCGGAGCAGCGCAAGAACGCCGAGAAGGACAGGGAGATACGCGGCCTGCGCGCCGAGCTGGCCACGACGCGCGCGCAGCTTGCCGAGGCGCGGGCGGCAGACGGCGGCGGGCAGGAGCACGTGGCCGCGGTGACCGGGGAGCGGGACCGGGCGCGCGCCCTGCTGGCCGAGCGCGTGGAGGATCTGGAGGTCCTGCGCGAGACGCTGACGACGCTCAAGACCCGTCCGGAGGCGGTGGTGCCGCGCGAGTGGCGCCAGCTGTTCCCGTTCGCGGGGATCTTCACGTACGTGGACGTGCCGGACTGGGCGGTCAGACCGGCGTACGGGGTGCTTGACCGGGGCCAGGAGTCGCTGGGGTGGCTGGTGCGCGCGTGGACGGTGCTCACGAAGTTGGACGAGTACGCGGCGGCGAAGATCGAGGGCGGCGCGGGCGGGGTGTGCGCGAATTTCCGCACGTATGTGACCGAGTTCCCGGCGAGCGGGGTCACGCCGCGCCATGTGGTGCTGGGGGAGTCCGAGGCCGTGAGCAAGCATCCTCAGCTGCGCGGGATGCGCACGTTCGACACTCCGATGGGGCCGCGGTTCTTCTCGGAGCACGTGGCGATCGGGTCGGGGGCTCCTCCGGCGCCGCGCCTGTACTACTACGACGCGGTGCGGGAGATCGGGAAGGTCCTGGTGGCTTACATCGGGCCGCATTTGAAGAACACGCTGACGAATTAGGAAGTGCGATGGGCTCTGGTCATTGGATCCACATCGCCGTGGCGGTGGGCAGCGCGGCGATCAGCGGTGGGTGCACGGCGTATTTCGTGCGCCGTGGCAGCCGCAGGTATGTCAACCGCGAGCATTTCAGCTCGCCGTTCGTTGTCGAGGAGGACGTCGAGGGGGACGACGACGAACCGAGGGGCGCGCACCGTCATGTATGAGGTGTGCCCGCGGCGGGGTTGGGAATATACGCTGCGGCGCTGGCAGCCGCACCGACACGCGTGAGGGGTTTTCCGTGAGCGACAGGCCGGTCAGCTACACCGTGCACCCCTACCTGGAGCGCAACTCCGGCAGCCCCTATGTGCTGCCGGAGTTCGAGCGCATCGTGTCGGGGCATCCGCTCGACCGCTGTGAGACGGAGGCGGGGGTGGTGCGGCTGGTGCGCTATACCCCGCCGGGTTGCGAGGTGTTCCGTTTCGCGGTGCACACGGTGCTGCGCGACGGTCGGGCCACGGCGACCAGTTATAGGCTGCTGGCCGGGGCGCGGGTGGATTATGACGGCGCTGTGGTGGTGCTGGGTGGGCAGGGGGCGCAGGCGCAGGAGGCCTGACGTGCGTCAGCCCCGCGTCACGATTCTCCGCGCGAGAGACATTTGATGCGGGGCTGGTGCGGGCACCCGTCCCCGGGACGGTGCTTGGCGGCCAGCCTAGTCAGGCGTGCGGGATTCTTGCGGCGTTCGCGGATTTTTCCCCGGTGCGGCTTAGGCGGTCTTCGCGGTGCGCCCGCCGAGCAGGGCGATGGTGTTGCTGGCGCTGGCCGCGCTCCAGGTGAACGCGATGGCCAGGGTGCGCGCGACGTTGGAGACCACGGTGATCGGGCCGGTGGCGGTGGCGATGTAGCTCTGGGCGGAGCCGGTGGTGGTGTTGGTCACCAGGCGCAGGATGAAGGTGGCCAGGACCGAGGTGGGGGAGCGGAAGTTGAGCAGCAGCTCGTATTCGTAGGGGGCGTTGGTGATGCCGCTGGTGGCGGTGATCGCGGGGATGGACACCAGTCCGGTCGCCGCCCAGAAGACCGCGAACGCCAGGGTGGGGGTGCCGGTGACGCTGTAGACGCCGTTGCCCTTCATGACGTAGACCGAGCCGTTGTAGGGCTCGTTCGCAGGCACGGTGTAGGAGTGCAGCGTCGTGGTGGTGGTGGTGTTGGAGATCGTGGCGGTGGAGTTGACGGGGGCGTTGTCGTTGAGGTTCGGGGTGTTGCCCGCGTAGAGGGTGCCGGTGTTCGCCTGCGCGTTGGTGACCTGGACGGCGCCGGTCTGGGTGCCGTAGTTGATCAGGGCGCCGGTGGGGGCGGTGCCCCAGGTGCCGGTGATGTTCTGGGCGACGACGGTGTTGCCGGAGGTGGGGGCGTTGATCGTGATGCCGTTGGCGACCGTGGCGGTGCCGCCGTTGGACAGGGTGACGTCGTCCAGGGTGCCGAACTGGGGGCCGAAGACGATCAGGTCCTGGGCGGTGGAGTAGCCGCCGGTGAATCCGCCGCTGTAGCAGTACAGGTGCTTGGCATAGACGTCGCGGCTGTTGGCGTCCACGCTCAGGTGGGGGCCGCCGTTGATGTTCGAGGACTCCATCTTGCAGTCGGTGATGAAGATGGAGTTGGGTCCGGCGCTGTTGCCCAGGCCCTGGGCGACCCAGACGGCGCCGGTATGAAATGCCTCCAGGCGGCATCCGTGCAGGTAGAAATTGTTCACGGTGTCGGTGGAGTTGCCGAAGCCGGAAGCGGCGGCGCTGTTGCGCAGGTAGAAGACCGGGGTGCTCGCGTTCGCCGTGGTGGAGCCGCAGCTCTCGGCCACGATGTTGTACGCCCGTGAATCCCAGCACTCCGCGGTGTCGCAGACGATGTCCAAGTTGGAGGTGACGAACACGTCGCGCAGCAAGATGTTGTCGGCGTAGTAGCACTGGAAGACCAGGCCGCTCTGCCCGTTGCCGTTGACGCCAAGGGATTCCACGGTGCAGTAGCGGCAGTGGGTGGCGCCGGTCAGGTCGGATGCGGGGCCGGAGAGCTGGATGAGGGCTCCGTTGGCGGTCTTTTTCAGCGTCGAGGCGCGCGCGCCCGCGCCGACCAGGCGCACGCCGGTCATCCCGAGCAGGGAGATGCCGACCGAGGGGCTGCCGGTGGGGGTGACGACGTAGATCCCCTCTGGGAAATAGACCACACCGCCGCCCGCGGTGTGGCAGGCGTTGATCGCGGCCTGGATCGCGGCGGTGTCGTCGGTCGAGCCGTCGCCCTTGGCGCCGTAGACCTTGACGTTGAACCAGTCGCTCACCCCGCGCGCGCTGACGGTCGCCGTGGAGGGGATCGCGATGCCGCCGGTGAAGGTCTTCAGGCCCGCCGCGGACTGCGCGCTGGTCAGGTCGAGGAAGTTCTGGGTGGTGCTGCCGGTGCCGCCGTTGGCCAGGGACAGCGGGACGCTCGCGGTGGCCAGGGCGCTCAGCCCCAGGTTGGTGCGGGCGGTCGCCGCGGTGGCAGTGAGTTCGCTCAGGTCGTTGGCGGTGAGCAGGAAGTTCGGGGCGGTAAGGCCGCCGCTGAACGTCACCGCGCCGGAGAAGGTGTTGATTCCCGTCCAGGTGTTGTTCAGCGCCAGGCCGCCGTAGCCGGGCGCGACGATTCCCGAGGGGATCACGGCGGGGGAGCCGTCGAGGTTGGGGACGGGGGTGAGGCTGGAGAGGTCCGCGGTCATACCGAGGCTGTGCGGGACGTAGATCGGGTAGGTGCGGGTGCCGCGGATGTTCTCGATGACCGTGTAGTACCAGCCCACCGGTAGCAGGGCACTGTTGTCGGTGCATATCAGGGTCACGCTGAAATGTCCGCTTGAGTCCAGCGTCGCGGTGACCGGCGTCGCGTACATGATCGCGTTGGCCGGGTCCACGAGCTCGGGCGGCGGGGTGAAGCTGATGTTCCCGCTCAGGGCCACGCCAGTGGAGTCCAGAAAAGTCCCGGTCAGGGTGATCGTGTTGATATTGCTGGGCAGCGGCATGAACGGCCTCCTCGCCTACACAGCAAGCCTAGAATCTCAAGACCTTCCTATATGAGGGTCAGCCGCCGAGCGTCGTCCAGGACCAGGAGGGGGCCACCGAGTAGGTCAGGGTGATCGTCTTGCCCGAGGGCACGATGAACGTCCCCGAGGTCAGCAGCTTGTTCGCGCCGTCGATCGCGATCTGGGTGACGGTGCCGCCCGCGACCGTGACCTCCGCGTGGCGCCAGAAGGGGTTCTGCAACGGGGTGCCGCTGGAGGGAATCGCCGGGGCGGTCACGGCGCCGATCGCCATGTCGAGGTTGATGACCTCCAGGCCCAGCGGCCCGTTGGCCACCAGGACCGAGGTCGGGTCGGTGGAGAGCGCGGCGGCCAGGGAGTTGCCGTCGCCGCCGTTGGAGCCGAGCCCGATGCGCCCGATGCTGGGGGTGGCACCCACGTCGTGGATGATGTGGCCGCCACCCCACTCGATGTCGCAGACGTCGATGTTCAATTTGTTCATGGCCCCGGCCAGGACGATCGGCTGCTGACAGCCCTCGATGGAGAGGTAACTGAAGTGGCTTCGGTGGGGGAAGCCGCTGGAGGACCAGGACACCAGGCCGTCGAAGCAGTCGATGATGCGCACGCTTTCGGCCTGGACGTGCTCATAGACGATCAGGCCATAGACCATGCCCTCGACGCTGAAATAGCCGATGTTGCAGTTGTCATTGTTATTAGCTACGGGCATTGCCAAACCGAAAGACCAGTTCGCGGGCGGCACGGCGGGAGCACCGGTGACCAATGAAGTGGCCAGGACACCGGCGTTAGGGACGTTGGCCTCGCCGATGCAGCGGAAGTCGAACCCGCAGCAGTTGAAGTCAGAGATCTCCACGCCGATGCCGTCCACGACCACGAGCAGGTTGTCCCAGGTGGAAGGCGGGTCGCCCTTGTAGTGGAACGTCGGGCCGCCGATCACGGATACCTCGCCGCTGACGGGGATCGTGTCGCCCGCGTTGTACGTACTGCGCAGCACGGTACCGGCGCGCTGCGGGGTGGTCTGGTGCCAGTGGTACAAAGCTGTCTGGTCGGTGGTGCCCTGGAAGACCAGGATCCCCTTCTGGGCCGTCTCCGCGATCACCGGCAGGGGGATCAGGGCATTGCCCTGGGTGGCGCCGCCGGTGGTGGGGTTGCCCGCCAGCAGATAGGTCTTCGGATCGAACAACACCTTGGCGTATCCGTGGGCGGACAGGTAGGTGCCCGCGGCGGTGACGGCGGCGTTGATCGCGGCGGTGTCGTCGGTCGTGTTGTCCCCGGCGGCGCCGTAGTCGGCGACGTGGAATTCCCAGGGCTGGTGGGGGTGGCGGTGCCCGGCGTCGGCGAGCTTGTTGACGGCCCCGGCCGCGGGTGTGCCGGTGGGCTGGAAATCGGCGGCGGTGGCGTCGACATCCAGGACCGCGCTCGTCCCGAGACCCAGCTGGGTGCGCGCGCCCGCGGCGGTCGCGGCGTTGGTGCCGCCCTGCGCGAGAGGCAGCGGGGAGCCGAGGTGGGTGGCGGTGACGGTGGGGCTGCCCAGGGTGCCGCCCAGATCCCCGCCGATCTGCACGCCGCCGGTGGTGGGCGTCGCCCAGGTGGCCGCACTGGTGGAGGTGGCGGTGAGGACCTGTCCGGTGGCCGGGGTGCCGGAGACGGCGACGCCCTTGACGGCGGAGACCGTGGGGCCGGGGTAGGTGCCGCTCAGATCGCCGCTGGCGCTTGATCCGGTGGCCAGGTACCCGGACAGCGTGACGGGTCCTGAGAAGACCGTGGTGCCGGTGTAGGTGTTGCTGCCGGACCAGGTCTGGCTGTAGGCCAGGCCCCCGTATCCCGGCGCGACGACGCCGGACGGGATGATCGCGGGCACGCCGGTGACCGAGGGGATCGGGGTGACGGTGGAGAAGTCGACGCTGCTGCCCAGGGTGTGCGGCAGGAAGACCTGGTAGATGCGGGGCGCGGCGCCCGCGATGCGCTCGGTCACCGTGTAGGACCAGCCCACCGGGACCAGCGGCGGATTATCCGTGCACACCAGGGAGACGGAGAACGAGCCGGTCGAGTCCAGGTTCGCGCTGACCGGGCGCGAATAGATCACCGAGCTGCCCGGGTCGACCAGCACCGGCGGCGGCGCGAAGGTGATCGAGCCCTGCGAGGGGTTGTCGAAGCTGTCCAGGAACGTTCCGTGGACGGTGATGTAGACGATCCCCCCGGGCAGCGGCATGGCGCTAGACCTGCGAGGCCGGGGCGATGGTGGACAGGTCCACCGTGGAGCCGAGGGTGTGCGGCAGAGTCAGCGGGTAGCTTCTCAGGCCCCGGACATTCTCTGTGACGATGTACACCCAGCCCTGCGGCGCCAGGTTCGCGTTGTCCGTACATGGAAGTACGACGCTGAAGTGGCCGTTGGAGTCGAGCTGCTCGGTGATGGGGCCGGGCGAGAGGAACGTGGTCCCGGCGACGTCGATCAGCTCGGCGGGGGGTGTGAAGGTGACGCTGCCGGACATCGCGACGCCGTTGAAATCAACGTACGTGCCGGTGACCGTGATCGTGTTGATGTTGCCGGGAAGCGGCATGGCCATGCCCTCTCGCCTGTGATCGCTACGTCAACCGTAGAATCACAAGTGCTTACAATGAGAGGGCTCCGGGCGGAGACGACGAAGCCCCCCGCTACCCGGGTGGATCGGGCGGCAGGGGGGCCTCAGTGCGTTACAGCGCTACAGCTGCACGGGGATCCATTCGCCGGTGCGCGCCGCGTCAAGAGCCGCTTCCCACTCGCGGCGGGTGAACTTGAGCACGGGGCCGTGGGGGTCCTTGGTGTCGCAGACCTCGAAACCGTCGGGCGTCTCGCGCACCGCTACGCAGTCGCCACCGTTGTCACCGCTCTTGGCGGGTTTCATCCATTGGCCTTGCATCAGTTGGCCGTCTCCTTGATCCGTCGTTCGATGAACTTGAGTGATTCCGCTTCGGACAGCGCCTCCTGAGTGACCCTGCCGATCACGCGCCTGGCCTGGGTGACCTCCAAATCTCCGTCATGCTTGATGTACCCGAATGTCGTCTCGGTGTACACGACCGCGGGGCCGCCGCTGTGGAATTCGAGGAGCTGCACCTGCCAGAACACCACCGGTGTGTCGAGCGTGACCACCCGGATGCTGACGTTGGGCAGCTCGACCACCTCCCGCAGGTACTTGAGCTGCGTGTGGAACACCGGCTGGCCGCCGTACGGCTTGCGCAGTGCGGCCTCTCCGATGACGGCTCGCAGCTCCAATGGCTCCGGCTCGGTGAGCCTGCGCTGCCGCAGCATGCGCACGGTGATCAGTGCCTGGACGCGGTCCGGATCGGTGACCATGGCGCTGCCCGCGTAGAGGCCGCGCGCATAGTCCGTTGTCTGGAGCTGGCCCGGGATGAGAACCGGCTGGATCGTACTCAGGCGCTGTGCTTCGTTCTCGTAGCCGATGTACTCCTGGTGCCGGGCCCCGATCTCCCCGCCGAAGCGTTCCCACCAGGCGTCCGTACGCGTGGCGATCGCCATCTCGCACAGGCGCTCGGTCTCCACTTGCGCAACCCCGTAGAGCGCACACAGCTTTACCACGTCCCGAGGCTCGACCTGAACCTCGCCGCGCTCGATGCGTTGCAGCTTCACCCTTCCGAACCCGACAATATTGGCCGCCGCCTCGATCGACAGGTTGTCCGGGTGCTGCTTGCGCAGCTCGACAAGCCGCCTGGCGACCTGCTCTTGCGTCCACGAAGCGCTAAAGGCCATGTGGCCTCCCTTCCCGAGAACATCATGCCCGGTGGAAGCGCGCTGTGTTGGTAACGAATGTATTACGACGCGAACTAGTTCTTGCACATGTTCTGCGACAGGGCCACTCTCGTCTTAGCAGCTGACGGTGAGTCACGAAGTGACAGCTCGTAGCGTACAACGTGGACCGCCAGTGCACCCGCAAATGCAGCATCTCGTGCACACCGGCATCCCCTGGGACGAGATCATGAGCGCTGTAACCGTCGTGGAAGCTTTCGACACCCGTGTCAGCCGGGCTGACGCCTCCGCAGACATTTCACTCCCCGTACGCCAGAGATCCACCGGCGAGCTGGCCCGGCGTCACACCGAGGCGTGGCTCGCGGAGTGGGACCTGAGCGAGTGCGCCGACGTCGTCAAGACGATCATCGGCGAACTGATCCAGAACGTGGTCAAACACACCGACAGCGCGCTGGTCACCGTCGTCCTGGCCTGGCATACAAACGACCACCGCCTATTGATCACAGTCGGCGACACCGGTAGGGCGATGCCCGGGACGCATGGTCCGTGGGTGCGCCGCTGCGGTGCGACCGCCGAGTTCGGGCGAGGGCTTGCGCTTGTCGCTGACTTAACCGAGCAAGCCTGGTTCAAGGCCAAACCGGACGCCGGGCTCAACCGCTATGCCCTGCTCAACCTGGACGGGCCGTCATGACATCACACGATCACACCGCGTACGACCCCACCGTGCACGACTACGCCGAGCGCGTCTACGACCTCGCGGAGAAGCTCAAGGCTCTGCGCGACATGTCGCAGAGCTTGGGCGATGAGATGAACGCCAACGCGCGCCAGCAGTCACTGGCACTGCTGCACTCCGCGATAGGTCCGTGGCTGGACCGGGCGCCCATCGCCCACCTGCTCAACACCGCGTTCGCGATCCTGATCTACGCCGCGCACAACCACGAGCCGCCCGGCCCGGCGACCCGAGAGGCCGTCAAGTACCTTCAGCGCAACATGCGGGAACTGCCCGACGGTGAGAAACGCATGCTGGGCGTCACGGAGTTCGAAGCGTCGCATCCGGAGCCCCCGAAGCCGCTCGCGCTCACACCCCGCGGGCTACCGCGCCGCCCGGTACGCAACGCGCTCGAAAACACCGTGGACATCCGAGCGCACGGCGGCCTGCGTCTCGCACAGCCGGGCGACGCGGGTGACCTCGCGCGATTGGCCGAGGAGATCGACGCGTTCAACGCGATGCCGCCGGTGTCCCGAGCGGGCTAATCCGCTCCCCCTAGACCGGGCCCCCTCCCCGCGGTGTGCCGCATCCACGCCGTTGGGGAGGGGAGGCCCACCAAGCCGCCGTCCGCGTATGCTCCCACCCCCTGCTGCGCGGGCGGCCCCCTTAGACCTCGCCGAGACGATCTCTTCGGCGTTGCCGGGCTTCTTACGCTGATCCGCCCGGTCCGGCCGCCCCGTGTGCTACCACCAGTTGGCGCACGGGGCGCCTTTTTCATGTCCGGGCGCGCCGAAGATAGTTACTCGCTCTCCTCCGGCAGGACCTCGGCGTCCAGGATGCCGAGCTGCTCGTAGACGGTCGGCACGGGGGGCGGCGGGGCGATCGCGGGGGGCGGGGATCCGAACATGCGCGAGAGGAATCCGGTCTCCGCGCCGCTGGCCGCGCCGCGCTGGCTGACCTTGATCGTGAAGCCCGAGGTGTTCATGTCGCTGCGCAGCTTCAGCAGCCTGCTGATATTCGCGCGGCCCCGCACCGTGCGGGAGTGGTCGCCCCCGCCCAGCAGCTCCTCCTCCCAGCGTTCGCGCAGGTAGTCGGCGGTTTCGTGCTCCAGGATCAGCCGCAGCAGGGCGTCGAGCTGCTCCTCGGTGGACAGGTCGACCGGCACGTCGTACGCGCAGGCCGCCTTGGGTTCGTACTTGGGGCACACGTCTTTGACGTAGCAGGTGTCGCAGGCTCTTAGGGTGCCGCCGGTGTTGCGCAGCAGGGGCAGTTCGCGGATCTCGCGGGCGCCGTCCTCGTCGGTGCGCTCGTGCGCGAACTTCTCGACGCCGATGCCGGGAAGCGGCTCGACGGGGCGCTGGCGGGGGCCTGTAGTAACTATCGGGTTCCGCGCCCCAGGGGGGTCGATCTCAACATCGTCCGGGTCGTTTTCCGTGTTCTGCCCGCAAGGCGTTTCGGGGGTGATGGTTACTTTGTTGACGGCTTCGAGCTGCTTGGTCCATGCCCACAGGGATACCTTCAGTACCTCTGCGGTGTCGTCCTCCAGCACGGCCTGGGCGTCGAAACCGGCCATCTCAATCTCGGTTCGGTGCCGCCGACGCGCGACGTCCTTCTGCCGGGAGTGGTAGCGGCGCAGCTCCCCGCGGCTCCACACGACGGTGTCGCCGTATTGCGAGGGGCTGAGCCATGAGGTGGAGTGCACGCTGTACCAGGGGATGGCGGCCATCACCGACGGCTTGGTCATCGCCAGTCCGAAGAGCTTGACCCCGTCGCGCGCGAGGGAGACCAGGGTGGGGGTGAGGTCTCTGCCTTCGAGTTCGACGGCGGCCAGGGCGATGTTGCGGTGCCGCTCGGCCATGAGCATCAGCTCGGCGAGCCCGTCCTGGGGGTGCCAGACGGCGACCGCCTTGTCCCCCGCCAGATCCCTCAGGGTGTCGCGGTGGCTCCTAAGAAGCGCAGGGCCCAGGGCGAGGGCGTCCATCTCCAGGACGTAGTCGACGGCGCCGGTGTTGTAGCCCACGAAGTCCTCGTAGCGCTCCACCAGTTCGCGCAGCTCGCTCTCGCCGGGGGGCGTGGGGGAGTTGTTGAGGCTGTAGGCGCCGGAGTCCAGCAGGATATTCTGGCCCGCGTCGAAATGCTCTGCGATGAGCCACGGCTTGGTGAATTTGACCTTGCGCGCCAGCCCGATGTAGCTCATCGCGACGTCGGGGATTTCCTGGTCGGCCAATAGCCGCCGCCAGGCGGAGACCTCAGCGCCCGCGAACCAGAGCCTCATGATCAGTCTCCGGTGGAGGTGCCCAGGATCCGCCACGGCGTGGCTGGCGGCGCCGCGGTGATCCAGAAATTCGTCGCGATCGTCGGGTTACGCAGCAGCGCCTCCCACGCAGTGACCAGGGCCGTGTTGGAGAGGCTGGTGGCGACTTCGTAGTTCACCCGCGCCTGCTGCGGCGCAGGAGGGCGCCCCAGCTCGAAGTCGAGGCACCGTTCGAACTCCTCGTTCCATTTCTCCTTGTGTTCGGCCGCCTCGAACGCCTCCGGGTCGGCCAGCGCGACGTCGAAGATCGCGGCCAGTTTGCGGGCGACGCAGTCGCAGGCGCAGGTCGCCTCGGTGTACGGGGAGTCGCAGCAGGCGCAGACATCGCCGCAGGTCTCGACGCCGCGCGCGCAGTCGCAGTCTTCCAGGGTCGTCGCGGTCATCTATTCCTCCGTGGCTTTGGCGGCGCGCGCCATGGCGGACAGGTCGCGCTGGCGGTCCACCTCAGCCTCCAGCAGGTCCCAGGCGCTCGGGGTGGCGTTGAAGTCCGGGCGCCAGTGCGGGCGGGCGAAGGACGGCGACAGGAACGGCAGCACGGTGAATCCGTCGGCGAACGCGTGCGCGCAGCGGCGGGTGTCGGCGTCGATGACGAGGTCCAGGACGCCGGTGGTGCGCAGGGCGCCGAGGGTGCGCCGCAGTGTGCCGTCGCGCTGGTCCAGGCCGTGGATCTGGGTCAGCGTGATGTACCCGGGCAGCGCGTTGTATTTGAGCCAGTCCTCCAGCAGCTTGTCGCGCTGTTCGCTCAGCAGGTGCAGGCGGTGTTCCACCTCGACCAAGGCCTTATAGAGGCCGGTTCCGGCGGGGATGGGGGCCTCCGACGAGGGCGCCTTCATGACGCCCTCGACGACCATCGCGATATTCATGCGTCTAGTTCAGGCCGAGCTCGGTGGCCAGCTGCGCGTCGGCGGCCTGGCGCTGCATGGCGGCGGCGGTCTGCATGGAGGTGGCCACGATGCCCTGGATGAGCATGGAGTCGTGGATGCGCTCGCGCACATACCCGCAGGCCATGAGCATTTCCTGGATGCTGGCCGGGTGCTGCGGGGAGTACTTGGCCAGCGCGGCGAGGTCCTGGATGGCGACGGCGACGCCGGGCTCGGTGACGACGACGAGGAACGCGGTGGGCACGCTCTGCCCGGCGGGGGTGCCGGTGGACTCGGCCAGCGCCTCCAGGTCGCGCCGGTCGCGCTCGCTCAGGCGCTCGAAGCGGGGGCTGCCGTTGGATCCGCCGCCGAGGGGGACGGCGCCCTGGGTGTTGGGCATGGGGATGCTCCTAGTTGTAGAGCCCTGCCTTGCGGCGGGCTGCTTCGACAACGAGTGAATGAACGGGGCAGAATTCGCAGAGATATCTGCTCAGCGAGCTGCGGAATTTGCCCATGCCCAGCTCTTTGCGCTCCTGCTGCGTGGCGGGCGTCAGCTTCTTGCGATCAGATTTGTATTCGTTGCACGCCGGGTTGCGGTGGTGCGCGGCCCAGCAGGCGAGGGCGTCCTCGGTGAAGGTGTCCCGCGTGGTGTAGAACTCCGGGTCCAGGCCCGTGTGTCCGCTGGCCTCGCGGATGCGCGCGACGATCGCCTCACGGGCGCAGGGGGAGTCCCAGAACCGCTTCTCGACCAGGTAGGTCAGGCCCTTGTGCGTCAGGCCGCTGCGCTCGGTGTGCCGGGTTTCTATCAGGTGCGCGAGGACTTCGTCCTGCTCAGGCGGCCCTTCATAGTCGGGCAGAGGCTCGACCGTGAGACAGTCGTCGCACCGCAGCAGCCTGATGTTCTCAGCCATGTGTCATCCGAGGGTCGCGAAAGAGAGCGGCGACATTCCCTCGGAGACGGGGCGATTCGAGATCCACTCTAGCAGCGGTACGGCTATGCGGCGGCGGTCAGCTGACCCCAGGTCACCGGGCCGATCACACCGTCCTGCGCGATCTTGCGCGCGCCCTGGAAGCGCTTGGTCGCGGCGGCGGTGTGCGGGCCGTAGACGCCGTCGATCCCGGCGGGGTCGAAGCCGAGCAGCCAGAGCATGGCCTGGGCGCGCTGCACGTGGGCGCCCTGGCTCCCGCTGGCCAGGATGAGGCCGGGGTAGTGCAGATCGACACGGTGGGCGCCGAGGCAGCCCCAGGTGATCGGGCCGACGACGCCGTCCACGGCCAGGTCCCAGGCGCCCTGCGCGTGCTGCACGGCGGCCAGGGTGCGGAAGCCGAACTGCCCGTCGATGCCCTGGCTGTCATAGCCCAGGGCCGAGAGCAGACTCTGTGCGGCGCGCACGTCGTCGCCGCCCATGCCGATGCTCAGGGTGCGGTGCACGCCGGTGGTGTTGGGCACGGCGTCGGTGACCGGCTCGCCGAGCATGGCCGCGAACTCGGCCGCGGTGCCGCGGTAGGCGTTGAAGTCGACCTTCTGGCCCTGCTCATTGGCGGCGTCGGTGTACTGCCACAGCGCCGGTGTCATGCCGCCGTAGGGATTCCAGCCCACGCCGCCGTCTCCGCCGTCCGCCTCGTACTGGGACAGGCCCGTGCCCGCGGCGCCGGGGTAGTTGGAGGAGATCAGGAACATCCCGCGATCGCGCAGGGGCTTCAGGTCGACCGAGCCCCAGTACTGCTGCCAGTACCATTTGGGCAGGTAGAGCAGCTTGATGCGCAGGCCGCGGGCGTGGGCCTCGTCGATGATGTTGCAGACCAGTGCGAGGCTGGGGGCCTTGCCTGCCACGACCTCCACGTCCAGCATGCCCGGCAGGCTCTTGTCCCCGACGTGGTTGGCCATGTTCTGGGCCTGGGCTGCGGCGGAGTCGGCGACCGTGGCGAAGTGGTACCAGATGCCCGGCCTGCCCGCCTTGGTGACCTGCGCCATCCACGCCGGGTAGAACGGATCTACGTAAGACGCGCCCTGCGTCGCCTTGACCAGGTAGAAGTCGCCGTCCGGCAGGGGCAGTACGAGTCCCTGCTGGTAGCTGGCGATGTCCGGTCCGCGCAGTGTCATGACAAACCCCCGGGCTTGTTCGAGTCTTTTCATCCATGCTCGAACGATTTCCCGGGGGTCTGTTAGGTGCTTATTGCGGCGGGCGCCGGATACTCCAGCCGGTGCCGACGCCGAGCAGGTGCACCGCGAGGCAGAAGAGGCCAGCGAGCGCGAGGCTCAGCGGGCTGAACCAGGCGTTGGTCGACGTGCCGCTGCCGTTGATGATGAACGCGACGGCGAACAGGATCGCTGCGATCAGTCCGAACATGCTCAGCCCCAGGGGTCGGCGGGCGGGGTGGCGCAGTACGCCTGGGTGCGCACCGGGCCGCGGGTGGGGGCCTGCTTGACCTCGGCCTCGTGGATGCCGAAATATAGGTCGTGCAGGTCGCTACGGGATTCCTGGGTCATGGCGTCAACCTGGAGGCCGCCGCGGTCGCGCACGACCTTCTTGTAGGTCCCGTCGGTCAATCCGCTGTCGAGCTCGCGGTTCATCGAGCGCAGCTGGGGCAGTCCCATCTCACGCCCCCTTTCCAGGAGAGCCGGGGGCCGCGGGGACCTTGGGTGCGGCGGGCATGCGGGTGGCGATCGCGTGCTCCCCGGCGGCGACCTTGAACGTGGAGGCCTGCGAGACCGCGGCGGTGCTCGCCTGCTTGGCCCGGGGCCTATGGGTATGAATGGCGAAAGCACCGTTGTCACCGTTGCCTGTGTGGCGCGCGTCGAACGTCCCCTTCGGATGCGGCTTGACAGCCATCACATCACCCCCAGGGTCGGGTAGCTAGTGCCGCTGTATCCGGCCTGCGAGCCGGTGTAGTCCACGCGCGGCAGCGGGAACTTGGAGTCCACCGCGAGCACGTCCGCGATGGTCGGCTGCTGGCACGGGCCGTATCCGAAGCGGGGCGGCGCGGGCTTGCCGATGTTCGCGATCGGCGGGCGGATCGCCTCGATCGCCGCGGTCGAGAGCCTGGCCTGGCCGCTCAGTGCGCGGCTGACCTGGTTCTCCTGCAAGCTCTGCCACGGCTTGGTGGTGTCGTAGACCGTATTCGAGTTCTGCATCACTTAGCTCCACGCCGGTCGCAGGTGCGCGAGCTGCGCGACCCGCCTGGGATTGGTCTGGCCGAGGGCGTTGGGGTCCTCGGGGTAGCTCACCTGCTTCATCCGGTACATCTCGGCCGGGCTGGCGGCCGGGACCTTGCCCAGGTGCGCCAGGCGCTCGACCTCGTTGCCGTGCGCGGTCCAGCGCTCGCCGCCGCGCTGCTGGGCCTCGATGCCGGACATCAGGTTCAGCTCGGGACGCCAGAAATAGTCGTTGAGGTCAATGCGCTCACCCTTGTGCACGCCGCGCTGGTACTGGCGCTGGGTCAGGCGACCCTGCACGTTGAGCATCACCCGGTCCTGGCGCCGGTCTATCAGGGTACCGATATAACCGTCTGGATACTGTGCCTGGGGGGCGCGGCCGGTCTGCATCATGCGCCGGGCGTCCTGGATGGAGCGCCCGCCGATCAGCGGCACGCCGCCGTTGGCGTTCTGGACGACAGAGCCCTGCTGACCCACGCCCATCGGCGGGTTGTACATCCAGTTCGGCATGGGTCACCCCCTTACATCGAGGACTTGCGGGCCGCCTGGTCGGCGGTCGGCATGGGGCTGATCGGCGAGGCGCCCGGGGCAGGTGCCGGATGAGCGCGCACGCCCGGCTGGCCCTGTGCGGCGAGCGAGGTGGAGAACTGGTGCGGGCTGATCGGCGCGGCGCCGGAGGTGTCGTAGCCGGACATCAGTTCGGCTCCGGACCGAGGCCGTCGAACCCGGCGCGCCAGGTGTCCTTCTGGCCGTGGCTGGAGGGCAGCATGTAGACGTTGCGGCCCAGGCCCTCGGCGGGGGCGGGGTAGGCGCGGGTGGCGGTGACCACGTTGCAGGCGCCGGAGGTCTCCTTGGTCTGGGAGCGGCGGCCGACCGGCTGGCGGGTGGGGTCCTTGGTCTTGCCCGAGCCCTTCTTGGGCACGAGGGTGCCGCCCTTGACCCCGACGGCGCGCGAGGACGTGGCGTCCGAGGTGCCGATCAAGGGCCCCATCGGCGAGATCTCGTTGCGGCTCTTGGCCATGGACGTGCCTCCGACATGAGCGGCCTAAGTGCGAGCGGGTGACGATCGGCCCTGCCCACAGTATAAAGACGTGGATGCCTAAGCCGTGAGTGAGGCTTCGCGGCGGCGATCGCTGCCCCAGCCCCCGCCCACGGCCTCCACCCGGAAGCTCAGGGCGCTGACGCTGCCCTCGGCGACCTGCGCGTCGGTGAACGCGATCGTGGTGATCACTGTGAGGCCCCGCTGGGCGAGGTAGCCCTGGGCGATGGGCACGGACTTCGCAGCCTGGTTCACGGCGCTCGGCCCGATGGCGCGCATCTCGACGGTGCGCCCGTCGGCCAGGGCGTGCGCGACCGCGCTGCCCAGCTCGACGGCGGGGGTTCCGCTCTTGACGCGGAAGACGCGCGGCGCGGCCATGGTGCTCCAAATCCGGTACTTCAGATACGAGTCCTTGTACTGAAGGTACGGCCGGGCCCTGCGGCGGTGTTACGCCGCCCGCGCGGTGCGCTTCATCTCGGTGTGCGGCGTGAGGGTCTGGCGCATGCGCACGTCGCGCGGCTCGTCGCCGCGGGTGGACATCGCCTTGGCGATACGGGCGAGCACGTAGGCGTCGGCGGCGTTATCGGCCTGCGCCTTGGTCATCTCCTTGGCGAAGTCGATGCCCCACAGGCCCTTGACGGAGGCGATGACGATGTCCTTGGGCGCGCGCCCGGTGCCGGAGACGAACTTCTTGAGCGTGGGCGGAGGCACGAGGGTGGGGTAGCACACGGGGGAGTCCAGGGTCATGCGCAGCACGGTCTTGACCACCGCGCCCAGCTCCCCGGCCTCCTCGCGCCCGTGGCTGGCGCCGTAGGCGTAGCCCTCCATGCACACGTGGGCGACGTAGTAGCCGTGGCGGGTGTGGGTGATCTGCTCGGTCAGCCAGCGGCCGATCGCGTTGAGCCGGTCGACGCCGCTGCCATAGCTGCCCGGGGGGAACGCGGTGACCGTGGTGGTGTGCCCGTGAGGCCGCAGGATGCTCAGGCCGAATCCGCTGTAAGACTGGTCGATGCCGATCCAGCACTCGCTCACGGCACGTCCCGGAATTTGGAGACGCTGTGGACGCGCATGTACAGCTCCGGTCCGAAGCGGCTTTCGACCGTGTCGAAATACACCTCGAAGCGCACCACACGGCGCCCGAGCAGGCCCGCGCTCTCGTAGGAATGGCTGAGCATGCGCCCCAGGCTGTAGCGCAGGGCGTCGGGCACGCCGAACCGGTCTATGCGGTCGTCGAGGAACTCGGACGGAAAGACCTCGCGGCACACCATCAGCCCGTGGGGATCATCCTTCTCGGGCATGCGCACGGTGTCGTCGGGCACGATCACGGGTTCCACCTTCCGGTCCGGGTTTCTCTGTCGTGTCGTGCGGTGCGCCGGGTCAGCTCCCGGGAGACGACGGCGCCGCTGCGTTCGGCGTTGTCGCGCGCCACGGCGGCGAATCCGCGGCTGGCGCGCACGAACTGGTGCTCGCCGTCTAGCTGCTCCACGGCCGCGTCCGAGAGGGCGGCGGCCTTCTGGGCGGCGACCGTGCGCAACTCCGGACGGCGCAGGGACGCGGCGGCCCTCTCCCGGTTCAGCGCCGTCTCCAGATCCTTCTCGTCGCTCTCGTATCGGCGGCGACCGCGGCGGCGAACGCCGTCCAGGCGCCGTAGACCACCAGCAGGCGCATCAGCTCGTCGTCGGACAGCTCGGTGATGTCCTGCGGCAGCTCGGGCATGTCGCCGTCGGGCTCGACCGGCAGGCGCAGGCCGCGGTTCTCCACCGCGCGCGCGGCTCTGCGGGTGACCGGCCTCACGTGAGGGCCTCGCAGTCGCGGCACGCGCCGGGGAAGCGGCACGCCGGATCGGGTCCGACGCCGTCCAGAGCCAGCTTGATCTGCGCGGCGCCGGTCAGGATCGGTTTGATCAAGCTCTTGTCGTACTTGACGGAGAATTCCTTCGCGTCCTGCGACAGCTTGGAGTCGTAGAGGTAGACCATGCGGTCGACCGGGATTCCCATGGTGCGCGCGAGGTAGAGGTAGATCTGGCCCTGGCGCAGGTGCGCGACGAACGGCTTGTGGATCGCGTCCCACAGGCCCTTGAGGTCCAGGACCGTGCCGCGGGGGGTGTCGTAGGTGTGCCGCTCCAGCAGGGCGGGGTCGGCGTAGCGCACGGTGCCCTCGCCGACCGTCTTGATCTCCACCAGGCAGTGGCGCTCGGGCACGTATCCGTCGGTGCGCCCCTCGATCATCAGGTCGGGGTCTTGCAGGGGCAGCTCGTCGTAGACCAGCAGCGCGCTGCCGCAGTCGCACCATTTCGGGGCGCGCGCGTAGAAGCGCGACTCGCACGCCAGGCAGCGCCAGTAGCCCTCCAGCAGGCTCATCTGGGTCATCCAGCGCTGCCAGCGGGCGTGCGCGTCGTGTCCGTAGGTGAAGACGGCCTCGCGGGAGAAGGTCTGGCGCTCGCGGGTGCTCACGCTGCCGCGCAGACGCTCAAGGTTGGCGCGGGGGCACCAGCCGGTGCGGCAGATGTCGCTGGGATGTAGAGCGTGAGGGTTGCGCTCGGGGTCGGGCTTGCGGGCCGCGTCGAGGACGTGGGCGCGGATGTCGGCGAGCAGGACGGTGGGGATTTTTCGGTTGGCGAGAAGCTCGGCGAGGCCGCGGGCGCCCCCCGTCGGCGCCGCTTTCGCCGTGTTGGTGCGGTGGGGGGTCGCCATTGCCATTTCTCCGGCTCGTCGGGGTTCTCGCGTTTGATCGCCTTGCGGTCGTGCTGCTGGAGCCCGCCCCACACACCCCAGGACTCGTTGTTGAGGATCGCTCGCTTCAGGCAGCGCTGGCGCATGGGGCACACCGGGCCGCCGGAGTCGCCGTTGCAGATCGCCATGGCCTGGGGGGCGGAGTCGAACCAGGGGTCCGCGCCGAAACGGGGGCGAGGGAATTTGCGGCACAGGGCCTCGCGCAGCGGGTCGTCGCCGCGCGACCAGTCCACCGCGCGATCCCTGGACATCAACACCATTACCCGCCCCCTGTCAGTTCGAGGAAGTGGTCCTTGGTGATCACCGCGTACTCGCGGCCCGCGAGGTCGACCATGACCACCGGCTCGCGCCCGTCGAGCAGCGCCTGGCGCTCGACCGTCTCCAGCACGTCGCGGCGCAGGCTGAAGCTGCGCGACGCGGTCGTCTTGTACTCGAAGGAGTGGTAGCGGTTGCGCGCGTCGTTCTTCGCGACCCAGCCGTTGCCGGAGCCGGGCGTCAGGGTGCTGCCGGTCTCGCGGGCGCCGTTGCGCTCCTGCTTGCGGCTGCGCCGCTGTCCCGGGGTGCTCATGCCTCGATCCACTTTCCGCCGGTGATCCAGCCGTGGTTGCCGCAGTGCGGGCACAGCAGCGAGGGCACGACCGTGAGCGGGTCCTGGCACACCAGCTCGTGCTTGGAGCGCGCCAGGTGCCCGGGGACGTTGGTGAACCCGATCCACCCGCCGCACCAGTGCTCGTCGGCGGCGTTCCAGTGCCAGGTCATCAGGCCGACGCGGGCGGCGGTGCCGGACTGGGTCTCCCAGTCGGCGTACTGATCGTCCCCGAGCGGAAAGACGCTCTCGTTGCCGGGCCATGTGGTCGGCGGCGTGTCGTGTTCCCTGATCATCGCGCCACCGCCTCGGGTGCGTCGGCCGCGGTCAGGTGCACCGGGCGCAGGCCGTCGGGGTGGTCGGTCAGGGTGTCGCGTGCGATGCGCAGCCCGTCCTGGTAGGCGCTCCAGCGCTGTCCCAGGCCCGGATCGGCGCGCTCCATCTCGGCGTAGCGCCCGGCGGCCTCGTACTCCCGGCACAGCGCGGTGACCGCGCCGTGGTAGCGCGAGCGCAGCGCCTGGAGCTCGTCGACCAGATAGCCGATCTCGTCGTTGTCGTGGCTCCAGCCGCGTTCGGCGTCCAGCAGCGCGGTGACGACCTCGGCCAGCGACGGGTACGCGGGCGAATCCGGGGAGGTGTTGCGCAGGCGGTAGGTCAGGCGGCGCAGGTCGTTCAGGCTCATCGCGCGCCCCCCGTGCAGCGCGGGTCGTTCGCGACCACCGCGATGCCGCCGTAGGGGCTGTCGTTGTGGTAAATGGTGTACACCATGTCGGGGCCGTCGCATTTGCGCGACCAGTTGCTAAAGCCGTCGGGCATGTTGCCGACGGTCGCCGGGCTGTCGTTCTGCACGCGGGTGCGCTGGGCGTCGTTGTACGGCTGCTGTGCCTTGTTCGAGCAGGCGACCGCGGTCGACAGGACGGTGCACACGACGCCGATCGCGCCGACAATGAGCGTGGTCTTGGGGATCATCGGGTTCCCTCCGGGAAGGCGCGGGTCAGGATCTGCTTGCGCAGCTGCTCCTGGGCGGTCAGGTCGCCGCGCAGCAGGTCGACGAGCGCGTCCTTGCCCTTCACCCGTACACCGGTGACCGTGTAGTAGGCCCCGGACCGCTCGATCGCCTCGTAGAGCACGCCCATGGTCACCAGCTCCTTGACCTCGTCGTACTCGCCCTGGCGAAAGCCCAGCAGCGGGGCGTCATCGAAATAAAAATCGATGGTTGCGATGCGGTGCGGCGCCGCGCTCTTGTTCTTGATCGTCCTGGCTTTGATCGTCTGGCCGACACGGGCGGCGCCCTTGCCGGGGCGCGTCTCGTCGATGTACTCCGCCCGCGCCACCTCGACCCGCGCGTAATACGCGTAGTTCTTTGCGTTTCCGCCCGGTGATGTACGGGGGGTGCCCTGGGGGGAGTAGCCGCCGATCTTGTCGCGCCACTGGTTGATGATCAGCCCGAGCAGCGGGCGCTCCGTGCCGGTCATGGCCCTGGCCGTGGATGTTCCGGCCTTGCGAAAGAATTTCCCGGTCAGGCGCGCGCCGAGGGCCACCTGGAGCTCGTCGATGCCCTTCTCCTCCTCCTGGTCGGGGATCAGGGCGGGGTAGGAGTCCAGGACGATGGTGTCCACGGCGCGGGAGGCGGCGGCCTCCAGCATCGCCGAGTAGGCCTCTTCCATCGAGTTGGTGGGGTGCAGCAGGACCCTGTGGTTGTCCACGCCGAGAGCGGCGGCCCAGGCCTCGTCGTATCCCTCGGCGGCGACCCACCAGCAGGTGAATGCGGGGTCGACGCGCTGGTTCTCGGCGATGGTCTTGAGGACGACGGCGGTCTTGCCGGAGCTTTCCTGGCCGATGACCTCGGTCCACTGGTTGCCCGGCCAGCCGCCGCCCAGGGCGATGTCCAGGGACAGGGAGCCGCTGGGGAAGCGGGGGGCCGCGGGGACGTCGGCGGCCAGGACGAGGGTGTTCTCGCCGTACTTCTTGTTGATCTTCGCGATCAGAGCGGTGACGACCGGGTCCATGCCTTCTCCGAATCAGAGTTCGAGGAAGGCGTTTCGGCTGCGTACAGGGCCGACGATCCCGGTGTTACGATGCGCTGCGACGATAGTGTACTGCGCCGGGGGCTAGTTCACTTGATCCGGCCGATGATCTGTTGCGGCCGGTAGCCGCCCTCCTTGTTGACCTGCCGGGAGGGCGTGGCGGCGGTGCGGTCGGTGGAGACCATGCCGGAGGTCGTGTGCAGCACCGGGTAGCCGCAGGTGTAGCAGCGCGGTTTGGTCTCCGGGGTGGGCTTGAAGTAGTCGCCGGAGGTGCACGCCGGGCAGCGGTCGACCAGGCTCGCGGACTGCGCCTGGCGCGGCGCCGGAGGGGGCTCCTCGCTCTGCTGCGGCACCGGCGCAGCGGGCGCTGGCGGGGCGAGTGGGCGCGGCGCCCACCAGGCGTCGAGCGGGGCCTGGTCGCGCGCGGGTGCGGGCGGGGTGGCGGCGCCGACGGCGCGTTCCCAGAAGCCCATCAGGTTCCCTCCTTCTCGCGTTCGCCCTCCACGGGCCTGGTGTCGAAGAATCCTGCATCGCAGTACTCGCCACCGCCGCGAGGGAAATGGCAGGACAGGAATCCGTTCTTCTTGATCGGCGTGGACTGCCCGCACAGGGGACAAGTGCCTCGGGGGCGCCTCATCACTCGCCCCACGCGACCCAGTCGTCCAGCAGGGAGATGCGGCGCAGCCGCTCATACTTCTCGGCGGTGCTGTGCCCGTCCCACACGGCATCGGCGTTGTGGCGCACGTGGACGAACAGTGGCCAGTCGGCGGGTGCGATGTGCCAGGTGAGCTGGCCCGCGGGGCTGTAGACGTACACCACGCGCCAGCCGGGGTTGTCCGCGTCGTCGGCCCATTCGCTGGGCCAGCCGCGGGTGAGCAGGGCGACGAGTTCGGCGCGTTCGCGGTAGACGGCGTTGAGAGAGGCCAGGGCCTTGTTGCGCTCGGCCTCAAGCTTCGTGAGCTGCACGTAGGCTTCGGGGATGTCCATCTCAATCCCATTCCACCGTGTGGTCGTCGATGGTTGTGATGTGCCGCTCCTGCGGCGGATGCCCGAGGGTGCGCACGCAGCGGTGCTCGCGGAAGCCGTGGGCGTCGTGGGAGCGCAGCTGCACCTCGCAGATCTCGCGCGTCGGTTTGATCCGGAACTCGACGTCGGTGATCCTGTTGGTGCCGTAGCCGATGTGCACCCCGGCGTCCTCGTCCACGTCCATCCACTGGTGGGTGTGGCCGTTCTTGCCGAGCGTGTAGCGCCACTGATAGACGACCGGCGGTTCGTCGCTCACGAGGTCAGCTCCTTGCGCAGCTTCGCCGTGATCTCGGCCAGCAGCTTCCAGGCCATGTCGCGCTGCTGCTCGGTGACGTCCTCGCGCCGCTGGTACTCCATCAGGGCGTCGCGCAGCACGCGCGTCTCCTCGATGTCCGGCAAGATCTGGATGTAACGCCGTCTAGGGTGCATGGGTTCTCCGGTTATTTCGCTTCGGCCCAGCTGTCGCAGACGACGAGGTCGCTGGTCAGGGGCAAGTTGATCAGTTTCTGGATGTCGGGGCCGAGCATCGCCTCGCGCACGATCGCGGCGCATTCCTCGGCCAGCGGGGCGGGGGTCTCGGTGACCAGCTCGTCGTGCACGGTCAGCACCAGGCGCATCCCGGAGTGCAGCTGCCGGTGCAGGCGCACCATGGCGAGCTTGATCAGGTCCCCAGCGGAGCCCTGGATCAGGGAGTTGACGGCCTGGCGTTCGGCCAGGGCGCGCAGCTCGCTGTTGCGATAGCGGATCTCCGGCAGGCGCCGGTGGCGCCCGAGCAGGGTCACGATGTGCGGGTCCGGACGCGAGCGGCAGGTGCGGATCACGCTCTCGCGGAACCTGTAGATCTCCGGGAACTGGCGGCGGTGCACTTCGAGCACGCGCTTGGCCTCGGCGAGGGGGATCTTCGCCATCGCGGCCACGCGCGCGGGTCCGGCGCCGAACACGATCGCGAAGGCGATGGCCTTGGCGACCTGGCGCATGTCCTTGGTGACCTGCTCGGCGGTGACGCCGAACACCTGCATCGCGGTCGCCGTGTGCGCGTCGATGCCCGCCCAGAAACCCTCGTACAGGGCCCCCATCCCGAGGTAGTGAGCGAGGATGCGCAGCTCGATCTGGCCGTAGTCGGCAACCACCAGGCGGTAGCCCTCGGTCGCGGTGAACAGGGAGCGCACCTGTCTGGCCAGCTTCTCCCCGGGACGCGGCACGTTCTGGAGGTTCGGGTCGCGCGAGGAGAATCTGCCGGTGCGCGTCCCATACTGCACGAAATCGGTGTGGATACGGTCATTGATGAGGACCCCGGGCTTGTCGTCGGTGCCGAGGTAGGAGCGCACGTAGGTGGTGTCGATCCGCTCCAGCTCCTGGTACGCCTCCAGGGCCTGCACGACCGGCTGGTCCGCGTAGGGCTCCAGGGCCTCGGAGCTGGTGGAGTAGTCGCTGATGGTCAGCTTCGCGCCGAGTTTCGCCTTGGCCTCGCCGCCCTTGGTGGGCAGCAGGGGTTTAAGGCCCAGGCCTCCTTCGGCGGGCTTGGCGTAGAGCAGCTGCTGTTTCTGCGGCACGCTGTTCAGGTTGAAGATTCTTCCGGCGGCGGCGTAGAGGTTCTCGCGGGCGTTGTCCAGTACCGGGGTGATCTCGTCGGCCAGTCTCTGAAGGGCCGCGGTGTCCACATGGGCGCCGTCGCGGCGCATGTGCGCGACGACTTCAAGGACCTGCATCTCCAGGTCCATCAGCTCGTCGAACCCCTGCGCGCTCAGTGCCTTGGCGACGCGGCGATAGAGCAGCCAGTCGTAGCGGGCGTCGAAGAACCCGTAGCGTCCGACGGCGGAGATGGAGTGGCGCTCGACCGCCTTGCCGGTCTCCTCGCGGTCGTAGGTCACCCCGTACGTATTGGTGATCAGGTCCTTGAGTCTCTTGGAGCGCAGGTTCTCGTCCAGGATCCAGACGCCCACGATGGTGTCGTGGTAGGGGGGCGCGGGGATCGCCGGGAGGTGCTTGGCGACGGAGACCAGGTCGATCGTGGCGTTGTGCGCGATCTTCGTGCGGCCGGACGCCATCAGGGGGGCCAGGGCCTCGAACACGCGCTCGCGTTCCAGCTGTTTGGGCGGGGCGTCCCAGAGCGGGGGGTGGGTGACGAATTTCCCGGTGGCGCGGTCCTTGCGGCGCACCGCGGGGGCCAGCAGGGTGTCGCCGTTGGGGTGGCCGAACGGGATCGAGCAGGCGAACCCGTAGGTGGCCAGGGAGATCCAGGTGACCTCGTTGTAGACCGGGTGCCCGCGCCTGGGGCCGGTGGACTCGATGTCGAACGCGAACGCGTCGGCGGCCTCAAGGCGCGCCACGGTGTCACGCAGTTGTTCTTCGGTGAGCACGAGCGCGGGGAACACGAGCGGACTCCGAGTGGTGTGGAGCGACGCCCCCGCCGGGGTGTGGATGCGGACACTCGTCCGGCGGGGGCGTCAGATCGGGGTGCTATTTGGTGAGCTCGGCGACCAGCTCGCGCAGCTCCTCGACGGTGGGGATGTCCTCGACCGAGGAGCCGATCTCGTAGGCCTGCGCGCGGAACTCGGCGAGCTGCTCGTCGCTCAGGGCGGTGATGTCCCAGTCGTCCTTCAGGTCGCGCATCTTGATGACCTCGGCCTGGTATTCGGTGTTGGTGCCCTTGCCGGTGGCGTGGATCGCGACGTACAGCCGGGGGTCGTCCAGGCCCTCGAACCGGCGGTCACCGGCGATGCCCTCCAGCTTGCGCGCCAGGCGTGCTCCGGCCTGGATGTATTCGAAGCTGGGGTTCTCCGGGTCCGCGAAGCTCACGACGTTGAAGCACACCGCCATGGCGGCGGGCTGGTCTCCGAACGGATCGCAGAGCGGACAGTCGCCGGACAGGTGCCGGTAGCTCTTGCGCCCGGTCTTCTCGATCCAGTGGCTTCGATAGCTGTCGAACGGTTCGGCATCCAAGAACTTGACGACAATCGGCTCTTCGCCGTCGGTGAATTTCAGGGGCCGCGCGAACCCGCCGCCCTCGGCCAGGGTGCTCTTCATCCCGCCCCATCCGCCGGATCCGCCGCCGCTGGGGCGCTTGGCGGGTGCGGTGTTACGGCGGCCCGGGGTCTCCTGCGGTTCAGCCTCGGGCAGTGCGCGGCGGCGCTTGGTTTCCATGTGATCTCCTGCTCAGCGCGGGATGGGCGTGAAGCACCGAGTTGTCCTCGGTGGTAAGGCCCTGATAGCGCTCGCGTTCCGGCCGAAGCAGGCGATCGATGGCGTTGCGGAAGTACTCGACGGGGTCCACGTCCCCGTCTTCGAAGTCAGCTGTCACCGTGGCCGAATATTCGGCCCATTCATAGGAGCCCAGGTTCACGTGCTCGGTGACCGTGCGCGTGATCTGGATCTTCACTGGTCCGCCTTGGCGGCCTGGGCCTCGGCGTTGGCGGTGCGCACGAACAGCTCGTAGATGCGCGCGCGGAAGTTGGTCTTGTGGATGTTGCGGCCGTGGGGGCTCAGGACCCCCTCCTCCCGCGCTATCTCGATCATCGCCTCGATCAGCGCGCGGGAATAAAGGCGCTGCCTTCCGCGCACGTCGGTGGACGGCGAGCGCCAGAAGGTGACCGGCAGGATGCCGTCCTGCTCCCAGCGCCGCACGGTGGTGACCTTGCGGTTAAGGGCCTTGGCCAAGGCGCCGATCGGAAAGAACTCGACCGTCTTGCCGCGCACCATGTACTTGCGCGGGTAGGAGTCCCAGCGCTCGCGGGAGGCGACGGGGGCGGCCAGCTCGGTCGGGCGCGAGGCCACGATCTGGCGGTTGGTGCCGGGGTACAGCCCGGTTTCCGGGTCGGGCGTGCGGATGAACGGGCCACCGGCGCAAGAGCTCTTGGTCACAGCGCCTCCGCCTCCGGCTTGAACGCCCAGCTGACCCGGGTGTCGAACAGGTCGTCGATCTCGCGCTCGGTCAGCAGGCCCTGCTGGTAGAGGACGTAGAGCTCGTCCTGATCGAAGGTGGGCCTCGCCGGGAACAGCCGACCGACCACGCCCTTGGCCATGGCCAGGGCCTCGGCGCGCTCCTCGTTGACCAGGCGTGAGACGCGCCGCTCGCGCTTGATGCCCTCGTAGCGGCGCCCGGCGTACTCGAAGGGGCGCCCGATCGCCAGGCGCAGGTGCCCGGACTCGTCGCTCTCGCCGTAGCGCTCGACGTCCGCGCTGATGTCGTCTCGCAATTGGTTGAGCTGGCTCGTGAGGCGGTCGACCTGGGCCTTGAGATAGACCCACATTTTCAGCTTCTCGGTAAGCTCCTTACCCGGCACCGTGCCGGGGTCGTCACACTGCATCACAGATGTCTCCACGGTTGTATCCGCGCAGCCTGATAGAAGCGGTCTGAGAAGACCGTGCTGCTATCGGGGGAACTGCTAGCGACCGTAGGTCCACCCGGCCAAGAAGCCAAGGGTTGGCGCACTGCAAGTGACTATGGATTTGATGTGGTCAACTAATCGACCAATTGTTGGGGGGACGCACCCTCATCTGGACGTTTAAGCGGTGGCCTGGCGGTAAATGTTGCGCAGGCTTCCCTCGGAGCGCTCCAGGCCGCGCTCGGTGAGCCAGGGGGCGGCGATCTGGCGCGCGAAGGCGACGCCGGTTGCGTTCGGGTTGGCCGCGTACGCGACGGCGAGCTTCTCCAGCTCCTGGCGCACGGCGCTGCGCGGCTTCGTGGCACCCTTGGCGCGGGCGGGCTTGGTCTTCGTCGCGGGCTTCACCTCGGGCTCCTCGCGGTGCGCCGAGAAGTGCGACAGCAGGGTGTTGACGACGAAGGCGGCGCTGGGCAGCACGGCGACGAAGTATCCGACCAGGTCGTGCACGGGTGCGTCGAACAGGTTCGCCGCGAGGGAGATGCCGCAGAAGAGGGCGAACACGAACCACGCGAGCATGCGCACGCCGCCGGACAGGGTGCGGTCCAGGACCTTGCGCAGGGCGTACACGGTGACCGCGTCGACCGCGACGGGGTAGAGGTCGGCCTGCCACTGGCCCTGTCCGGCGCGCAGGGCCAGGTCCCTGATGTGGCTGAAGCTCAGGGCGCCGGTCACGACGGCCAGGAACACGGTCGCGCCGTGCTCGGCGATTTTCTGCGTGATCTCGCTCAGCCAGCGCATCATTTCCCCACCCGATTCCCTGAATCAGTGCACCGTATTTCGACAGGGTAGGAGAGTGCTGCGCATTGTGCAAACTATTCTACCGCTTGTGAACTTGTGCACCCTGTGTGGGATCGTGGTGTGTGCACATCTGGGCGGTTCGTGCACGCACGTCATTCACCCGTTCGGCCCCACGCCGGTGTGCGTGATGCGTGCAGGTGTGCGGTGAGTGATCCGCGTTTGTGCGTGCGCTTGTGTGCACGGTCGTCGACCGAGGCGAGCATGACCTGTTGTGCACCGAGCATCCGTGCATGCACGTGCTCCTCGATGCTGTGCACGGTGACCATGTCGTCCACGTGCACGGTGCGGTGCACCGAGGATGCACGGGTGTGCCGGGTGCAGCGCTGCATCCATGCACCCACCCCGCCGGGCGCGTCGTAGTTGATCACGTGGGAGGCGACGGGCAGGTCGACGCCGCTGCCCCCGGCGTCCGTGCTCAGGAACACCCGGCACGTGAAGCTGGTGCAGAAGCGGGCCACGGCCGCGGCGCGGGCCGCCGCGTCAAGCTCTCCGTGGTACAGGACGCTCTGATAGGCCCCCAGGGCTTCTTGCAGCAGCGGGAGCATCTCACGGAACGCGGTGAACACCACGACCTTGTGGGAGGGCTCGACGAGGGCTGCGTCGACCAGCTGGAGCAGGACGTCGAGCTTCTCCCCGCCCGCCTGCTCGGGAATCGCGCCCGCGTCGACCAGCTTGCGGGCGTAGGCGCTGCCGATGCCCTTGCCCTTGCCCTTGCCCGCGCTGCGGTGTTTGGCCGCGGAGACGTGCAGCAACCGCGGGTCGCACAGCAGCAGCCGCGCGGCGAGCATGCACGCGCTGACCCGGCCGAGCGCCGCGCTGCCGTGCTGTGCACCGCCCGCGTACAGTGCGGCGACGTCCACGTGCGCACGACCCTCGTCGCGGGCACGCTCCAGTGCATGCTCCAGGTCGCGTTCGATACGTGCATACACCGCGCGGGTGTGCACACCCAGATGCACCGGGACCGTACGGTGCACGACGGCGGGCATGCACGCGGCCACGTCCGGATCGTGCACGGTGCGCCGGTGCATCGCCGGGGCGAGCGTGTCGTGCATGACGTCGAGGTTCCGGTAGGCCACGGGGCGCCCGTACTCGTTGCGCACGACGTAGGCGCGGTCGTATAGGTCCCACCGGCCGAACACGGACGGGTCGACCCACTGCATGACGCTGTAGATCTCCTCGGGCCTGCCGTTGTCCATGGGCGTACCGGTCAGGGCGTACCGGTACGGAGCTGTCAAATCCTTGATCTTCTTGGTGCGCTGCGCCCCGGCGTTCTTGATCGCCTGCGCCTCGTCCAGGACGATCCCCTCGAAAGCCAGGCGTCGCAGGGCCCCCGCGTCGGCGCACGCGGTCTCGTAGGAGACGATCACGTAGTCCGGGCGCCCGTCGCGCTGCATCGCGGCGTATAGCTCGGCACGCTTGGCCGGGGCGGCGTCGATCACCGCGCAGTGTTCCGCGGCCGGGACGCGCAGCGTCACATTCTTGAGCCGGATCCCGCGCGTGCGAACGTCGGCGAAGGCCGCGATCTTCTCGGCCCACTGCCAGCGCAGCGCCGCCGGGACGATGATCAGGGCGCTGTCGACCTCGCCGCGCATGAAGAGTTCTTCGATCACGGCGAGGGCGACCAGGGTCTTGCCGGTGCCCATCCCGTGCGCGATCAGCATGCTGCGGCGCTCGACGGCGGCGCTCACGGCCTGTTCCTGGTAGCCGTGCAGATTTCCGCAGAACATTTACAGACGCTCCAAATACCGCGCGAGGCGCGAGTAGGCGCCGTCGTAGGCGTCGGCGATCTCTTTGTCGCTCATCTCGCCGGGGTCTTTGACGGTGCGCCGCGGGTAGCGGAAAAAAGTGACGCGGGTGCGGCGGCGCAGCCGGGCCTCGACCAGGTCCGCGTTCGAGATCCCCGGCTCGTCGTTGTCCAGGGCGATCACGACCCGGTCGGCCAGGCGCACCAGCAGGTCGATCTGGGCGTCCGAGACAACCGCGCCGAAGGAGGCGAGCGCGCCGGGGATTCCGGCGGCCCACAGCCGGGCGCAGTCCAGGGGGGACTCGACCAGGACCGCGGTGTCGCCGTCGAAGGCGTGCGCCCCGAACAGGGTGGAGGCCTTGGCGATGCCGCGGGGGCGGTTGCGCACGAACTTGCCGCGCTTGTACTGGTAGCCGAGCAGCGCGCCGCGCGGGTCGCGGATCGGCAGGACGAAGCCGCCGGACTCCTCGTCCCACAGCAGGCCGTAGCGGGCGGCGCCCTCGTCGTCGATGCCGCGTTTGGCAAGCGCCTCGGCCGGGGGGAAGGCGTAGCCTGCCAGGCTCGGCTCCGGCGGGGGCGCCGATGGTACGCAGGGTCCGCGCAGGATCCGTGCGGCGCGCTCCAACGACCCGTAGCGCGCGGTCCAGGTGTGCGCGGCGACCGGGTCCAGGCCCAGGCGGTCCATGACCAGGGTGGGAAACGAACCCTGATAGCCGCAGCTGAAGCAGAGGAACAGACCGCGCTCCTCGTTGACACTGAACGAAGGGTGCCGGTCCTCTTTCCCGGTGCGCGCGAGATGGGCGGGGCAGTGCGCCCACACCTCCCCGCCCTCGACGCGCACGATCTCGATCCCCAGCTCCCGCAGCGCGCCCTGTACGTCGCCGGGCACCGGCGGGGCGGTCAGATCCCACATACCGGCGCCCTACCAGCGTGAGGTCGCGCTCGTGCCGCCGGTGGTGGCCTCGAATGGGCTCTGCGCCAGCTCCTCGCACGCCCCGCGACTCCAGTCGATGCGGATGTGGCTCTGCACGTTGGGGCAGTTGCGCGAGGCGACGATCTTGAGCAGCTTGACCGCGTCGTCGTCGGTGGGATCGAGCGCCATGGCGATGTCGGCGTCCATTTCGAAGCTCGACGCCCAACCGAACGAGCCGCCGTCGGCGCCCTTCTTGCGGTCGACCTTGGAGCGCAGCAGCTGGCTGGTGATGATCACCGGGATCGCCCAGGTGTCGGCGAGACGCTTGAAGGACTGCGTGAGAGAGGTGATGGCCTGGGGTGTGCCCACGTCCCCGGTCAACTCGTCGCGCATCAGGTAGATGCCATCGACCGCGAGCAAATCGGGGCGGTTGCGCTCGATCGACGCGGCGATCTGTGTAATCGTGGCCTGATGTGCGATCCCCTTGTGGATGTGGAAGGACGCCATGCCTCCCACGCGGGCGATCGCGCGTTCCAAGCGAATCCATTCGGCCTGGTTAAGCGTGCCGCTGCGCAGCTTCTGGACGTCGATCCCGGCGAACGAGGCGTCGAGGCGCTCGGCGATCTCCATGACGCCCATCTCGATCGTGTAGAGCAGCGGAACCAGCTCGCTGCCGTTGGCGTAGGCGTCCTCGTAGGCGTAGCGGGTGATGGCGCTCAGGACAGTGGTCTTGCCCCCCTTGGGCAGGCCGCCGAGCACGACGAGCTGTCCCGGTTGCAGGCCTTGGGTGGCTCGGTCGACGGTGGGGAACCCGGTGGGGATCCCGCGCAGGCCCTCGATGCTCTCGCGGTAGGCGCGATACTGCCCCAGGCGCTCGTCGCCGCTCTTGAGCAGTTCCAGCATCGCCGCGCGACGGCTCGGGCGCATCAAGGAGCGCAGGGTGGTGGCGAGTACGCCCTCGCTGGCGTCCAGGTCCCCGGCCTCCAGCGCCTCGACCGCGCGCACCACGCCCACAGCGAGCACCTCGCGGTTGCGCTGCTCGACCAGGCGGTCGAGGTAGACGGCGATCGGCTCGGGCGGGGTGTCGAAGGTGTAGCCGGGGAACTGGGCCGCGAGGGTCTCGGCGCTCGGGACGCGGCCGTAGCGCGTCTGGTGGCCGAGGATCGCCTTGTACACCTTGGCGTGCACGGGGGTGGGGAAGTATTCGGCGGTGATCTGGGCGTCGGTCAGGGCGTGGGTCGAGCCCTCGGCCACGACCGCGCACAGGACCCTGTGTTCGATGTCCATCTAGAGCCGTCCGATCTGGTCCGCGCGGTCGGGGGGAAGATGCTGGCCGCGCTGCCCGAATGTCAATAGGTTGGCCCGGTCGGGGAAGTAGACCCGCTGCACGTCCGGGCGCCGCGCCAGCTCGCGGGCGACACCGGCGGGGGTGCGGCTCAGGACCGGGGCGTAGATGTTCTGCTCGTAGCCGAGCGTCTCGGCCAGCTCCAGGGCGAAGCCGTCCCCGAGGAAGGTGAGCACTTCCAGGTGCCAGTGGTCGCGCACCATCGTGCGGTAGATCGCGGCGGCGGCCAGCTCGTTGACCGAGAAGTCCGCGGGGGACAGCGCCCTGGGGGGCGTACGGCGGCGCCAGGGGCCCTTGCGCGGTGCGCTTGGGGTCTCGGGCCGCCGCAGCCCCACCAGGCCCTCGTAGACCACCCAGAGCCGCTGCGGGGGGTCGTCTGAGATGTCGCCGTGCTGCATCAGGACCGGTGCCGCGGGATGGTGACCGGCAGCTGTGTGAAGCCGCGCAGGAACTCGACCAGGTGCTCGGGGTAGGCAGCGATCATCTGGGGCAGCCCCACGCCGGTGACGGCGATGGTGACCAGGCCGCGGCGGCGGCGGGAGGCAAGGACGCGGTACAGCTCGTCGTAGGACGCACCGGAGGCGGTGATGCGCTCGCGCCCGATGTCGTCGATCACGATCAGCGAGTCGTGCATGACGCGATCCATGGAGGCGTCCAGGCTCTCCAGGTCGTCCTCGTGCTCGATGCCCCGGCCCTCGCGCCAGGCGTGACGCTCGTTGAAGAAATGGATGTAGTCCGGCCAGGGCACGTAGAGCACGGTGATCCCGTCGTACCGGCGCCCCAGCACGATCTCGGTCAGCACCGTGCAGGCGATCTCAGTCTTGCCGATCTTCGGAGGCCCGCTCACGAACAGGCCGACCCCGATCAGGCTGCGATCGTCGGGGAACTCGGATAGGGGCGTGCGCTCGGGCACGTAGCGCACTGCGAACGTCTCGATGAAGTCCCGGGCGATCTGGAGCGTGGCCTCAGGATGGGCGAGGTCCTCCAGGACGCGGCCCCAGGTGCCCACGGGGAATCGGGCGGCGTTCCACACGGAGGCGGGCGGCATTGTCTCGGTCACGGGGTTCCAATCAGGATACGAATTCATAGGTGGTCGGGGTCGAGGTCCGCTCCGGCCAGCGCACGTAGGCGTCGGGGTCGTCGCGGTACAGGGCGCGCTGCTCGGCCTCGCGGATCTTGGACAGCAGCAGGTGGCGCTGGAAGAGGAAGTGCCTCCAGGGGGCCACGCTCGGATTGCGCAGGCCTCCGGCCTCGGCGTACAGGTTCGTCATCGCGCGGATCTGCGCGGGGGTGACGCCCTCGTCGAGCAGCACCCGGAACAAGCGTGCCAATGCCTTGACATTGGTGTCGAGGGCTCCGGCGATCCGGGCCTCCTGCATCCGCGCGCGCCACGCCAGGGCCAGGCCCATCGGGCTGTCGGCCGAGGGCGAGCGCCGCGGGCCGTGGGAGCCCCAGCTCTCCCGCGAGGCCCCGGCGCTCGCGCTCGCCGGGTGCGTCTGCCACAGATCCAGAGCCTTCGCCGGATCCAGGGCGTCCTCCCGGTCCCTGGCCGCCTTCGCCTCCCGGCGTACCGCCGCGCGCCGCGGCGGTGAAGGAAGACACGAAGTGTCTTTCTTCTCTGGCTCTGGTTCTATTGGCTCTCGTTCATTGAGGGCCCCCATCCGTGATGGGTCGGTGTCCCGCACCGGTGATGGGTCGCTTGCAGGGTTCTGCGATGGTGCGGGCTTCCCGATGCCGAGGAGATATTCGACGCCGTGGATGACGCCGCGGCGCTTGACGGTGATCCACCCGGTCTCGCGAAGCTCGCGCACCGCCCGCTCGATCGTGGGTACCGAGCACTTGAGATCGGCGGCGAGCGTGGCCTGGCGCGGCCAGCACCGCCGCGCGTCGCCCGCGTAGCGCAGCAGCATCCCGTAGACCGTGATCGCCCGCGGAGACAGACCGCTTCGCAGCAGCTCTTCGGGCAACGGTGCCCAGTACCCCTCGTTCATCAGTACCCCGTCATCCATGTGGACTTGGTCATCAGCTCGTTTAGGAACAGCACCGCGTCCGTCCTGTCCAGGCCGAGCAGTTCGGCCATCTCCCCGGCTTCGGGACGCCGCTCAAGCACGAACCACAGCGCCGCGATCAGCCGTGCTCCGGTGCTGAGCGAGGTATCGAGGATGATCTTGGCTGGCATGCAGAAGATGCGCTGGTCGACCAAGACGCGGATCGGCTCGTCGGCCTCGGTGGCGGGCACGGCCTAGTCCACCGGGACTTCGCGGGTCTGCACGTTCTTGCGCGGGCGCCCGCGGCCCTTGGGGCGCCACTGCCCGGCCTCCTCGTCGAACCACTCGGTGCGGGTGCGCTGCGCCATCTGCACCGCGACCGTCACCGACGGCTCGGCCTGCTCGGGGATCTCCTGCGGCTGGGGCACCGCGTCCGCGATCGCCTCCAGCTCCTGCGCCGCGTCCGTCGGGGCCACCCCGAGCAGGTGCTGGAGGATCACGTGCAGGCGCAGCAGCTCGTCGGTGACCGGGCTGCCCGGACCGTCGGTGACCCCGGTGTAGTCCATCCGCGTGACCAGGTCGGTGGCGATGTGGTACTCAAGCAGCTTGTCCAGGGTGGAGAACACGTTCGCGACCGGATCGCCCTCCAGCTCCCGGCCCAGGTCCAGCTGCGTGGTGCGGGTGATCGCGTGGGTGATGGTCACCGGGCCGTCCCCCGCGCCCGCCATGACCGCGTCGCGCAGCTTGGCGCCGAACGGGCGGCGCGCCAGGACCTCCGGGTCGACCTTCAGGGCGCCGCGCGAGGCCAGCGCCCCGCGGATGCGCTCGTCGTCCAGCTCGATCTCCGCAAGCTGCGGCTCGGGCAGCTCCTGCTGCCCGAACACCTGCGGCGCCGGGGGCTCGATCGGGGCCAGCCCGTAGGACAGGTTCAGCACCGTGCGCACCCCGCGCTCGAATGCGGATTCGATCAGCGCCCGGGTCTCCTCGTCCGGGTCGGTGTCCTCGTGCAGCACCAGCAGCACGACCTCGTCCGCCGGGTCCGCCTCGGCCAGCAGCTCGGCGATGCGCCCGTAGACGTCGGACGCGGCCTCCAGGTTGTCCGTCTCGCCCTTGGCGCCCTTCACGTCCCGGCGCGTGGGCGGGTTGGTCACCGAGATCACACCGGTGAAGTCCAGGTTCGCCAGGGCCGACCACTGGTGCACCATCGCGACGCCGGGGGTGAAGTGCTCGTCGGTCAGCGGCAGGATCAGCCGGATCTCGTCGTACTTGACGCCCTCGCCGGTGTAGTAGCCCTCCTCGTCCTTGGCGCCGAAGCCCAGCCAGTCGTTGAGCAGCTCGTAGATGTTGTCCCGGTTCGCGGGCCCGTTCCCGGCCACCGCAAAGGTCAATGTCCCCATGAAAGTTCCCTTATGTCCATCCGCCGCGAGTGCGCCGGGAGCCCCCATACAAGCCGCCCGCACCGCATCCGGGTAGTCCCTACCCGACCCCTGATTGTTAGCACTTGCGACGCTCTGACCTGCGGGAACGTGCAAACGGGTGAATCTTTCCGGCCTACGGCTTGACAGGGGCCGCAACGCCGGTGTCTTCGAGCCCTGCGATCCCCTTCTCGGCGATCGGGACGACGTCGTGGACGAACACGGACTCCAGCTTGGCCAGCGCGCCGGTCGGCTTCCAGGTGCCCGCGGCCACCGCGGCGCCACTGATGAACGCGAGGGCGGCGTTGGCCGCAAGGTCGCGGTAGCTCACCCCGGCGGGGTTCTCCAGCGCGGAGCCGACGCCGGTCGCCGCGGAGAACAGGGCGAGCAGCAGCGCCTTGACGCCCTCGGGCCAGGAGCCCTTGGAGACGGCGGCCACCAGCAGCGGCAGCACGCTGCCGACCAGCAGGGACAGAAGCGACAAGCGATCCATGTGCGGTCTCCGAAGATCACTGCCACGAGCTATTTACGTATCGGGTTGTGCATACATGATCTGGTACGGAACCCCGAGGGGGACCGCCTGGCTTACAAGGCCGTTTAGACGGTATTGCAGGGCGCGGAAGTCGCGGTAGTAGTGCGAGCGCGAGCGGTACGCGGCGGCTTCCCACAGGTAGTCCGGTGAGGGTTCGGCGGCGTCGAAGTAGGGGTTGAGCAGAGGCGAGCGCTCGATCATCGCGTCGTCGACCCACCAGGTCACGTTCGCCGCATGCGCGTCCCAGTCGGCCTGCGCGACATAGATCCAGACCCCCACGTCCCCGGACGCCGACAGCGGCACGGTGAAGGTGACCCACAGCCGGTACCAGCCGCCCTCGATCACGGTCGTGGTGGCGGTGGAGTTTCCCAACACGATGTCGGCGCTGTTGCCGCCGATCGCGGCGTACAGGTTGATCGCCGGGCTGCCCGCCTGGGGCAGGATGTACACGCTCATGGTGTAGGTCGCGCCGGGCCGCAGCTGCGCGGTGCCGGAGGTGGGCTGCCCCAGGGTGCCGGTGCCGGGCGCCAGGGAGCCGCCGCTGTAGTGCGCGTCGATCTTCGCGGCGCCCACGTGGGTGCGCCCGACCCCGGCGTCCACGCCATAGGTGGTCCCGGCCCCGCCGCCCTGCTGGTACCAGCCGTAGGTGTCCACGTCGAAGCTGGGATTGAGGACCTCGTTGACGCGGTTGGCGGCGACGGTGACGATCTGCTCGCGCGCCGGTTGGAACGCGCTGGGCGCGATGCGTGCGGCGATGTTGTTGCAGGTGATGCGGTGCACGTCGACATACGCGATCTCGCCGTCGCCGATCGCGGCGGGGGTGATGTGCGGTACGACCGCGACGTACGCGGTGCCGGAGGGGGCGGTGGCGGTGGCGGTGGACTGCTGGTAGACGTAGCCGCCGGGGTGGGTGGCGTACGCGGTGTAGCTCCAGGTGCCGATGATGTTGAAGCTGGAGTCGTAGAAGTGGATCCCGGCGGTCCACTGCGCGTTGGCGCGCGGCAGGGCGACGTACACGGACCCGGTGATCTCCTGGCCCGGCGCGCAGGTCGCCATCGCCGCCTGGTTCGGCTTCATCGAGTACTGCGGCAGTCCGCCGTTGTTGGTCAGCTTTCCGCACCAGGCGCCGGTCAGCGGGCGGTCCTGGCTGCGGTCGACCGTCGCGTCGAAGATCGTCATGCCGGAGAAGACCGCGTCGCGCGAGTACACCAGCTTGGTGCGGTAGTCCGCGGCGTCGGCGGACAGCAGGTTGCCGAGGTTGATGCTCTCGACCTGCGCGGCGGTGATCGCGGCGGCGGTCGGCGCGGTCCAGGTGGCGCGGATCGCGGCGTTCACGGCCCCGTTCCACAAGGTCCCCAGGGCGGTGGTGTAGGTGATCGGGGCGGTCGCGGCGGCGTAGGCGCGCGAGTTGGGGGCGCCGGTGCCCAGCGCGAGCAGGCAGCTGACGGCGGGGTCGACCGCGGTCGCGTCCCAGATCCCGAAGTCGTTGATCGCGCCGACCGGCAGCACGATCGTGTCGGCGGCGGACCCGGAGGACTGGCTCAGCCCCCGCGCGGACAGCGCGCCGGGCACGCGCAGCAGGGGGGTGGCGGCGTTGCCGGTGCTGTGCGAGGCGCCGGAGGCGGTGTCCGCGATCGTGGGCATGTCAGAACACCTGGTCGTAAATGCCGTGGCGCACGGCGGTGGAGTTGAACGAGTCGCTAACGGTGGTCACCAGCGTCGGCGCACCCGAGGAGCCGGGGTAGGCGTATACGCGGATGGTCGAGCCGACCGCCTGCACGTAATAGCGGCTGCCGGTCGGCAGCCGGGTGTAGGTGGCCGCGGTGGACAGGACCCCGGCGGTCATCTTCTGCACCTTGGAGCGTGAGCACATCCAGTAATTGCTGGCATCCGAGAGCCGGAACAGGATGCCGTTGTCCTCGACCGAGGGGTTGGTCACGTCCGACTGGGCGGTCTGCCCGACGCAGCAGTCCGCGCGGGTGTCGGCGACGTAGAGGAGTTTGATTTTCTGGGCGCCGGACCAGGAGGGGTTCTTCACCAGCACCCCGCCGGTGATCTGCCAGTACCCGACCGGGTTCGCCGTCCAGGTAAGTCCGAGGGTGTTGCCGCTGCTCGCGTTCATCTCCGGGATCGGCGCGGCCAGGCGCTGATAGCAGGGCAGTGCGACCACCGCGCCGCCGGGGGTCATCCCGCCGGGCACCGCGATCAGGCTGCCGCCCGCGTCGTACCATTCGATGCCCGCGTACACGGTGGCGGCGTACGGGCTTCCGGCGACGTAGAAGCTGGCCAGCTGCCCGGTGAACCCCGCGCCGGTGGAGAACTCCCACGCGCTGTTGCTGTCCGGGGTCGGCGGCGGTGCGGCGCCCTGGGATCCGGCGGGGGCGATGAACTGGTTGGGGCCGTAGTTCACCACCGCGCCGGGCGCGAACACCGTGGAGGCGTCCCACGCCGGGATGTAGGGCAGCGGGATGGCGCTGGCCGCGACCAGCCCCTTGTCCGGGCTCGTATACGCACTGAACGCCCAGGTGCCCGGCGCGGGCGGGGAGACGTTGGTGTTGGCGAGCAGCGCCTGGTACTGGCGGGTGTCCGTACCGGTCACGATCGCCCCCGCGGAGTATGCGGTGGCCGAGCTCCAGGAGGTGATCAGCGGGTATTCGGCGCTGGAGAGGGCCGCGACGCCGCTGGTGGTGGGGGTGGCGATCAGCCAGATCTGGTTCGCGATCGGAACGGTGGTCATGCTCAGGCCCCCAGGTATCCGGTGGCCAGGGTGGTGCTGACGCCGACCGCGCTCCAGGTGCCCATGCCGCCGGTGACCGGGTTGAGGTAGGTGACCGAGTCGGTGTACGCCTGGGAGGAGGACCACTGCGCCGCGGACGTGCTCGCGCCGGTGGGCGGGTTGCCGGGCGCGTAGATCAAGGGGTTCTCGTTGAAGGTGATGGTGGAGAACAGCAGGTCGTACGCGGAGGCGGAGGCGTTCTTGGAGGCGACGCTCAGGGTCAGGGTGTGCGCGCCCGCGATCAGCGCCACCGGCGTGGTGCCCAGGGTGACCGAGCCGTTGGACGCCTTGTACAGGTCGTAGGACGCCTGGTAGGTGGTGGGCTGGGTCTGTCCGCGCAGCAGGTTGAGCTTGCCCACCTGCACCGCGGCGCCGTCGATCGCGGCGGTCAAGATGCCGCTGTCCGCGCCGGTGCCCAGCACCAGGACCGCGGTGACCGAGCCGTTGCCCAGGACCGTGAACGGGACGCTGACCACGGTGGTGGGCCCCGCGGCGTTGGTCTCCTTCACATACGAGACGCTGGACACCGTCACCACGCTCAGGGCGTTGGGTGCGCCGGTCACCGCGTCGGCGACGTAGTTGCCGGTGTTGACGGTGCTCACGGAGGACACGCAGGTGTAGCGCACGCCCAGGTAGATCACTTCGTCGCCGGGTTTGTACGCCCCGGCGGGGTTCCACGGTGTGGGCGGCGGGGAGTAGAACGCGGACTGGTCCTGGGTGAGCACCTCGTTCACCCCGGTCGCCACCGTGGCCTTGAGGCCCGTGGCGGCGTGCACGCTGTCGGCCAGGCCCGCGGCGGTGCCCTTCTCCTGGTTCAGGCGGGCGGCGCGCTGGGTGCGCAGGCGCTGGTAGCGCGCGGAGGACGCGAGCTCGGGGTTGATGCCCAGGCCCTGGCCCAGCTCGTAGAGCCGGTCCTGGCGGGTGGTGAGGATCGCGTCGACTTCGAGCAGGTCGTCGAGCTCGGTGTGCATCTGCGCGAAACCGAATCCGAGGATGGACAGAAAAGCGGTCAGATCCGCGTTGGGGTCGGAGACGTCGGTGCTGGTGCCCGGCAGAGCCTTGTAGGGCGCGGGCACCAGGGATTCGAGCAGCGCGGTGTAGCCGTAGTCGCGCACACTGAGGCACGCGACGGATCCGGCGGCGCGGTAGAGGGTGGTCTCGAAGCTGACGGACCACACGGTGGAATCCGTGCCGGGGGTCACGTTCAGGGTGTAGGGCACCAGGCAGGACCACACCGATCCGCCGTGCGCGACCCGGTCCCCGGTGCCGTAGGTCAGCGCCGCCGACCACGCCGGGAAGGGTGTGGCGAGGAAGAACGTGTAGTACCAGTAGCCGGGCGGCAAGTCGGTGTCGGCGTAGTCGCTGCGCAGCGTGCTGACGGGGAAGCTGGCCAGCTGTACGCCGTCGGTGATCGCGACGGGGTAGCCGTAGCCGGAGCGCACGAGGGTGAGCTGTGTCCAGTCGGCCAGGGGCGGGGTGTCCCAGGACAGGGTGATGCGCCCGTAGTCGCTCTGGACGGCGGTCAGGTTGGTGACGTGGTAGTCCAGGTCCTGGGGCGCGCCGTAGAGGGTCTTGCCGTAGACGTCGATGCCGTAGGTGGCCACGTCAGATCCCCGGCACCGGGCGCACGTAGGTGGCCGTGAGCGTCGCGACGCCGCTGCACGTGCCGTTGTACTGCCCGATCTGCACCGTGAGGACGTCGCCCTGGTGCAGCGGCCCGTCGTAGGACACGGTGGGCAGGTGGGTGGCCAGGTACACCGGCTGATACGGGATGTGCGAGGCGTGCTGCTTGACCAGGGAGCCGTTGACGTGGAAGCGCACGATGACGTCCTGGAACGCGATCGGCACCGGCAGCAGCGCGGAGGCGTTCAGGACGTTCTGCGCGGAGGACAGGGCGACCTCGTCGACCGCCGCGGAGAAGCCGACGTCGATGTGGTACCAGCCGCCGAGCACGCTGGTGATGTGCGAGCCGCCGGACCACATCCGGAACGGGTCCTGCACCGGGACGCTGGTCCAGTTGATCAGCCCGAAGTTCGCCGGGCCGGGCAGCGTGAGCCGGTTGGGGGTCACCCCGCCCTGGCTCAGGCTCAAGACCGGGGTGTTCCAGCCGTTCGCGGACGCGGTGACCAGGTTGCTGATCTGGGTCTGAAGGCTGAGCAGGGTGGTGTCGTGGTGGTCCAGGCGCGCGCCGACGTTGGCGTAGACCACCGCGGAGGAGCCGACGGGGGCGTAGATGTGGGGGTTGACGCCCAGGGTCTGCTGGGTGGCGCCCAGCTCGTCCTGGAGGGCGTTGACGTCGTTGGCGTCGACCGTGGTGATCTGGTCGCGTTTGGTGGAGTAGGTGCGCACCGCGCCCGGGTAGACCGCCATTACACGCCTCCCGTGGCGTTGATCGTGAAGGTTCCGGCGGCCGGGCACTCCCAGGCGCGGAAGAACGCGTCGAAGGTCCCGGTCTGGGGCAGGTCGCTGCGCGCGAACACGGGGATGTTGACCAGCGACACCCCGGGTACGGCGTCGACCGCGGCGTAGATCGCGGACAGCGGCACCAGCTCGCCGAAGTCGACCGCGTCCGGCGCGAACACCGCCTGGAGCGCGGCCGTCACCGCGCCGAGGGTGGCGGCGCGGTTGTAGGAGGGCTGCACGTAGAGCTGCACCGGGGACGCCGAGGTGCCGATGTTGACGCTCACCACCGTGCCCGCCTGCACGCTCACGCTCATCCCGGCCACCACCAGGGGCGCGAGGGTGTTCTGGACCTGGGTGATCAGGGCGGTGGTGGGGGCCGAGCGCTGGGCGGCCAGGATGTACACGGTCACCGCGCCGGTGCCGGAGCTGATCGCGGAGGCCTTGGACACGGCGGACAGCGAGAGTGCGGCGTCGGCGTAGTCGGCGAGGGTGACGCAGCGTTTCTGGGTGCGCCACGCGCGCGGGGCGTTGATGCGGATCGAGTCAAGGGACTCGGCGTCGGCGCCGCCGAGGGTCTGGCTGGAGGACTGCACGGTGACCCCGGTGACCGCGTGCGCCAGGTCGGTGATGGAGCCCGCGGCCAGGTTGCCGTAGGCGCCGCCGCCGACGCGGTAGGACGCGGAGATAACGACCCCGCTCGGCGGGACCATCCCGTTGACGCCGTCGCCGAAGACGATGGTGGACGCGCCGGTGGCGTCGGTGGCCACGCTGTAGACGGTGTCGGTGGGGCCCGCGTCCAGCAGGCTGTCGGTCGCGCTCCACACCGCGGGGCCGCCGGGCAGCTGCACGATCACGACCAGGGTCGGGGGCAATAGCGGCGCGGTCGGCAGCGCGAAGGACTGCCCGGCCACCCCCGTGCTGGTGCCCAGGTCCAGCACCTGGTAGGTGGTCGCGGACGCGACGCCGATCGAGACGGTCAGGGCGTAGTGGCCCTGGTCCTTGCCCTGGGTGACGTTCGCGGTGACGCTGCCCCCGGCGGCCGGGACGGTGGTGTCGGCGTCCAGCTCGAAGGTGATGTTCCCGTCCACGCTGGCCTGGTAGCCGGTGATCAGCTGGGTGGCGGCGGGCAGCAGGATGGAGCCGGTCGTGCCGGGGTCCGAGACCAGGGTGACCGTGCCCGTCGCGGGCAGGGCTGGCGAGGGGGTGTATCCGATCAGGGCGGCCAAGTTCAGCACGCTGGCGCGCTGGGTGGCGGTAGCCAGGAAGGCCTCGTTGGCGATGCGGTCCTGGTAGTAGGACAGGATGTCGCCCACGTAGCTGATCATGTCCGTGAACAGGACGCCGAAGTCCCCGGTGTCCCGCGACGTCCACTGGGGCATCGCAAGGTCCGCATACGCGAAGAGCGACTGCTGGAACCCGGTGAAGTCCTTGCTGATGTAGTCGACGACGTTCGGCAGCGGCGTGCCCACGCGGCGGAGCCTCCCGTCCCAAAATGCGGTTACGAGCAGGCTCCGAATGGTGTGGTGCTTACATCAGTCTAGAAGGTGCTCAGGGCTGCGTGGTGCTGGCGTAGTCGGTCACGGTGCCCCCGACGCCGACGCGCACGGTGGTGTGCGCGCTGGGCCGGGCCAGGGCGTCGTCCTTGCGCGCGGCGTCCGCGATCACGCCCGCGATGCCCGTGCCGGTGGCGTCCATGACCGGGGTGATGCTTTTGAGCACGGCGGTCGGCTCGTACACGGTCATCGCCTGCTGTACGTCGTGCCCGATCTCCGTGACCGCCATGGGGTCGCGGAAGGTGAACAGCAGGTGCGCGGTCGCCACCCCGAAGCCGACGGCGGCCACGCGCTGGCCGGGCTGGGTGGAGGCCAGGGCGGTGACCCGGTCGCGCAGCTGCGCGGTGGCCGAGGGCTGGACGCCGACCGCGCCGCTCTGGTCGATCGCGAACGGCAGCGACACGGCGACGGGCTGGGCCATGACAGCCTCCTCACAAAGTCGAGTAACTGAGTGTATTGAGGAACAGTTGCGCGGTGCCGGTGTAGGACACCGCGCCGCCGACCCAGGTCAGGTTTCCCGAGGTGTCGGCCAGCAGCGTGTCCAGCACCGGCGTGGGGGTCAGCAGCACCACCCCGGCGTACGCGGGCACCGCGGGCACGGGCAGGGCGCCGGTGAGTACGGCGGTGCTGGCGCCGAACACGACGCTGCTGGTGGCCAGCGCCCCGCGCCACTGCACCTGCCCGCCGGGCCCGAGCCGGTACTGAGCGGTGCCCGCGCTCCACCCGGCCGCGAGCCACGCGGCGGCGGGGGCGGCCCAGGGGCTGTAGACGGGCCCCGCATGGTAGACGGGCTTTGAGGCGTCGCCGACGTCCAGGGAGACCCACACGGTGGATCCGGGGATGGGGGCGGGGCCGTGGGTGCGCACGGTGGGCGCGGCCCACGCGGACACGGCGCCCCCGGCGACCTGCGGGATCAGGACTTTGATGCGGCCCTGGCCGAGCGGGTCGGTGGTGGCCGCGACGTGCGCCTCGTAGATCTCGCCGCTCATGCGCCGCTGCCGTAGAACGCCGCCCGCCACGCCGAGCCGCTGAGCACCATCGCGCCGGGCGCCGGGGCCACCGGGCGCGGGCTGGTCAGGTTCAGGGCGCCCTCCTGGTCGCGGCCGAGCTCAAGGTCGATGTGGTAGGTGTTGTGGGCTTTGAGCAGCGGGTCGAGGGTGATGCGGTGGGTGGCCTGGCAGATGCGCCACAGGCCCTGGTCGGCGCCGGGCAGCGCGCGCCCGGCCAGGCGCACGGTGCGTCCCGGGCGCAGGCGGGTGTCGCCGTCGCAGCTCGCGCAGGCGCTGACCCAGTAGCGCTGGGTGGACATCGCCGCGTTGGCGATGTCCTGGGCCTCGGCGTAGGAGGAGGCCACGGAGCCCTTGACCACCCGGGCGAACGCGGGCGGCGCGCTGGCGCCGGGTGAGGTGCGCGTCGGGATGGCGGAGGCGGTGGCCAGCTGCCCCGAGGAGCTGCGCAGGGTGTTGGCGCTGTACGAGGTCAGATACGAGCCGCTCGGGTCGGTCTCGCCCACGGTGGACTCGAACGCGCTCAGGGTGTCCCACACCCCGGGCTGCATGTCGCGGCGCAGCACCGGCGCGGAGAAACCCGCGGGGTCGATCGAGACGGCCGGGTCGACGAAGTACACCAGGGAGTTGTCCACCCAGCACTGGAAGCCCACCTGGGCGGCGAGGTCCTGGAGGAAGGAGAAGTCCGAGACGGCGGCCTGGGTCTTGGCCGGGAAGATGCGGGGGCTGGGGGTGACGTAGGCGGCCAGCTGGTTCGCGGCGGCGATCTGGCGCGCGATCGCGGAGCCGGTGGTGTTCAGGAAGGAGCGGCTCACCGCGTTCTGCATCGGCATCGAGGACCCGGTCAGGGTGTACTGCACCGGCAGGGTCACCATCCCGGCGATGCGCGAGACGCCCTGGGTGCTCAGTTTCCGATGGCTCGCGACATACCCGTAGAAGTCGTAGGAGTCCGCGGGCGAGGAGGCGTAGGTGAAGTGCACCGGGGTGCGGTCCGCGATGATCATCGAGGAGGGTACTGACTGCTCCAGCGCCTGGCGGTCCGCGGTGACCGGGGTCAGGACCGTGAGCTGCGCGATCGCGTGCTCGCCGACCGCGAGGCGGATCTGGGCGGCGACCGGCAGCCGGTGCGAGTCCAGCGCGGGGCTGCGCACGGTGAGGGCCGGGGCGAACGCGGGGGCGGGCAGGATGCTAGGCATCGGGGATCCTGATCACGGTGCCCTGCGGGACGCTGAGCCAGTTCGCGATCTGGGGGTTGGCGTCCGCGAACACCCACCACAGCGCCTCCGCGCCGTAGAAGCGCTTGGCGACCAGGTCGACGCGGTCGTGCGCACCCCAGGTGTAGTACTGCACCGTGTAGGTCACGCCCTGCGGGGTCAGCGGCAGGATCGTGGGACGGGTGGTGCCCGCGGCGTCGGTGAGCGGGACGACGGTGTTGCGCGTGTAGCGCGAGGAGGAGGAGATCATGCCGGGCTCGCCTGGGGCAGCAGGGTGAAGGACAGCGCCACGGCGCAGCGCATCGGCGTCATATTGGCCGAGAAATGAGTGTATTGAACATCGATACCTGATATGTAGCCGTAATAGGACAGGGAGTTCTGCGCGTACGCCGCGCCGAAATGGACCCACGCCGGGACCTGCTGCATGGGCCCGGTGACGTTGCTCTTCTGCGGATTGTTGTTGGCGTCGGTCCAGCTCACGCTCGCAACCTGCGTGGTGATCCCGGAAATCCTTTTCAGCGCGTTGACGTCGGCCAGGACGCCGATCTGGCGCGGGTCCTCCGCGGCGAACCGCCCGCCCGGCAGCGGGAACTGGTCAGGATAACTGTTCGGCAGGTTGGGGCCCTGCGGGATGCCCGTGTTGACTTCGAACGTGCGGTCGAACAGCAGGCTGAAGCTGAGGGTGGAGGCCAGCCCGATCAGGTAGACCCCGTTGTCCAGGGGGCTGCGGTTGTACTGCGGCAGGGTCAGGTTGGTGGCCGAGGAGTCGATCGTGTACGTGGTCTCCACCATCGACGGGTTGTATAAGAAAGCACATGCATATACGGGCGCGTTGTCTCCCGAGTAGTAGCTCTTGTCCTGTTTGATGTAGCCGCGCTGGAGGTTGTTGATCTCCTGCGGGAACAGGGTGCCCTTGGGCTGGACCGCGGTGGTGCCGATCAGCGGCAGCTGCAAGATCCTCGGGTCGAACGCCGCTTGCGGCCAGGCGTCCTCGATCACGCTGTCACCTCGCTCACAGTCCCACCGCCATCTGCTTGATCCGCGGGTCGTTCGCGATCGCGGTGACGAACTGGTTCGCGGCGGCATTCGCGGCCTGTGCGGTGGCGTTCGGGATGGTGACCTGCACGCTGCCGGGCGCGAACTGCAACACGACCCCGCCCGCTGATTTCCCGCCGCCGGTGCCGGGGGAGTAGAGGCTGTTTTTCAGCAGCTCGTCGCGAATCGTGCTGGCGGGGTCGGCGGGCACCACCATCTCGCCCTTGTGCAGTGCGGCGGTCTGGTCTTCCGGTACTGACCAGGCCCCGCTCTTGTATCCGACATAGCCGCGCCCCGCGTTGACGGCGACCACCCCGGGCACTTTGTCCAGGCTGCCGTAGCGGGCGATGGCGTATTTGGCGCCCGCGATGATGTTGTCGACCGGGTTCCAAATATCCGTATGTCCGGCCATGGCGTAGCTCTTGAACGTCGAGGGGATCGTCTGCATGATCCCCTCGCTCGGGTGCCCCGCCATGGCGTTGCTGTCCGTCAAGTTGATGGACCAGGGGTCGCCGCCGCTCTCGTGCTGGGCGATGATGTTGATGTCGCTCGCGTCCGAGGTCGGCAGCCCGGCGATCGCGAGGGCGGTGTTGATCCAGGAGGCCAGGGTGCCCGGCGGTTTGGCGCCGGTGGGGACGGCGTAGCTGTGCCCGAACTTGTCGGTCACCTTCCCGTTCACGGCGCCGGGTCCGAGGTTCGCGCCGGATTGCGGGTCGACGTTGTTCGTGCCCGCGGAGTTGTTCTGGGTCTTGGTCGGCGGCGCGTACTTACCCGACAGGGCGGTCGAGAGGGCGTCGACCTCGTTGATCGAGCCGTTGGGGCCGACCAGCTGTGGGGCCGCGGTGCCGGTGGCGCCGTTGCCGCCGGTGGCCGCCGCGTTCTGCCCGGCGCTGTCGCCGCCCCCGCCCACCACCCGCCGCATGGTGGGGAACTCCTTGGGCGAATAGGCGCGCCGGTTGACGTTCACCCCCGAGTGTGGGGCTTCGACCAGCATCCCGCCCCCGACGCACATGGCGACATGGCCGGGTTCCGGGAACATCAGGTCGCCGGGTGCCTCGGCGCCGGGGGTGACCGGGGAGCCGATGGTCATCTGCGCCTGGCTGGTGCGCGGGATCGAGACCCCGCCGCTCTTGTACGCCGCCTGCGTCAGGCCCGAGCAGTCATAAGCGTCCGGCCCTGTGGCGCCCCACTGATACGGCTTGCCGACCTGCGCGAGGACGAAGGACACGGCGGCGCGCGCGGCACCGGCGCCCGCGGTGGATGCGCCCTTGGCCGGGGTCACCCCGCTGGGGGCGCCGCCGACGGGCGTGCTGGTCGACGCGCCGGAACCCAGCCCGTAGGTGGTGATGCCCGGGTTCAGTCCGTTGCTGGTGTTCAGGGGGTTGGTCTGGGCGGTACTGAACGCCTGGGGGTTGGTCGGGGTGTTGACACGGTCCTTGTGCCAGTCCCACAGCGACTGGGCCAGGCCGACCGTGCCACCGATGACGCCGCCGACCACGGTGCCTTCGGGTCCGAACATCGACCCGATCAGCGCCCCGGACCCGGCCATGCCCGCGATGTTGACCCCGGTGCGCGCCAGTTCGCGGCCGTTGCTTGCGCCCGGCCCGGCGTGGGAGATGCCCTGCGCGAGCTGCCCGGTGGCGTATGCACCGCCGAGTCCGGCCCCGATGACGCCGAGCGCGCCGAGCCCGGCCGCGCCCTCGGACAGGCCCATCATCCCGAAGCGGCTGGCGAAGGTGTCGCCCATGCCCTGGAACAAACCCCCGGCGCCGAGCCGTCCCAGGCCCCCGCGCAGGAACCCTGCCCCGCCGCGCCACGCCGCTCCTCCGAGCGCCAGGCCGCCGAGCTGGGTGGCCGTGCCCGCGACCCCGCCGAGGATGCCCCCCACGCCCCCGCCGCCACCGCCCAGGCGCCCGGCGGTGTAACCGCCCGACAGGGCTCCTAGGCCGTTGGTGAACCCGGGGAACGTGGACGCGAAACCCCCCGCGGTGGCCAAACCGGAACCCACGCCGGTGTCGTTCAGGATCGTGCTCAGGGCCTGGTTGAAGGAGTTCAGGAGGTTGACCGAGTCCTGGAGCGAGGAGTTGAAGTCACCGTACTGATCAGCGGTGCGCCCGGCCTTGGTCGCCTGGAGGTTCTTGATGTCCTGCACGGTGGTGGCGCCCATGCCGTACTGCGAGAGCTGCGACATCGCGCCCTTGTCGCCGCGCGACGCCTTGGTCATCAGGTCGTTGAGCTGCCCGGGGGTGGCGCCCTTGCCGATCGCGGTGTTGTACTGCTGCAAATAGCCGGTCAGCATCTGGGTCGTGCCCGGCGCCCACCCCGCCTGCGCCCCCAGGTAGCTCAGGTTGGCGTTGAGCGACCCGCCGGGGCCCAGGGCGGCGGCCAGGGTGCCGGGGGACACCGACTTCTGGCCGCGGAAGGTGCGCGAGAAGACGTTCTGCGCCAGGGCGAGGGGGTCGGCCTGCACGCCGCCCGCGCCGATCGGCTGCTGGTAGCCCAGTTGCAGCGCGGCCATGTTCGAGCGCGGCGAGTAGATCGACGCGAGGGAGGTGGCGACCTGCGTCTGCGACATGTAGGGGTTGGCGTAACCCATCTTGTACATGCCGGACTGCGCGGTGAACCACGCCTTGTTCGCGGTGCCGTCGGTGTTCTGCATCGTCGCGCCCGAGTAGTAGTTCAGGATCGACGCGGCGCTCGCGGCGTCGCCGATGCTGGACGCGGTGACGTTGAGGTTCGTGCCCGAGGTGCCGTAGATCGCGGACACCGCGCGCTGGGCGGTTGCGGCGTAGCCCCCGGGGCCGATCCCGGAGTTGAGGACCCCCTGGTAGGCGGCGCGGTCCATGGTCAGGATGTTGGGCGTGGTGCGCTGGGCGTACCCGGTCAGCATGTGGAAGCCGCCGGTGACCGCCATGCCCGCGGCCATGCCGCGCATCGACGGCCCGCCGTCGCCCCCGCCGTTGCCGCCCCCGGGCTGTCCGCCGCCCAGGCGGTAGCCGATGTTCTCGAAGACGTTGCCCATGGTGCGCATGGGCTGCCCGCTGGGGGCGCGCGGCGCATAGCCCCCGCCGGTCGCGCCGGAGGACGGGTTGGTCGCGCGCACCCCGGAGGAGGACGCGGAGGAGGAGGCGCGCCGGTAGTCGGCCATGGCGTCGGTGATCAGGCCGCCCAGTCCCCGGAGGAACCCGGAGAAGCTGCGGTCGGCCTGGTCCACGGTGCGCTGGAAGTTGTTGCTGCCCGCGCCCACCGCGTTCGCCGCGACCGGTGCCTCGGGGGTCAGGCGCGGGTCGGGGACGATCGGCTGCTCGCTCACGACGCGCTCGCCCTCCTTTCGGCGTCGTACCTGGCCAGGGACATCCAGTAGCGGCGCTCACGCGCGGTGAGCGCCTTGATCTCCGTCAGCGTCCAGCCCGGGTGGACCCGGGCGAGGATCGAGGTGGTGCGGTAGACCTCTGCCACCGAGCTAGATGCGAAACAGATCGCCCGCGGAGACGGGGACGGCAACCTCCTGTCCGCACTCCTGGTGCGTCATGGTGATCTCGTCGTAGCGGGGCCCGTAGGTGTTCTCGGTGACCGCGTCCAGCAGGGCCTTGCGATCCGCCAGGCCGAGCGAGCGCGCCAGGGCCATCGACCCGGACACCGCGCTCTTGCCGGGCAGCTCGCAGGACACGATCACCCGCGAGAGCAGCAGCGTGTTCTGCTCCGGCACGGTCAGCTCGCGCCCGTCGAACTCCATCTGGTCGTGGCCGGTGGGCTGGCGCAGCTGCGCGTGCCCGCCGCCGCGCAGCTCGACCTCGAACACCCGGCACACCGGGTCCTCGGGGCCTTTGATCTCCACCTGGCCCAGGTGCACCGTCAGGTCCGAGAGCGCGCTGCACTGCGGGCAGCGAAAGCGCGGTACTGAGAGCGTGTCGCCGTAGGTCGCCATCCGGATCGCCAGCAGCAGGGTGTCGCGGTCCGCGGCTGTGAGCTCGCGCAGCAGCTCCTTGGTCGCCGGGGTGTCGCCGATCTCGACGGTGCCGAGCGAGACGACGGTGTCCATCCAGCGCAGGTAGCTGCCCGAGACCCTGGCCAGGGCCTCGTCGTCCGCGCCCGTCAGCTCCCGCACCCGCGCGGTGCGCAGCGCCCGCCCGTCCTGCAAGCGCCCGAAGGGCAGGCGCACGGTGGTGTCCGGCGGCGCCGCGAGCTCCGGCTCGGTGGCCGGGCCGAACGCGCTCTCGATCGCCGCCGCGATGCCGCCGGGGTTCTCGCTCGCCTTGAAGGCGGTGGCCTGCCCCCCGAAGGCGTCGAAACTCCCGCGGTCGTAGTCCATGTCGGTTCCCTTGTTCTAGGTCAGTTGGGCGGCGCGACGGAGTCACCGGATCCGGGCTTCTGGGCGAAGTTGACGTCCCACCCCTCATGGGCGAGTGTCATCTGGCTGACAAGGAACCCGTTCCCTGCCGCGTCAAGGTCCGTAAATGAAACCTGTGTTGGCCAAGCGTTGTATACGCGGAAAGCGGCCTTGACCGTGACGTTCGCCGCGGTGACCGGGTGGTCCAGCACGAGGATGTCGATGTTCGAGCGGAAGTCCTGGTCGTTGGTCCAGTTGCCGGTGCCCTGCTGAACCAGGAACAGGGCCTTGATCCAGTCGAGCGCCGGGGCGTCCCCGAGGATCACGCCTTTCTGCAACACCAACGGCCCAAAATCGCTCTGACCTGGCATCTTTTGCGTAGTCACGTTATACGCACCTTGACGGTAAGCAATGATGTCCGTCTGCATCCCGAGCCCGGACACGCTCATGAAGCCGATCGGAACCGGCGTCGCGCTGCCCCCTGAACCGAAGACAGGGTGGTTAATTATGACGTGGAATTTAAAATTCCGAAGCGGGTCGCTAGCGTAATTCGCGAAGGACGGCGACTGGGTGACCGTGCTGGTGGCCATCTGCTCCCCCTCTCGGGGATCATGCGACGATCAGGGACCGAGGGGGTTGTCATGCCAGGTTGGAGGCGACCTGGGTCGTGCTGTCGAAGAGGCCGATCGAGATCACGACGTACTCCGCCGGATTCGAGAGGGCAACGCCGACCGAGACGTTGACCTGCCCGACCGAGCTGGTCGCCGGGGTGTTGTTGGTCTGGTCGCACACCACCCAGTACGCCGTGCTGGCCTGGGTGGAGGCGAAGTAGCCCGCCTGCATCAAGGCACTGAGCTGCTGGTTCACCACCGAGTTGATCTTGCCCCACAGGATGTAGTTGTTGGGCTGGGCGATCGCGAATTGCAGGGAGCGCTTGAACAGGTTCTCGATGTACATCAGGGTGCGGCGCACCGAGATGTAGCGGCTCGGCATCCCATAAGCCAGTGTACGTACACCCATGATGCAGTAGCCGTACTGGGGGACCTGGCGGATGATGTTGATGCCGTCGGTGTTGAGGGTGTCCAGGTCCGCCGCGGCGAACACGGTGTCCACGCTCACGGTGTTGGCCAGCGCCGTGGTCACCCCGCCCGGCGAGAGATAGGTCCCCTTGGCGGCGTCCGCGGCGGCGAACTGCCCGAGCACCGCTCCGCCCGGCGGCAGCGTGCGCACCGCGCCCACGGCCAGGGAGCTGGGGTCGTTGACCACGAGCCAGGGCCCGTACGCCGCGGCGTAGGAGGTCTGGGTGAACGGGGTGCCGGACCCCGCGTTCGGGGCCAGCGCCTCGTAGGCGGCCACCGTCGCCGAGTAGGTGGAGCTGGCCTGCGGCATGTCCACGACCAGGAACACGTTGCCCTGCGCCGCCGCCCAGGAGGTCAGCGAGTTGATCGTCGCCGCGGTACTGATGCCGGGCAGGTTCAGGTTGATGATGCCCTGCACGCTGGCCAGCTGTTCGGCCGCCGTGACCAGGTTCGGGGTCGCGACCCCGTCCGCGCCGGAGGCGAGGGGGGTGTTGGCCTGCACCGCGGGGGTCTGCGCCGTGGTCCACGGGCTCACGCTGGAGGTGTAGGCCATTGTGATCGTCTGCGACCCGGAGACCGGCGAGTTGATCAGGGGGATGATGTAGCGGGGGTCGGCCGGGTTGAAGGTGACCGCGGTGTAGCGCTCCACGACGTTGCCCGTGGTCCCGACCGCGACGCTCATGTCGAAGAACCCGCTCGACGCCGCGCCGGAGGCCGTGATGGAGATCCAGATGTTGTTGCTGGAGACCCCCACCGACTTGGCGGTGATGGTCACCAGCGACGCCGGGGTGCCCTGCTGGTCCATCAGCGTGACGTGCCCGGCGACCGCGTCCGACGCGGTGGCGCGCACGATCCAGCAGCCGTTCCCGCCATTGGTGAAATATTGATACACGGCGAAGGGCAGCAGGTCGATACCGTTGCCGAACCCGCCGTACGCGGCGGAGTACTGACCCCAGGAGGTCACCAGCTGCGGGGTGCTGGGGCCGTAGGTGCAGGTGCCGCAGAAGGCCGCGAGCGCGGCGCCGCTGTCCTCCACGCCCGCCGGAAGCGGGGTGAGGGTCTCCTGGATGTAAACCCCGGGACGACCGAGGGCCATGGTGGTGCTCCTACTCTGGGCTCGCCCCGATGGGCTCGACGGTCAGGTTCAGGTCGGTCGCCGGGACGGGAGTGTCGATCGGGGCCCAGAGCAGCTCGGCGACGGTGCGGATGCGCCAGACCGCGCGCAGCAGGCGCTTGCCCTGCTCGTCGCGCACGGCGTCGGTGTCGGGGCCGCCTACGACATCCAGGCGGCGCACCGTGTTGTCCTGCGGAACGACCAGGTAGCCGTAGCGCGGAGGCAGGAGATCGAAGGTGGTCAGCTGCGCGAGCAGCGCGGTGAGATGCAGCGCCTTGCGACACAGCAGGGTGACCGAGTAGTCCAAGAACATGGGGATCGGGAACTCGCTCCAGTAGGGCGAGGCCGCCATCCCCGGCGCCCCGGGGTAGGAGCGGTAGCCCTCGGGGACGTAGGGGATCTGGATGTACCCGGTGTGCGCCCGCGCCGGATCGAAGACCTCGTCGACCCGGTCCAGGATGATCAGTGGGAAGCTCTGGTCGGCGTATGCGTTCTCCGGCGCGCGGTAGCGCACGGTGACCGGGCGCGCGTCGTCGTTGACGTCGGCGACCGTCAGGCCCTGGAGCTTGGCCTTGACCGCCATGTCCTCGTTGCGGAACAGGGGCATCAGCGCCGCCCGACTCGAAGGCGCGCGCGTGCGAACATGGCGGCCTCCTTCAGGCGTATAGGCGGTTGTCCTGCGCACTTCCAGGATCCGCTGTATACGTGAAGGAGTGTTAGATGCTGTACATAGAGGGAGGCATGAAAAAGAGGGCGGCCCCCGCTCCAACAGGGACCGCCCTCTACGCCCGGTGCGTGCCCGACAACGCCACCGTCTCCTCGGCGATCACCCTACCAGCGTCTAGGACCCCAGGGCGTTCGGGTCGATCGCGTACGGCGCGAACTGCGCGTCGTCGACCAGCTCGTCCGCCTTGAGCTGGGTTCCCTCGATCTGGAGGATCAGGTCGGCGCGGCGGATCTGGCCCAGCGCCGTCATCCTCTCGATACGGAAGACCTTCTCGTCGTACACGATCCTGTCGCGCAGATACGCGTTGGTGCGCACGTCGGTACGGGTGAGGCCCACCCGGGCCATCTGCCGCCAGCCCGCGGTGACCGCGAGGGTGTCGTTGGTGTAGAAGCCCTGGGTTCCCCCGGCGCGGTCGTCGCCCTGAAGATGCACCACATGCAGCACCGGCACCGAGAACGGGCCGTGGAAGACGCGCCCCACGCCGGTGCCCTCGTCGTAGACGGGGTCCTCCACCGACAGCTCGTGGTGGAAGCGGTAGTAGTCGACGCTGTCCCCGGCGACGCTCTGGTAGCCGCGCAGCCCCTTCTCGATCGAGCGCGTCTCGGCGCCGACGGTGAACCGGCCGCGCTTGAAGTCGAGGCGCCCCATCACCACCACCCGCCCGCGGTGCCGGGATCGGGGATGTCGCTGGTGTCGTCGTCGCGGTGGTCGACCTCCGGCAGCAGCCGCTGCGGCAGCGAGTAGTCGTCGTACTCGCGCTCCTTGTACAGGGGGATGAGTCGGCCGGTGGTGCGCGAGACACGGCGCAGGTTGCCCATCTCGATGCGGTAAAAACCCACGTTGAGCTGCTCGCACAGCTCTTTGTACCGGGCGGAGACCGCGTCGATCATGCTCATCAGTTGCGCGAAGCGCTGGCCGCGGTGCACCTGCGTGCCCTCGGCGGTACTGATGTCGATGTCCGAGCTGGCGTCGGTGGCCATCGCCCACAACGCGTTCACGGTCGCCAGCAGGGACAGCGGCAGCATCTCGATCTCGGGCAGCGTGGCCAGCGTCATCGGGGTCTCCACATAGTGGATGAACCCGTTGCTGTCGCGGTTGCGGGAGGTCAGGCGACGGTCCTTGCAGTGCATGAGCACCGCTTCGTCCACGAAGACTTCAAGCTCCGCGTCGCTGAACATCCCGGTCGCGGTGCCGGTGACGATGAGGGTCGCGTTGTCCGGCAGCGGGTTGTAGGCGCCCAGCAGCAGGACGCGCCCCTCCTCTTGCAGCAGGTTGTAGTCGCGGTCCTGGACCAGGGTCGTGGTCACCCCGCCCAGGACGTAGGTGACCTGGGCCTGCGCGATCGAGGACTCGCTCAGGTCGAATTCGCCGACCTCGCCGACGCCGCCGAAGGAGTCGCGAAACGGCGTGGGAAGGTCCCCGAGCTCCGCGCGGACCCGGGCGATGACGTCCTGAAGGGGTACCGGGCCGCTCACCTAAGTCACCTCATGCCAGGCTCATCGTCAAGGCGTTCGCGGCCAGCTGGAGCGAGTCGTTCTGTGCCGCGGCCCCGGGGGTGTCCAGCGTCCAGAGCATCAGGGGGATGCCGGAGGTGCCGGTGGACACGGTCACCAGGGCGCACATGGTCGCGGCCGGTCCGATGCCCAGGGCGCCGGTGAACGGGCCGAACAGCACCGGCGAGGAGTTCGCGACCTGATACGTCCCGGAGCTCAGCGCAGCGGCGGCGAAGGTGACGCTCTGGCGTGCGTATCCGGCGGCGGACACCTCGTTGTAGGTGGGCAGCGAGGACGGGTCGGACGGGGACGCGGTCAGCAGCATCAGGTACACCGTGCGCGACGGCGCGGAGACCACCAGCGTGGTCGCCATCGAGCCGTCCAGGTAATCGAGGCAGTACGCCGCCCCGATCGGGGTGAAGTTGCCGCTCACCGCGTCCCCCTCCTACTTCTGCTGCGGATGCGCGGCGGCGCGCACGAAGGCGTCCTTGGCTTCCAGGAGCTTGTGCAGCCCGGTGGTGAGCATCGGGCCGTCGAGCTTCTCGGCCATCTCGTGCGCCAGGTCGTGGACCTTCTTGGAGATCGCCGCCAGGTGCTCGGGCAGGTGGTCGAAGGAGAAGTGCCTCAGCACCTCGGCGACCGCCGGGTGGTGTTGCGGCGCGGGAGCGGCGGGCTCGGCCGGGGTGGTCACGACGCACCCTCCGCATCGGTGGTGGTCTCCGATTCGAGCGGCAGGTAGAGCCCGCGCATCATGATGTTGAGGTTGCCGTTCTCCGTGTCGAGGTGGCCGTTGGCGTCGACCAGCAGGCCGCGCTTGAAGGCCGCCTTGTCCAGGTGCATGGTGATCAGGTCGATGACGGCCTCCGGCTGGGAGGTGTCGTTGCTCGCCCAGGACTGCATCGTTTTGAGCTGGCTGTCCAGCTGGCGGCGCACCTGGTCCGGAGTTCCGGCGGCGACGAGGCTGAAACTCATGAAGGGGTGTCCTCACAGGGTTCGAAGTTCTCGGTGAAACGCGACTCGGGGAATCCCAGGCGCCGGGTGTGGGTGTCGGTGACCCACTCGCCGCCGCGCAGGACCGCGGCCTCATAGGCGTGCTCGACGATCACGACGGGCTCCGCGCTGGTCTCGACACCCGCGGCGCCGGGCTCGGCGATCTCGACGATCGTGAACACCGAGCCGGGGGGAAGGGCGTGCTCGCCCTCGCCGAAGGGGACCAGGGAGCGTGCGTGCGCGCCGACGCTCAGTGCCACACGAACCCCTTGCCATCCAGGTGGTCCGCGAAGTCGGTCGCGAGCTTGTAGGTGCGTCCGGCCTCGAAGTCGTAGTGCTTGCCCGCGCCGTAGGTCACGTCCTTCATGTCTTCCTTGATGCGCACCGTGCGGTACGGCTGGCGCACCTCGACCGCGGCGCTCGGCTCGACGGCCTTGGGCGTGACGTAGTCGACGACCTCGCTCTTGACCTCGCGCGCGGCGTCCTGCGCCATCGTGATCTCGGCGGCGCGCTCGACGGCGGCCTCGTCGCGCTCCTTGGCCAGGCGGTCCGCCTCCTTGCCCGTGAAATCCTGCGCCCGGCGCCGTTGCGTCGGCATGTCAGCTCCTTGTGGTTGTGCGAGTCATGGGCACGGCGGCGGCAGTGACTGGGACCTGCCGCCGCATACTCATGCAGAAAAACAGCCGAGAGATCGGGTCAGTTGGTGTTGACGACCACGACGGACTGATCGGTGATCAGGCCCATACCGAGGATCGCGTACCAAGCCAGTGCATGTTCACGTCCGAAGTCCAAGACGCCGCCGTCGCGCAATTCCACTGGTAGAGAGATCGCGTGGCCGTAGGCGTTGTCGCCGATGAACGTTGAGGAGTACACATCGACCGGAACGGTGTTCTGTGTCTTCGTGACCTGAGTCGTCTCGATGAAGATCACGTCGAACAGACGTCCCACCTCACCAAGCATGAAATTCCCCGGAGCCGCATATTTAGTGACCTCGATGAACTCGGGCGCTTCACGCAAATGGCGCGATTGGTGCGGATGGATGAATCCGACGTAAGTCTCCCCAATCCGGGGCACATTCTTCGTCGCCAGGGTCTCCGCGACGTCGCGGATGGCGGCCGGGGTGAGGTTGTACGTCCCGGTCAGTCCGTTGGTGGAGGTGCCCACGGTGCCGAAGTCGTACGGGCTCTTGTTGGTGATCGAGCCGCTGGGGTTGGAGTACCCGAACAGCAGGCTGCTGGCCGTCTGCAACGTTGATTGGGCCAGATTATCAAGGTATTGAGCCATGTTGCGGCCCAGGAGACGGCTGGCCGAGGCCATGACGTCGTCGAAGGACGCGTTGAGCAACAGCTCGGTGACAGCCACCGCATATCCATGCTCGGCGACTGTGATCGAGAACTGCGACGCCGTGAGGGCGTTGGTCTGCATGCGAACACCCTCGACGAGCTGCGCCGCAGCGCCCAGGTTGTTGTATCGCATGAAGTTGATGGTAAGACCTGGAGATACACCCAGTTCTGTCTTCTTCACAGCGAACTGCTCGAAGCGCAGAATCGGCATGGCCTGGAAGCAAGTTGTTACCCAGCAGTTACCCACTAGGGCCAGGTCGTTTCCGCCTGGCTCTGCACCTTTTCCATCGGTGCAGATCGGACTGTATCTTCGGCTCCAGTCCCGGTCGGCTATACCGGCCTTCCGGTCCTGTTGGAGTCGCCTCGCGTGCAGTCTCTACGGCGTCCCCGGTACGGGTTCCCTCGGTATTCCCCGTGCCACGAGTCATGTTCTACGAGCGTCGGTGGGGTTCACCGATACAGCGTGGTGTTTACTCGCCGGTCACCCGACGAGGTCCCCTGGTGTCGAGGATTTCCTTCGACCATATAGTTTGGATCGCCTGCGACAGCTGGTTGTTGGACCCGCTGTAGTTCGTCGGCGAACCCGACAAGTTGGGTGTACCCGTGATCGCATTGGCCATGGTCGGCCGCTCCTATCTCGGGCGTGCTTGTCCAGCTCAGCGGTAGAGACCGCCCTGCCGGACCTGGTTGGAGGCTGCCGCGAGTAGTTGCTGCCGATGCGTCGCGTACTCCGCCATGGACATCTCGGAGATGTCTTTCGGAGTCAGCGTGCGCTGTGCCGGGTCTGTGTCCATCGGGCCGATGTTGGGGCGTCCGGTGGCGGACACCCCGCGCAGGCTGGCCTGACGCGCCTGCGCCTGTGCTCCCGAGATCGCGTCAACGATCGCGGAGGATTTGGCCGTGAGCATCGCGATCGAGGCGTCGATCTCCTCACGGGTATTGCCGGTCACCAGGTCCAGAAGCTCCGGGGCGATCGCATCACGCGCCTCGTCGACCTTCGCCTGGGTGTACGACTTCAGCTCGTTGTACTGCCGTTCCTTGTCGAAGATCGCCCGCTCTTCCAGCCGCTGGCGCTCCATCTCCGCCATCTGGGCCTGCCAGCGCTCGGACTCCTGGCGAACGAAGTCCTTGGCGGACATCTCCGCCTCTTCCCGCGCCTTCTGCGCCGCGTCCGCGTCCGCCTTCGCCTTGGCGATCGCGTCGGCCTCGGCCTGGCGCTCGGTCTCCAGCGCCGCGAGCTTGGACTGGATCGAGTTGATCGTCTCGGACTGCTCGCTCAGGCGGCCGTAGAGCTTGTCGCGCTCGTCCTGGCGGGCCTTCTGAAGCGCCGCCTCGGTGAACATGCGCTCGGCGGCGGGGTCTGCGGACGGCGGGGGAGTGGGCACCGGCACCGGGATGGTGATGGTGCCTGCGGGGTCGGTGGTCGGATCGAGGTCCACGTGTCACGTCTCCGAAGACTTGTTGGTGTCCGGATTTCGCCACTGGGCCAATTTCGTCCCTGCGGCGAGTGCCACGAGTTCGTCCTGTATTTTCTTCGTGTCCTCGCTCAGCCCGCCCACGCCGGGAAGGCCGGGGAGCGGAGCGGGGTCGCCGGACGCGGGGCCCGGCGGTGGTGCGGGCGGCTCTACCCCCTCTGGGGGAAGGCCGGTCATGTCGAGGATAACACTGGCTATCTGAGCCTTTAGTAGGTCCAGTACACCCTGGTGTTTGGTCTCCTCAAGCTGCTCGTCGAAGATCTCGGCCAGTGCGTCGGCCGGGAACTCCTCGCCCAATTCTCGCAGCGCCCCGCGCTTGGACGTGAGCCCCAGCTGCAACTTAACCATCAGCTCGTTGAGTTTGACCAGGACGTCGACCGGCAGCGGCGGCGGGAAGTCGGCGACCGTGCGGTAGACGAGGGGGTCGGTGGGGTCGAGCACGTCGGCCTGGCTGGGATCTGTCTTGAGTCCCTCGGTGTCCGGGTCGTAGTTCAGGGTCTGCGGCTCGAACAGGAACAGCGTGCGCAGGGCGAGCTCGTTGATGCGCGCGAACCCCGCGGAGTACTGGATGATCTTGCGGTGGTAGCGCAACATCATGGGCTGATATTGAATGCTGAGTGCCACGCCACTGGTGTTGCTGACCGGCTGCTCCTGGCCGAGCGCGTTCTCCGGCACGCCCGTCATCTCGTGCATCGCGGTCTTCAAAAACTGGAGGTACTGGAGCGCCCACTCCAGCTCGATGTTGTTCTCCAGGTTGTAGACCTTGGCGTCCTTGGGCAGCCCGCCCCACACCTTGCGAGGGCCCTTCTCAAGATTCGAAGCTTTGGCCCCTGAGATAATCGTCACCGGCGCCGCGTGGTAGTCGATGATCTCGCTGATGTTCGTGGCTTGCTCGTTGAGTTCCCTGTTCAGCGAGATGATGTCCGCGATGTCGGACAGCCCCCAGGGCGACCCGGGCACCTCGATATTCGTGATCGGCACGATCGGGATCTCGCCGAGCCCGTTGGGGTGCGAGTCGATCAGCTCATCGTTGATGTACTCCTCGACATACTCGTCCGTGATGATCTCAGTGTATGTATATACCTGCCGCGTGCCCTCTGTAGAGGTACCCCAAAAGCGGTATTTTAGCTTAAAACGGACAAGTCGCTCAGGATCGTGTGGATGATATTCAGGGAATGCGAAGCTCGGGTTGATCGCCAGCAGCCGCACGCGGCCGGGGTGCTGCATCCCCGCGGCGTCCGTCCACGCGGGCTCATACGCCACCTTCACGAAGACGTCCCCGCAGACCCCGGCGAGCTCGCCGATCTGCATCAGGAGCTTGTCCTTGCGGTTGTCGACCTCCCACACCCTTTTGAGCAGGGCGGGGACGATGTGCTCGGTGGCCTTGTCGCTGGCGAAGTGCACGCCGCGCGAGAAAGTGAAGGAGGTGATGAAGCGGGAGAACGCCGCCGTGTAGTTGAAGGTGAGCTGCGTTTCGCCCGATTCGCGACGATATCCCCAGTGATGTCCCAAAAACCACGCCAGATTCTGGGCATAACGGTTCAAACGTGGACCATGCACCTCAAATTCCTCGTCGGCCAATTCGACGAGTCCGAGGGGTGATATAGCAACGGTGAGATCCGACGCCGCGGCCCGCATGGAGGGGGACGGGAACGACATCGACACCGCTGGCCCCTCCCTTCAGTGAGTTGATCTACACCTAGACTTACCGAGCTGTGCGCAGGAGTGTTAGTGGCCTACTTCGCGCTGCATGTGTTTGATCAGTTCGTCGCTGCCGGTGTGGAAGAGCTCGGCGAAGTTCTTCGCGGCGCGCGCGATGTGCTCGCGGCGCTCGCGCACCGGATCGCGGTGGGCGTGGCCGGTGCGCGCCTCCTGCTCCTGCGGGTTGGCGGCGGCGTGCGCGTGGATCTTCGCGATCGCAATACGCTGCTCGCCGCCGCGTACCGCCTCGTGGGCCTGGTCGGCGCGTGCGTGCGCGGCCTGCGCCTCGTTCTCGGCCCGCGCGCTCTCCTCGGCGGTCTCGGCCCGCGCGGTCTTGGCGTGCGCGATGTGGACTTTCTCCTCGGCGAAGTGCGTCTTTTCGATGTTCGCGTGGTGGGCGACCTGCGCGCGTTGCGCGGCGACCTCCGCCAGGGCCATGCCGTGCTCGACGCTGCCCTTGCCCCGGTTCGGGTCCGCGGCGACCTCCTCGGCCTTGCGCTTGGCCGTCAGGACGTCCGCAGCCGCGGCAGCCCGCGCGACACCGGCGCGGTTGGCCAGCATCCGCGAATGCGAGGCCCTCTCCATGTGCATGGAGACCTCGGGATTGCTGCGCCCCTCATCGACACTCGCGGCCCCGGGATGCGTCTCCAGCGTCTTGCGCAGCGCCGCCGCCTTCTGCTCGTGGACAGCCGCCGAGCGTGCGTCGCCCTCCGCGATGAGTCTGCGGTGCTGCTGCTCGTGCCACCCGGCGAGCGCGGTCATCTGCTGCGGGGTGTGCTGGACCTGCGGCTGTGGCGTCGGCGCGGCCTTTTTCGCGGCGGGCGCAGGGCCCTGATGCAGGTGCGCGTGCGCCGCGGTGTACGCCGCAGCCGCAGAGGGCGCAGGGGGAGAGGGGGCCGCGCGCTGCGCATCCGCCGGGGGGGAGGAGGCGGCTGCCTTCTTCGCAGCGCGCGGCGGCTTGGGGGCGGACGACTTCGGCCGGATCGGCACCGTAGCGCGCCGGTTCTCCGGGTCTGCCCGCGCTGCGAGCGCGTGATTCGGGCCACCCGGCAGATCGGTCACATCACCCGAATGCTTGCGAAGCTGCTCCTGGTGGTGTGCGCGCGCCTCGTCGCTCAGGCCCGGACTTGCCAGGGCGCGCCGGTGGAACGCCGCCTTCGGGTTGTCCGCCATGGCGATGCCTCAGTCGTTGATGACTTCGGCGGCGGTGCGGTTCTGGTGGCGCCCGTTGCGGATCACCGCTTCGTACTTGACCTCCGCAATGTGCGAAGTTCCATGTGCGAACTCACCCAAGAAGCTCGGGGCGTCCGGCCACGCGGCACTGCCCAGGTGGGCGCGCTCGCGCATGGTCTCCTCCGGTGGCTTCTCATAGACATTCATGTTGTGATTCGGTCGACCGGGAGGGGTCTTGTACCCCTGCATGGCGCCGACCGACAGCTCGCGGGGAACGTCCGTATTTGTACTGATTCCTTCCTCGAACCGCAAAACGCCGCGGCGGGAAGGGTTTGACGTTTGAACGGCCTCGTAGTGGACCGGCGAGCGCTCGTCGAACTGCGGAGCGGGAGACAAGCCCATGATGGAAACCTCCTGGTAGGTCGTTTCCAGTCTCGGGCCGGTTGCCGCGCATGTGTTAGTCGCCGTCGTCGCGCGCGACCAGCGCGTCATGCTGCACGACCCAGATCACCGCGAGGCGCCACAGCGTGATCGCGGACACCAGGAAGAGGCTGCCGCCGTAGTACCACGCGAACCAGGGGTAACTGACGTTGAGCCCGAACAGCAGATGCAGCGCGCTGGGCAGCAGGGCGAGCAGCAACGCCATGTCGAGCGAGGCCACCGCGCGCCCGACCGGGCTGCGCCACCACGGCGCCAGCAGGCTGTAGCCGACCAGGAAGGTCAGCGTGCTGAAAAACGCCACGATCGCGCTGACGTGATCGAAACTAACCGCGGTCATGCCGATGCCCCTCTGCCTCGCTCAGCATCAGGACAATGCGAGTGCTGAAGTGGTTTTCCGCGCGCAGTTTGCGCAGCTGTGCCCCCAGGGCGTGGACCTCCACGGCGCGCTCCTTCGTCGCCGCCAGGGCGCGCTCGGACTCGGCGACGGCGTCGGCGGCCTGGCGCAGTCCCTCGTCGTCCGGGCGGTTGGGCGGACGCCGCTTACGCCACATGCGTGCCATCGGGACGGTTCACCTCGATCTCAAGCACCGCGGGCTCCGCCGAGGGCAGAGAATTAAGGACCTGGGTGGTGGTGCGTGCGACCTCCATCAGCTCGCCGACATGGCTGTCGGCCAGGTGCCGCGAGACCACCGCCGTCTCATACGCGTGCTGCCACATGTCGGACTGCTTCTGAAGCGCGCTGATGCGCTCGTTGCGGTCCTCAAGCCGGTCGCGCATCGTGCGCCGGGGCACCAGCTGGCCGGTGAGGATCAGCAGCACCACGATGCCGAGCAGGACCGCGGCGCTGGTCTGGAGCTCGGGCAGCCCGAAGATCGTCATCGGGCCTCCGGGTCCTGCTCGGCGTGGGCGGCCAGGACGTCGGCGTGCGACGGGGCGCCGTCGGGATGGTGCTTGCGGCACACCACGTACGCGGTCCCGGCGACCGGATGCCGCCCGACCCGCCAGCATTTATCGACGTGGCAGTTGTGCTTGCGCACGATCGCGACCAGGCCGCCGACCATCGCCAGCTCGCCGATGTCGGAGCCGCTGCCGGACCAGAATCCGTAGTAGGGCCCTGACAGGTTGTCCATGCCGAGCACGTGCGCGAGCCAGCTCACGGCGTGATGTCCTTCGCCGGGATGAACTCGGCCGGGGATGCAACACCGGCCTTCTTGTACCTCACCGCCTGCCACAGCGGCTCGGGCAGCACGTGGATCCCGTAGTGGGTGCGGTGGTGCACTTCGCAGAGCACTTCCAGGTTCCCGGGGCTCTCGATCCACTGCTGGAACTGCTCGTCGGTGTCGAAGTGCAGGCCCAGCGCGCGCCCCACCTTGCCCGGGTCCGCTGCGTTCGCCTCGGAGAACTCGATCACCGAGTGGTGCAGCTCCGGCTGGCCGTCACACAGCTCGTCGTCGACCACGCATTTGAACAGGCCCTGGCGCTTGAGCTGCGACTTCGCGGCCTCGAACAGGTGGTAGTGCGGGTCGTCGGCGCGCGGCGCGTGCGCCTCGACGTGCTGGCGCAGGTGCAGTGTGAGCATCTGGTCATGCGCGGCGGTCATCGTTCTCTCCCGGCGAGGTGGTTTCATCGCCAGCGTAAAGAGAACACACGCACGAGTGTTAAGGTGCGGACATCAATGGGGCGGGTGGGAGGATTCGAACCTCGCAGTGCGCCCGGGGGTATAAACCAAGACGCGCCCGGAACCCGACTCCGGTGCACCCGCACGCTCAACGCTCCGGCGGGGTCTGGCCCAAGAGCCGGTTAAAAACAGAGCCGCTTGCGCGGCCCTCCTGAGGTGGGTTAACACCCCGCCGGAGCGGCAGCAGCCTAGCACCTGTATAAGAAGCCGGGCGGCCCACCAATGAAGGATGGACCGCCCGAGGACGGCGGGACTACGCTATAGGGCAGACCATCTCTGGTCCGCACGCCGCGTGAAGCGGCCTTTAAGCGGGCGGTTGCCGCCGCCGGACAGTGAACAAGGCCGAAGCCATGTCAACTTAACCGGGACCAGACTACGCCCTGCCGGTCAGCGGTTCCAGGCGACCATGTAGACGCTGGTGGTGAAGGTGGGCGTCCCGGTGCCGCCGACTGTGAAGCTCAGGCGCCCGCCGTTGAAGACGGGGCCGGAGGCGACGGCGGTGTACGTGATCCCGGTGGCGTTGAGCGCGGTCGTGGTCAGGGCCGCGGTCCCGTTGTAGGTGGCGCCGCCGTCGATCGACTCCGCGTACGCGACGGTCAAGGTCGGCGAGGACCCGCCGGTCAGGGCGCTGATGTTCACCACCAGCTTGACCTTGCCGCCCACTGCCATGTACGGCAGGGTGAAATAGGCGGTGGTGTCGGTGACGGTGATCGGCTGCGCGCTGACGAGCGTCTGGACCCACCCGTCGAGGTAGGCACCGACATTGCCGTCGACCGGAGCGGTGGACGAGGCGAGGGTGACGGCCATGGAGGCGTCCTTCCGTAGCGGTGTCCCGATGCGGCGAGCGGGCTACGGACAGGACTTAAGTGTTGGTCTCTGGGTGGTTCGATCCCAGGATAGACAACGCATGGAGAAGTGGGTTAGGTGCGGGTTTGCAGCGACGCTGCGTGTGTGGTGGGATTGCCCAAGCCTCTTCTAGCGCTGGGGCGGATACCGAGATGCCAACCTTTTAGTCGGGGTGCAGCACTCGGATGGCGTGGCCCCTCCCCGGTCTGAACATGGGAGGGGTCATTGCTATCGGCGGAACAGGTCGCCGCTCTCCTCGACCTCCGGCATCACGGCGTCGGCTGTGAGGGCGACCGCGTTGGCCAGGGAGTCCACGTAGTCGTCATGCGCCTCGGCCGCCTTCGGCGCCGCGACGATGATGTTCGGGCCCTCATAGCGCAGCTCGGCGTCCTCCATCTGCGCCCTGAAACGTCGCCAGGTGCGCAGCCGCCGGGTCTTCGCGTGGCCCGGCCAGGCGATATTCCCCGAGGACATCAGGGCCATCAGGTGCTTCCAGCGCTTGGACTGGGCGCCGCGGTCGCTGGGCATGTCCACCACATCCACTCCGGGCAATAGGACGCGAAGGCGCGACGCGACGACGTCGCCGACGCCGCCGGAGTCGATCCCGACGGCCAGCACGCTGTAATTGGCGAGGAACTCGACGATCCGGAAATACTGGACCTCCCAGTCCAGGCCCGTCAGGTCCAGCCAATTAAGCACACGGTGTTCGTAGGCTCCGAACTCATCAGGGTACGACCAGTTGACCCAGACGATCGTGACGATCGTGCTGTCCTGCTTGCGCGCGCAGTCGATGCCGACCAGGCACGGGCTCTTGTGGTAGGACTGCACGACCTGCATGGACGTGTCGGAGAGCTCGTCCATCTTCTCGCTGGTGGTGAACTGCCCCTGCTCCAGCAGCCAGAGCAGCCTATACGAGAGCTTAAATTCGTCACTGTCCTCGCCGATGCGCAGGATCTCCTTGGAGACGAATTTCTTGTAGTTGCCGTTGCTGCGGCTGACCAGCTTCCAGTCCGCTTCGAAGTGGTTGACCCGTCCGCGCCGGGAGCCCGCGGTGCGCTTGTTGTGCTGGATCTGGCGGTAAAACACCCCCTTGGTGTACGTGGGCGTCCCGGTCCACACCATCGTCGCGTTCGTAGACGCACCCATGGGTGTAATTGACTTGTTCACCACGCGCTCGTCGGCGTCCTGGGCCTCGTCGATCAAGATCAAATGGTAGGTTCTTCCTTCGATCTTGGCCCGCGGGTGGCAGGTGGTCTTGCGCACCAGAGAGCCGGAGCGCAGCAGCCGCAGCTCGCGCCCCTTGACGATGACCTTCTCGTCGATCTCCGGGTCCGCCATGATCGCCATCGCGCGGTCCGAGGTCAGGCGCTCCACGATTCGGCCGAATAGGTTGTCTGCCTGTTCATCAACGGGGGCGAATGCTCCGACCCACATACCCTCGGCGAACTTCTCCAGCAGGTCGGGAAATACGATCGCGAGCAGCGGCAGCATGATCATGCACGCGGCAACCACATTAGCTACGGTCTCTGATTTTCCACTTTGGCGGCTGAACAGGGCGGTTATCGTCTCGCCGTCGCCGATGACGAGCGACTCGATCACGCGCCTGGCGAACACGACCTGGTAGGGGCGCAGCGGATGGCCGGACAGCTCATCTACCACGATCAGCATGCGGGCCACGATGTGGTCGACGGCCTCGCGCGAGAGCGGGTCGAGCACGACCTCGGAGGCCATTCGGGCGGCGCGCTCGGCGAGAGTCTCGTCGGAGTACTCCTGCGCCATCCCCTCCAGAAGCGCCTCGTCCACCCCGTCTCCTCTCAAGCCCCGGATATTCCGAGGCTATGAGCGGTTCCGGGAGGAGTGTTAGGGTCCCGCCCCGGCCGCTGAGCTGCGTATATACTCCAAGGACTCGGAGCTTGGAGGTAATTGGTGATCACCGTGGAGTACGTGGACGACGGGACACTGCCCGCTCTGCTCAAGCCACAGATCGTTGCTCAGATCCCCGAATACCCCGGAGTTGAGATGCACGTCATCCGCTTCGAGCCGCGCCCGGGTGATGTCGCGTATTGTTTTCGCCACTACTTCATCCGGGAAGAGCGATGGCAGGGCTCGTTCGCCACCACCATCGCCGCCGCCGGTGACCTCGGACAGGTGCTCTGCGACAACGCGGTCTCCCCACGGCAGACCCTGTGAAGACCCCGTACGTCTACTGCGCCATGTGCGCGGTGCCCCTGGGCACCGGCCGTCAACGCGACATCTACTTCTGCGGCGACTACTGCAAGCTGTTCTGGCCGGGCCGCAAGCTCTACTACATGACCGACCGCGACGAGGTCGTCCGTTTCCTGTTCCACGGGGCGCAGTACGACACGAGCGAGCTTGGATCCCTGTATGGACGCAGCCGACAGGCCATGGAAGCGATCATAAAGGGCAAGTAGTACCCTGGTAGTAACTAAGGGGAGGAATCATGGGACTGATCTTCGAGATCTTTCTCGCGTGGCGCGGCTTCCTGCTCGGCGCCGCCGCCAAGGAGCGTAGTGACGCGCGCGCCGCACGCAACCCCGGGCGTGAAAGCCTGCGCCGGGTGCTTACCCGGGTCGCCGGGATCGCCTTCGTGGTATGGCTGCTTGGCTTCCATGGCCTGCACATGATCGAGACCACGCTCAGCGGTCGCTAGAGCTTCGCCTGCTTGAACTGGCGGCGCAGCCCCTCGGTCAGCGCCGCCTTCGCGCGTAGCCTCGCCTCGACCTCGTCGAGCGCGTGCGGGGAGTGACTGCGCTCGAACTCCTTCCACGCCGCGGTGAAGCCCATGATCTCCTGGCTCATCCAGGCCCGCATCGTGGGCTCGTCCATGCGCGACACCCGCCTGCGCATACGTGTATCGCGCAGGCCCTCCAGGATTCTCACGCGTTCTCCTCGATCAGGGTACGTACGTCGTGTTCGATGCGCTCGTGTCCGCGGAACCCGAGCGAGCGCATCGCCTGCTCCTCGTCGGTGAATCCGGTCTCGCGCCACCAGCCGAGCACCAGCGCCCAGCCGAACCCGAGGCGCAGCACCAGCGCCGCCGGGTCCGCGCGGTACGGCGGGTCCATGTCCTGGCAGCGCACCCGGTAGGCCAGGGGGAACCCGGGCAGCACCCGGGTCCACTGCACCAGCGGGCGCGGCCTCACTCCTCCACCTGGAAGAAACGGGTGGGGCGGAACGCCTCGTCGACCGACGCGTAGGGGTAGGTGTCCAGCACGCGGTCGATGTAGCGGCCCGGGGAGTTGCTGCGCTGGAGGTTGCGCCACACGCTGCGCGGCACGTTGTAGTACTCGTAGACGGCCCCGTTCGGGAACATCTTGTCCGCGCCGACGCGAAAGCGGATGCGCACGGTCTGGGAGCGCGAATCGTATCCGGCGGCCTCGGCGCGCGGACGGCGCGGGTTGCTCGGGCTCTCCGGGCGGTCCGGGTGCTTGAGCGTCCACGAGGACTGGGCGCGCAGGTCCTGAGTGAACAGCGCCGTATCGTCGCCGCCGATCGCGTCGGCGAGCGCGTTGCGGGTGCGCTTGCGCTGGCGGTACTCGGCCCGCTCCTGCTCGCGCCCGACGATCTCCTGCTGGATCTCGACCGGGTAGCTGCGGATCTGGCGTCCCGTGCCCGGCGCCCCGAAGACGCCGGAGGCCACATGCCGGTCGTACGCGGACGTCGCGATGCCCGAGCGCCGCGGTGACGGCGCCTTGATCTGCGGGATGCTGGGTCGGCGGCGCGGCATGTCAGCCCGCCGTGATCCGCGCCCGGGTCGCCTCGTACCGCTTCCAGCACGCCGCGCAATAGTTGATCATCTCGTGCACACCGCCGCCGTCGGTCTGCGCGACGGCTTTCTCGTCCGGGTGGTTGGCGCACATCCCGAGCTCCGGCGCCGGGGCGCTGCGGCTGGCCATGACAGACCCCTTTCCTACGGTTGTTTCCACCGTAGGACGCCGTACGCCGGGGGTGTTACCCCATCGGCAGCGACACCAGCCCGCTCGCGCGCACCGGCTTGTACTCGGCGTCGCCGCTCACCGCGGACATCCGCGCGGCGTGCGCGCGCTCGACGATCTCGTTGAACCGGGTCAGGCCCAGCAGGACCGCGTCGCCGTACAGCTCCAGCACCGCGTGGGCGAACGCGACCGACGCGTCCTCGAAGCCCGCCAGGACGACCTCGTCGCTCGCACCGGCCTCCAGATCGGACAGCAGCTTCCACACCGCGCCGAGCAGCTCCTTGGTGTTCTCCGCGATCACCGCGGAGCGCTGCGTCAGAACGCTGACGGCGACTACCCGGTCGCGCAGGTCGACGGGCTCGATCCCGTACGCCGCGCAAAACTCCGCGGCCGAGTCCATCGGGTCGTTCATGTGCGCTCCTCGGCTCGAACCGGCCCTGGTCCGAACCTAAGCCCGCCGCGGGCGCCTATATGAGGGCTACATGAGGACCCAAATGAGCTCTACTCGACCGGCTCGGGCTCCTCGGCGTCATGCCCGCGGTTCTCCACCACCCGGCCGTTGATTTTCGCCAGTTCTTCGGGACTGAAGATCTCTTCTCGCCGGACTCTGTCGAGCAGGTCGGGGAACTCGCCGTAGAGCCAGATGAACTGCATAAGCGCATCGTTGCGCAGCGGGCCTGAGTGCTTGGCGACGACCTCCGACCCGGCTGCGCGCAGTACTCTGCGGACATACGTGGTCTCGACGAGCCGCCCGTCCGGTGCCTCGGTGGGCGGATACTTGCGCCATTGCGCAACCTCCGCACCCGCGAGGAACAGAGTGCGCATCCGGTCTTTGCACGCGGGACACAGCAGCGGTGCGAACGCTTGTGCGTTCAGGGCGACATAGGTCGCCTGGGTACCTGGTACCGGATTTTCACACTTTCGGCCGTCAGGAAACTTGCCTATACATCTGCCGAGAGGCTCCATCAACGCTCCAGGGTTGGATTCGAGATAGACGAGACTACCAAGTCGTCTGCGCGCCACCACCACCCTCCGGAGAATTCTCAGTGTCCGGTGCCCCAAGCAACCGCAGGCAGCGCGTGCAGACCGGGAGTTGAACCTCGCCGGTCGCCAGCAGCTCCAGGATCGCGCGAAGCAGCTCGGCGTCCTCGATGTCATCCCAAATGCCCGTCTCCTCCGCCATCAGGCCTCCTCGTACGCGCGCTGTGACGTGATCACCCTGCCCTACGAACGCTTGAACACCGGCACGGTTCCCGCCCATTGGGCCATCCGAGTGACACCGCAGGAATCATTTCCATCTGCACTTGCACCGGGATTACTTTCTGTGCGGGGAGACGTACGAAATCTGGGAGCTGACATGCCGAGAACCCGTCCGTGCGAGAGGTGCGGAATCGACTCCGACGTGGTGCGCGAACTCGAACGCGCATATGCGATGCAACTGTCCTGGCGCACCGTATGCGACAACTTGGACACCGAGCTGCACGGCGCCGCGGCGACCGTCAAATATCTCAATACCCGCGGGTTCGCCCCGAGCCGCCGCATCCCGGGCACCTGGCTGCTGATCACCGATACCGGCGGTTTCGCGGTGCGCGTGCCGGAGCCGGACGCCGAGGACTGGGCCGAGACGATGGCCGACCTGGTCCTGGTGCTTGCCGTGCAGTACCGCAAGGGCGAGCTGGGCATCCTGGCCGACATCGAACGCTGCGGTGACGACGCATGACCGACCGGTGCCCACACTGCGCGGCCAGCCTCATCGGAGACCCGATCCCCCAGGCGTCACGTGACCGCGGCTACCTGGGCGACCGGACGCATTACCGGCGCGAGATCGGCATCGAGATCCGCGGGGTCTACGACGGAGTCCTGTACTGGCAGTGCCCCGACTGCGGACGGGCGTGGAACCGGTGGTCCCCGAAGGACGGCCACATCTACACCGCCGCCCAGGAACGCGTCGAGCGGGTGAACGCGCGCGTGGAGGAAGCCTTGTGAGGCGCGCCGCCCAGCACAAGGCGCGCGTCGTACGCCCCGCCGCGCCACCGGCGCCGGACGGGTACTGCGAGACCGTCCTGCGCATCTACAACCGCGCCGACAATTTCGACGGCCTGCTCTGGGCTTGCGGTCCCGGGGGCATCCGGTTCTTCGCCCGCTGCCCCAACCTCTTCCGCTGGGCCGACGAGGACGCCGAGCTGATCGGGCCGCACGACATCGAGCTGCTGGAGCAGTGCCTGGCAGACCTCGGGCCGTGGACCGGCTTCCTGAGTGAACTGTTCACCGTGCGCAAGCGCGGCGCCCGGCCGCTGTGGATGTGGCTCGCGGAGAACCCCAACGTCGCGGACATCTTCGAGAAGGCTGTCCGCCCCGACAGTACGGAGCATGATGACCAAGTCTGAGGAATTCGAGGCGGCCCAGCGCGCCCGGCTCGAAACCCCGCTGAGCGATGAAGAGCTCGACGAGTACCGCGACGAGGACGCCAGACGTGGAACGGACGACGTCGCTCCACCGCTGACCAAACTCCAAGAGCAGCGGCGCCGCCTTCTGCGCTACATCGACGGCCTTCTCAAGCAGCTGGGGGAGAAGTGAGCTTCAACCCGATCTCCGCCGCGGAGCTGGCCGACGTACGCCGGATCCTCGCGGACCCCGACCAGAAGGACGCCGCGTTCTTCCCGCGCGCGATCGTCGAGGGACTGCTCGGCGCGCTCGACGAGGACCGCTCGCCGGACGACCTCGACCGCTTCATACGCGAGCAGGCCGAGAAAGACCCGGCGTTCGCCCAGGAGTACATGCGCCTGCACGCGGTCGCCCTGCTGCGCGCCGTGCGCGCACTGCACGAGCCCTACCGCTGCTCCGGCGACGAGGTCGACTACTGCGCGCATTGCAGCCGGATCGCCATCCACCCCGTGCGCTACCCGTGCGACACGATCGCGGCGATCGGCGGCGAGGACGAGATGGACCACATGCTCGCCGCCAGCTCCTTCGGATCGCCGCGCGCCCGCGCGATCGCCGCGATGACCCCGCCCGAGATCGAGGCGCACGTCGCCTACGCCCTGATGAACGGCGGCGTCCCGATGGACCTAAGGAGCGTCTACGCCGACCGGGAGGGCGCGTTGTGGATGTGCCAGGGCGTGTTCCAGTTCTGGGACGCGGACCGCTCGCAGATCCCGCTGATGGTCTCGCTCGACCAACACGGCGCCCCGCTCACCCTCGGCTCCCTGCTCCAGGGCCGCGGCCCGCTCACCGTCGTGCAGGACGGCGTCCCCACGGACCGCGCGAAGGCCTACGAGAACATGATGCGCAACGTGCGCCGGATGCTGCGCCTGCCGGGGAACTGACGTGGACAAGGAACGCCTCACCTACGCCGTCGCAGTCGATCCCGCACTGCCGCCGAAGGACGTCGAAATACTCGTAGCCACCGTCCAGTCCCTGCACGGGGTCAAATTCGTGCGCAAGATCGAGCCGGTCGACGCCGCGGCGCTGGACAACGCCCGGAACGTGGCGGGCCTCCAGTGGCGCGGCGCGCTGGCGACCCTGCTCGCGAGCAAGGAGCTGCCCTGATGTACGCGGAACACATGGCGCGCCTGGCGCGCGAGCGCGGCGACGAGAACAGCGCCAAGTACTGGGACTACGTCAAGGCCGTGGTCGACGGGTGTCCGCCGCTGAGCGACGAGCAGCGCTCCGCGCTCGCGGTCCTGCTGCGGCCCGTGCGCCTGACCGAGCGCGCCGTCCAGGGGGGAGGAAGCGGCTGATGCACTATTTCGGCGAGAAGTGGGAACCGGCCGTGGACACGCTGACCGTCCCGGTCGCGACCCCCGTCGGCGCGCGCTGCGACACCTGCCGCACCCCTATATACGACGGCGACCGCGGCTACATCACCGGCGACATCACAACGACCCCCTACGGCAGCCTCGACATCGACCACCGCGAGTGCGTGGTCATGCTCAGGGTCGGGCACGGGCACGGCGCCTGCGGATGCAACGGCCCGCGCGAACCCGAACAGATGCGCGCCGACGCCGTCGAGCTCTGGGCACGCCTGTACCCGGGACACTAGGTAAATTGTTTTCCAAGCGGGCCCCGCGGCAGGAACAAATATGCAGACCACGGGGCCCGCAAGCCGCCAAACGGGTGACACCGCGCCAGGGGCGCCGCTCTATGCGCCGATCCGCCGATTGCGCTAATCTCGCCGACGTGGCGCCCGATCAAGCGATCCTTCGCGGCATAATCGCCGCCCTGCGCAGGCTACGCCGGAAGCCGGGGCCGAATACTCCTGCCCCGGCTGGGTCTACGACCCCCCTACGCGGCGGCGGGCTGACCGTATCCGAGCTGGCGAAGGGTCCTGGGCCGTCGGAAGCCCACCATCCCCTCCAGCACCGGCACCACGCTGGTCTCCATCACCCGCGTCGGCCGGTCCCAGCCGACCGCCACCATGCCTGCCTTCACCGCGGCGTTGGCGAGACCACCCGCCTCAAGGAAGTCCACGCACAGGACGTCTGCGGAGATGCACACGCGTCCCGGCGTGGGCGGCTCCACCTGGAACGCGCCCAAGTGCTTGTTCTTCCCCAACGCCTCTTCCATCGTGGTCACGAACCCGCGGGGGGCATGCCCGCTGAATTCGATGATCGTGACCGTGGCGAACCTCACGGCACCTCCAATATTCTCAAGCGGATCTCCGTCGCGCGCCGCAGAAGCGGGGCCTGCCCGAGCCCAGCCTGAAGCGCACAGCTTATTTCCAGGTACGTCCCGAACGCACTGCTACCCATGCATGCGAGCGAAACGTCCACGTCACCGGTGTCGGGCACGATCTGGGTCTCCCGAATACCGGCGACACCCGCCAACGCCGCACGAAGCAGCGCGACGTCTTCCAAGGACGGGCACAGCAGCCCGCCCGGCGTGTACAGCCGCATCCCCACGGCGTACAGCCTCCCCTGCCCAGTCACCCCGCGGGCGTGAAAACGCGCCGCACACCGCGTCTGACCCTGACGCGGGCCCTATGACTGTTCCAGGGCATACCAAACCCCCTTGCATCGCGCCCGATGCTGGCACCGGGCTACTCAACTAACGCCGCAACCGTTAGCACGTGCAAGATTACTCGCTCCTGACGCTCTGTCGAGTAGTTGGAGGACTCTGGTGGGCCCGCATTCTGTAACTTGCACTGTGATGTTCGCAGAACCCTCCCAAAAGAACATGTTCCAGGGCAACTCCGGCCCCCAAAAGGCGCTCTAGCGCTATGTCGACTATTACAATGCGCTATCGTCGCAGGTCAGAAGCCATTCGCACCCGTATTTAGGGCTACTGAGGTACTGAAAACCGCCGTGGGGTACTGATTTTTGGTGCACCCAGGGCACATTTGTGGGAGTTGCCAGGCCCCCGGCCCCGCATGATCATTTTTAAAGGTGGGGGGTGTCAATTTCTTGACACATATAAGCCACAGTACACACACGTGCTGCACGCAGGGGCTGTGTATACGCGCTGCGAGTCGCTGACGTGCGGATGTTAGCAGTTTGCCCCTTTTGGTATACCGATAATACCTGTTATCAGTATGCCTGACCAGGGAAAACGTGCCGTAGGCACCTGGACAGAGCGTCTCAGGATGCGATACGCCTCATCTTCACACCTGCGCAGGCGTTGTATGTCAAGCAATATACACGTGAAGCCCGTATGAGGCAGTGGATACAGGGTGCTCCGAGTATCAAGAGCTTGAGGGGCCTGATG
>Ga0207664_10000068_pt1 | contig 107432 bp, 101 predicted proteins | sample LARL83metaG_FD_184349 | JGI IMG/M metagenome (GOLD analysis project Ga0207664, IMG submission 184349) | Corn, switchgrass and miscanthus rhizosphere microbial communities from Kellogg Biological Station, Michigan, USA - LAR L8-3 metaG... | ecosystem: Host-associated > Plants > Roots >...
TCCGGCCGAACGAACTGCCAGTGCACGAGGTCGTTCGAATGCCAGTAGCCGTCGGCCAGCGTGAGGAACAGGTAATAGCCATCGCCGTAGCGCACGATCGCGGGATCCGCACCGGTGCGGTACGAGATGCCCTCGTTCATCTGCTCGTAGTTGTAGCGATAGTCGAGGTCGACCGGGTTGGCCCAAGTGCGTCCGCCCGCCGGCGTGGCGGCCATCGCGCCCGGGCCGGACAGGCTGGCTGCAAGCGCGACCAGGCAGAGCGTCCGCGGACGCCGCCGGCGTGGTGTCGATGGTTGGAGAATCGACGGCATCCACGGAGAATGCACCGCGATGGCCATCGGCGCAACGCGTGGCGGCGGTTTCAGTAAATCTCGCCCACGCAGCAGCGCAGGCTGCCGCCGGCCTTCTCGATTTCGCCCAGCCCCACCGCGCCGATCGCGAATCCATACCCGGACAGCGCCTCGCGCTGTTCGTCGGTCAACGCGGCGGCGGCGCAGGCGCTCATCCACACGCGGTCGTCGGACAAGGTGATCGCGTTGCCGGCGAAGGCCTGCTTCTGCGCCGGGGTGATCCAGATCGCACGGTCGCCGTAAGCGTGGGCGATCGCCTGCGCGGCGGCCGGATCGCGGAAGCCGTCGGCGGCGATGATCACGGCGCGGCTGGCCAGCAGGGTCAGCACCACGTTGGTGTGGTATTCGGTTTCCGCCAGCTCGAAGCAGTACGTCAGGCGCAGGTCGAACGCCTTGTGCATCGCCTGCGCGCCGGCCATGTCGCAGCGCTCGCTGAGGCCGCAGTAGCCGACGCCGCGGGCACGGTCGATGATCAGCGACCCGGTCAGTTCGGCGACCAGACCGTCGCAGCCGGACAGGTCGATCTCGTCATAGCCCAGCACCTCGCCGAAGAACGCGCGGATGTCGCTGCGCTCGGCCTCGCGCTGGCGCACGGGATGGCGCATGCGGCCCACGATCAGCCGGCCCGGTGCCGTGGCGAACACGTTGTTCGGAAACACCGCGTCGGGCGTCGCCGGGTTGCCCGGAAAGGTGATCACCGGCACGTCCGCGCGCAACGCCTGGGCCAGCGCGCCGTGCTGGGCCAGGGCCTTGAGCGGGTTGACCGTGAGGTTCATGTCCATGTAGCGGTTGTCGCGCGCCGATTCCTCCGCCAGCGCGAATTCGGCGGGCGCGACCAGGAACGCCGCCCGCGCGGTCGCCGCGGCTTCCGGCAGCGGCGCCAGGGCGGCGTAGGCTTCGAGGAAGTCGGTGGGCGAGGTGGTGATCATGGGACGGTTCCGTGTGCCGGCTGACCTTCAGAGGATATCCGCTGCCGTTCTTCGCGCGCACCTCCTCGACGTGCAGCCGCTGGCGCCGGCGCAGGGTCGGGAACATCTGCCACCCACAGCGCCACCACGGCCAGCGTGCCGATGCCGCCGAGCACGATGGCATTCATCGCCATCGCACGCCGCCGTGTGCAGCCGCCAAATGCCGGCAGGTACGTTGTTCAGCTGCCAGACGGACGAATTTACATGCTCTTACGGTTTTGCCGGCTAGCGTGGCGGCACGCTAGTCATCCGAGGCGAGTCTCATGGGCAGACAGGCGAAACGCGTCTATACCGATCAGGCCAGCATCCGGAAGCTTGAGTCGCTGGTCGATCAACTGCCGGCCAACGGCCATGTGGTGCTGTTGCTGAAGGACGGCAGCAGCTGCGACGGCGTGATCATCACGCGGCCGAACGTGCAGGTGTTCCGCGATGGCGACGAGCGCGAAGGCATCAACGCCACCGTACAGCTGGAACGGCCCGACGTGCCGGAGTGGCGCCGGCAGGTCTGGCTCGATCAGATCCTGCGGGTCGAACACCTGGACTCGTGCATGGCCAGCGAAAGCTGAGTTTTCGAGTCCTGCCGCGTCATCGGTGATGCAGTCGCGTGAAGCCGTCCTTGCTCCATGCTTCGCTGCCCACGCCGTGGTGTACGAAGAACAGACCATCCGGATCGTACTTGCGCTTTACCGCCGCAAGCTTCGCGTAATGGGAGCCCCAGAATCCCTGCTGCCAGTCACGCAGGAAATAGTCGCTCTCGGAAACGTACGAACCGGCGCCGGGCGCCACGGCGCGCAGTGCATCCATCGCCTTGTCGATCGTCGCTGCCTCGCGTCGTGCCTTGGCCAGTTCGGGGTGCGCGTTCGGCATGCCTGGAAAGGCGGGGTCGCCGCTGCTCGCGCAAATGGCCAACGCAAAAGCATCGAGCACCTGCGGATGGGTAGCGGTGTCGCGGGCGCGCTCGATCGCGTCGGCGGAACCGCCCGCCAGTCCCTTGTTGAAATGCAGTGAGAAGCCCCAGTGCCGCGAAGCGGCGAACAGGGCACCGACCAGCTTTGACTGCTGGCCCGGCTGCAGCAGGGACGCCGGCAGCCACGCCGACTGATAGCCGTGGATGAACCAGCCGACCTGATCCTGGTCGCCGGCCCAGAGGACGTGATGGGCCGGCGCACCTTGTCGGTCGTCCGCCACGACGAACTGCGGCGCGTGGGCCCGGAAGAACTCCGCGTCCCACATATGCCGCGCCGGCAACGCCAACACCTGCACGGGTTTGGCAAAGCGGTAATCGCTGCTGGCGCGAACCCAGTCGAAAAACGGTGCCCACACCTGCTCGGCCTGCTGCTGGGTCAGACCCTGGAACACCATCGACAGGTTCAGCGTGTTGTTGCTGCGGAACGACATCTGTTCGCCCCAGTGCGGGTTGAACAGCGCCTTGCGATAGAAATCCATCGCCTTGGCGATCAACGCGCGAAACGCGTCGTCGGACGCTGCCTTGATGGCGCCCGATACCCCGCCGAACATGGTCGGCAGCTCGAACGTGCGCAGGGTGAGCCGCGTGACGGTGCCCAGGCTGCCGCCGCCGCCACCCTTGATGCCCCAGAACAGGTCGGGGTGGGTGCAGGCGTTGGCGATGCGCACCGCGCCGTCGGCGGTGACGATTTCCGCTTCCAGCAGGTTGGCGGCGGCCGTGCCCCAGTGCTTCGAGAAACTACCGAAGCCGCCGCTCTGCACCAGGCCGGCGACACCCACCGTGGTGCAGCCGCCGCCCTGCACGTAGCGGCCGCCCTTCGTGGTGACTGCGTCATAGGCGTCGCTCCACATCGCGCCGGCCTCGATCGTCACCGCCGGCTGCGGCGCCTCGGCGCAGCCACGCGCGACAAAGGCGTCATGCAGGACCACCTTGTTCATGTGCCGTGGCCATATCAGCAGCGAATCCGGCGCGTCCGACGTGCCTTGGTAGCTGTGGCCGCCGCCCTTCACCACCAGTCGCAGGTGGTGTTGTCGCGCGAAGTGGGTCGCCGCCACCACGTCGGCGGTGTTTTCGGCCGCCACCGCGTAGGCGCTGGGCTGCGACGTCCACGCATCGGCCCAGCCGCTGGTTTGGGTCAGCGCGGGGTTGTCGCCCAGTGCGAAGGGATTGTCGAGATGTTTCAGTGCTTCCGCGCAAACGCCGTCGGAAGGCGGCGCGGAGCAGCGCGCGAAAGGCGATTCGAGCTTCAGCAGGCGGCCGCCGACGTCGCGCTTGAGTTGTTCCCACTTTGCCGGCAGCGGCCAGCCCGGATCGCCGGGTCGCACCCGCGAGCGGAACTTGGTTGCCATGACCGTGGCGGCGTCCCGCGCCGAGGCCATGCCGCCGCGCAGCAGTAGCGGCAACAGCGGCAGCGCTGCCATGGCTTTCAACAGTTCGCGTCTCTTCATCATGCTGCTCCGCATCGGTTTGCATGGGATCGTCATGACCGGTTCGGAGAGGTCATGGCGGGCAGCCCATGATGGACCGATGAGGCGCACCGCGCCGCACGAGCGTTTCGGCCAGGCGGACTGAGCCGGCGCGGTTGCACGGCGACCGCGGATCGTTCCAAGCTAGCGGCCTGTTCCCCCCAGGTATGCCGCCGATGAATCGCGTTTTTTACCGTTATGCCGTGATGGCCTTCTGCGCCGCCTGGATGCTTGCCGGCTGTTCGCAACAGGGAAGCGCGCCGACGGCCGAGCAGCAGCAGGCCCAGGCGCAGGCGGCCGATGCGGCGCGCAACCTCGACACTTATCGCCAGTTGCTGCGCATCGGCAACGACGAGATGGCGGTGTCGATGGGCAAGGACATCGTCAAGCGGTTTCCCGACAGCGACGCGGCGAAGGAAGTGCAGAAGACCTTGCCGGCGATCGAGAAGCGCTACACCGAGGCCAGCGAGAAGAGCCGGCTGGCCAGGTTGTGGCTGTACCAGGTGGCGCCGATGGCTGGCGGCACGCAGTCCACCGCCACCATCGAGAACAGCCAGCCGGCCAGCGGCGACCGCGTGCGGCTGGTGCTGCGCCGGCATACCAGCTGGGGCCAGAGCGCGTTCCTGTATGGCAGCAAGCCCGGTTTCGTCTGCCGCGGCAATTGCACCATCGCCACCACGGTCGACGGCAAGCCGGTGCGGATCAAGGCGTTCGCGCCGTCCACCGGCGAGCCGGCGCTGATGATCCGCGACGACCAGGCTTTCATCGCCATGCTGCGCAAGGCGAAGAAGATCGGCATGGACGTCACCCTGGTCGACGGCGAGAAGAAGCAGACCCTGGTCTACGAGGTGGGCGGTTTCGACCCGGCGAAGTGGGTTGCCGTGGGCAAGGGCGGCAAGAAGTAGCTTGTCGGCGCCGGGCGGCGTCAACCGAAACGGCGCCCATGCGTCTGGACAGGAGAGTCTCCATCGAGGACCGCATCATGTCCAAGTCACCCCTGATCCCTGCCGGCGCGTTGATGCTTGGCCTGCTGTGCGCCGGCTGTTCCAGCGTGCCTTATGCGCAGCGCATGAGCGAGCGCCAGGCCGCCTATGCGGCGGCGGCCGGCGCGCCGGTGCGCAGCTTCAACTTCTTCAGTCTGTACTCGTGGGAGCCGCTGAGCGATACCGAGCTGGCCGTCTACACGCAGCCGAACAAGGCGTGGCTGCTGGATCTCGGCGGCTGCCAGGACCTGCTCTTCGTCAACAGCATCGGGCTCACCTCCAACATCAACCAGGTGATGGTGGGGTTCGACAAGGTGCTCACCGGACGCCGCAACTTTCCCTGCACGATCACCCGGATTCGCCCGATCGACGTCAAGAGCCTGAAGCTCGCGCAGCAGAAGCAGCGGCAGATCGAGAGCGCGGCGCGCAGCGCGGACAAGCCGGCGGCATCGCCATGATGGGACTCAGTGCAGCAACAGCTTCTCGGTGATCTTCGCCAGCGGCTTTTCCAGCGCGCCCTGCAGGCGGGACGGCAGGTCCAGCGGCTTGAGCAGCATCTTCACCGTCATGCCGGCCGGGATGTGCCGGCGCAGCAGGCCCTGCGCGCGGTTGCTGATGCGACGGAACTCCGCCTCGTTGCCCAGGTGCTGCGGGTAGCACTGGTTGAACACGTGGCGCAGCGCGATGTCGCTGTCCTCGCTCTTGATCTCGTTGACCCGGCGCAGGATCGCGCGGAACACCTTGTAGCGGCCGAAGCCCTCGCGCTCGCGATACAGCCGGTAGTGCTGGTAGAAGTGCTTGTAGTGGCGCACCTCGTCGCCCTTGATGTGGTTGGTCAGCAGCTTCAGCACCGGCTCGTCGGTGATCTCGTTGAGCGCGCGGTACAGGCTGGCGGTGCCGGTCTCCACCACGCAGCGCGCGGCCAGTTCCAGTCCGCGGTCGGGTTCGAGCTGCTCGGCCGTGCACACCGCCCCGTACTCGTGCCAGAACGCCTGGAAACCCTTGTCCCAGTCGAATTCCGGCCAGACCTTGCGCACGTAGGCGGCCAGCGCGCGTCCGTGCTGCAGTTCCTCGTGCTGCCAGTGCTGGCTGAGCCAGCCCTGCAGCTCCTCGTCATCGGCGAAATGGTCGATCAGGTTCTGCGTGTACAGGTCCGAACCGCTCTCGACGAACGACGAACTGCACAGCAGGAAGAACAGGTCCTCGTCGTGGCGCACGCGGGCGACCTCGATGCGGTCGAGGTCGATGCTCTCCAGGGTCCAGGGCAGGGCGGTGGAATAGTTCAAGCGGATTTCCCGTGCGGCGATGGCCTCGTCAACTGACGGCCCGTCTTCAGGTGACAAGAAGATGACACAGGATACGGCCTGATCGCGGCAGCGGATTAACGCCGGCCGACTTGCCGTTCGACGCCGCCACCTCTCAGCGCACCACCGTTACCGGCACGTGCGCGCGCGCCAGCACGTTGCCGGACACCGAGCCGAGCAGCCAGCGGGCGAGCGCGCCGCGTTCGGTATGGCCGATCACGATGTGGTCGACGCCGTGCTGCTCGATCTGGCTCAGCAGCACGTCGCCGGGGCTGCCGAGGGTCAGTTCGACATCGATCAGGTCGGCCGCATCCGGCATGATCGCGGTCAGTTCCTGCAGCAGCTCCCGCACGCGCTCGGTGCCGGTGTCGGCGATCATCAAGGCGCATGCATCGGCGCCGCCCTCGGTGACCTGCAGCACCGACACCACGCGCACGCGGCCGTGACTGCAGCGGGCGAGTTCGACCGCGAACTGGAACGCGCGGCGGGAGGCCTCCGAGCCGTCATAACCGACCAGTGAATACTTGACCATGGTGCTCCTTTGCGTTGCTCCGGCATGGGCCGTGTCGAGTCCTGTGCGGGATGGCCCGATCGCCCGCCGCGCCGCGGCCGCCAAGCCGCCTTGCGCGCCGTTAGCAGTCTGCACGGCATTTTGTTACCGCGGCATCAACGGCGAGAACCTGAACGGACGGTCGTGCTCCTGCACGCGCTTGTCACGCTGCCCTGCACAACCTGCGATCTGCGCACCGCGGCTGCCGGTTCCTGCCGTGCACCCGCGACGCACGAACACCCACCCGCAGTAAGAAGGTTGAAGGAGACGACGATGATCAAGCGAACGTTTGGAATGGCTGCCCTGGTAATGGCTTGTGCGGGCGCAGTGACCGTGTTGCCGGCCGGCGGCGCGCAGGCCGCCGAGGCCTCGGTGAAATGCGATCTCGCATACAACCTGTCCGGTTGGTCGCTGATCTACAAGCATGCCGAGGGCAGCGGCACGATCACCTGCGACAACGGCCAGCGTGCGAACGTGAAGATCGGCGTGGTCGGCGGCGGCCTCACCGCCGGCAAGTACCACATCGACAACGGCAAGGGCGAGATCAGCAAGGTGCACGATATCGCCGATGTCTACGGCGACTACGTGCAGGCTGGCGCCGAGGCCGGCGTGGTGAAGAGTTCCTCCGCGCAGGTGCTGACCAAGGGCACCACCTCGCTGGCGCTCACCGGCACCGGCCAGGGCGTCAACCTGGGCGTCTCGGTGGGCAAGTTCACCATCAGCAAGCCTTGATGCTGGCGCAGGCATGATCGGGAAGGGCGCCGGATGGCGCCCTTCTTCATGGGTACGCGTAAACTGTGGCGGTTGTTCCCAGGCATCCCCACTGGAGATCCCGTCATGCGCCGCCTTTCCTGCCTGCTTGTGTTGACCCTGCTGTGTGCCCTGGTCGCCCCGGCGTTTGCCGCCACCCCGCAAGCGGGCGAGACCGCCCCGAGCTTCCGCCTGCAGGACCAGAACGGCCACTGGCGCACGCCGGCCGATTTCCACGGCCACTGGCTGGTGCTGTATTTCTACCCGAAGGATTTCACCCCCGGCTGCACCACCGAGGTCTGCACGTTCCGCGATGACATCGCGAAGCTGCGCAAGGCCGGTGCCGAGGTGGTCGGCGTGAGCCTGGACGACGTGAAGTCGCACGCCGAATTCGCCGAAAAATATCGCGTGCCGTTCCCGCTGCTGGCCGATTCGGATCGCAGCGTCGCCACCCGCTATGGCGTGCTGACCTCGCGCATGGGCATGCACTACGCCAAGCGCACCACCTTCCTGATCGACCCGCAAGGCAAGGTCGCGAAGGTCTACGAGGATGTCGATCCGGAAAAGAACTCGGCCCAGGTGCTGAGCGACCTCGCCACGTTGAAGGCGGCGCCCTGATGCCGCTGGCGGTGCGCGCCGCCCCCGCGTCGACGCGGCGCTTCTCGGCGTGGGCAGTCGGTCCGTGGGTGCTGCTGCTGTTCGCCGCGATGGGTTTCGTGCAGTACCTGCGGCATGCCGAATACGTGTACCTGGCTGCCGACTTGCTGGTGATCGTGGCGTGCGCCGGCTGCATCCTGCGCCAGGCGTGGGCGCGGCCGACGATGCAGCTGCTGGCGGTGCTGCTGGCCGTGTGGGCGCTGGCCAGCGGCGTGCTGATGCTGCAGCAATGGGGCGACTTCGATACCGTCAGGCAGCATGCGCTGGCGCAGCCGCAACTGAGTGACGTCGCGCTGTGGATGATCGCGCGGGCCGAACGCACCTGGCAGGTCGGCCTGGTGCTCAAGGCCGCCGCGATCCCGCTGCTGTTGTGGCTGGCCTGGCAACTCGGCCGGCCGGCGGTGCGCGCGCAGTTCCGTCCGCGGCCGCGCTGAGCGGGCAGTTCAGCGGCGGTTGCGGCAGCGTCGGCTATCGCTGGGTGAATCCATCTTCCGGGAATCTCCATGCGCCTGCCGCGATTGCTGCTCCTGTTCGTCCTGCCACTCGCCGCGCCGTGGCTGCACGCGCAGGACCTGGCGACGACCTGCCACGCCAGCAGCAGCTATGACGTCACCCTGAAACCCGGCAGCCTGCTGTTCGATCGGCCGGCGCCCGCGCCGTTCCACGTCGAGCTGCAGCAGGGTGCGCTGCGCACCGACGGCGCCGCGGTGAAGTTGAATGCGGAAGACGAGGACCGGCTGGCCCTGTTCGAGCGCGACCTGCGCGCGCTGGCGCCGCGGGTGCGCACGGTGGCACGCAACGGCGTGGACATCGCCGCGCAGGCGCTGCGCGAAGAGGCCGGCGGCATGGGCCTGGGCGCCGATACCCGTGCCGAATTCAACCGTCGGCTGGACGCGCATGCGGCCGAGCTGAAGCGGCGCATCTCGGTCAGCCAGAGCACGCACGACTGGCAGGGCGACGCCGCCAACCAGGCGATGAACCAGATCGCCGGCGACCTGCTGCCGCTGCTGGCGGCCGACCTCGGACAGCAGGCGATCAATGCGGCACTGGCCGGCGACCTGCAGGCTGCCGCCAGCTTGCGCGACCGTGCCGCCGACCTCGCCACCGCATTGCAGTCGCGCCTGCAGTCGCGCCTGCAGGCCTTGCGTCCGCAGATCGAGGCGCTGTGCCCGTCGATCCAGCAACTCGCGGCGTTGCAGCAGGGGGTGCGCGGCAGCAACGGGCAGCCGCTGAACCTGGTGCAGGTCGAGCAGTGAACGAGACTTGCCGCCAGCTGACTGCCGGACGGCGCCGCGCGGGGGGTTAATCCCCCGCTAAGCGGGGCAGGGCGAGGATGGCGCACCGATCGACCCGCCCGGAGGCGGCCATGCCGCGGCACCTGTTCGTATCCACCTGCAATGCCCTGATCCGGCGCAGCATCGACCTGCGCCGGCTCTATCGCCATGCCGCGACGGCATGCGAACCGGGCTTGCGCATGGTGCTGAACGACAACGTGCATACGCTGGACCTGCTGATCGCCGAGCTGCAGGCGCAGCTGCGCGACCGCGGCGGCGAGCCGTGCGAACACGGCAGCTGGCGCGGTACCGTGCACCGGCATCTCACCGGCTGGCTGATGCGTACCGTCGCGCGCCGCGACAACGCCTGGATTCGCGCGCTGGCGCATGGCGAGAGTGCGTTGCTGCACCAGTTCGAGCAGGCCATCGCGAACGCCCCGGCGGAGTCGGCGCTGCTGCTGCGCCGGCAATTGCCGCGTCTGCGCGGCATCCACCTGGACATGCATAGCCTGGCCGGTACCGCGCGCTATTGAACGGAGTGGTGATGCCCGCGACCGCACAGGACGTCCTCGATTTCTGGTTCGCCGAAGCAGGCGCCGCTCACTGGTTCGCCGCCGATGCCGCGTTCGATGCGCAGATCCGCGAGCGCTTCGGCGCAGCCGTCGAGGCGGCTGCCGACGGCCGGCTGGACGACTGGGCGGGGACGCCGTCGGGCTGGCTCGCGTTGCTGATCGTGCTCGACCAGTTTCCGCGCAACCTGTACCGCAACGATCCGCGCGCCTGGGCGGCGGACGCCAGCGCGCAGCGCGTGGCCTTGTCGGGCCTGGCTCGCGGTGATGACCGGCAACTGCCCGCCGTGCAGCGCGTGTTCGCCTACCTGCCGCTGGAACATGCCGAGGACACGGCGTTGCAGCAGCGTTCGGTGGAGTTGTTCGAGGCGCTGTGCGCGGAAGTGCCGACGGAACAGCGCAAACCATTCGAAGAATTTCTGGACTATGCTCGCCGCCACTGTGAGGTGATCGTGCGCTTCGGCCGCTTCCCTCATCGCAACGCCGCGCTCGGTCGTCCCAGTACGCCGGAAGAAACGCTTTACCTGGCCCAGCCGGGTGCCGGTTTCTGAAACGCGACGCGATCCGCGGGTTGCAGGGTTTCATCCACGCCATTCCAACCAGGCCATTCCAATCAGACCAGGGAGCAGGTCATGCGCATTCGTCTCGTCATCGCGTTGTTCGCGTTCAGTGCCGCCGTGCAGGCGTCCAGTACCTTGCGCGTGGGCAGCCAGGTGCTCACCGCCGGCGACAGTCGCGAGCGGGTGGTCGAGCTGCTGGGCAAGCCCACGTCGAAATCGCACGGGCACAAGTCGCGCAGCCACGGCAGCCATCGCGGCGGTGTCCGCGTGGTGGACAACCACCAGGGTGGCGAGCAGTGGCGCTACCGCCGCGGCGACCACGTCACCGTGGTGACGATCGTCGACGGCCGGGTCAGCGAGATCGAGGACAACCGGCTGTGAATGGCCCGGGTGGTGGCTCCCGGGTCGTCGTACGATAAGACGGAACATTGCCGGAGGCCACCTTGTGAGCATTTCCCCGCCCGCCGACCGTGCTCGTCCGGCGCGACGCAGCCTGTTGCGTTCGCGTACGGCCGGCGGCCCTGTCAGGGTCACCAATATCGAACTGTTCTTCGATCTGGTGTTCGTCTATGCGGTGACCCAGCTGTCGCACACGCTGTTGCACGGATTGAACGCCGTCGGCGCGCTGCAGGTGCTGTTGCTGTTCCTGGCGGTGTGGTGGGTATGGGTGTTCACCAGCTGGGTCACCAACTGGCTGGATCCGGAACGCCCGCTGGTACGCCTGCTGCTGCTGGCGCTGATGCTGGCCGGATTGCTGCTGTCGATGGCGCTGCCCGAGGCGTTCGGCGAACGCGGGTTGCTGTTTGCCGGTGCGTACGTGTTCATGCAGGTGGGTCGCACGCTGTTCGTGCTGTGGGCGCTGGGCGACGACGCGCCGGCGAATACCCGCAATTTCCAGCGCATCGCGGTGTGGCTGGCGGTTTCCGGCGCGCTGTGGCTGCTCGGTGGATGGCTGGACGGGAAGGAGCGCGCCCTGCTGTGGGTTGCTGCGCTGGCGCTGGAATACACCGGCCCGGCGCTGGCCTTCGCGGTGCCCGGCCTGGGCCGGTCGAGCACGGCGGACTGGGATATCGACGGCGGCCATCTGGCCGAACGCTGCAGCCTGTTCGTGATCATCGCGCTGGGCGAGTCGGTGCTGGTCACCGGGTCGAGTTTTGCCGCCGCCACCTGGCAGCCGCAGGCGGTGCTGGCTTTTGTCAGCGCCTTCGTCGGCAGCGTGGCGATGTGGTGGATCTACTTCGACCTCGGTGCCGAGCGCGGCAGCCATGCGATCCGGCATTCGGCCGATCCGGGCCGCAAGGCACGGGCCGCCTATACCTACCTGCACCTGCTGATCGTCGCCGGCATCATCGTCGGCGCGGTGGCCGATGAACTGACCTTGCGCGATGCGCGGCAGCGCGTCGATGCGATCAGCGGTGCAGTGCTTCTGGGCGGCCCGATGCTGTACCTGGCCGGCAATGCATGGTTCAAGAAGACCGTGAATGACACCCATCTACCGCTGTCGCACCTGGTCGGCCTGGGTCTGCTCGCGGCGCTTGCCGCTGTCCTCGTCCGGCAGCCGCTGAGTGTGTTCGCGCTCGGCCTGGCAACCAGTTCGGTCCTGCTGCTGGTGGCGGCCTGGGAGACCGTCTCGCTGCGGCACCTGCGCCGGCGGCTGCACGAATCGTCGTCCGCGTGACTGATGGCAGGGCATGACGGTCGGCCCCTGCGGCCGATGCGTGCGGCAAGGGCAAAGTCGCCGCTTTCTGAATCCATTGAAGGTGCAGCGGAACTCCTTCTGTCCACGCTGTTAGGCTTGCCCTCGATTTTTCTTCGGAGGCGAAGCCATGCTCGACAAGTCCGGCAAGCCGGCGGCGGTCGTCGCGACCGCTCCCGATGTTTCCGCCTATACCGATCAGGCCGTGCAGGTCGGGCTGCACCTGATCGGCGCCCTGCTGGTGCTGCTGGTCGGCATGTGGGTGGCGCGCCGGCTGGCCAATTTCGCGCAGGCTGCGCTGGGCCGGGCCAATTTCGATTCCACGCTCAGCGGTTTCCTGCGCAACCTGCTCTACGGCGTGCTGGTCGCCTTGCTGGTGGTCACCGCGCTGGGCGTGCTGGGCGTGCTGGGCGTGCCGTCGGCGCCCATGGTCGCCGCGCTCGGCACCGCCGGGCTGGCGATTGGCCTGGCCCTGCAGGGCTCGCTCAGCAACCTGGCGTGGGGCGTGTTGCTGGTGGTGTTCCGGCCGTTCCGGGTCGGCGACTACGTCAGCGCCGGCGGCACGGAGGGCACCGTGCAGAGCATCAACCTGATGCACACCCAGCTGATCCTTCCGGACAACCGCGAGGCGATCCTGCCGAACGCGAAGATCGGCAGCGACGCCATCGTCAACTTCAACCGGCTGGGCACGCGGCGCTTCGAGCTGAAGCTCGGCATCGCCTATCGCGACGACGCCGACCAGGTGATGGTCACGATCATGCAACTGATGGCGTCGGACCCGCGCATCCTGAAAGAACCGGTCCCCGGCGTGTGGATCGAGAGCCTGGCCGGGCAGACGGTAAACCTGGTGCTGCGCGGCTGGACCCGCAGCGGCGACAGCTGGGGCGCGCAGACCGACCTGCTGCGCGCGATCAAGCAGAAGATCGACGCGCAGCAGATCAGCGTCCCCGTGGTGCCGCACGAAGTCACCCTGGTGCAGGGCGCACCGAAGGCCGGCTGAAGCTACGGTAGCGTCACCGCGCGGCGGTTGTCGCTGGACACCTTGTCGATCAATTCGTTGTAGGGATCGATGCCGGCCAGCGCGGGCTTGCCGTCGACGGTCACGGTGATCGTGCTGTCGCCGTCGGGCAGCAGGCGCTTTTCCAGGTACAGCGGCTTGCCGTCCTCGCCGTTGCCCGGCGGGGCGGCGAACACGCCGACCTCGATCGGGATGTCCGGCTTCGCCGCGGTTTCCTTGCCGGTGCCGTCGACGTGGACCTTGCCGGCGTGCACCTGCAGGGTCACTTCGTACTTGCCGTTCGGCAGCTTCTTCGCGGTGGCGTCGGTGAGGCGGTTGTCGAACAGGGTGATCTTCCAGAAGAAGTCGTCCAGCAGGCCCTTCCATTTCGGACCGGTGCCGCGTGCCAGGTAGTCCATGAACTCCTGCGAGGTGGTGTAGGGCGGTGACTGGAAACCCTTGTCGAGCAGGAACTGCTTGAGGATGCCGTCGAGCTTCAGCTCGCCGATGTAGTCCTGCAGCGCATAGAAGATCAGCGAACCCTTCTGGTAGTGGATGTAGAGCTGTTGCTCCACCCTGGCCAAGGGTTCTTCCTCGACCTGTTCGGTGGCGCGGCCGGCCAGGTACTTGTCCAGCTCGTACTTCAGGAACTTGCGCATCTGTGTGGCGCCGTAGCGCTGCTTCATCACCATCAGCGAGGAGTACTGCGCCAGCGATTCGCTGAGCATGGTCGAACCCTGCATGTCGGCACCGATCACCTGGTGCGCCCACCACTGGTGCGCCACTTCATGGGCGGTGACGTAGTACGGGTAATCGATCTTCGAGGGGTCGCGCAGGTCGGCGATGAAGCCCACCGATTCGGAGAACGGGATGGTATTGGCGAACGACTGCGCGAAGCCGGCGTAGTTGGGAAACTCGAGAATGCGCAGCTGCTTGAACTGGTAAGGCGTGTAGTGTGCTTTGTAGTAGGCCAGCGAGTCCTTCACGCCGCGGATCATGTCGTCCACGTTCCATGCGTGGTCGGGGTTGTAGTACACCTCGATGGCGATGCCATGCCACTGATCTTTCTTCACTGCGTAGCGTGCCGACAGGAAGGCGAAGAAATTCAGCGTCGGCTGCATCCTGCCGTCCTGCATCATGCTGTAGTGGAAGTAGTGCCGGCCATCGGCATGCCACTCCTTCTGCAGATAGCCCGGTGCCAGTGCGATCTGGTCATCGGCCGTCGACACCGTGGTGTCGAGGCTGATCCAGTCGGCGTCATTGCTGATGTAGGTATTGGCGCGCGCTTTTTCGTCGCCAAGCTTGGGCATGCGCGGCACGGTGGCGCTCAGCCCGTACTTGCGGCGGTCGTTGCGGTCGGTGATCTGCTGGGTGTGCTGGTAACCGAACTGGGGCAGCACGCCGCTGTTGAAGAAGGTGCCGTTGTGGGCGAGGAACTGTCCTTCCGGGCTGTTGGTGAATCCTTTCGGCGCGTACTCGAGGGTGAAGCCGAACGTCATCGACGCCCCCGGTGCCAGCGGCGTATTCAGCCGGTAGATGGTGTAGCCGAGCGGCTGGTCCGCGCTCACGGTGGTATGGGGCGCGAAATCCAGCGAGCGCACGGTGAAGTCGTTGTCGGTGTTGACGTGCAGGTCGCGAATCGGCGCGGCCGTCTTGTTGACCAGGGTGTAGTGCCCGCGAATCGCAAGCCGCCGCTGGTAGGGATGGATGTCCACGTCGGCCTGCACGGCGGTGATGCGCGGCTGCGGCAGGTCCTTGTACTTCGCGTACTTCTTCTCGTAGTCGGCACGCTGGCGAGTCAGCGCCTCGCTGTTCCGGTAGTGGTTGAGCACGTTGGTGTTGTAGAAAATCCATGCGCCGCTGCCCGCGAAACCGAGTAGGGCGAGCACCAGCGTGATGCGCGCGGCGGGACGCAGGCGCCGTCGTGCCTCGCGTCGCCGCTCCCGCCATGACTGGCCGGTGCCGCGTACCCAGAACAGCGCCGCGACCACCAGCAGGGCGGTCGCAAGGCATGCCCAGTAGCCATCGAACCATAGTCTGGCCGCCAGGAAATGCCCGAAGCCGTTGAGGTCCGAGTACGGCGTCTCCGGCGCCGTGCCGTAGTTGTAGAGATGGTGTTCCCAGTGCAGCAGGCCAAAGCCAATCGTGCTCGCCACCAGCCACACGATGGTCAGCAGGTAGCCGAGGAACTTGTTGTTCGACAACACCTGCAGGAAGACCGCCAGCGCCGCCAGCAGCAGGAACGGAATCGCATCCAGCGGCAGGGTCGCCAGGTACAGGCCGGGTTCCAGGTGGGTGTAGCCGTGGGCTAGCTGCCAACCGATGCCGGCGGCACTGCCGACCAGCAGGAAGATCACGATGACCGCGAACAGCGCCAGCAGTTTGGCCACCAGCGGCACCCAGTCGGGTGTGGGAAACGCGTCGGTCACCTCGGCGACGCCGGCGCTGCGTTCACGCCAGATCAGTTCGCCCGCGTAGAAGGTGATGATGATGTACAGCAGCCACTGGAAGCCGCCCTGGATCGACTCCAGCATCTGGTGCGTCACCGGGTAGGTTGCCGTGCCGTAGATCTGCCCGGACAGGGCGAGGATCGCGAACAGGTTGACCAGGCCGAACACCAGCATGACCAGAAACGGCACGCCGCGCAGTACCGTGCCGGTATCGAACAGGAACTGCTTGTGCAACTGCGCAAGGTGCGCGCGCGGGCCGTGACCCAGGGTCACCTTCGGCGGTGCGGTGATGCCGGCTGCGGCGGATGCGCGCAACAACGGCGGTTCGGCCCGCGGTTTGCGCCGCGGCAGGCGCAGGCCTTCCCGGTCGATGCGGAACAAGGCGAACGCGGCCGCCAGCAGCGCCAGCCCGATCGCGCTCCACAGCCCCCGGTTGAGCAGCAGCAATCCCCGCAGCGGCGGCAGCTGATGGTTGAGCTCGTCGGCCGACCAGTAGCGCGTGACGATGGCCAGCGTGCGGCTGCCGAACGGATCGATCAGCGCGGCGACGACGTGGTTGTTGACGTCGCGGGTGAGCAGCCCGCCCACCAGCTGCAGTACGAAGTAGGCGATCACGCCGAGATACGTCACCAGCAGCGAGCGCGTGGTCGTGGCCAGCAGGAACAGCAGCCCGGCCATGAACAACATGTCCGGCACCGCCATCACGCCGAAGGCCCAGGCATATCCCTTCCACGAGGTGGGGCCGAGGCGAGCCTGATCGATCCACGGCATGAAGCTACCCAGCAGCAAGCCGAGCTGACAGACCAGCAGGATCGCCAGACAAGCGAAATAGCCGGCGACGAAACGCCCACCCAGGTAGGCGCTCCGCGTCACCGGCGTGGTGAACATCAACTCCGAGGTGCGCAGGTCGAAATCGCGCAACGCGGCGTTGGCCACGAACAGGGTGACCAGGAAGATGCTGAATATCGCCATCGGCATCAGCAATCGCACGGTCACCATCGGCGCATTGCGCAATACGTTGCCGCTGGCGCCGCCGAGGCTCACCGCGTCGGTGCTGGCCAGCGCGAAGGCGAGCGCGCCGAACACCGCGACGGCAATCCAGAACAGCGGCGTCTTCAGCTGCTGGCGCCACTCGAATCGGAATATCTCGAAAAACATGGGGTGGTTCCGCCTCGGATGGCTGGACGGCTGTGCAAACAGCGGTTGGCGTCAGGCGGCTCTGGCCGTGGCTTGCATGCGCAGGCGGCCGAAGTAAACGTCTTCCAGGTCGGGTACGACGGGTTCGAAACCTTCTTCCGGCAGCGCATCGGCCAGCACGTGCAGCAGGGTGCGGCCGCCGGCGAGGCGGGTGGACAGGATGTTCATGCGGGCGCGGTAGCCGTCCAGTTCGGCCTTGTCGATCGTGCGTCGCCACACGCGGCCGTCCAGCGAACGGATCGCCTCGACCGGCTCGCCGCTGAGCAGCACCTGGCCCTGGCCGATGATCGCCATGCGCGAGCACAGGTCGGTGACGTCCTCGACGATGTGCGTGGACAGGATCACCACCACCCGCTCGCCGATCTCGGCCAGCAGGTTGAGGAAGCGGTTGCGTTCTTCCGGGTCGAGACCTGCGGTGGGTTCATCGACGATCACCAGGCGCGGGTCGCCGATCAGCGCCTGCGCGATGCCGAAGCGCTGGCGCATGCCGCCGGAGTAAGTGCCGAGCTTGCGCTTGCGCACGTCCCACAGGTTCACCTGGCGCAGCAGCGACTCGACCAGTTCGCGCCGCTCGCCCTTCACCGTGACGCCCTTGAGCACGGCGAAGTGCTCCAGCATCGCCTCGGCCGAGACCTTCGGGTACACGCCGAACTCCTGCGGCAGGTAGCCGAGCAGGCGGCGGGTGGCCTGCTTGTCGGCGAGCAGGTCCATCTCGTCCAGCTTGATCGTGCCTGCGTCCGGGTCCTGCAGCGTGGCGACGGTGCGCATCAGCGACGACTTGCCCGCGCCGTTCGGGCCGAGCAGGCCGAACATGCCGTTGGGAATGTCCAGCGACACGCCACGCAGCGCCTTCACGCCGTTGGCGTAGGTTTTCGACAGGTCGCGTATCGTCAGCATGGGTGTCTTCCTGCGCCGCCCGTGCGGCCTGAGCATGCGGATCAGCCTAAGGCATGGATCGGGGCTGCGCGTGCGCTCAAGGTCATGCATACGCATGCGCATGGTGGCCGGAAAATCGGCGGAATCCCCCGATCCGGGCATACGGATCGGGCGTGCCTTCGTTATGATTGAGGTCTTGTATGCGACCGCCATCCCCGAGCGGCACGCCATCGCCAGCAGGAGTCACCATGGCCGACCTCAAAGAAGCCCGCGTTCCCGATATCGGCCACGCAGACGTTCCCGTCATCGAAGTGCTGGTCAAGGCCGGCGACCGGGTGGAGAAGGAACAGAGCCTGATCACGCTGGAATCGGACAAGGCGACCATGGAAGTGCCCGCGCCGTTCGCCGGCACGGTGAAGGAAGTGAAGCTGAAGGTCGGCGACGAGGTTTCCGAGGGCGCGGTGATCGCCGTTATAGAAACCGACGGCGCAGCCGTCTCCGCGTCCCCCTCTCCCGCTCCGGGAGACGACCGCAAGGATGCGGGAGGTAGAGCAATGCAGGGAGCAATTGCCGAGGGCAGGGGTGAGGGTGCGCCCGAAGCGGTGAAGCCGCCCGCTCCAACCCCGCCCCCCGCCGAACCGAAGCCTATGCCGATCGCCGGCCAGGGCGTGCAGCCGGGCAACGTGCCCGAAGGCGACGTGCCGCCACAGGTACGCCCGCCGATGGACGCCCGCATCGTGATGCCTGGCGACGCGCCGTACGCGAGCCCGGCGATCCGCGCGTTCGCGCGCGAGCTGGGCGTGGACATCCAACAGGTGAAGGGCAGCGGCCGCGGCGGCCGCATCCAGCGCGAGGACGTCAGTGCCTACGTCAAGCATGCGCTCGCCTCCGGCGCGCGCCCGGTGGCCGGTGCCTCCTCCTCGGTAGGCGGCCTGAACCTGCTGCCGTGGCCGAAGGTCGACTTCGCCAAGTTCGGCGAGATCGAGGAGAAGCCGCTGTCGCGCATCCAGAAGATCTCCGGCGCGAACCTGGCGCGCAACTGGGCGATGATCCCGCACGTCACCCAGCACGAGGACGCCGACATCACCGAGATGGAGGCATTCCGCAAGCAGCTCGGCGCCGAGAACAAGGACCTGAAGATCAGCCCGCTGGTGTTCCAGATCAAGGCGGTGGTGGCCGCGCTGAAGGCGTTCCCGCAGTTCAACGCCTCGCTCGACGAATCCGGCGAGAAGCTGATCCTGAAGAAATACTTCCATATCGGCATCGCGGTGGACACGCCCGACGGCCTGGTGGTGCCGGTGCTGCGCGATTGCGACAAGAAGGGCCTGCTCGACCTGGCGCGCGAACTGGGCGAGATCTCGAAGAAGGCGCGCGACAAGAAGCTCGGCCCGGCGGAGATGTCCGGCGGCTGCTTCTCGATCAGCTCGCTCGGCGGCATCGGCGGCACCTACTTCACGCCGATCGTCAACGCGCCGGAAGTGGCCATCCTCGGCGTCTCCAAGTCGGTGATGAAGCCGCTGTGGAACGGCAAGGAATTCGCGCCGCGGCTGGTTCTTCCCTTGTCGCTCAGCTATGACCATCGGGTGATCGACGGCGCGCTCGCCGCGCGCTTCGCCAGCTTCCTCGCCAACCAGCTCGGCGACATCCGCCGGCTGCTGCTCTGACGGAGGCGATGACGATGGCGAACACGATCGAAATCAAGGTTCCCGACATCGGCGGCCACGACAACGTGCCGGTGATCGAAGTACTGGTGAAAGCCGGCGACACCGTGGCGAAGGAGCAGAGCCTGATCACGCTGGAGTCGGACAAGGCGACCATGGAGATTCCCTCCAGCGCCGCCGGCGTGATCAAGGAGCTGAAGCTCAAGGTGGGCGACGAGGTTTCCGAGGGCGCGGTGATCGCCATTTTGGAAACCGTCGGCGCAGCCGACTCATCGTCCCCCTCTCCCGCTTCGGGAGAGGGCAGGGGTGAGGGTGCGGGGTCGTCGGGTGGCCCCAGCGGAGAGGCGGCCAAGAGCAAACAGCTTCCCGCAAGCCCCGTCCCCTCTCCTCAATCCCCTCCCCAGAGGGGAGAGGATGCAAAGGTGCCGCAGGCGGCAGCATTGTCTGGAAGAGCCGCCGATATCGAATGCAAGCTGGTCGTGCTCGGCTCCGGTCCCGGCGGCTATACCGCCGCGTTCCGCGCCGCCGACCTCGGCGTCGACACCGTGCTGGTGGAACGCTACGCCAGCCTCGGCGGCGTCTGCCTCAACGTGGGCTGCATCCCGTCCAAGGCGCTGCTGCACGCCGCGGCGGTGATCGACGAGGCCGAGGCGATGGCCGCGCACGGCGTCAGCTTCGGTGCGCCCAAGATCGACATCGACAAGCTGCGCAGCTTCAAGGGCAAGGTGGTCGGTCAGCTCACCGGCGGCCTCGCCACGATGGCGAAGCAGCGCAAGGTGCGCACGCTCGAAGGCAGCGGCGCCTTCGTGTCGCCGAATGAAATGGAAGTCCAGACGAAGGATGGCGTGAAGCTGGTCCGTTTCGAGCACGCGATCATCGCGGCCGGCTCGCAATCGGTGAAGTTGCCATCGTTCCCGTGGGACGACGAGCGCATCGTCGACTCCACCGGCGCGCTGGAGCTGCGCGACGTGCCGAAGCAACTGCTGGTGGTCGGCGGCGGCATCATCGGCCTGGAAATGGCCACCGTGTATGCCGCACTGGGCAGCGAAGTGACCGTGGTCGAGTTCATGGACCAGCTCATCCCCGGCGCCGACGCCGACCTGATCCGGCCGCTGGCCAAGCGCCTGGGCGGCAAGCTCAAGGGCGTGCACCTGAAGACCAAGGTGGTCGAGGCGAAGGCGACGAAGAAAGGCATCGAGGTCAGCTACGAGGGCGACAGCATCCCCGCGACCACGCTGTTCGATCGCGTGCTGGTGTCGGTGGGCCGTTCGCCGAACGGCGGCAAGATCGGCGCGGACAAGGCCGGCATTGCCGTCACCGAGCGCGGCTTCATCAACGTCGATTCGCAGATGCGCACCAACGTGCCGCACATCTTCGCCATCGGCGATCTGGTCGGCCAGCCGATGCTGGCGCACAAGGCCACGCACGAGGCGAAGGTCGCCGCGGAAGTGGTGGCCGGCATGAAGAGCCACTTCGACGCGCGGGTGATCCCGTCGGTCGCCTACACCGATCCGGAAATCGCCTGGGTCGGCGTGACCGAGCGCGAGGCGAAGGAGAAGGGCCTGAAGGTCGGCGTGGGCAAGTTCCCGTGGGCCGCCAGCGGCCGCGCGATCGGCATCGACCGCACCGAGGGCTTCACCAAGCTGATCTTCGACGAGGAAACCCACCGCATCGTCGGCGGCGGCATCGTCGGCGTGCATGCCGGCGACCTGATCTCCGAACTCGCCCTGGCGATCGAGATGGGCAGCGAGGCCGCCGACATCGGCCTCACCATCCACCCGCATCCCACGCTCAGCGAGTCGATCGGCATGGCGGCGGAAGCGTACGAAGGCACGATCACCGATCTGTACATGCCGAAGAAGAAGTGAACGCCGCGCTGCGCTCCGTCGCGGCACACGCATGACGAGGAAGTGGCCATGTCGCTGAAGGTATGTCTTGCCGGCGCCACCGGCTGGGCCGGCTCCGAGCTGGCGCGCGGCATCGCCGCCAGCGCGGATCTGGAGCTGGTCGCCGCGGTATCGCGCCGGCATGCCGGCCGGCCGCTGGGCGCGGCGCTGGATGATGTCGGCATCGCCACGCCGGTGTTCGCCACGGCGGCCGAGGCACTGGCCACGCCCTGCGACGTGTTCGTCGAATACACCCATCCCGACACCGCCAAGGCGAACATCCTCGCCGCACTGACGCACGGCGCGCACGTGGTGGTGGGCACGTCGGGCCTCACCGACGAGGATTACGCGCAGATCGACGCGGCCGCCCGCGAACACCAGCGTGGCGTGCTGGCCTGCGGCAATTTCGCGCTCACCGCGGTGCTGCTGATCAAGTTCGCCGAGATGGCGGCGAAGCTCATCCCGCAGTGGGAGATCATCGACTACGCCAGCGCGGGCAAGCCGGATGCGCCCAGCGGCACCGTGCGCGAGCTGGCCGGGCGCATGGGCCGGGTGCGCCAGCCGCAGTTGGAGGTGCCGCTGGAGCGGACCGTCGGCATGCGTGAGACGCGCGGCGGCACGCTGGCTGGCAGCCAGGTGCACGCGCTGCGCCTGCCGGGCTTCGTGATCGGCGCCGAGGCGATCTTCGGCATGCCGGACCAGACCCTGACGATCCGCCACAACGCCGGCAGCAGCGCGAAGCCCTACGTGGACGGTGCGTTGCTGGCGATCCGCAAGGTGTCCGGCTTGGTTGGCGTGCATCGCGGGCTGGATGCGGTGCTGGAGCTGTAGCGAAGGGTCTTCGTGGGGCGGACAGCGTCCGCCGGCTTTTCGAGAGAACTGGCAAGAACGGCGGACAGTGTCCGCCCTGCGCGGCTATGCCTGCACGCTGCGTGCAAGAAGCAGGCGTCAGCCCATATTCCCCTCGGCATGCCGCTGCCACAGCCCCAGCAGCCACGACGCGCCGAGGCAGCCGGCCAGCGCCAGCAGCCAGCGGGTGGTCGGTGCGTGCGGGGTCGGCAGGAGCGTGACGAACGACGGCAGCCACGCGTCGCCGTAGATCGCCACCACCACACCAGCGGCTACGGCCAGGACAGTTGCCAGCGCCAGCATCAGCGCGAATTCGAAACGCGTACCGGATGCCGCTCGCCGATCCGGGCGGGCGGCAACCTGCGCGGCCAGCTGTCGCGCGAAGTCCGCCGGCAACGCATCCGGCAACGGTTCGCGCAGGGCCCGCGCGAGCAGGCGGTAGCGCCGGCTGCGCGCGTCGTCGCCGGCGGGGTCGAGCTGCAGGCGCTCGCGCCGCATGGCGTTCTCCTGCACCAGCCATTCGCGCTCGTGCGCGGCGTCGTCGAAGGGAGGGATGTGGTCGTCGATGTGCTGGATCATGCTGCAACTCCGGTTCGCGCCTCGAGCGCGCCGCGCAGGCGCAAACGTGAGCGGAACAAGTGGCTCTTGATGGTGCCGCTGGCCATCCCGGTGATCCGCGCGATCTCCGGGATGGTCGTCTCCTCGAGGTAATACAACGTCAGCAGCGTGCGCTGCAACGGCGGCAACTGCTCGATCGCCGCGTGCAGGTGCCGCTGGGTCTCCTCGTCCGCGCAGGCCGCCTCCAGGTCGAAGCCGTCGCCGATGTTTTCCACCAGCGCGCCGTCGTTGTCGTCGTCGCCATGATCGACCAGCGGGATGCGCTTGTGCTGCAGATGGCGCAAGGCGATGGTATAGGCGACGCGGCCGATCCACGATTTCAGCGCGCTCTCGTAACGGTACTGGTGCAGGCACTGATGCACGCGCAGGAAGGTGTCCTGGCACAGCTCGCGCGCGTCCTCCGGGTTGCGCACCATGCGCTGGATGATGTGCCAGCACAGCCCCTGGTACTCGCGCACGAGCCGTTCGAACGCGCCCGGCCGGTTGGCCAGCACGGCGTCGACCAGCTCGCGGTCGGGGCTGCGGGTGTCATCCATGGCGCAAGGGATACGCGCAGGCGGGCAACGGTTGCAAGCATGTGGCTGCAACCGTTGCCCGGCCGCCGGTATCCATGCCCACGAAGGTTCCGCATTCCGCGTCCGCCACAAGGAGAAATACATGAACTTCGGCATACTGATCCCGATCTCGCTGTTCGTCTGCATCACCTATGCCATCAAGGTGTGCGTGGATGCGATGGTGCGCCGGCACATGGTCAACGCCGGCGGCTCGGAGGAATTGGTCAATTCGTTGCTGCGCGACGAGGAGCTGCGCCGGCGCCATTCCTCGCTGCGCTGGGGCATCGTGATGCTGTCGGTGGCGCTCGGCTTCGGCCTGATCCAGTGGTTCGGCTGGCAGGAGGTCACGCCCGGCATGGTTGCCGTGCTGGCCGGCGCCACCGGCCTGGGCAACCTGGCGTCCTTCGCGATTTCGCGCAAGCTCGGCTGAAGCTGGTTCAATAGCGGGTATCTGCCGCGTCGTCGGCATACCCGCGAGTGAGCCGGCCGCATGAACGAACAACTGCTGTTCAACCTGGTGGACCTGGCCGGCACGTTCGCGTTCGCGATCAGCGGCGCGACCGCGGCCAGGCGCTGCAATCTCGACCTGTTCGGCATCCTGGCGGTCGCCTTCATCACCGCCTGCGGCGGCGGCATCGCGCGCGACCTGTGCATCGGCGCGATCCCGCCGGCGGGCCTGTCCGACTGGCGTTACCTGCTCACCGCGATGGTCGCCGCCTTGCTCACGATCGTGGCGTACCGGTGGGTGGAGCGGCTGACCTATCCGGTGCGCTTGTTCGACGCGATGGGGCTGGGCCTGTTCGCGGTGTACGGCGCGCACAAGGCACTGCTGTTCGGCCACAACGCCGAGGTGGCGATCCTGCTCGGCATGGTCACCGCGATCGGCGGCGGCATGGCGCGCGACGTGCTGCTGGCGCGCGTGTCGGTCGTGTTGCAGAAGGAAATCTATGCGCTGGCCGCGTTCGCCGGCGCCGCGCTGACGGTGATCGGCGAGCGTTACCACTGGCCGGCGGTGTGGGCGACCTGGCTGCCGATCCTGTTCTGTTTCGGGCTGCGCTTCCTGTCGCTGCATTATCACTGGAACCTGCCGCGCTTTGGCCGCGACCGCGAGGCGTGACGCGCCGCGCGGCGGTCAGTCGAACAGGTCCGTCTGTGCCTGGTAGCTGTCCTGGTCGACGAAGCCGGCCAAGCCCACGCCCACCAGGCGGTAGCGGCTGTCGGCGGGGCGCTCGACCCGTTCGCGCAATGCGCAGGCGATGTCGGCCAGTGCGTTCGCCGACAACGGCCGCTGTGCCGGGGTGAGGCTGCGCGTCAGCGTGTGGAAGTCCGCGGTCTTCAGTTTCAGCACGACGGTACGCGCCACGCGCCCGTGCTCGCGCTGGTGGCCGGCCCAGGCCTTTTCGGCGAGCCGGCGGATGTGCGGTTCGAGTTCGTCGAGCCGCAGGTCGTACTCGAACGTGTCCTCGGCGGAGACCTGCAGGGTGAGGCGCTCCGGCTGCACCGGATGCTCGTCGATGCCGTGCGCCAGTTCGTGCAGGCGCCGGCCCCAGCGGCCGAAGCGTTGCTCCAGTTCCGCCTGCGCGAATGCGCGCAGCTCGCCCACGGTGGCGATGCCGAGCACGGCCAGCTTCGCCTCCATCACCTTGCCCACGCCGGGCAGGCGGCCGACCGGCAGCGGGGTGAGGAACGCCTCGACCTGGTGCGGGCGCACCACGAACAGACCGTCGGGCTTGCGGAAATCCGAGGCGATCTTGGCCAGGAACTTGTTCGGCGCCACGCCGGCCGACGCGGTGAGTTGCGTTTCCTCGCGGATCGCCGCGCGGATCGCCTCGGCGGTGGCGGTGGCCGAGGGCAGGCCGCTCAGCGTGCTGGTGACGTCGAGGTAGGCCTCGTCCAGCGACAGCGGCTCGATCAGCTCGGTGTGCCGCGCGAAGATCTCGCGCACCTGCCGCGACACCGCCTTGTAGCGCACGAAATCCGGCGGTACGAAGATCAGCTGCGGACACAGCCGCTCGGCGCGGATCGCCGGCATCGCCGAGCGCACGCCGAACACGCGCGCCTCGTAGCTGGCCGCGCACACCACCGAGCGCGCGCCGCGCCAGGCCACCGCCACCGGCTTGCCGCGCAGCGAGGGGTCGTCGCGCTGCTCCACCGACGCGTAGAACGCGTCCATGTCGACGTGGAGAATCTTGCGCGGAGCGGAGGACAAGCGCGTGGCCGGGCCAGTGGGGACCGGGCCATTCTAGCGAGCGCCACGCACGGCGCCGAACCGGGTTCAGCGATGCCGGCGCAGGCGCCACTCGAACACGGCCAGCGCGGCGCTGGCCAGCACGAACGGCAGCGCGGTGTAGGTCAGCCGGTAGCACAGGATCGCGGCGAGCAGGTCGGCGCGCGCCGCGGGCGGAAACGACGCCAGCATGATCGTCTCGAACACACCCAGCCCGCCCGGCGCATGGCTGACGATGCCGGCCAGCACGGCGGCCACGTAGATCGGCAGGAAATCCACGAACGGCGGCGCGGACGCCGCCGGCAGCAGCACGTACAGCGCGCCGAGCGCGGCCAGCATCTCCACCCCGCCGACCAGCATCTGCGCGGCGGCGATGCGCGCGCTCGGCAGCGCCAGGGTCCAGCGCCCCAGCGCGAGCGTGCGCGGGCGCATGAGCCAGACGACCAAGGCGACCAGCAACAGCAGCAACGCCGCGCCCGGCCAGCGTCCCCAGCCCTGCGTGATCGCCGGTTGCCAGCACAGCGCGCCGGTGATCACCACGGTGAAACCCAGTCCCACGCCGAACCCGGCCAGCGCCACGATGCGCGCGATGTCGCTGGCGCCGAGCCCGGCCGTGGCATAGATGCGGTAGCGCAGCGCGGTGCCGGTGATCGCATGGAAGCCCAGCGTGTTCGAGATGCCCTGGGTGACCGCGCCGGCGAAGGCGGCCAGCTTCGCCGGGATGCGCTCGCGCACCACCGTGCGTGCCGCCAGCACGTCGAACATCGCCAGCATCGTCAGGCTGAGCAGCGCCGCGCCGGCCGAACCCGCGATGCGCCAACCCGGCAACTGCGACCAGGCCGTCGCCACGTCGCGCCAGGCGAGGTGGGTGACGTAGCGATGCAGCAGCCACAGCGCCAGCCCGAACGCCGCCAGCGAGCCCAGCCACGACAGCAGGTGCAGCCAGCGCATGGACGACCCGGACGGAGCGTGCGGATTCGACATGCTCAGCGGACGTCCGCCAGCGTGGCCGGCGACAGTCGGGCGGCCACGTCCCGTGCCAGGCGCTCGGCTGCGGCCGGGTATGCGGCCAGGTGCAGGAACGGTTCGATCAGCTCCAGCTCCATCACCAGGAAACGCCCGCCGCTGACCACGCCGTCGACGCGCACGTAGGCGTGGCCGGCATGGCCGATCGCGGCCACTGCCGCCAGTGCACGGTCGGCCGCAGCCAGGATGGCGGCATCGGGTTGCGCCGGCTCGGCGCTGCCGCCGTATTCGCCCTGCACGCGGTAGTCGCCGGCGGCCGGGCGCTTGATCACCGCATGGCTGAATTTGCCGGCGAAATACAGCAGCGACCATTCGCCGTCGCTGACCACCTCCGGCACGAACGGCTGCACCAGGTAGTTGCAGTCGCGCGGCAGTCGCGCCACCGCGGCGGCGAACGCGGCGTCGCCGATCGTGCCGCGCAGCGTGTGCCAGGCGCTGCCGCTGATGCTGGGCTTGATCACCACCGACTGTCCCGGCATCGCCGCCAGCACGCCGGGCAGCGCGGCCGTACTGGCCAACTGGGTGGGAATGATCGCCACGCCGTGTTGGGCGAGTTCGAGCAGGTAGCGCTTGTCGCTGTTCCAGCGCAGCAGCGCGCTGTCGTTGATGGTGGGAATGCCGAGGCGGTCGAGCCGGTCCAGCCAGTCGAGGAAGGCCGCGTGGTGCTTGAAATAGTCCCAGATGGTGCGGATCAGCACCGCGTCGAACGCCGACCAGTCCACCGCCGGGTCGTTCCACACGCAGACCACCGGCGGCAGGCCAAGTCGCTCCAGCGAGGCCGCGAGATGCGCGTCGTCCGGCTGGATCGTCGGGTGGTCGGCGGAGGTGGCGAGGGCGAGCCGGTGGCTGGGCATGATGGTCTGCAGGCATGGGTGGGGGCTGGCCTGCGACGATATCGCATGCGCGGCATCGCTGGAGATGCATGCGCCACATGTCATGCGGTACTGGTGGAAACCCCTGCCGCAATGGCAAGGTAGGCGGATGCTGACCGAACCCGCCAATGCCTATGCCCGTCGCCTGAATACCTGGGACGCCGCGATGATCGTCATCGGCGGCGTGATCGGGGCGGGCATCTTCCTCACGCCGGCCACGGTGGCGCGCAACACGTCGTCGGGCACCGAGGTGCTGATCCTGTGGGCGATCGGCGGCCTGCTGACCCTGGCCGGCGTGCTGTGCTACGCCGAACTGGGCGCGCGGCGACCGCAGGCGGGCGGCATCTACGTCTATCTGCGCGAGGCGTTCGGGCTGCTGCCGGCGTTCCTGTTCGGCTGGACCATGGCGCTGATCAACTACCCCGGCAGCGTGGCGGCGGTGGCGACGATGTTCGCCGAGTACCTGTGCGCCGCGATCGGGCTGTCGCCGCTGCTGTACGTGAAGCCGGTGGCGGTGGGCGCGATCGTGTTCATCGTGGGCGTGAACCTGTTCGGCATCCGCGCCGGCGCGTGGATGCAGAACGTGTTCACCGTGCTGAAGCTGGCCGCGATCGCCTTGCTGGTGGTCGCCGGGCTGGTACTGGCGCGCGGCCAGCTGGGGCCGGTGCTGGTGGTGGACGCGGTACCGCCCGTGTCGCCGTGGTCGTTCGTCGGCGCGCTGCTGCCGGTGCTGTTCACCTACGGCGGCTTCCACTACCTCAACGACCTCGCCGGCGAAGTGCGCAATCCGCAACGCACGCTGCCGCGCGCGCTGGGCATGGGCATGGCCGGCGTGGTGATCTGCTACCTGCTGGCCAACTTCGCCTATCTGGCCGGGCTGGGCCACGCCGGCCTCGCCGCCAGCCAGGCGCCGGCGGCGGACCTGATGCGCCGGCTGTTCGGCGAGCATGGCGCCACGGTGATCGCGGTGGGCATCGCCTGCTCCACCTTCGGCTACTGCAGCATCGCGATCGCCGGCGGCGCGCGGGTGCTGCAGACGATGGGCGCGGACGGCGTGTTCTTCCGCGCCGCGGGCCACGTCGACCTGCGCACGCGCGCACCGCAGATCGCGCTGGCCCTGCTCGGCGCCTGGGCGGTGGTGCTGACCCTGTCCGGCAGCTTCAACCAGCTGCTCAACTACACCACGGTGGGCGAGTGGCTGGGCCACGTGTTCGGCATCGGCACGCTGTTCTGGTACCGCAAGCATTTCATCGACCAGCCGGCGCCGTACCAGGTGCCGTTCTACCCGCTGCTGCCGCTGGTCTTCGTGATCACCGTGTTCGGCGTGATCGTGGCCAGCGCGATCCACGCGCCGGGCGACGCCGGCATGAGCCTGCTGATCATCGCGCTCGGCGTGCCGGTGTATTACGGCTGGCGCTGGCTGGAAGGCCGCAGGGCGGTCTGAACGGCATCGTCCGGACATGTGTTGCCGCACATAGCCTGCGGTTGTGGAACCTGCACCCATTGGCAGTGGCATGTCACCGGCACAACCGATACGGTGGTCGGTGCGTTGCCCGATTTTTCACCCACGCGGAATCACGACAGCCAGGGGACACACCATGCCCACCATGACTGCCCACCGACGACGGTCCGCGATCGATCTGTTGTCCAGCCGCCGCAACGGTGCTGCTCCGTTGCCGCTGGCGGCCCGCCAGGCGGTGGCCGGCGATCGGCACTTCCGCGGCCGTCAAGCGCTGGGGGAAATCGTCACATGATCCAACTGGATGCCGTGGAAACCCTGGCCTTCGGCGGCATGGTGCTGTTCGGCGGCTACGCCTTGTGCCGGCTGATCCCCGTGCTGGGCCGCTACAACATTCCCGAGCCGGTGGTCGGTGGCCTGGTGATGGCCTTGATCGCGCTGGTGGCGTATCGCTTCGATACCACCCTGGTCGCGTTCGACACCAGTTTGCAGCAACCGCTGATGGTGGCGTTCTTCACCACCGTGGGCGTCAATGCCAGCCTGGCGCTGTTGCGCGTCAGCGGCCGCCAGGTGATGGTTTTTCTGGCGCTGGCCAGCGTATTCGCGGTACTGCAGAACCTGCTGGGCATCAGCGTCGCGAGCGCGTTCGGCCTGCATCCGCTGTTCGGCGTGCTGGCCGGTTCCACCACGCTGACCGGCGGCCCGGCGACCGGGCTGGCGTTTGCGCCGCTGTTCGAGCAGGCCGGTGTGGCGGGCGCCGAGTCGATCGCGATCAGCTCGGCGATGGCCGGCATCATCTGCGGCGGCGTGATCGGCGGCCCGGTGATCACCCTGCTGATCCGGCGCTTCAAACTTCGCCCCGAAAGCGGTGTCGCGGGTGTGTCCGGTGGTGGGGCTGCCACGTTGCGGACCGAGGAACCGCAAGACGACGCCGGGCGCGAGTTCGCCGCGCTCAAGAGCATCGTGATCATCCTGATCGCGATGTGGGCCGGCTCCTGGGTCGGGCAGGGTTTCGCGGCGCTGGGGCTGACCCTGCCGGCGTACATCGGCGCGATGCTGGTGGGCGCGCTGATCCGCAATATCGACGACTACACCGGCTGGATCGGCTTGTCCGTGCGCAGCACCGACGTGATCGGCAATGTCGCCTTGGCGATGTTCCTTGCGGTGGCGCTGATGAACCTGCGCCTGTGGGAACTCGCGGGGCTGGCGCTGCCGCTGATGGTCAATCTCGCCCTGCAGATCGTGCTGGTGGTGCTGTTCTGCATCCCGGTGTTTCGCCTGATGGGCCGCGACTACGATGCGGCGGTCATGGGCGGCGGTTTCATCGGCTTCATGCTGGGCACCACCGCCAATGCGATGGCGGTGATGCGCACGCTGGTGGAGCGCTACGGCGCGGCGCCGCGGGCGTTCCTGGTGGCACCGCTGGTCGGCGCGTTCTTCATCGATTTCACCAATGCGCTGATCATCACCGGATTCCTGAATTTCTGGGAATGAACGGCCGGGCCATAACTGCAGGTTAATCCATGCCGACATAAAGCGATGTGGCAACGGAGGGCTTGCCCGCTAGGCTAGGCGCATGCCCGACAGCGCCCACATTCGCCCCTCGCATCATGCGTTTTTCCGGCCGGCGCCGATGCGGTTCGTGACGGCGATGATGCCGACGGCTGTTGCGTACGGCATGCACGCGCGGTACGCCGACCCGAGGCGCGAAGACAGCGTGCGTTCGCCACGATGACCGCGCAGACGCCACCCGAATCTGCGGGGCCTTCCGTGACGACGACCGATCCGGAGCCGGCGACGTTCGTGCCCGACGAGCGCACGATGGACGTCACCGTGCTCGGTGCGGGCGTGGTCGGCATGGCCACCGCCTACGCGGCGGCGCGCCGCGGCCTGTCGGTACGCCTGGTCGATCGCGCGAGCGGTCCTGCACTGGGCACCTCGTTCGCCAACGGCGCGCAGCTGAGCTATGTCTACACCGACGCGCTGGGCAGCCCGGCGCTGTGGAAACACTTGCCGCAGCTTTTGCTGGGACTCGACCCGGTGTTCCGCATGCATTGGCTGTTCGATCCGGATTCGCTGAAGTGGGGGCTGGCGTTTCTGCGCAACACGACGGCATCGCGCTTTCGCGAGAACACCCTGGCCGTGCTCGAGCTGGCGATGGAATCGAAGTCGGCGATGGACGCGCTGCTGCAGCGGCATCGCATCGAGTTCAGCCATTCGGCGCCCGGCAAGATGCACCTGTACCACGACGCCGGCGCGCTGCGCCGGGCGGAGGCGATCGCCGCCATCAAGCAGCGGCATGGCGTGGTGCAGCAGGTGTTGTCGCCGCGCGAAGCGGCGGCGGTCGAGCCGGCGCTGGAAGGCGTGGCGGGCCTGGTCGGGGTGATGCATTCGCCGCAGGAGGAAGTGGGCGATCCGCATCGCTTCTGCGTCGAACTGCTGCACGTGCTGCGCGACCACTACGGCGTGCAGGCGTGCTTCGAAACCGATGTCGATGATCTGATGCGCGAGCCGGATGCGATCACGCTCGCCACCCGCGACGGCCGCCGGTTGCGCTCGCGGCAGCTGGTGGTGTGCGCAGGAGTGGAGTCGACGCGGCTGGCGCACAGGCTGGGCATCCGCATGCCGCTGATGCCGATGAAGGGATATTCCTTCACCACCCGCTGTGGTCCGCACACGCCGGTCACCAGCATCACCGACACCACGCGCAAGCTGGTGTTCTGCCGCCTCGGCAACCAGCTGCGGGTGGCCGGCCTGGCCGAACTGGGCGTGCGCGATACCGCAGTGGATCCCGCGCGCGGCGATCTGCTGGTGGCCCTGGCGCGCGAATCGCTGCCTGCCGCCGCGAACTATGACGCCATCGAAAGCCGCTGGGCCGGGTTGCGCCCGATGACGCCGTCATCGATACCGATCATGCGCCAGGTGCAGGACGGCATCGTGTTCAACGTCGGCCACGGCATGCTGGGGTGGACGCTCGCCATGGGCGCGGGCGAGCGGGCTGCCGCGCTGCTGGCGCAGCGCTGACTACATGGCACCGCCGCGCGCGTTGCGGAAAATCCGTGGACGCTCGCGCGCATGCATCGCGATGGCTGCGCTTCACCTTCGCGCGCCATACTCGGCCTTTCAACGAAGGTCGCGGATCATGAAACGGATCGTTTTCGCCGGTTGCCTGAGCCTGCTCGCATTGGGCGGCTGTCATGCGGATGCGCCGCTGGCGTCGATCGACCTGGCCGCACCGGCATCGACGACGCCCGTCACGCTCGATCACGTGCGCCGCAAGGGGACGCCGCAGGCGGTCGCCGGCTTCACCCTGCAGCGCTACACCTTCGAAGCGGCCGCCGCGCCGACGCTGACGGTGACACCGGCGCGTGCATGGTCCGCTGGCGAGGAGTTGCACGTGCAGGTGCAGAATGCGATGCCGTGGGCGGTCACGCTGACCGTCGACATCGACGGTGCGAGCCCGGGCCAGCATCTGCGCACGCAGGTCGGCCTCCCGGCCGGGCCGGCGCAGACGCTGGTGATTCCCCTGCACGCAGCGAGCCCGCGCGCCATGGGCATGCAGGCTGCGCCGCCGATGCCGTTCGACGACCACGGCCGGGCCGTCCTGCTCGCCACCACGGTGGAAGGCACGCTCGACCCGCGTGCGGTGCGTGCGCTGCGGTTCGGCATCCCGGCGCCGCAGGCCGCGCAGACCCTGCTGCTGGGACGCGTCGAGGCGGTATCCGGCCAGGCCCTGCAGCAAGCCGCCTACAGCGGCATCGTCGACCGTTACGGCCAGGCCAGCCGCGCCCGCTGGCCGGAGAAAATCGATTCCGATGCGGCCCTGCGCGCCTTACGTGCGCACGAACGGGCCGCGCTCGAGAAAGTGAGGGCAGAACCGCAAGGGATGGATGCATACGGCGGACGTCTGGACGTCCAAAGCCTTGCCAGGACCGGCTGGTTCCACACGCAGAAGCAGGGTGGCCGCTGGCAACTGGTGACACCCGATGGCCACGCGTTCTTCTCGCTCGGCGTCAATGCCGTGACGGCCGACGGCGGGCGCAGCTATGTCGAGGGCCGCGAGTTCATGTTCCGCGACCTGCCGCCGGACAGCGGCGAGTGGGCGGCGTTCTACGGCCGCGGCGACAACCGCAGCGGGGACCAGGGCGCCAGCCAGGGCATCGGTTACAACCACGGCCGCTGGTTCGACTTCTACGCGGCGAACCTGTATCGCGTCGATGGCAAACACTGGCTGGCCGCGTGGCGCGCACGCACGTTGCAGCGGCTGCGGGCCTGGGGTTTCAACACCGTCGGCAACTGGAGCGACGACGCGCTGGGCCAGGCGCACCGGCTGCCGTATACGCGCTCGATCAACATCGCCGGCGACTACGCCAACGTCGCCAGCGGCTACGACTACTGGGGCCGCATGCCCGATCCGTTCGACCCGCGTTTCGTGCAGGCCGCCGAACGCGCCGTGGTCAAGGCGAGTGCCGGCGTGCGCGACGATCCCTGGCTACTCGGCTACTTCGCCGACAACGAACTGGCCTGGGCCGGCACCGGCCCGCAAGGCCGCTGGGGCCTGGCGCTGGGCACGCTGGCCGGCGACGCCAAGAGCCCGGCCAAGCAGGCCTTCATCGCGCTGCTGCGCCAGCAGTACGCGGCGCCGGAAACACTGGCCGCGGCGTGGGGCATCGCACTCACGTCCTGGGATGCGCTGAACGTCACCGGCTTCGCTGCGCCCGCGCCGAACGAAGCGCACCCGGCGATCGCCCGCGACTACAGCGCCTGGCTGCGGCGCTACGCCGACACCTATTTCCGCACCGTGGCCGAAGCCATCCGCCGCCACGACCCGCACCACCTGTTCCTCGGCGGCCGCTTCGCCGTGAATACCCCCGAAGCCGTCGCCGCCTGCGCCGAGTACTGCGACGTGGTCAGCTTCAACGTCTACGCCGACCTGCCCCAGCACGGCTTCGACGCCACCGCGATGCACGCGCTGGACAAACCGGTGCTGATCAGCGAATTCCACTTCGGCTCGGATGACCGCGGCCCGTTCGGCAAGGGCGTGGTGTCGGTGTGGAACGAGCAGCAGCGCGGCGAGGCCTACGCAAAGTTCATCGCCGCCGCGGCGAATGATCCGAACATCGTCGGCGCGCACTGGTTCCAGTACACCGACCAGCCGGTCACCGGCCGCCTGCTCGATGGCGAGAACAGCCATATCGGATTGGTGGGGATTACGGATATTCCGTTTGGCGGGTTTGTCGAGGCGGTGCGTGCGGCGAACCGGAGTGCCGTGCATCCGCGCGAGTGAGGGGGTGCGATGTGCTTTTGGGTTGAGTAGCCGTGGACGATCTGCCGGATTAACTGCCTCTGTTCGTTCGGTGTATAGAATCCGGAAGCTGCTTGCAGGTGGGGAAAATTATGAAATTTCGAGAAGTGTTGTCTCGCATCACAGGGTTTAGTGTTCCGATCTTCGGCATCCAATGGAACCCCTCTGAGGCGGAATGCGTGGTGGCAAAGCGGGTGCTGACATTTTTGGAAGACCGACGAGTTTTATATGTGCCTTCAGAGATGGAGGTTCCCTCTCACGGTGTGCATTCCGTACTTCGCATCAGGGAGTTCCTCACAAGCGAGCTCGGACGACTGAACGGCAATGGACAACTGGTGCAGAGTCTTCGAGGCATGCGGGCAGCCTGCCGGAAGTTTCTTGCTGCCGTGGGGCCTGAGGACGGTCCGATTGTTCACCACGGTTTTGACCATGGACACTATGCGAGCTGGGAATTTAACCAGGCTCTCGGCGAACTCCGTGGAGTGTTCGGAGTCTACATAGCCATCCTGGCTGCAACGCATGGATTGGATGTGGAACAGGGGCTAGCTGTCATTGTGCCGGGGGTGGTGAGTGAAGATTGAATGGAGAAACTTGGGGTCAAGGCTTGCTTCAATGCAGTCGCGGAATGCGAGTCTGAAGGGTTAGCGCTTTTTTCCTTCACGCTCTCGTTGCCGGTGCTGCTCCTCGGCGAACACCTTGAGCCGGTTCAGTGACTGCAGCCACAGCGCGTCGTGGCTGGCATCGCTTTCATGCGCGGCCTCGTTCTCGCTCTTGGTGTCAGGCACGCGGTTGAACGGGATGCGCATCGGCGCGGCGTCGTGTTCCAGCGCCAGTTGCATGCTGCCGAAGTAGAGTTTGTTGTAGCCGAACTTCGCGTTGATGCGGTCGACCAAGGCATCAATACGGCCGGCGTTGACGCGGCCGGTGTCTTGCGTGGACGCGAACAGCGAGCCGCTGCTTTGCGTGCGCGGCAGCAGGCGCATCAAGGTCACGCTGACCGACAACGGGGTGGCATTGGCGGGGCCGGGCCACTCCTGCGCATCCTGCGCTCGTGGCACTCGGGCATCCATGCCCAGCGGCAGCGGTCGATGCTGGCCGCTGTCGAGCATGCCGTTGAGCAGGCGCAGCAGTTCGCGGCTGTCGTCGGTGGGGTCGAAGGCGAGGTCGCGTTCCCAGCGCTGGTCGTGGCCGATGAAGCGGATGCGCACGGCCATGGCGCCGCTGAGCATTTCCTCGCGGCGCATGCGCATCGCCGCCTTCACCAGCAGCTTCTTCAGTACGGCGCGGGCGCCGATGGCGCTGCGCAGTTCCGGGCCCAGCACGTGCGAGTGGCCGATCGAGCCGCGTTCGGTGGGCGCGCTGGGCAGCCAGGCGCCGCGCAGCAGGCCCCACATGCGCTCGCCTTCGATGCCGCCCCAGGCGCGGCGCAGCACCAGCTTCGAGGCGGCGGTGAGCTGGGCCACGGTGGTGATGCCGGCTTCGTGCAGGCGCGCTTCCATCGACGGCCCGATGCCGCACAGGTCGCGCAATGCCAGCTTGTGAAGTGCGTGCGGCAGGTCGGCCAGTTCGATCACGGTGAGGCCGTCGGGCTTCTTCATGTCCGAGGCGGTCTTGGCCAGGAAATCGTTCGGCGCGATGCCGATCGAGCAGCGGATCGCGCCGCCGGGCGCGGCCAGCGCGATCTCGTGCTTCACTTGCCGCGCGATTTCCTCGGCGACCTCGCGCCGACGCTGGCGGCCGACCAGTTCGCAGGCCACTTCGTCGATCGAGCCGACCCGGCCTACCGGAATCGCGTGGTTGATCGCCTCCATCAGCCGGTGATGCCAGGCCACGTAGCGTTCCGGCCGCGCGACGCGGATCTGGATGTCGGGGCAGCGCCGCCGTGCCTCGCGCACCAGCGTGCCGGTGCCCACGCCGAACGCCTTGGCCTCGTAGCTGGCGGCAATCAGGCTGGTGGTTTCGGCCGCCACCGGCGCCACGCCGACCGGGCGCCCGCGCAAGTTCGGGTCCTCGTGCTGTTCGACCGAGGCGAAGTAACTGTTGAAGTCGACGAACAGGCTGCGCAGGTTCATCACGTGTCTCGCATGGCGGTTCGATGATATAGCGCGGGCGGATCTCGCCGCGGGAGACGGCGGCGCGGCCATCGGTTAGGCTGGCGCCACCGCCGGGGAGAGCGGACGGCATGGGGATGCCGCCGGGCGGTTTTCCTTCCACTGACTAGGGGGTTGTATGGGTACTTCTTCGTTGGCCGCACTGGCCGGCATGGGGCTGTTCGGGATCCTGGTGATGATCGTCGTGGGCATCCTGGTCGCGGCGCTGGTGCTGAGCGTGTCGTTCCGCCTAGTGGTCGGCTACATGCCGTCCTACGTGCGCGCGATCGGCGCACTGGTGCTGACCTGGATCGCGGTGGCCATTGCGATGGTGGTCGTGGGCATGGTGACGCACGGGGCCGCCGGCGGGCTGTTGTCGCTGATCGTGAATTTCCTGGTCGGCGCGGCCGTGGTGAATTATCTGCTGCTGGCGCAGAACGGCAGCCAGATCGGCTACGGCAAGGCGTGCATGGTGCAGCTGGTCTACAGCGTGATCGGCATCGTGCTGGGAGCGATCATCCTCGGCATCATGGCGGTGTTCTTCGGCAGCATGCTGGCGCACGCGTGAGTCGCGCGAGGGGCGGGCAACCCGCCCCTCGCGTTTTCGTGGATTCTCACGCCAGGCTGGTGGCGACGCCGAAGCTGATCGCCATGATCACCGCCACCGCCATGCAGGCGCTGCCGGGGCGGATGCGGCGGGCGTCGGTGCGCGGCACCAGCCGCCACAGCAGGACGCTGCCGATCAGCATGTCCAGCACCAGCATCCAGCGCAGCAGGCCGGAGCTTAGCAACGCGCCGTAGGGCGGATGCAGGTGGCCTTCGTACGCGGCCACGCCGACCACCAGCAGCAGGCCGAGCATGGTCCACAGCAGGCAGGCGAGATAGATGCGGTTGAACACCACCGCGCAGCGCTCGGCCCAGCGCAATACGGACCAGCCGATCAGGGCGAACACCAGCGCAGCCATGCTGCTGTACAGCACCCACCAGAGCAGGCTGCTGATAACGGTAAGCAGGGTGGTCATGTGACTTGCTTGAATCCCAGTTTGCGCAGCAGCTTGGCCATCAGCCAGGCCGGGCCGATCAGCAGGTAGGAAAGATCGGTGAGGAAGCTGGGTTTGCGTCCCTCGAACTTGTGCCCGATGAACTGGCCGATCCAGGCGACCACGAACACGCCGACCGCGAGGTAGCACAGTTGCGCGGCGCCGAGTCGCCCGTACAGAAGGTTGGTGAGCAGGCCGAGCAGCGCAAACACGATCAGCAGACCGACCGCCAGCCGGTGCGAGCGACGCCAGTACCAGTAGAACGCCAGCACCATCACCAGCACGGCCCAGGCGCCGGGGCGGGCGAATGCGGCCGGTACCGGAATCGCCCACAGCAGGGCGATTACCGACCACACGATCGGCGGCACGCAGAACCAGTGGAACACCTGATTGATCGGGTTCCGATGGTCGCCGCTGTAACTGTCGAGCCAGTCCTGCATGGTGCGCATGGCATTCCCCCGGTTGGAAGTTCAGTCGAGCCGGATACCGGCCAGCCGCTGCAGGGCCTCGGCGTATTTGGCGGCGGTGCGGGCGATCACCTCGTCCGGAATCACCGGACCAGGCGCGGTCTTGTTCCAGTCCTGCGTCTCCAGCCAGTCGCGCACGAACTGCTTGTCGTAGCTGGGCGGGCTGATCCCAGTGTGGTATTCGTCGGCCGGCCAGAAGCGCGAGGAGTCCGGTGTCAGCATCTCGTCCATCACGTACAGCTTGCCGCCGGCGTCGGTGCCGAATTCGAACTTGGTGTCGGCGATGATGATGCCGCGTTCGGCCGCATAGGCGGCCGCCCACTGGTAGATTGCCAGCGTGGCGTCGCGCACCTGGTTGGCCAGGTCGGCGCCGACCGCATCGACCACCGCGTCGAAGCTGACGTTCTGGTCGTGGTCGCCCACCGCGGCCTTGGTCGACGGCGTGAAGATCGGTGCGGGCAGCTGCTGCGCCTGCTTGAGGCCGGCGGGCAAGGCGATGCCGCACAGCGAGCCGGTCGCCTGGTAATCCTTCCAGCCGGAGCCGATCAGATAGCCGCGCGCGATCGCCTCCACCGGCACCGGCTTCAGCCGCCGCGTCACCACCGCGCGCTTCTCGTACAGCTTGAGGTCGGTGCCGGGCGGCAGCACCTCGGCCAGCGGCACGTCGAGCAGGTGGTTCGGTACCAGGTGCGCGGTCTTGCCAAACCAGAAATTGGAGATCTGGGTGAGCATCTCGCCCTTGCCGGGGATCGGGTTGGGCATCACCACGTCGAACGCCGACAGCCTGTCGGTGGCCACCATCAGCAGCCGATCGTCGGACAACGCGTAGACATCGCGCACCTTGCCGCGATGGATCAGCTCAAGGCCGGGCAGGTTCGATTGCGGCAGGGTGGTGGGCACGGCAGTGGGTTCCACGTGGCGGGGAAGCGCCCATTCTAGCCGCTGCGACCGGGGTGCCGGAAACGCGGCCTCGGGGAATCCGGGCGCGCTGCTAGAATTGGCGACCTTTGGCCCCATTGGTTGCCGATGCGAATCCTATTGCCCGCGGCGCTCTGCCTGCTCGCCGTCCTCCCGATCCGTGCGCAGACCCCAACCCCGCCGACCCGGCTGGGCCTGTGCGCCGCCTGCCACGGGGCCAGTGGCCACGCCAGCATGCCCGGCGTGCCGCACCTGGCCGGCCAGCGGCTGGACTACCTGCGCGACGCGCTGAAACAGTATCGCGACGGCCGGCGCAACATCCCGGTGATGCGCGCCGCGATCGGCCCGGTCAGCGACGCCGAACTCGACGCGCTGGCGCGCTGGTACAGCGTGCAGTCGCCGCAGCCGCAGGGGCAGCCATGAGTTTTACCTACACGTTGTGGTTCGCGTTCTTCGGCCTGCTCATCGGCCACATGCCCGGCGCCATCACCGGCGCGGTGCTGGGCTTCATTTTCGACAACATGCGCTACAGCCAGCGCAAGCGCGCCACGCCGGAAGCCGGCGGCTTCGTCGGCCCGCTGTTCACCCTGCTCGGCGCGATATCGAAGTCCGATGGCCGCGTGTCGGAGCAGGAGATCGCGGTCGCCGAACGCCTGATGACGCGGATGAACCTGGACGCCGAGCTGCGCAAGCAGGCGGTGGTCAGCTTCAACGTCGGCAAGCAACCGGAGTTCGACGTCACCCAGACCATCACCGCGCTGCGCAACTGGGTCGGCCTGCGCCGCGACCATGGGTTCCCGGTGCTCGACGTGGTGATCGAGACCGTGCTGGCCGAGGGCAACCCTCCGCCGGAGAAGATGGCGATCCTGCGTCAGCTGGCGTTCGCGCTGCGGATCAGCGACATGGAGCTGATGGCGCTGATGGCGATGAAGGGCTACGCCTGGAACGCCGCTGCCGGCGGGTCGCGCGGCTACGGCCACGCCTACGGCACCGGCGGCGGCTATGTGCCACCGCAGCGCGCGCCGCAGGGGCCGGACCCGTACGCGGTACTCGGCATCGACCGCAACGCCGACGACCGCGCGGTGAAGCGCGCCTATCGCAAGCTGATCTCCGAACACCACCCCGATCGCCTCGGCGACTTGCCCGAAGACATGCGCAAACGCGCCGAGTCGCGCGCCAGCGAGATCAACGCCGCGTACGACCGCATCAAGGAAGCACGCGGCTTCAAATAGACGAAATGTGCTCCCTCCCTTGCAAGGCAGGGGAGGGTTGGGGAGGGGTTGCTCTTCGCATAAAAGTCAAAAGCACCCCCTCCCGGCCTCCCCCTGCTCGCAGGGGGAGGAGCAAGGCGGCAGCGTCAGGTGTTGCGTCATGGCAGACTTGACATGGCTTTCGCGCTTTCGCGACTCCTCACCCGCCCCTCATCCCGGCATTTGAAATGACCAAGCAATCTCCGATCATCGCCCCATCCATCCTCGCCGCCGATTTCGCGCGGCTCGGCGAGGACACCGCCGCGGCGCTGGCCGCCGGCGCCGATTGGGTGCACTTCGACGTGATGGACAACCATTACGTGCCGAACCTCACGATCGGGCCGATGGTGCTGCAGTCGCTGCGCAAGTACGGCATCACCGCGCCGGTCGACGTGCACCTGATGGTGAAGCCGGTCGACCGCATCGTGCCGGACTTCGCCAAGGCCGGCGCCAGCCTGATCAGCTTCCATCCGGAAGCGAGCGAGCATATCGACCGCACGCTGGGCCTGATCAAGGAGTCGGGCTGCCAGGCCGGGCTGGTGTTCAACCCGGCTACGCCGCTGGACTACCTCGACTACGTGATGGACAAGCTGGACCTGATCCTGATCATGTCGGTGAACCCGGGCTTCGGCGGGCAGAAGTTCATCCCCGGTGCGCTGGAGAAACTGCGCCAGGCGCGAGCGCGCATCGACGCGAGCGGCCGTGCGATCCGGCTGGAGATCGACGGCGGCGTCACCGCGCAGAACATCGGCGCGATCGCCGCGGCCGGTGCCGACACCTTCGTGGCCGGCTCGGCAATCTTCCACGCAGCGGATTACGCTACCGAGATCGCCGCCATGCGCAAGGCGATCGGCTGAGCACCGGCCTTCGGCAGCATTCGCCGCAAACCATCCACGCATAAAAGTCCCGACGCAGTGAACGGCTGCGCCGGGACAAACGTCGTCGGAGACGTGTGAGGAAACACCATCGATTGGTGTGCCGGCACGACCGCTTCACAGGGAGGATCAACTGCCGTGCCGACACGTTCCACGGCAAGAGGAACGGTACCAATCAGTAGTACTGACCGGGGTGGTCCGGTTTGGTTCCCGGCAGAATTATGAACGGGCGGAAGCCGCCGTCCTGTCCGGTTCATGGCCGAAAAAATCCCCTCGCGAGGAGGGGAAAGTAACCACCATGCGGGACGGAATGCGGGTGGTGGAGCGGCTACAGGGGCTGCCAGTCGGGATCGGTCTGCTCTTGCCCCGCATCCGGCACGATTCCTTTCGTGCCGGATGCACGATGGCCTTCCACGGCGAATGGATTGAACGAGGACGGGTCGAAACAGGACTTGTACATGGCGTCCACCTCAAAGGCTGAGCAGCAGTCCGAGCAGGAGCGCTCCGATCGCCAGCACGGCGCGCAGCGGCTCGAAACCGTGCAGTTCGGTGTTGGGATCGCGTTCGGGGGATTCGATGGGCGGCATGGTGGACTCCCGGTTGATTGCCTGGTTCACATCAAACCGCCGCCACGGGCGCAGGCGCCGGCGGAATCGGGCCGGCCGGCTGCCGGCATGTGGCGAAACGCGGGCAAGTGCGCCGCATGGCTTGCGTACGCGCGGCCTGCATAGCACGCTGCGCGCACAACTACAGGGAGCGCGCCATGGGCCGCAGCATTGCCATCGTCGAAGACGAACCGTTGATTCGTGCCAACTACGTGGAGGCGCTGAACCGCTTCGGCTACGACGCGCGCGGCTACGGTTCGCGCCAGGAAGCGTCCAGCGCGTTCGCGATGCGCCTGCCCGAACTGGTGATCATCGACATCGGCCTGGGCGACGAACCGGAAGGCGGCTTCGACCTGTGCCGCGAGCTGCGCGCGAAGTCGGCCACGCTGCCGTTGATCTTCCTCACCGCGCGCGACTCGGATTTCGACGTGATTTCGGGGCTGAGGTTGGGCGCCGACGACTACCTCAGCAAGGACACCAGCCTGCACCAGCTGGCCGCGCGCATCGCGGCGCTGTTCCGCCGCATCGAGTCGCTGAAGGTGCCGGCGTCCAGCGAGACGGTGATCGAGCACGGCCCGCTGAAGCTGGAGTCCGAACGCATGCGGATCACCTGGAACGGCGAGGAAATCCCGCTCACCGTCACCGAGTTCTGGATGGTGCACACGCTGATCCGCTTCCCCGGCCACGTGAAGAATCGCGACCAGCTGATGCGCGAGGCCGAGCTGGTGGTGGACGACGCCACCATCACCTCGCACATCAAGCGCATCCGCAAGAAGTTCATCGCGGTGGCGCCAGAGTTCGATGCGATCGAGACCGTGCACGGCGTCGGCTACCGGTGGAAGCCGTGAGCCGGCGCATCGGATTGGCATTGCTGCTGTGCGCGTTCGCGGCACTGGCGCAGGCGGCCAGCAAGGACGACGACGTGCTGGCGCGCGGTGCCCGTGACGGCAACGCGCCGGCCTGGGCAATCGCCGTCGCCACGCCGTCCGGCTGGACGCGCGACTGCTGTACCTATGCGCGCGCGATCGGCGTCAACGCCGTGCTGTACCAGGGCGAATGGAGCGGCAAGCCGCAGCGGGTGATGGTGCTCAACGTGTGGCCGCGCCAATTACCCGCCCTGGCCGACGAGGTGCAGGCCGACCGCAAGCGCTACCTGCAGCACGACCCGGCCGGCAAGGTATCCGGCTTTGCCGTGCGGCACCCGACCATGCCGTGCGAGGCCTCGGTCTACCGGGGCAGCGACCGCATCGACGACGTGCTGGTGTTCTGCGACCCCGGCGCGGCCAGCGGCGTGCGGCTGAGCTGGTCGATGGCGTTCGACGACGCCGATCCGTCGCGCCGCGCGCTGCTCGACGACTTCATGCGCGTGGTAGTGGCCTCACACTGGGCGAAGGACGCCGTGGCGCCGCCCGCGCATGGCCACTGACCGCCGGTTCCGATGACCCTGCGCCGCAAGCTGCTGCTGGTCGCGTTGTGCACGCTGGCGTTGCCGGTCGCCGGCTGGCTGTATGTGCGGCAGATGGAAACGCTGCTGCGCGAGGGCCAGGCGCAGGCGTTGCTGGCGTCGGCGAATGCGGTGGCGCGCAGCCTGGTGGTGACCGGTGCGGTGGCGCCGGCGTCGGGCCGGGGCTGGTACGTGCAGCAGGCGTCGTCACCGATCACCGTCGATGGCTATGGCGATGACTGGGCGCCGCTGACGCCGTGGAGCCAGTCGCTGGGCGCGCGCGGCAAGCTGCTGCTGGCCGCGGACGACGACGGGTTGTACCTGTACGCCGACGTGCGCACCACCCGGCGTACGCGCGCCGACGCCGACGACGCGAACGCGCTGGCCGCCGATCACCTGATCCTGGCGCTGGGCAACGCGGACGGCCGGCGCCGCTACCTGCTAGCCAGCGCGGCGCCGGGCCCGCTCATGGCGCGACCGCTCGATCCCCCGGTGGATGGCCTGCCCGAGTTGATCGCCGCGCAATGGCAGGAGGATGGCAGCGGCTATCGGGTCGAGCTGCGCCTGCCGCGCGGTCTGCAACTGCGCATGCTCGGCGTCGGCCTGTACGACGCGGCGGCCGGTGGCGATCGGCTGGCCGCGGACACGCGGCCCCTGCTCAGTTACTCGGACAAGCTTTCCGGCGAACTGGCGCAGCTGGTGCCCGACCGCGTGCAGGCGCGCGTGCTGGCGCCGCAGGGCTGGCTGCTGGCGCGCAGCGGCCGCCTGAACACGATGCCCGGCAGCGATGGCCAGCCGGGCTGGTTCGCCGCGCTGGTCTATCGCTCGTTGCTGGCGACCCGGCTGGAGGATGCGAGCCTGTGGGCACAGGACGTGCCGCGGCTGGATACCCGCGAAGTCGCCGCGGCGGGCATCGGCAAGCCGGTGTCGGTCTGGCGCAGCGGCGAGGAGCGCGGCAGCGTGGTGCTGGCCGCCGCGGTACCGATCGAACATGCCGGCCAGGTCGACGGCGTGCTGCTGCTGGAACAGGCCAGCCGCACCGTGCCGCTGCTGGCCAACCGCGCGCTGTTCGGCCTGCTGCTGACCAGCTTCGGCGTACTGCTGGTGGCCGGCGGCATCCTGCTGCTGTTCGCCACGCGGCTCAGCCTGCGACTGGGTCGCCTGCGCAACGCGGCCGAGCGTGCGCAGCTCAACGATGGACGTCTGGACGTCTTGTTCGAGCAAGGGAAATTCCCGATGACCGACGCGCCGGACGAGATCGGCGACCTGGCGCGCAGCTTCGAGCGGCTGTTCGAGGTGGTCGGCAGCTACACCGACTACCTGCGCACGCTGGCCTCGAAACTCTCGCACGAACTCAACACGCCGCTGGCGATCGTGAAATCCTCGTTGGACAACCTCGAACATGCCGCGCTGCCGGCCGAAGCGCAGCCGTACCTGGCCCGCGCCCGCGACGGCGTGGCCCGGCTCGGCGCCCTGGTGCGCGCGATGAGCGAGTCGAGCCGGATGGAGCGCGCGATCAGCGCAGCCGAACCCGAGGATGTCGACCTGCGCGAGGTGGTGCGCGGCTGCGCGGATGCCTACCGTCCGCTGATCGGCGCGCGCCGGCTCGACGGCGTGCTGCCCGACGCGCCCGTGTACCTGCATTGCGCGCCCGAGCTGATCGCACAGGCGCTGGACAAGCTGCTCGACAACGCGCTGTCGTTCACGCCGCCCGAGGGCTGGCTGCGGCTCACCTTGCGCGGCGCGCCGGATGGCGCCGAGATCGAACTGGCCAACCAGGGCCCGCCGCTGCCCGCGGCGATGCAGGGCCGGCTGTTCGATTCGCTGGTCAGCCTGCGCGACAAGGCCACTCCCGGCGACGCCCCGCACCTGGGCCTGGGCCTGTACGTGGTGCGGCTGGTGGCCGAACGCCACGGCGGCGTGGCTAGCGCGCGCAACCTCGACGACGGCAGCGGCGTGGCGTTCTCGCTGCGTCTGCACGGCATGCCGCGCCAGCGGTTGAGTGGCTGAGCCCGCGCTTCGCCTACAATGGCCGCTTCCTCGTTTGGCCATCCGGATTTTCCCACGTGATCTCCCGAGACGAATTCGACGCGCTGGTTGCCCAGGGGCATACGCGCATTCCGCTGGTGCGCGAGGTGTTTTCCGACCTCGACACGCCGCTGTCGGTGTACCTGAAACTGGCCGACGGCCCGTACACCTTCCTGTTCGAATCGGTCGAGGGCGGCGCCACCTGGGGACGCTATTCGATCATCGGGCTGCCGGCGAAGCGGGTGTTCCGCCTGCGCGGGCACGAACTGGAGGTGGAGGATTCGGGCGAGGTCATCGAACGTCGCCATCTGGACGATCCGCTGGCCGAGATCGAGACGCTGCGCCAGCAGTACGACGTGCCGCGGCTGCCGCAGCTGCCCGCGTTCTCGGGCGGCCTGGTCGGCTACTTCGGCTTCGAGACGATCGGCTACATCGAGCCGCGGCTGGCGCAGTGGGATCGCGCTGACGAGCTGGGCACGCCCGACGTGCTGCTGATGCTGGCCGAGGAAGTGGCGGTGTTCGACAACCTCAAGGGCCGGCTGTACCTGATCGTGCACGCCGACCCGGCGCAGCCGCAGGCCTATGCCGAGGCCCGGCGCCGGCTCGATGCGCTGGTCTACCGGTTGCGCCAGGGCGGCGCGTCGTATCCGCAGCTCACGCAGTCGATCGCGCTGGACGAGGGCGACTTCAAGTCCTCGTTCACCAAGCCCGAGTTCGAGGCGATGGTGGAGAAGGCGAAGGAATACATCCGCGCCGGCGACATCTTCCAGGTGGTGCCGTCGCAGCGGCTCAGCGTGGGCTTCAACGCGCGCCCGGTGGACGTGTACCGCGCGCTGCGTGCGCTGAACCCGTCGCCGTACATGTACTTCGTCGACCTGGGCGAGACCCAGATCGTGGGCTCCTCGCCGGAGATCCTGGCGCGGCTGAAGGACGGCAAGGTGGTGGTGCGCCCGCTTGCCGGCACGCGCAAGCGCGGCGCCACGGAAGAAGAGGACCAGGCGCTGGAAGCCGAGCTGCTGGCCGACCCGAAGGAGCGTGCCGAGCACGTGATGCTGATCGACCTGGGCCGCAACGACCTCGGCCGGATCAGCGAGACCGGCAGCGTGGAAGTGAGCGACTCGTTCGTGGTCGAACGCTACTCGCACGTGATGCACATCGTGTCGCAGGTGCAGGGCACCGTGCGCGACGGGCTCAGCTACATGGACGTGCTCAAAGCCACTTTCCCGGCCGGCACGCTCAGCGGCGCGCCGAAGGTGCGCGCGCTGGAGATCATCCAGGAACTGGAACCGACCAAGCGCAACATCTACGGCGGCGCGATCGGCTGGATCGGCTGGTGGGGCGACGCCGACACCGCCATCGCGATCCGTACGGCGGTGATCCACGGCGGCCGCCTGCACGTGCAGGCCGGCGCCGGCATCGTCTACGACTCCGACCCCGCCGCCGAGTGGGAGGAGACGATGAACAAGGGCCGCGCACTGTTCCGCGCGGTGGCGCAGGCGGCGAAGGGGCTTTAGTTCCGGCCGGCCTCGATCAGGGGGCGCTCGGAATTCCGTGCGCGGCGCGCATCGGATGGTGCGCGAGCCTCGCCGCATAGAGTGCGGCACCGTAATGGGGCATATGTAGCGGGGGCCGCATGTCGAAATGCGGGCTGGCGGCGAAAAGCCCCTCCCGCAGTGGCGTCAACAGCAGTTCGCCGGCATTGAAAGCGCCGCCGGACCAGGAAACCGGCACGGGCTCGTCGGCTTCGAAGTGCAGCGCCAGCCGCAAGGTGGCGCAGATGCGGGCCAGCTCCTGACCGGCCTCGCGGAAGATGTTCGCGGCGACGGCATCGCCGGCCCGCGCGGCTTCGGCCACCTGACACGACAGCTGGGCCAGTTCGCCACGGGCATAGGTCTTGCCGCCGTAGACGTGGGCGCAGATGTCCAGGTCGCTGTCGAGCTGGAAGTGCGCATTGAGGATGGCATGCAGCGGACCCTTGGGCAGGCGTCCGTCGCTCATGCGCGAGTAGGCGTTGAGTCCGCGCATGGCGATCCAGTAGGCCGAGCCTTCGTCGGAAAACGCTTCGCCCCACCCACCGGCGCGCGCCGCGATGCCGCGGCGCTGGCCATAGCCGATCGAGCCGGTGCCGGCCACGATGTTGATGCCGTCCGCACAGGCCAGCGAGCCGGCCCAGCCGCAGACCATGTCGTTGTCGCAAGCGTAGCGGTGGTGGCCCAGGATCGCCGCCGGGCAAGCTTGCAGCTGTGCCGTGGCGTGGCTGTCCTCGCCGTAGGCGGGCAGTCCGAAGAAGGCGTAATCGATGTCGGCCAGTGTCAGGTCGGCTGCGCCGAGTACGTTGGCCACGCCTTCGGCCAGGACGGCATGCACGCCGTCCAGGCCGACATGGGGATGGTAAGTCGTGCCGAGCTCAGCCTCGCCAAGCAAGTGGCCGTCGCTGTCGATCAGGGCGAAGCGCGTCTTCGTTCCGCCGCCGTCCACGCCAAGGTAGGCCACCGGATTCATGCGTTCGACACGTACAGGCGTACGCCCTGGACGACGCGGTTCACCACGCCTGCGGGATTGGGATTGTCGGGGTCCACGCCCATGGCGCGCGCGCGGAGGAAGGCATGGATCTGCGCGATGGCGACGTAGGGCCACAGCAAGTCCAGATCGACGGCGTCGGCCATCGCGGGCACCGCGATGCCGTCGGTGCCCGACGCCGCGCGTGGCTGTGCGCTCACCTCGACGATGCGCGCCGCGCACCCGTCGCGCCGCAGCTCGTCCACCAGGTCCAGATCGTAGCGGCGGGTAAGCTCGTCGTTGGACACGAAAACCATCACCAGGGTGCGCCCGGTGATGAAGGTCTTGGGGCCGTGGCGGAAGCCCAGCGGCGAGTCGAAACAGGTCGCCACCGCGCCGTTGGTCAGTTCACCCAGTTTCAGCGATGCCTCGCGGGCCAGACCCTGCAATACGCCGCTGCCCAGATAGACGACGCGGTCGTACTGGCCGAGCGCCAGCGCGTGCAGCAGCGGCAGCGATTCCCCGATAACCCGCTCGGTGGCGTCGGCGATGGCGCCGATGCGGCCATCCATGGTGCCGGCCGGCAGTAGCGCGGCCACGACGGCGTACATCATGCAGCTGAAGCTGGATGTCATGGCGAAACCGGCGTCATGGGTCTCGGCCGGCATGAGCAGGGTCATGGCCTCGGCGACCGGCACGCTGCCCAACGCGCCTGCGGCGTTGCAGATCACCACCAGATGACGCACTTCGTGCACGAGGGATTCGGCGAGTTCCACCGCGGCCAGGCTTTCGGGGCTGTTGCCGGAGCGGCCGAAGGAGACCAGCAGCAGGGGCTGTTCCGGGTCCAGATACAAATGCGGGGCACACACGATGTCGGTGGTCGGCACCGCGTCCACGCGCGCGGCCAGCTGGCGGTCCAGCAGCGGCGCCACGCACTGGCCGATATAGGAGGAGCTGCCGGCGCCGGTCAGGATCACCCGTGCGGCAGGGTTGTTGATCAGGGGCGCGGCAAAGGCCTGGATCTCCGCGTGCAGCCTGGCCACCGAGGCATGGGTCTGCTGCAGGAGCTGCGGCTGCTGCTCGATTTCGCGCGCGGTCCAGATCGCGCCGGTGGCGATCAGCTCGGGCTCGGTCACGCCCAGGTACTTAGTGGGTGTCATGGTCATGGCATGCATGGTGGTAGTCGTCGAGTGCGGCACAGATGTGTGCCATGGTCAGGGACAGCGGATCGCGCGTCGCGATGCCGGTGCGCAAGGCGTGCAGCGCATGTGGCAGGAACTGGCTGATCAGCGGGATCGGCGGCGGGTTCGCGCGCAGGTTGTCGAACAGGCGTTGGCGCGCCTGCTCGATCACCGGGTCGGGCCAGTAATAGCGGATGCGGTCGCTGAGGCTGTACTGCAGGTCCACGGTCAGCGCATGCTCCTTGCTGTGGTAGTAGCGTTGCCAGTACCCCGGCTGCTCGCGCATGCGCGCCAGCACCACATCGCGCAGGCGTGCGCGTCGGGTCTCCTCGATCCACTCCTGCTCGATCGCGTCCAGCGCCCACAGCGCCTCGCGCAGGGCGAAGGTCAGGCCGGGGCCGACCTTGAGGATGGCGAAATGATCGCGCACCAGCGCGCCCAGCGCGTCGCGGGTCTGGTAGTCAGTCGAATGCGCCTCGAACACCATGCCCGGCACGTCGGTGATGGCGCGGCTGAGGCCATGCGCCTTCTGCGGCTCATAGTCCACCACGCTGTGGTGGTCGAACTCCACGCCCGGTTGCACCACCGAGGCAATCACCCGCTGCCACGCCGCATCCAACCCCGCCGCCATGAAGGCCTGGCGGTGCGCCTCGATGGTGGCCAGCGCGGCCTGCGGCGTGGTGACGGCCAGGCCATCGATGGACTCGGTGGCACCGCCCGGCACCGGCACTTCGGTGCCGATCACGTACACCGGCGCCTCGCCGTCGGCCCGGGCATGGGCGGCTTCCGCCGCGCGGCACAGGCGCACCGCGCGGCGCACGATCTCCGCTTCCGGCAACGGCTGGGGGTCGCCGCTGCAGGCCATCGAGCAGTCCAGGTGGATCTTGCGAAAGCCGGCGGCCACATAGGCGGCCACCATCACCTCGGCCTTGTCCATCGCCGCGGCTGCGTCCAGCGACGTCCATGGGTTGGGGCCCAGGTGGTCGCCGCCCAGCGCGATGCGCGCGCGCTCGAAGCCGACGCGGTCGGCAATGGCGTGGACGAAGTCGACGAAGTCGGCCGGCGTCATGCCGGTATAGCCGCCGTCCTGGTTGACCTGGTTGCAGGTCGCCTCGAACAGCACGAGCGCCTGCCCGGTGCGTTGCGCGTGGCGCAGGCTGGCCTCGATGACGATGGGATGCGCCGAACAGATCGAGGTCACGCCACTGGCGTGTCCCTGCCTGTGTCGGGCGATGAGGTCGAGCAGGACTTGCATGGGAACGGGGTCCGTCAGGAAAGGGGAGTGGGAGTGGGAGTGGGAGTGGGAGTGGGAGTGGGAGTGGGAGTGGGAGTGGGAGTGGGAGTGGGAGTGGGAGTGGCGGGATCGCGCTCGGGCTCGAGCACCAGCAGCAGCGAGGCGACCAGGGCCAGGATCAGGCCGAGCACTTTCAGCGGGCCCGGCACGACGCTGGCGAATATCAGTGCCAGCGCGGCGGTCACCAGCGGTGCGCCGGCGTTGGTCAGTGGCGCGACCACGATCGCCTTGCCGTAACGGAAGGCGTAGACCAGGGTCAGCGCGCCGATGGCGTTGAGCACCTGGATCGCCGCGGTCATCCATGGTCCATCGAGGCCGGTGTTGATCGGTTGCGTCCAGTCGGTCATGGCCAGGGCCACCGGCGCCAGCAGCAGTGCGCCCAGGGTCATGTAGAAGAAGATGCTCTCGGCGCGCACCGTGTGGTTGGCCAGGCGCATGAAGTAGGCCTGCACGCCCCAGGCCAGCATGATCAGCAGCGATTGCAGGAACCAGCCCAGGCCGCCGGTGGCGCCGTGGCCGAATGACAGGTCCAGCATCGGCAGCGCCACCAGCGCCAGCACGATGCCCAGTGTGCCTGTCCAGCCGGTGCGCTCGCGCAGCAGGAGGAACGACAAGACAATGGTGACCACCGGCGACAGCGAGATGATCGGGAACACGAAGTAGGCCGGCCCGATGGTCAGGGTGTGGAACAGCAGCATCTGCCCTCCGGCACCGAGCATGCCGATGGTCAGTCCGTAGATCACCGCGCGCGGCGAACGTTCCAGCACCCAGCCGCTGCGCCAGAGGATGTACAGCGCCGGCGGAATCATCGTCATCGCCCACACGCAGTACACCAGCGTCTCGGGGAAGCCGTGCTCGGACGACAGCGGCGACAATGCGCCCCACACGCCCCACAGCACGACGGTCGCCACCGCGTAGGTCAGCCACGGACGGCGCCGTGGCGTGGCGCCGGCAGAGATCATCGACGCGCTCATGCGCGCGTCGCCAGCGGGGTGGCCTGCAGCAGCACGAAGCGCTTGAACGCCACCCGCATCGTCGCGTCGCCCGAGTCCACCTCGCCCAGGTCGACCTCGTTGAACAGGTCGCGCACACGATGGCGGCCGGCGCCCAGTCCGCGCAGTTGCACAGGGCCGTCAAAGGTCTTGGCGTAGAAGGCGTAGTACATCGCCCCGTCCTTGGCGATGGCGTGCGCCTCGGGCTTGTCGAAGCCGATGTCGTACAGCGTGCCCAGGTATTCGCCCTTGGGCAGCATGTGCTGCTTGTACAGCGCCACCCACTTGCGCCAGAGCGCCTCCTTCTCGGCGGTGAGCCGGTAGCCGCCCGGCGGCAGGGGCTCGGCGGGATGGTCGGTATCCTTCGGCCAGGTGAACTTGGAAGAGACCACCGCGCCGATGCCGACCGTGGAAGCGAAGTCGTCGCCGTCGTCGGACAGTTCCACATGGTCGCCGGCGTAGCTGCTGCGGGAGGCCATCAGGGCCTTCATGGTCTTGCCCTTGCTGCGCACCTGCCATGAGGACAGCGGATCGGACGCGGGGTACTGGTCGGTGGCCGGCAGGTTGTGGAAGGCGAAGACGGTGCCGCAGGGGCACAGCTCGACCACCGCCTGCGGGTTGGCCTCGTGTGCGGCCTGATGGATGGCGCGCCAGAACGCGGCCAGGCCCTCGACCGAATCGGTGGGATGCGCATGCTTGTGTGCGGGGTTGTAGCAGGGCGCCACGGCGTTGAGGTGTTGGCCATCGAACTTGATGCCCTCGAAGCCCCAGTCGCCGATCACCTTCTTCACCAGGGCCACGTAGTAATCGATGGTGGGCTGGTAAGCCGGGCATTGGGTCAGCGCATTCCACCAGGTGATGGTCTGGTAAGCGCCGTTCTTGTCCAGCAGCAACATGTCGACGTGGTCGTGCAGCACGTCGCTGCCCGGGTCGGCGGCCAGCGGTGCTATCCACAGGCGTGGATGCATGCCCTGGCTGCGCACCTTCGCGGTGAAGTCACGCATGTCGGCTTCGCCGCGCGGGAACTTGCGCGTGTCGATCCGCCAGTCGCCCTCGTTGGTCTGCCAGCCATCGTCCAGCACCACCCACCCGAAGCCCAGTTCGCGGGCCTTGGGCACGGTGTCCATGATCTGCTTGATGTTGAAGTCGCGCCCGTAGCCCCACGTGCACCACACCGGCGCGAAGGCCGAGTCCGGCGCTTGCGGCGCCACGATGCCTTCGGCTTCCATGTATTGCTTGTACTGCCGCAGTGGCGCGAAGTAATCGCCGGTATGCACGGCCAGCAGAGTGCGCTCGGTGACCAGGGTCTGGCCCGGGGCGAGGGTGGACGCCTGCGGCGACTCGACCGCGATGTGCGCGCCGCCGGCGGTCTTGCGCACCGGCAGGTCCAGCAGGCGTGCCACCGGTTCCACGTGGCCGACCGCCAGGCCGACATCGCGGCGCCAGATATCGGCCATCGGGATGCCGCCGCCGTAATCGGACGAATCCATCGCCAACGTGTTGCGCTGATCGAAGCCGGCAGCGAGCGGCCGCAGCCAGTCGCGGCGGTCGGTATGGGTCGCGCCGGCGAAACTCCAGAATCCACCGGGAGCGTCGGCCAGTTCATGGCCGGCGTTGCGCCAGCCGGCGACCTGCAAGGCGGCGGCACCGTGGTTGTGGTAGCGGGTCTGCAGCACGGCGAAGCCGGGCAGGTTGTCGAAGAAGGTCACCGCCACTTCCTTCTCGAGGTTGCGGCTGGAGCGTCCGGTGGTGACCGACTGGTGGCCAGTGCCGTGGCGCGCGTCCGTGATCGGCTGTTCCCTGTGGCCGATGATGGCGAAGTCCTCGACTGCGCCGTCGGTCAACAGCAGGCTTTCGCTGGGCTGGTAGGGCGTCAGCGGCTTGCCGTGGGCCACCAGGCGGGTATGCAGCTTGCGGTCGAAGGCAATCGCCAGGACCGCGTCCCGGGCCACGGCACCGCCAGCGTCGTTACCGATGTCGCGCTTGCTACCGCGGAGCGGAGCTGCCAGCGCCATCGGCAGGGAGGCCCAGGCCACGCCACCCACCACGCTGCCGGCAAAGAGCTTCAATACGGTGCGTCGTCCAATCGGGGGCATGATGGGCTCCAGTCGAGGTGTTGTTCCGATTCTGCGTCAGTTTCGGGTATTGCTGCAAGCGTTTCGTTTCGCTATGGTACGAAATAGTTTCGTTATATTACTGGTGATACGATGAGCATGCTTCTTCGTCGTCTGCTGATGGGCCTGGTCGCCGCGGCGATCTCACTTTCCGCTGCCGCCACTTCGCCTGCGTCGAAAACGGTGGATACCGCCGTCGTTGCGAACAGCTATTCCATGGCGGACCTCACCCATGTGCGCAAGTACGACGTCCATGTGCACGCCAACAACCCGGACACGGCGTTCCTCGAGCAGGCTCGCGCGGACGGATTCGAATTGCTGTCGATCAACGTCGACTATCCGGACTTCCCCGGCCTGGAACGGCAGCACGCCATCGCACTGACCCTTGCAGCGAAGGATCCGCAGCACTTCCACTGGGCCACCACGTTCTCCATGAAGGGTTTCGGTACGCCGGGCTGGACCGAACGGGTCAACGCGAGCCTGGCCCGGGATGTGGCCAAGGGCGCGCTCGCGGTGAAGATATGGAAGAACGTGGGGCTGGTGGAGAAGAACGCCGACGGCAAGCTGATCATGCTCGACGATCCGGGCCTGGCGCCCGTGGCCGAGCAGGTCCGCGCGCTCGGCGTGGCCCTGATCGACCACCAGGGGGAGCCGCGCAACTGCTGGCTGCCGCTCGACCAGATGACCACCGACAACGACCGCGAGTACTTCAGCAAGCATCCGGAGTACTACATGTACCTGCACCCGGATCAGCCGAGCTACGAGGAGCTGATGCGCGAGCGTGACCGCTTCGTCGCCGCGCATCCGAAGTTGCGCTTCGTCGGTGCGCACCTGGCCAGCCTGGAGTACGACGTCGACCGGATCGCCGCGTTCCTCGACCGCTTCCCCAACGCCACCGTCGACATGGCTGCACGCATGAGCCAGGTGCAATACCAGTCGGTGCGCGACCGCGAGAAGGTGCGGAACTTCTTCATCCGTTACCAGGACCGGGTGATGTACGGCACCGACCTGACGTTCGCGCCGGATGCCGACCCCGCGGAATTCAGGCGCGAGGCGCACCGGGTGTGGAGTTCCGACTGGCGTTACCTGGCGACTGGCGAATCCCAACGGGTGGACATGATCGACGCCGATGTACCGGGTCTCGCGCTGCCGCGCGCGGTGGTGGACAAGATCTACTACGCCAACGCCGTGCGCGTCTTCGCTGCGCCCAGGCCGGGACTGGCCGACTGAAGGGCTACGCCATTTGCAGCTCGAAACCGAGTTGCTGGCTGGCCTGGATGATTTCCTCCGGCGCGCCCGTGTCCGTGATCAGCATGTTCAGTGCGGTAACGGGAATGATGCGATGCAGGCAGATCTTGCCGAATTTCGAGCTGTCCGTGATGGCAATGACCAGGCGTGCGGTCTCCACCATCTTGCGGTTGAGCAGCGCCTCGGGCTCGTAATGGGTGGTGATGCCGCGCTCCAGGTCGAATCCATCCACGCCGAGGAACAGCTTGTCCACGTGCAGCGCGTCCAGCGCTTCGACAGTCAGCCCCCCATAGAACGCCATGTTGCGGCGTCGCAACTCACCGCCGAGCATGACGATGGTGATGTTGTTCTTGGGAGCGAGCGCAGTCAGCACGCCGTAATCGTTGGTGACCACGGTGATATCGATGTCCTGAACCGCTTCGGCCAACTGGATGGCCGTGGTACCCGAATCGATGACGACCGTGTCCCCGGGTTTGATCAGTGCGGCCGCGCGTACGCCAATGCGGCGTTTCTCATCCAGGTGGGTGGTGCATTTCGCTTCGTAGTTGGGCTCGACCGAAGCGCCGTTCATCACGTTGCTGTCGATTGCCCCGCCATAGGCCCGCGCCATCACTCCGCGTTCGGCCAGATAACGCAGATCTTTGCGCACGGTCTGCGCGCTCACGCCGAAGCGGTGAGCAAGACTGGTGACCTGGACGCTGCCATGCTGGCGGACGAGTTCGCTGATCTGGAGGCGTCGTTGGCTGGTGTCGCGGGTGGTGGTCATGGGGGATTCCTGCGGGTATCCAAATTATGCCGTATTTCGTTGTATTTCGCTATTGATGTATAACGAAACATGATATAGGCTCGGTTTCGTTGTTTAGTCAGCAGGTCCGCCGCCTAGCCCTGGAGGAGAGAGCCAGTGAACACCGCGCCCCTACACCGAAACACGCTGTTTTACGGAGTTGCGTTTGCCCTGCTGATGCCTGCGACAGCCCTGTCCCAGGCCACCTCAGGCAGCGCGCCCGCGACGCAAGAGTCCCAGACAACACAACAGTCGCAGCCAACGCAAGAATCGCAGACGTCACCGTCGGATAAAACGGCGCAGACGCGCGACAACGTGACCGATATGGGAGCGGTGGTGGTCACCGGCGTGCGCGCCAGCCTGGCGCGCTCGACCGACCTCAAGCGCGACGCCAGCACCGTGCAGGATTCGATCAGCGCGCTCGAGCTGGGCAAGTTCCCCGACGACAACGTGGCCGACTCGCTCAGCCACATCACCGGCGTGTCCATTTCGCGTACCGCCGGTGGCGAAGGGCAAAGAGTCAGCGTACGTGGCCTGGGCCCGGAGTTCACGCTGACCACCTTCAACGGACGCATCCTGGCCACCGACGGCGCCGGCCGCGATTTTGCCTTCGACGTATTGCCGGCCGACGTGATCAGTGGCGCCGACGTGATCAAGGGCGCCCAGGCCTCACTGACCGAAGGGGCCATCGGCGGCCTGGTCAATCTGCGCTCGGCCAGTCCGTTCGACCAGAAGGGCCAGCATGGCATCGTGCGCCTGGAAGGCGATCGCAACCTGATGTCCGAACTCAACGGAAGCAAGCTCTCGGCCACCTACAGCAACACCTTCGCCAACGACACCATGGGCGTGTTGCTGGGCGTGGTCTACGCCCACCGCAAGGATCGCACCGACGTCGCCGGCAACGACGGCGGCTGGACCCGCAACCCGGATCCCAACGATCCCAACTGGTGGGGCAACGCCTGGGGCGGCAACATCGATCCCAACGGCAACGGTCAACTGGATCCGGACGAATACGGCCTGATCGCCCCGGGCCAGTTCCGCGTCGGCTCGATCATGGAGGACAAGAAGCGCAGCGCCTTCTCCGGCAAGTTCGAGTGGCATCCGAGCGACAACGTACGCATCGTGCTGGACGGCCTGAAAACCCGCCTCGACTCGCCGCAAGTGGCCTACCAGCAATCCTACTATCCGCTGTACGCACCGGGCCGCTGGTCCGACATTACCGTGCAGAACGGCATCGTCACCGGCTTCACCATGAACAACCCGGATCCGGAATTGCGGCTCAATCCGGAACTGCTGAACCAGACCGAATACCGCGTGGTCGACACCGACCTCTACGGCCTCAACGGCGAGTGGAAGGTCACCCCCGACCTGACCCTGACCGGCGACCTGTACCGCTCCACCTCGAAGCGCCACTCCGGCGGCCAGGACACCTACGCCGTTCTGCGCATGAACCTGCCGAACACCGCCCGCATCACCCTGGGCCCGAATGCGGTGCCCAATGTCGATGTCCAGTTCGACGACGGCCGCGACCTTGCCAACGGCCTCGCCAACGGCCAGTTCACCGAGTCGGATTTCAACACGCACTACATGGAGCTGCGCGGCGACAACATCGAGGACAAGATCACCGGCGGCACGGTGGCCGGCAACCTGTTGGTCGGCCGCTGGGGCGTGGACCACCTGCGCTTCGGCGTGACCCGCACCGACCGCAGGAAGTCACGCGACCTGATCAACAACACCCTCAACGGCGGCGCCGACTACTACTCCGGAAACAATGCCATCAACGTGGCCGACTTGGGCGACGGCGTGATCTCGCACAGCTTCCACCTGCCGCACTTCATGGATGACGTGAACAGCAGCTTCCCGCGCAGCTTCGTGGCCTTCGACGTGCCCAACTACCTGGCCCGGCTGCAGGCCTACGACGGCCACCTGCGTCCGGATGGCACGCCGTACGAGTACGCCCTGGCCGGCCCGAAATGGAACCCGCTGCAAAGCTACCGGGTTCGCGAGAAGACCGATGCCTTCTACGTGCAGGCGGACATGTCGGGCGACCGCTGGGACGGCGACATCGGCGTGCGACTGGTGAAGACGAATACCAGGGCCCAGGCCTGGGACGCCAAGATCCTGAACATCACCAAGAACGGCGCGTTCAACTACACCGCGACGTACGCCGACCCGACGCCGGTCGTCCAGGACGCCGACTACACCTTCCTGCTGCCTTCGGCGAATTTCACCTGGCACTTCACCGACCAGCTGCAACTGCGCCTGGGTGCGGCCAAGACCATGGCCCGCCCACCGGTCGATCAACTGGCGCCGACCAACACCACCGCGAGCGTGTCGTGGGGCGAGTTCACCCAGGTCTACGGCGGCAATGCGCACCTGAAGCCCTATAGCGCGGCGCAGGGAGACATGTCGCTGGAGTGGTACTTCGCCGACCATTCCATCGCCAACGTGGCCGTGTTCTACAAGCGCATCAAGAACCAGATCACCACCAGCTGGGAGCCTGGCCAGGACATCGGCGTGCCGGGTTACCTGTTCAACGTCACGCGTCCGATCAATGGCGACTACGCCAAGGTCAAAGGCCTCGAGGCCGGCCTGCAGCACTTCTGGGAAAGCGGTTTCGGCGTGAGTGCCCAGTACACCCGCAACTTGTCGCGCAGCTGGGTGAATGGCGAGGAGCGCCCGCTCGAGGGCATCGCCCCGGCGACCTATTCGCTGGGCGCGATGTACGAGAAGGGCAAATGGTCGTTGGGCGCCAATGCGGTCCGCACCGATGGCTTCGTCACGGCGGTCAACGTGATCGGTACCGGCTACAACACCCGGGCCGACGCGATCACCTGGTTGACCGCGCACGTGACCTACGAAATCAACGACATGTTCAGCGTCAGCCTCCAAGGACAAAACCTGCTGGACGATGCGCAGACCTACAGCATCAACGGCAACCCGCTGCTGTCGCAGGGCTATTTCCGATATGGCCGGTCTTTCAATCTGGGGGCAAGCCTGCGGTTCTAGAACGCCGATGTGAACCGGTGGCTCCCGCGCGGAGGGGCGCGGGATATGCAGGCGGTCGTGGAGTCGGGCCGGATCACCGTGTTGCCCTGGGTGTTGCACCAGGACGATGCCGCGGTTGCACCTTGCACCGGATCAGGTACGCCGGCCCGGCTTGACTGCCGGTTCCGGCGCGTCGCGTCAGCCGCCGGGCGCAAGTTTTTGCAGGGTTTCGCTGCGACTTGGTACGTTATATCGTTGCGCTTCCGATCTTTTCACCCAGACGTGTCCGCATGAACAACACAGGGTTCGAGTGCTTGCAGAGACCGTCGAACCGATGGTTGTGAGGATCCGGCGAGTGCCGTCGGCGCCGCGCGCGACGGGGTCATCCATGCGGCATCTGCTTGCTGCCGTCGCCGCATTGTCGATCGCCGGTTGCGCGGTGGGTCCGGATTTCCACAAGCCGGCCGCGCCGGCCGTCGGCAGCCTGAGCGCCGGTGCGCTGCCGACCACGACAGGCGTTGCGAACATCGCGGGCGGACAAGTCCAGCACTTCGTTTCCGGCGGCGATATTCCGGCCGACTGGTGGACGCTGTTCCATTCGCCGGCACTGAATGTGCTGATCGAACAGTCGCTGGCCCACAACCCCGACCTCAAGGCAGCGCAGGCTGCGCTGGCGGTGGCCAGGGAAAGTACGAAGGCTGGGCGCGGTGCCTATTACCCCAGCGTCACGGCCGGCCTGTCGGCCAGCCGCCAGCAGGATCCGCCGGGCGCGCTCGCCCCGGTGCCCAGCAACAACGCCTTTCTGTACAACCTGTTCACGCCGCAGGTCAGCGTCTCGTATGTGCCCGATGTGTTCGGCTTGAACCGGCGCACGGTGGAGTCGCTCAAGGCGCAGGAGCAGTCGGTGCGCTTCCAGGCGATCGCCGCCCGCATCACGCTGAGCAGCAACGTGGTGGCCGCGGCGGTGCAGCAGGCCTCGTTGCGGGCGCAGATCGCGGCGACCCGCGAACTGGTCGGCATCAACACCCACATGGTGGAAATCCTCAAGTACCAGTTGGACAAGGGCTATGCCGGCCGGCTCGATCTGGCGGTGCAGGAATCGCAGCTGGCCCAGGTCAAGGCCGCGCTGCCGCCCTTGCTGACCCAGCTCGCGCAGCAGGACCATCTGCTGGCGGTGTTGGCCGGCCGCTTTCCCGGCGAGGCGCCGACGGAGAAGTTCGACCTTGCCAGCCTGCATTTGCCGCAGCAGCTTCCGCTGAGCCTGCCGTCCACGCTGGTGGCGCAGCGTCCCGACGTGCGCCAGGCCGAAGCGAACATGCATGCGGCCAGTGCGCAGGTCGGCGTGGCCATCGCCAACCGATTGCCGAACATTTCATTGACCGCGAACGCGGGCAGCACCGCGCTGGCGATCAACCAGCTGTTCAAATCCGGCACGGGTTTCTGGAGCCTGGGCGCGGATCTGGCCACGCCGATCTTCCAGGGCGGCAGCCTGCTGCATCAGGAGCGTGCCGCCAGGGCAGCCTATGTCGAGGCAAGCGAGCAATATCGCAGCACGGTGCTGACCGCGTTCCAGAACGTGGCCGACACCCTGGCCGCGCTGCAGCACGATGCGGAGGAACTGCAGGCCGCTGCCACCGCCGCGGATGCGGCGAAGCTCACCCTGGATCTGTCGCAGCGTCAGTACAAGGACGGCTATGCCGGCTACCTGTCGCTGCTCAGCGCCGAGCAGGGCTATCAGCAGGCGCGCATCGCGCTGGTGCAGGCGCAGGCCAGTCGTTACGCCGACACCGCGGCGCTATTCCAGGCGTTGGGTGGCGGCTGGTGGCACGACGCGGACAACGGGCCGGCCGATGCCGAGCCGGCGCCGCCGCGGCTCTCCGATTCGGATCACGCCAGGACAAACCGGGACAGCGATGAAAAGTAGATCATCTTCTGCAACGCGTTTTGTGCCGCGACGTCGTGCGACGTTCGTGCTCGCACTGAGCGCGCTGCTTGGCGTGGCCGGCTGTTCCTCGAAAGCGGAGCCGCAGCAAGCGGCTGCCGACACGCCGCAGAACGTGACGATGACGCCGGCACAGCGCCAGCACATCCATCTGCTCACGCTTGCGCCGGCCAGCTTTCATCGCGCGATCGAAACCACCGGCGTGGTGGATTTCGACAACGACCAGGCGACCAGCGTGCTGGCGCCGTTCTCCGGGCCGGTGGCGCGACTGCTGGTGGCGCCGGGCGACAAGGTGCATCAGGGGCAGCCGCTGGCGCTGGTGGATTCACCGGATTTCTCCGCCGCGATCAGCGCGTATCGCAAGGCTTTGATCAGCGCGCAGAATGCACGCCGGCTGGCCGACGCGGACAAGGACCTGGTACAGCACGAGGGTGTTTCGCGGCGCGAGGCCGAGCAGGCGCAGACCGATGCCGCCAGTGCCGAGGCCGATCGGGATGCCGCGCTGCAGGCGCTGGTGGCGCTGGATGTCGATGCCGGCACGATCAAGGCGATCCAGGCGGGTCGCGCGGTGGCGCGCGCGCAGGGCATCATTCGCGCGCCGATCGCCGGCACCGTGGTGGAAAAGCTGATCACGCCGGGGCAGCTGCTGCAGGCGGGCACCACACAGTGTTTCACCGTGGCGGATCTGTCGAAAGTGTGGGTGATGGCGCAGGTGTCGGCCGCCGAGCTGGCGACGATTCGCGTGGGTGATCCGGCACAGGTCGACAGCGGCATGCCGGGCGTCGAGTTGCCGGGCACGGTGGACAATATCGCCGCGGTGGTGAACCCGGATACCCGCGCGGTTGCCGCGCGCATCGTGGTGTCGAATCCCGGTGACGTGCTGCGCAAGCAGATGTACGTGCGCGTGAGGATCCAGTCGCGCCAGGCCGGCCAGGGTCTGCTGATGCCGGTGTCGGCGATGCTGCGCGACGACGAGAACCTGCCGTTCGCGTATGTCGTCCAGCACGATGGCAGCTTTGCGCGGCGACGCGTGACGCTGGGTCCTCGCAACGGCGATCAGTACGAAGTCAGCGACGGGCTCAAGCCCGGCGACCAGATCGTGGTCGATGGCGGCCTCTTCGTGCAGTTCATGCAGAACCAATGAGCGACCATCTGCCGCCCATGCCGCCGCGCGCGGCGTCGCTGATGAACCGGCTCGTCGGTGCCTCGCTGGCGCAGCGCTTTCTGGTCGCGCTGCTGATGCTGGTGCTGGTCGGCGCCGGCGTGCATGCGCTGCACCGCCTGCCGGTGGACGCCTATCCGGACCTGTCGCCGCCCAGCGTCGAGATCGTCACGCAGTGGCCCGGGCACACCGCCGAGGAAGTGGAGCGGCTGATCACGGTGCCGGCCGAGCAGGGCATGACCGGCATTCCGAAAACCGACAACACCCGTTCGATTTCGTTGTACGGGCTGTCGGTGGTGACGCTCACCTTCGACAACGGCACCGACAACTATTTCGCGCGCCAGGAAGTGTTCAACCGGCTTGGCGATCTGGATCTTCCCGACGGGGTGAAGCCGTCGGTGTCGCCGCTGTCGTCGCCGTCGGGGCTGATCTATCGCTACGTGCTGCAAAGCTCCGATCGCTCGCCGATGGAGCTGAAGACGTTCGAGGACTGGGTGGTCGAGCCGCAGTACCGCACCGTGGCCGGCGTGGCCGACGACTCCGGTTTCGGTGGCGGCAGCATGCAGTACCAGGTGCTGCTCGATCCGGCGAAGATCGCCGGGGTCGGGCTCACCGCGCAGCAGGTGCAGGCCGCTTTGGCCGCCAACAATGGCAATGCCGGCGGCGGCTTCTACTCGCAGGGCGGGCAGTTCTATTACGTGCGCGGCGTCGGCCGGCTGCAGACGCTGGAGGACATCGGCAACGTGGTGCTGGCAGTGCACGACGGCAACCCGGTGCTGGTCAAGGATGTCGGTCGCGTGGTGATCGGCATCGCGCCGCGGCTGGGCCAGTTCGGTTTCGAGAAGCAGGACGACGCGGTGGAGGGCGTGATCTCGCTGCGCACCGGCGAGAAGACCCAGGACGTGCTGCAGCGGGTCGAGGCGAAGACGAAGGAACTCAACGAACAGATCCTGCCGAAGGACATCAAGGTCCACCCGTTCTACGACCGCAGCGACCTCGTCGCGGTGACCACCCAGGTGGTCAAGGACAACCTGCTGCGCGGCATGTTGCTGGTGGTGGTGGTGCTGATCTTCTTCCTGTACGACGTGCGTGCCGGGTTGATCGTCGCGATCACCATCCCGTTGTCGCTGCTGGTCGCCTTCATCGGTCTGGATCTGCAGGGCGCGTCGGCCAACCTGTTGTCGATCGGCGCGGTGGATTTCGGCATCCTGGTCGATGCGGCGGTGGTGATGGTGGAGAACATTTATCGCCAGCTCGCCGATCGCGAAGGAACGAAGTTCAACGTCATCGAGGTGATCCGCGATGCCGCCGCGGAGGTCGACCGTCCGCTGTTCTATGCGGTGGCGGTGATCGTGGTGAGCTTCCTGCCGATCTATGTGCTGTCCGGCCCGTCGGGCACGCTGTTCAAGCCGATGGCGGACACCATGGTGTTCGCGCTGGTCGGTTCGCTGGTGATCACCCTGACCCTGTTGCCGGTGCTGTGTTCGTGGTTCATGCGCCATGGCGTGCGCGAGCGGCGCAACCGCGCGTTCGAGGCGATCAAGTCGGTCTACGTCAAGGGCCTGGATTTCTGCCTGGCCCGCGTGTGGGCGACGACGATCGCGTCGGCGCTGCTGCTGGGCCTGTCGCTGCTGCTAGTCCCGCGCATCGGCGCGGAGTTCATGCCGCACCTGGACGAAGGCGCGCTGTGGGTGCGTGCGACCATGCCGTACACCATCTCGTTCGACGAATCGGCGAAGATCACGCCGCAGATTCGCGACATCCTGCGCTCGTTCCCCCAGGTCACCACGGTCGCTTCCGAACTGGGCCGTCCTGACGACGGCACCGACTCGACCGGCTTCTTCAATGTCGAGTTCTATGTCGGCCTGAAACCGTATGCGCAGTGGACCGGCGCGTACCGGACCAAGGCCGAGCTGACCGCCGCGATCAACAGGAAGCTGCAGGCGTTTCCCGGCATCACCTTCAACTACACCCAGCCGGCCGAGGACGCGGTGGACGAGGCGGAGACCGGCCTGAAGAGCGCGCTGGCGGTGAAGGTGTTCGGTGCAGACCTGAACACGCTGCAGCAGAAGGGCAAGGCGATCAAGCATGTGCTGGAGCAGGTGCGCGGCATCCATGACGTGACCCTGGTGCAGGAACTCGGCCAGCCCAGTCTGAGCATCAGGATCGATCGCGCCGCGATCGCCCGCTACGGCTTGAACGTGGACGACATCAACGGCCTGATCCAGACCGCGATCGGCGGCGATGTGGCGACCCAAGTGATCCAGGGCGAGAAGCAGTTCGATCTGGTCGTGCGCCTGGATCACCAGTACCGCGACAATCCCCAGGAAATCGGCAACATCCTGGTGGCGACGCCGGGCGGCCAGCAATTGCCGCTGAAGGAATTCGCCGACATCCGGGTGACCAACGGCGCCTCCTTCATCTACCGGCAGGACAACTCGCGCTACATCGGCGTGCAGTTTTCGGTGGAAGGGCGCGACCTCGCCGGCGCGGTGGAGGATGCAATCGGCCAGGTCAATGCGAAGGTGAAACTGGCGCAGGGCTACCGGCTGGACTGGGGCGGCGAATACAAGGAATACACCGCCTCGCGCGCGCAATTGAACCTGATCGTGCCGCTGACGGTGGGGCTGATCTTCCTGCTGCTGTTCACCTTGTACAGCAACTTCAAGTTTCCCTTCATCACCGTGCTCGGCGTGGTGCTGTCGGCGCCGGCCGGCGGCATCATCGCGCTGTGGCTGACCGGTACACCTTTCTCGGTGTCGTCGGGGATCGGCTTCCTGGCGCTGTTCGGCGTCTCGGTGCAGACCGCGGTGGTGTACATCTCCTACGTCAACGAGCTGCGCCGCAACGGTGTCAGCGTGGCCGAGGCGATTCGTGAAGGCGCGATCCTGCGCCTGCGGCCGATCATGATGACCGCGCTGGTGGCGGCGCTGGGCCTGCTGCCGGCGGCGCTGGCCACGGGCGTCGGCACCGACACCCAGCGCCCGTTCGCCTTGGTCATCGTCAGCGGCCTGTTCACCCGGTTGCTGATCAGCATCTTCCTGATGCCGGCGCTGTACGCGATCGTGGCGCGGCCGGACGACCGGTTGGAAGTGTGACCCTGGTGAAGCCGTGCCGGGGCACGCCGCGCTAACGCCAGAATCGCGACGACCACAGCACGATGGCGCTCAGTGCCAGCACGGCCGCCCACGCCTTCTCGCGGCGATGGGCGGTTGTTGCCAACAGCGCCAGCTGGCTGGCGACGACGGCAGCCAGCAACAACAGCGCAAAGATCGCGCGGTCGCCGGAAGCGTCGTCGGGCGGCAGCGCCATCGACGGGTCCATCTGCGGCATCCATGCGTACTTGTTGTCCCCCAGCGCGATGAAGACGAAGACGCCGCAGGCAAACAGCATCCAGGCCGTCAGCTTCGCGACGAATCTGATCTTTCCCGCCGCCTTCATCGCAGCAGGACGCTGAAACGGGGCCAGAATTTCACGATGTAGTCCCATGGCTCATGTTTTTCCTGATCTGCAACCATGCCCTGGCGCACCTTGACAGCCGGCTGTGCTGGCCATGTATTTCGATGATCGGCTGGAAGTGTGACGGCGCCGCAGCGGATCGCGGCATGAAGCCCGGCGCGGCATGGTTTATGGTGGACAACCCACCTGCCTCCGGACGAGGGACGACCATGCGCCTCAATGATGGCCGCATACGCCGCATCAGCGGTTTCATCCATCATGGCGGCCTCGGCGTGCTGGTTTCGCTGGCCTGCGCCACGGCGGCTTTCGCAAGAAGCCCGACGCCAAGCTGGCCCGATACACCGGCCGGCCGGCAGGCGGCTGCGGCGGCGTTGCAGGCGCTGAATGCGGATCTGCTTGGCCACCCGAGCGCCACCCTGACGCTGGAGCGCTGGTGCGGCGCGCATCATCTGGCATCGCCGGCGCGGGTCGTTGCCCGGCGTGTGCGTGGCCTGGAAAAGCCGTTGCCGTCCGGGTTCCGCAAGTTGCTGGCGATCGGTGCGGACGAGCCGGTGAGGTATCGGCGCGTGCAGCTGGCGTGTGGCGATCACGTCCTGTCCGAAGCGGACAACTGGTACCTGCCGAACCGCCTGAGCGCGGCGATGAACCGCCAGCTCGACGACACCGATACGCCGTTCGGCAAGGTGGTGCAGCCGCTGCATTTCCGGCGCCGGACGTTGAGCGCCGAGTTGCTGTGGTCGCCGCTGCCGGCGGGTGGGGCGACGCCGGCTGCCGCGGTGCCGGGGGCCGGCACGCTGGCCATTCCGCACGCGGTGCTGCAGCATCGCGCGCTGCTCTACGATTCGGCCAACCGGCCGTTCAGCGCCCTGGTCGAGACCTATACCGATCAGGTGCTCGCGTTTTCGCCGGGCGGTTCGACGGCCGGCGCTCGATCCGCCCCACCCGGGCGTCCTACCGCTTTCCGGAGGGCGGCAGAGTATGAGCCGCGGCCGCCACTGGCCGCCGACCCGTCCGCGGAAACGGTCAATCAGTGAGCGGCGTGCCGCGCTCGACGATCTGCGCCAGGTTGTAGAGGATGCGCAGGTCCTGGTCGTCCAGCGTGTCGCCCTGCATGCCGCGGAAGTGGTGATGGAACGCACGCACCGCAGCGGCACGGTCTTCCAGCGGGTAGCCGACCAGGCCCAGCGCCATCCACGGATCGAAGCCGGCCGGCGGATCGATCAGTTCGCCCTGCGGCCACAAGCCGAAGCCGGCAGCGGCAAGTTGCTGCCACGGGAACAGCGGACCCGGATCGTCTTTTCGTGTGGGCGCGAAATCCTCGTGGCCGACGATCTGCGTGCGCGGGATGTGCAGGCGTTCGGTGAGGTCGGCGAGCAGGCGCAGCAGGCTGTCGATCTGCGGTTGCGCGAACGGCGTGGTGCCGTCGTTGTCCAGCTCGATGCCGATCGAGGCGGAGTTGATGTCGGTGATCGTGCCCCAGTGCCCCGGGCCGCCATGCCAGGCGCGCAACTGGTCGGACACCAGCTGGTAGATATGCCCGTCGGCGCCGATCAGGTAATGCGAGCTCACCGGGCCGCCGCTGTTCTTCGTGCGCAGCGTGTCCAGGCTTTCCTGCACCGAGTGCTGGTTGGTGAAGTGCAGCACGATCAGCACCGGCCGCCGGATGTCGTGGTTCGGCGACGGCACCCAGGTGGCCAGCGGATTGCGCGGCGGCAACGGTGCGCAGGCGGCGAGCAGCGCAACCAGCAAGAGCAAGGACGCGCGGCGCAACAGGCGGATCGGCGCAAGCGGATTTCTCATCGGGATCACTGCAGGTAAGGCTGGGCGATCGCCAGCGCGGTGCGGTACGGCTCCGGATCGTTGCGGTTGCTGAGCAGGATCACGGTGAGGTGCCGCTGCGGCCAGCGCACGATCACGTTGCGGAAGCCGATGCTCTCGCCGGAATGCCACACGGTGTCGCCGGTGATACGCCAGCCGTAGCCGTAGCTCGCCTCGTACGGTTCGCCGGTGACCTTCACGTGCGGGCTGAAGGCGAGCTTGCGCGAGGCGTCGCTGAGCAGGCGGTCGTCGTACAACGCGGCGTCCCACTTCGCCAGGTCGTCGATCGAGGAATAGATGCCGCCGTCGCCGCGGGTGGCGCTGGTGACGCTCTGGTCGGTACGCGTCCAGCTGCCGTTTTCCTCGCTGTAGCCGTAGGCGCGGTCCGCCACGTCGGGGCCGCCGCGCTCATACAGCAACGTGTGGTCCATGTGCAGCGGCTGGAAGATGCGCTGCTGCAGGTAGAGCGGCAGGCTGATGCCCGACGCGCGCTCCACCACCAAGCCGAGCAGCACGTAGCCCGAGTTGCTGTAGCGGTACGCGGTGCCCGGCGCGAAGTAGGTCTTCGGCGTGGCGGACAGCAGGCGCAGCACGTCGTTGTCGCTGACCTGCTCGGTGGTGCCGGGCGGAATCAGGTCTTCGTAGTCGACCAGGCCGCCGGTGTGCGTGAGCAACTGGCGCAGCGTGACGGTGGCCGCCGTTTCCGGCAGCGAAGGCAGCCAGCGGCGCACCGGATCGTCGAGGTTGAGCCGACCGTTTTCGGCCAGCAGCAGGATGGCCGCGGCGGTGAACTGCTTGCTCACCGAGGCGAGCCGGTAGTTGGTGGCTGGCGTGGCCTTGTCGTCGTCCTCGAGGTTGGCCAGGCCGTAGCTGCGGCGCACGATCGGCTTGCCGTCCTTGAGTACCAGCAGCGAGGCGCCGGGGACGTCGCTGGCGTAGCGCTGCATCAGTGCGTCGATCGGGTCGACCGGCTTGGTGTCGCTGGCACAGCCGCCGAGCAGCACGGTCAGTGCGAGGCAGGCAAGCAGTTTTGACATGGCGGAGTCCCCTTTGTTCGTGGTGCCGTCATTGCACCGGCACGTCGTAGAGCGTATGCGGCGTCGGTTCCGGCGAGAGGGTGTAGTGCCACCACTCCATCGGATAGTTGCGGAAGCCTTCGCGCTGCATCGCGTCGCGCAACAGCAGGCGGTTCGCGTGTTGCTGCGCGGTGACGTCGGGCGTGTCGGTATGCGCGCGCACGTCGAAGAAGTCGAAATCGGTGCCCATGTCCAGCGGCTTGCAGTGGCTGCCGTCGGCGGCGCATTGCTGCAGGGTGAGGTCGATGGTGGCGCCGCGGCTGTGGCCGGAACTCTTCGCGATGTAGCCGTTCAACAGAGTCGACTTGTCCAGCCTGGGGTAGTGCTGCGGCTTGGTGCGCTGGTCGCCCAGGTCGTGCGCCCAGCGCACGAAGTGCGCCACCGCGCGGGCGGGACGGTAGCAGTCCCAGATCTTCAGGCGCCGGTGCTGCGCGCGCAGCTCGTGCTCGACCTTCGCCAGCGCTTCGGCGACCGGCCGCAGCAGCAGGCATTTCGGCGCGCGATAGCCGTCCGCCGGCGTGCCCATGAAATTGTCGCTGCCGGCGTACTTGATGTCCTCGGCCATGTCCGGCACCAGGCTGCGGATGTCGACCAGGTTCGCGGCGGCGGCGGTCTTCGCCGGCGACAGGGTGGGCGGTTGCTCCTCGGCATGGGCGTGGCCGGTGACGCCGAGGGCGATGAGCAGGCCGAACAGGAGCAGGGGACGGCAGGTCGAGGTCATCATCAATGGCAATCCCCACTGCGCTGGAAATCCAGGTCTTCGTAGTCGGAGCTGAAGTCGCCTTGCGGGTCGAGCTTGGCCATGCGCAGGGTGATCGGCTGGCTGGCGGTGGCCGCGTGGAAATCCAGCCAGGCATCCAGCTCGCCGCCGTCCCAGTGCACGAGGTAGCGGTCGCCAAGGCGCATCACCGTGCCGGCCAGCGTGGGCGATTTCGCGGCGGCGAAATGCATCTTGCCATCGCGCGGGCACAGGGTGATGTCGCCGAACCACGGGTCACGATACTGCCCGCTCCAGCGCGCCAGTTCGGCCGCGCTGGCTGGTCGCTGCGCCGAGGTGTCCGGCGCGGACGAGGACGGCGACCGCTGCTTCGCCTTCTGTTCCAGCGCGTCGGCGTACCAGCGCACGTCGCGGCTGTCGCCGGGTGCGGTGAAGTGCTTCATCAGTGCCTCGCCGAGCACGGTGCGCGCGTCGTCCGCCTCGCCGTTGATCATGAACACGAAGCCGCTCTTGCGGTCCGGCAGCAGGGCCAGCATCGAGTACATGCCGTTCAGCGTACCGGTGTGCCACACGCTCCACTGACCGTCGACGTCGGCCATGCGCCAGCCGTAGCCGTAGGCCATCACGTGTGTGTTGTCCCATGCACGGCGCTGTTCGGAAACCGGGATCAGCATGTGCGGCGCCTGCAGCACGCCGCGCTGTACCGGCGACAGCCACTTCAGCTGCGCCGTGGTGGGCACCAGCCAGTTGCGGGCCCAGCTCAGCATGTCGGTGAGGTCGCAGCGGATGCCGCCGGCGGCGGCCGAGGTGATCGCCGGGATCGCGGCGGCTTCGGGGATCGGCACGTTGCGGCCGCCGTCGCGGCGATGCGGCGTGGCCACGTCGCCCACCGTGTCGCGGTTCCACGCGCCGACCTGGCAGCGGTCCAGGTGCAGCGGCTCGAACACTTCGCGCCGCATCAGCGTCTCGTAGGGCGCGCCACCCGCGGCGGCGGCCACTTCGCCGGCGACCACGTAGAGCAGGTTGTCGTACTGGTACTGCGAGCGGAAGCTGTAGCCGGGCTTGATGAAGGCCAGGCCGTGGATGATGTCGGCGCGGGTGAACGCGTTCGGCTCCGGCCACAGCATCAGGTCGCCGCCGCCTTCGGGCAGGCCGCTGGAATGGGTGAGCAGGTCGGCCACGCGCATGTTCGCGGTGACCCACGGATCGTTCATGCGGAACTGCGGCAGGTACTTCGTCACCGGATCGTCCCAGCGCAGCTTGCCCTGGTCGACCAGCCGGCCGAGCAGGGCGGTGGTCATCGCCTTGCTGTTGGAGGCGATCTTGAACAGCGTCTGCGGAGTGATCTTCTGGCCCGAGCCGGCAATGGTTTCGCCCACGGTGCGCGTGTAGACGACCTGCCCGTTCTCGATCACGCCCACGGCGATGCCGGGCAGGTGGTAGCGGGCGACGGTGGCGTCGACGATCTTGTCGTAGGCGGGGTTGGCGGTTTGAGCGGTGGCGACCGGGGTGGCGAGCAGGAGCAGGAGGGCAAGAGCACCCCTCCCCAACCCTCCCCTGCATGGCAGGGGAGGGAGCGAAAGCGGGCCGCTCGCGTCAGTGCTGGGCATGGCGCTCGACCTCGCCCCACACGCGCAGCAGGTTGCCGCCCCACAGCTTGGCGATGTCGGCGTCGCTGAAACCGGCGCGGCGCAGCGCGGCGGTGACGTTGCGGGTTTCGCTGGCGTCCTTCCAGCCGGTGATGCCGCCGCCGCCGTCGAAGTCGGAGGCGATCCCGACGTGGTCGATGCCGGCGACCTTCACCATGTGGCGGATCTGCTTCACGTAGTCGTCCAGGGTGGCCAGCGGGTATTTCTTCTGGATCTCGGCCATGCCGGCTTCCATCTCCGGCCGGTAGTCGTCGCTGTCACTGTCGTATTCCTTCTCGCCGGCCTGTTTGGCGATGGCGTTCTGCAGTTTCTTTTCCGCGGCCTCGCGGCCCGGATCCTTCTTCAGGAATTCCTTGTAGGCCACGGCGTCGACCACGCCGCCCTTGGCGGCGATCGCGCGCAGCAGGTCGTCGGGCAGGTTGCGCGGGTGGTCGAGCACGGCGCGTGCGCCGGAGTGCGAGGCGATGATCGGCGTGCTGGACACCTTGAGCGCATCGCGCACGCAGTTGTCCGAGGCGTGGGAGATGTCGACCATCATGCCGAGCTGGTTGGCGCGTTTCACCACGGCGCGGCCGAAGTCGCTCATGCCCTTGTCGCCGGCGCTGTTCATCGCCGGCTCGCCATGCTCGGTGTCGGGCAGCGAGCTGGTGCACAGGTCGTTGTTGCCGACGTGGACCAGGCCGACGGAGCGCGCGCCGCGATCGAACGCGGCGTCGAGGCGGTGGATGTCGTGGCCGAGCGAGTAGGCGTTCTCGATCTCGATCGTGGCCGAGAGCAGGCCTGCCTTGTGGTTGGCCATCAGCTGCTCGGGCGTGGTGGCCAGGCGGATGCGGTCGGGGTACATCATCAGCATGCGGCCGATGCCGTCGTATTTCTGGCTGGCCTGTTTCACCGCCTTGGCGTAGCCGGCGGCGTCGAGCTTGTGCTGCGGCACCCAGATCACGAAGAACGCCGCGTTCAGGCCGCCGCGCTCCATCTTGCCCAGGTCGACCAGCAGGCGGGTGTCGTGCCCGACGTCGAAGCGCGGCTCGCCCATGTAGTCGAAGGGGATGTCGACGTGGGTGTCGATGGTGACCGGCGGATCCTGCTGCGCTTGCGCGGGCAGCGCGCCGGCGAAGGTCAGAGCGGCGAAGATGGCAAGGCGGGCAGTCGTTTTCATGGCGTTTCCCAGTTCCGGGCCGGCTGTTCGCCGGCGATCATTTCCTCGAAGTGCTGGCGCCGCCGCACCACGGCGTAGCGGCCCCGCTGCAGCAGTACCTCGGCGGCCAGCGGCCGCGAGTTGTAGGTGGAGGCCATCGACGTACCGTACGCGCCGGTGGCCTTGATCAGCAACAGGTCGCCCGCCGCGCATTCGGGCAGTTCGCGTGCGCGGGCGAAGGTGTCGCCGGTCTCGCAGACCGGGCCGACGATATCGTAGGTGGTCATCGGGCGCGGCTCGTCCGCCACCGGCACGATGTCGTGCCAGGCGTCGTACAGGCTGGGCCGCTGCAGGTCATTCATCGCCGCGTCGAGCACCAGGAAGTTGCGCTCGATGCCGGGCTTGACGCGGATCACCCGGGTCAGCAGCACGCCCGCTTCGGCGACCAGGTAGCGGCCCGGTTCCAGCAGCAGCTTGCCGCGGTAGTCAGCCAGCGCTTCGCGGATCACGCCGACGTAATCGGCCGCGGCCACCGGCTGGTCCACGCCGGCGCGATAGCGGACGCCAAGTCCGCCGCCGACGTCGATGCTGTTGATCGGGTGGCCGGCCTGCTCGAGTTCGCGCCAGAACGCGGCGACCCGCTGCAGCGCGAGCCGGAACGGTTCGACGCTGAGGATCTGCGAGCCGATGTGCACGTGCAGGCCGTCGAGCTGCACGTGGGAGAGCTGGCCGCGTTCGGCGAACCAGCGGCGCGCCTCGTCGATGCTGACGCCGAACTTGTTCTCCGACTTGCCGGTGGAGATCTTCGCGTGGGTCTGCGCGTCCACGTCGGGGTTGATGCGCACGGCGGCGCGCGCGATCACTTCCTGCGCGCGGGCCACGCGCTGCAGGGTGTGCAGCTCGTCCAGCGATTCGACGTTGAAGCGCATGATGCCGACGTTCAGCGCGCCGGCGATCTCGTCGGCGCTCTTGCCGACACCGGAGAACACGATGCGTTCGGCCGGCATGCCGGCGTTGAGGGCACGGCGCAGTTCGCCGACCGAGACGATGTCGGCGCCGACGCCGGCTTGCGCCATCAATTGCAGGATGGCGAGGTTCGGGTTGGCCTTGACCGCGAAGCAGATGGTGGCATCGAGCCCGGCCAGTGCGGCCTGCAACTCGTCGATGCGCTGCCTGATCGCGCTGGCGGAATAGGCATGGAATGGGGTGGGGATGTGTTCGGCCAGTTGCTGCAGATCGACGCCGTCGAACATGCCATGGGCACCATCCGTTTCCCGGATGGTTTCCTGCGTTGCCGGGCGGCTCGTCGTCTGCGTGGACATGGGGCTCGTTGTCAGTGGTTTGTTGCAGTGGTACCGGAAAAAAGAGCGGCCCGCCACTCGGGCGGGCCGCGATCGGGGAGGACGATCAGAAGTTGATGGACATGGTCAGCTGGGTGAAACGCGGCGACTGGAAGCCCAGCGGTTGGCGGAATGTATCGCTGGTGGAATTTGAGATGGACGTCTGCAGGTCCTGGTCAACCGCCGTGGTGTGCTTCTGGTTGAGCAGGTTGTAGACAGCCAGCTTCACGCGGAACTCGCCGCCGTCGAACGGCTGGATATAGCTGAGGCCGGCGTTGAGCGTGAAGGTCCACGGCAGGCGGCCGTACTTGCCGCGCGGCGAGCGCTCGTAGACGCGATCCTCGGATGCCGGCGCATCGCAGTTCTGCACGCAGATGAAGTAGCTGTGGTAATTGGTGGCGTCGTAGGGGTTGCCCACGCCGAAGCCGGTGATCGGGCCGCCGGAGGCCGCGTTGACGTCGGCGCCAAGCTGCCAGTGCGGGGTGAGCGCATAGGTGCCGCGCAGCTTGAACTGGTGGCGGCGGTCGTTCGGCAGGTAGCCGTTACCGCCCAGATTGACCCATGGGTCATCGAAGTTCTCGGTGCGGCCGGTATCGTCGAAATCGGTGTCCGAGTTGACCGGACCTTCTGCATTGCCGCGGTTCCACGACATCGTGTACGAGGCGTTCATCGACCACTTCTCGTCCCACGCGCGGTTCAGCTGCAGCTCGACAGCGGCGTAGGTGCGCTTCGGCTTCACCCAGCCGCGCTGGCCCAGGTAGTTGCCGTCGGCGTCGTACATCGCCCAGCCTTCCTTCGAGGTATCCACGGTGAGATAACCATCAGGGGTGCCGTCGCAGTTGGTGTCGCCCCATACGGTGACCTTCTTGCCCGGGTTGGCCATCACCCAGCCGATATAGCCGTCTTCACCACACTGGGCGGTGGCGCTGATCTCCATGTCGTCGATCGCGTTATGCAGGCGCCGATAGGTGGCGCTGGCGCCCCACGACCACTGCGAGTTGATCAGCTGCTGGAAGCCCAGGATCGCCTCGTCCTGGTAGACGGGGTCCATGTCGTGGTCGACTTCGGAACGCAGGTCGCCCACCGTGCCGTCACCCTGCGAGTCGTCGACGCCGCCGATCTGTGGCCCGAGTTTCGGGATGGCGTACTCGACGCCGTTGAGGGTCTGGTAGTCCCAGCCGTCGAACGCATAGTAGGTGCGCTCGTCGAGCAGGCCGCCGGCCTGCTTGATGTTGATCACGTTGGCCACCGGGAGGTAGTAGCGGCCGAGGTTGCCGAATATCTTGGTGCTGCCGTCGCCCTTCATGTCCCAGGAGAAGCCCAGCCGTGGCGCGATCTGGCGGCTCATCTTGATGTAGCTGTTGCCCGCGGCATCCTGGTTGTCGAAGCTGTCGTTGCGCACGCCGGCGTTGAGCACCAGGTTGGGCGTCACCTGCCAGTTGTCTTCGATGTAGTAGGCGGCGTTTTTGGTCGTGAAGGTGCCGGAGATCTCGTAGCGGCGCGCACGCACGTAGGCGTCGTAACCCGCAGGCATCACGCCGCCACCGGAGATGGTGTCGCCGGGGTCAGCGGTGTAGAGGTTGTAGTAGTACGCGCCCGGCCCGGCGTAGTGGCGGTTGTAGTCGGAGGTATCGTTCTCGTGGTCGTAGCCGAAGCGCAGCAGGTGGTCGCCCAGCGTCCACTCGAAGTCGGCGCGCGCCTGCTTGCGGGTGTCGTTGCGTTCGTACACGGTGGAGCTGCTGGTGCAGCCCAGCTGCACGCCCGGGTCGTGGATCTGCATGAACGCGTTGTTTGCCGAGACGTAGTTGCAGTCGATGTCCAGTTGCGAGCGGGTGAAGGCCTCGCGCTCGTTGCGGCCGTACATCAGCTTCATCGACAGGTCGTTGGTGAGGTAGCTGGTCCAGGTCAGCGCCCAGTTCTTGCCGCCGGTGTCGGTAAAGACCTTGTTGGTCTTGGTGCCGATGGTGCTGGTGTCGAAGTCGTAGCTGTAGACGTCGCCGGTGTTCTTGTTCTTGTCCGAGAACGCCATCAGCTGCAGCACGTTGCTGTCGGTGATGTTCCAGTCGACCGTGGTGCCCCAGAAGCCGGTATCCGAGTTGTTGGAGGTCAGCGTGGTGCCGGCGTTGTTGGTGTTGCGCGGGCTGCTGCCACGGGCTTCGTACATGGCGAAGATGAACAGCTTGTCCTTGACGATCGGGCCGGATGCCCAGACGTTCGTCTTCACCAGCGAATCCTGGTCTCGGCTGGCGGTAAGGTAGCGATGGCCGTCGGCGTCGTACTGGTCGTCGGCTCGCGAGTGCCAGTTGCCGGGCTCCAGGGTGATCTCCATGCCGCCCTTGAGTTCGTTCGTGCCTGAGCGCGCCACGGCGTTGACCACGCCGCCGGTGGTGCGGCCGAACTCGACCGAGTAGCCGCCGGTCTTGACCTGGAACTGGTCGTAGAACGCGAACGGTGCCTCGGAGAAGCCGTTGCGGTTGTAGAAGTCGGTGACGTTGAGGCCGTTGACGTAGAACGCGTTCTCCGCGATCGACGAACCGCCGAAGGAGATGCCGCCGAAGCCGGCATTGCCCTTGACCACACCCGGCGCCAGCAGGGCGACCGAGGTGACGTTCTGGTCGACCGGCAGGCGCACCAGGTCGGCGCGCGAGACGATGGTGGCCGATTCGGTGGAGCTCACGTCGATCACCGGCAACACCGAGCCGGTAACGTTGATCGTGGCCAGGCTGGTTGCGCCCGCCGCGCCCAGGTCCACCGTCGTGGTGGTGCCCAGTGCTACCGTGACGTTGCGCGTCGGGCCGACCTGCTGGCCGCTGCTGCTTGCGCTGATGGTGTACTGGCCCACCGGCAGGAACGGGAAGCGGTAGTTGCCGTCGCTGTCGGCCGTGATCGTACGGGTCAGGCCGGTGGCCGGATTGATCACGACCACGGTGGCGCCAGCCTGGGTGCGGCCGGCCACCGAGCCGTCGTTGTTGGCCGCGTATGCCTGCGGTCCGCCGAAGGCGGCAAGCGCCAGTCCGAGCGCCGTGCCGAGTACGGTTCTGCGCAATGTCCGGGTGTTGCTCATTTCCCCATCTCCCCCATCGACGCCGTCGATGCCATGTTTATGAAAAGCTGCCAGTAGTTATTTGCCGCTGCGTCCGTGCGTCGCTGGCAGGACCTGCCAGTCGAAGTCGTAACCCAATTGGTCGAAATAGATGTTGCCGCCGCGCCATTCGGCCTCGCCGCGTTGCGAGTCCACGTCGTCGGAGCGGAAGTGCTGCTTGGGCGGCTGGAAGCGGCGCCCGAAGTCGTCGTTGAACGCGATGCGGTAGTTGTCGAGCCCGCCCAGGTAGAACCATTCCAGCGACTTGTCGTCGCCCGGGCCGGGCTGCAGGCGGCCGGTGGTGACGTCCATCGGCACCCAGCCGTACGGCGCCAGGTACAGGTAGCCCCAGTCGTGGATGTTGCTGTAGTGGCTGCCGTCGTCGGAATACACCATGCCCGACTGCCAGCGCGTGGGGATGCCGTTGAGGCGCAGCAGGGTCATCAGCAGCAGGGTCTGCTGGCCGCAGTCGGCGTGGCCGGCATGCAGCGCGTAGTCGCTGATGTTGGAGATCGTCGAGTACTCGCGCGCGCCGGCCCAGGGGATGCGGTCGACCGCGGCAAACAGTTTCTGCGCGATGCGGTAGGGATTTTTCTCGTCGCCGACCACGTCGTGCGAGAACTTGCGCATCGCGTCGGTGAACACGATGTGCGGCGCGCGTTCGGCCACGAACGGGGCCAGCTCCGGCGTGATGGTTTCGGCCTGCACCTGGTCCGGGTCGATCGCGTGGTACTGCGCGAACAGGGTCAGCTCGTAGGTGACCGAGAACACCGTCTTCTGCCCGGCCACCGCGGGCTTCTCCAGGTACACCGTGCGCTGCATGGCCGACTCGGGCGCGATCTGGTGCTTTGCCGGCACGCTGGCGATGTAGCGGATGTCTTCCTGCTGGCCCGGCACCGCGCGCGGATACGGAATCCACGCGTGCACGGTCTCGCCGGCGGGCACGGCGTCGGCGTCGACGGTCAGCGTCTGCGTCATGCGCAGGCGGCGCGGCAGCACGCTGCTGCGGTGTTCGGCCAGCGCGGCCTTGTAGATCGCGCGCTGGTGGTCGTTCAGCGACTCCATCGGGCCGTCGCCGATCGGCGTTTGCACGGCGCGCCGCGCCACCGCCTCGGGGCTGAGCCGGAACAGGTTGCCGGGCGAACGCTTGAAGTACAGCGTCCTGCCGTCGATGACCTGGTGCTCGAACAGGCCGGCCGCGTTCCACTTCGCGAACTCGGCGTCGCTGAGGTCGGGGATCTGCTTGCGCACGCGTGCCTTGACGTCGTCGGCGCTCAGGGTGAAGTCGAGCAGGATGCGGCGCATGCGTTCGCGCTGGAACGCGAGCGCATGGCGCGTGTCGGCGGACAGCCCGGGCTGTGCCAGGGCGCTGGTGATCGCCGCGTCGGCCGCCTTGAAGTGGCCGGCGTCAATCTGGGCGATGATGGGGGTGACCGCCTTGCCGCCGGTGCCGTTGCCGGCGAAGGCAAGCGGTGCGGCGAGCAGCAGGGCGAGCAGGGACACGGCGACGCGCAAGCCGCGCACATGGCGGCGTACTTTGGGTGCGACAGGTAGCAACGTATCCATCGACAAACGTCCCCGCAACGAATCCCCTGAAACCGCTGTGTAACACGCTTGCAAATGCCGGTCAATAATTTATGCTTCAATCGAAGCCGATAAGAATCAGCTATTCCTTGATGGTGGAAACCAGCCAGCCTGCGAATGCCCGCGAACGATCCACGAGGGGATGCATGTGATCCACACGGTCTGGCCCTACCTGGCGCTGATGTTGCTGGTCGCCGGTTTGTTTCCGGCAATGGAACGCCGCTTCGGCTGGAAGGTGTTTTCGGTGCTGCCGCCGATCGTGCTGACCTACCTGCTGGTCACCGCGCTGGCGGTTTCCGGGCTGTGGCAGGTCAACGCGGAGATCAAGGCGGCGCAGTCGATGCTGGTCTCGCACATGGTGCCGGCCCTGCTGTTCCTGCTGATGATCAACTGCGACCTGCGCGCGATCTGGCGGCTCGGCCCGCGCGTACTGGGCGTGTTCGCCTGCACCTCGCTGAGCCTGTTCGTGGCCTTCATCGGCACCTACCTGATCTATCGCCACTGGCTGCCCGGCAACGACTGGCAGCCGCTGGCCGCGCTCTCCGGCAGCTGGGTCGGCGGCACCGCGAACATGATCGCGGTGAAGCAGGCGATCGGCATGTCCGACACCTACCTGGCGATGTCGCTGCTGACCGATGCGCTGGGCTATTCGATGTGGGTGGTGGTGCTGTTCTCGGTGGCGCGGCTGGCGCCGGCGTTCAACCGCTGGACCCGGGCGAAATCCAGCGGCGACATCCCGCTGGCGCCGGTGAAGGCCAAGGCGCCGACCACCTACGACAGCGTGCTGCTGTGGCTGGGCATGGCGCTGGCGGTGGCGGCGGTGTCGGGCTGGCTGGCCGGCTGGCTGCCGGTTTCCGGCATGATCAGCGCGACCACCTGGACCATCCTGCTGGCCACCGGTTTCGGCCTGGTGGTGGCGCACACGCCGCTGGCGGAGTTTCCGGGCGCCAGCACGATCTCCAGTGCCATGCTGATCAGCGTGGTGGCAGTGCTGGCCTCGCAGAGCAACTTCCAGGGCATCGCCGCGGCGCCGCTGTACCTGTTGTGCGGCGTCACCATCATCGCGATCCACGCGGTGCTGCTGATCGGCTGCGCCAAACTTTTCCGCTTCGACCTGTACCTGTGCGGGATCTCCTCGCTGGCGCATATTGGCGGCGTGGCGGCCACGCCGATCCTGGCGGCCAGCTATTCGGCCGCGCTGGTGCCGGTCGGTATCCTGCTGGCCCTGCTCGGCTACATCCTGGGCACCGGTTTCGGCCTGCTGGTGGCGACGATCCTGTCCACGCTGGCGGCCACCTGATGCAGCTTCAACATAGGACCAAGACGATGCGACTTCCCCTGCTTGCCACCACCATGCTCGCGCTCGCCTTCGCCGGCGCACCGCTGCAGGCGCGCGAGGCGAACGATGCGTTGACCGTGCCGCCATCCGGCGTGCTCGGCGTCGGCGAGGCACAGCTCACTCCCGCGTTCTGGATCGGCCTGCAAGTCGAGCCCGATCGGGTGATCCTCGACCGCGCCGCGATCGAGGCGCAGAACGCGAAGCTGCTGCAGCTCGATCCGTCGATGCACGACCTGCGCAAGTTGCCGGCCACGCTCTCCCGCGAGCAGGTCAGTGGCTGGATCAACGCGATTTCGGAACGGCCCACGCGCCAGCTGTACGACGTCGAGGGCAAGCCGGTGCCGTCAGCGACGTTCGATGCGATGGCGGCTGATCTTGCCCTGGACACGATCCCGGCCAGCCAGCCCACGCGCTACGGGCTGATCGTGCAGCGTGCCGCGTTCCGCGCGTTTCCGACGGACTTGCGCGTGTTCAGCTCGAAAGGCGACACCGACATCGATCGCTTCCAGGAGACCGCCGAATTCCCCGGCGTGCCGGTGGTGATCACGCATGCCAGTGCCGACGGCCAGTGGCTGTTCGTGCTGAGCCCGCGCTATGCCGCGTGGACGAGGAAGGAGAATGTGGCCGAAGGCAGTGCGGCGCAGGTCTTCGGTTACGCCGACAAGGCGCCGTACCGGGTGATCACCGGGGCCAGTGAACGCACGGTGTTCACCCGCGAGCGTCCCGAGGTGTCGCAGCTGCAACTGGACATGAGCACGCGCGTGCCACTGGCCAGTGGCCTGGCGCCGGATCAGCCGGTAAACGGGCAGACCGCGTACGCCGCGTACACGCTGGAACTGCCGTGGCGCGATGCGGCCGGCAAGTTGCAGTTCTCGCCCGCGCTGCTGCAGAAGAACACCGATACCGCCAGCGACTATCTGCCGCTGACCCCGGCCAACATCATCCGCCAGGCCTTCAAGTTCCTCGGCGAGCGCTACGGTTGGGGTCATTCGTACGATGGCCGCGATTGCAGCGGCTTCGTATCCGACGTGTATCGCAGCATGGGCGTGCAGATGCCGCGCGACACCAGCAAGCAGTCGATCAGCCCGGCGCTGGAGCATCGGCTGTTCACTGACAAGGACAGTCGCGAGGCGCGCATCAAGGCCGCGCACGCGCTGCAGGTGGGCGACCTGGTCTACATCCCCGGCCACGTGATGATGGTGATCGGCCAGCTGCACGGCCAGCCGTACGTGATCCACGACGTGGGCGGCATGAGTTACCGCAAGGCCGACGGCAGCAAGGCGCACGTGAAGCTCAACGCGGTGTCGGTGACCCCGCTGCTGCCGATGCTGTTCAACGACAAGCAGACCTTTGTCGACCGCATGACCAGCATCGTGCGCATCCGCCACTGAGCGCGCCTGCATCAAGAAGAAAAAGGACACAGATTCCATGAAGGCTTGCCCATGAAAATCACCGACATCCAGTTCGGCATGCTGCGGGTGCCGCTGAAGACCCCGTTCAAGACGGCGCTGCGCACGGTCAACATGGTGGAGGACATCGTGGTGATGGTGCATACCGACTCGGGCCAGGTCGGTTACGGCGAGGCGCCGGCCACCGCGGTGATCACCGGCGATACCCACGGCTCGATCATCGACGCGATCCGCCACTACATCTCGCCGCGGCTGATCGGCCAGGACATCGCCGACCTCAACCACCTCACCCAGCTGATCCAGTCCTCGATGGAGAAGAACACCAGCGCCAAGGCGGCGGTGGAGATCGCGGTGTACGACCTGTGGGGCCAGCTCTACAGCGCGCCGCTGTACAAGCTGCTCGGCGGCGGCGACCCGGTGATCACCACCGACATCACCATCAGCGTCGACTACATCGACAAGATGGTGGCCGACTCGGTCTCCGCGGTGGAACGCGGTTTCGAGTCGCTGAAGATCAAGGTGGGCAAGGACATCGGCGTCGACATCGAGCGGGTCAAGGCGATCTACGCCGCGGTGGAAGGGCGCGCGCTGCTGCGGCTGGACGCGAACCAGGGCTGGACCGCCAAGCAGGCGGTGTACGCGCTGCAGACGCTGGAGGATGCCGGCATCAAGCTGGAACTGATCGAGCAGCCGGTGAAGGCGCGCGACCTGGCCGGCATGCGCTACGTCACCGAGCGCGTGCACACGCCGGTGATGGCCGACGAGAGCGTGTTCGGCCCGATGGAGGTGATCGAGCTGATCCGCCTGCGCGCGGCCGACATCATCAACATCAAGCTGATGAAGACCGGCGGCATCTCCAACGCGATCCGCATCGCCGACATCGCCGGCATGCACGGCATCGAGTGCATGATCGGCTGCATGCTGGAAACCAGCATCAGCGTGGCCGCGGCGGTGCACGTGGCGGTGGCGAAGTCGAACGTGATCACCAAGATCGACCTGGACGGCCCGTCGCTGTGCCAGTTCAATCCGGTCGACGGTGGGGTAATCTTCAACGAGTCGGAAATCTCGGTGACGGACGCCCCCGGACTGGGCATCCGCGAGATCCGCGGATTGGAGAGGATCGAAGCCTGATGTCGCCGCTGGTCAAAATCCGTTCGGAACGCGACCAGATGTCGGCAGTGGAGCGGCGCATCGCCGACTTCATCCTGGAGAACGCGCAGCTGCTGCGCGACTACTCCTCGCAGCAATTGGCCAATGCGCTGGGGATCAGCCAGTCCAGCGTGGTCAAGTTCACCCAGAAGCTGGGCTTCAAGGGCTATCCGGACCTGAAGTATTCGGTCGGCGAGGCGATCGCGCGCGCCGACAACGGCGACACGCCGCAGGTCGCGGAGGCGAGCGGCGGCGAAGGCGGCGGCGCGTCCGCCGGCAACCTGTGGCGGCGCAAGTCCGAGGCCGAGGAGGCGACCCGGCTGATCAACCCGCCGGAAACCCTCCACGCCGTGGCGGACGCGATCGAGCAGGCCGGCCGTGCCGGCAAGGTGTTCATCATCGGGTTGGGCGAGGACGACATCCACGCGCGCGGCTTCGCGCTGAAGCTGTCGCTGCTGGGCATCCTCACCGTGCACAACTTCGACACCGCGCGGATGACCGCGAACGTCTCCGCGGCCAGCGCCGGCGACGTGCTGCTGGTGTTCTCCGAGCACGGCAACCATCCGGCGCTGTGCAAGATCGCACGCTACTTCCGCGAGCGCCGCGGCCAGGTGATCACGGTGACGCGGCACACCGCCAACCCGCTGCGCGCGCTGGCCGACCTTGCCCTGGTGGTATCGGCGCACGACGAACTGCCGTACGTCCAGCCGCTGCTGTACCAATCGGCGCTGCAGCACCTGCTCGACGGCGTGTTCGTGCAACTGTGCGAAGGCCACGACGATCGCCACGCGCAACTGCTGGCCAACCTCGACCGCATCCAGCTGATGCTGGAGCCCTAGCTACGGGAATCGGGAATCGAGGCAGGAACAACATTCCCTGGCGGACTCCCACACTTGTTGCGTGACGCTCACCTATTGGATGGAAAGCTGATGACTGTTCGCCGCCGCACCCTTGCCCCGCTGATGTTTGCCATCACGCTTGCCGGAGCCGCGCACGCCGGCGCGGCGACCACGCCCTGGCACGACGCCCGCCAGCTGGTGCTGGTCACCACCGCCGGCTGGAACGCGAACCATGGCACCCTGCGCACCTTCGCGCGCGACGGCGACGGCGACGGTTGGCGTGAAGTGCGCGCCGCCGTGCCGGTGACCATCGGCAAGAGCGGCGCCGCCTGGGGCCTGGGCCTGAACGCGCCGCAGCATGGCGGGCCGCTCAAACGCGAAGGCGACGGCCGCAGCCCGGCCGGCGTATTCCGCATCGGCGAGGCGTTCGGCTACGCCGCGCACGCGGCCACTGCGCTGCCGTACCGCGCGCTCACCGCCACCGATTACTGCATGGATGTCAGCGGCACGGCACAGTACAACCGCATCGTCGACGCGAACGTGGTCGGCGCCGACGCGGTGAAGGGCTCCAGCGAACCGATGCGGCGCGACCTGCACGCGAACGGCGACCAGCGCTACCGGCTCGGCTTCGTGATCGAGCACAACGCGCAGGCGGCGCCGCAGGGCGGCAGCTGCATCTTCGCGCACCTGTGGAAGTCGCCCACCGACGCCACCACCGGCTGTACCGCCATGACGCCGGCGGTGATGGAGTCGCTGCTGGCCTGGTTGAAGCCGCAGCAGCATCCGGTCTTCGTGCTGCTGCCGCAGGCCGAGTACGAGCGACTGCGTGCCGACTGGCAACTGCCGGCGCTCGCCGCCGCGGATGCCGCGCAGTGAGTGCGACCACCCGGGTTCTGGTCGGGCTGGCCACCGGCGCGCTGATCGGCCTGCTGCTGGCCGGCTGGAACGAAAGCGTGGCGTTGCAGGTGGCCAACGTGGCGCAGCCGATCGGCAAGCTGTGGCTGAACGCGCTGCAGATGACCGTGGTGCCGCTGGTGCTGGCGCTGGTGGTGGTGGGCGTCAACACCGCCACCGACGCGGCCGCCTCGGGCCGCATCGCGCGGCGCGCGATCGTGGTGTTCATCGTGGTGCTGACTGGCGGCGCGCTGTTCGCGGCGCTGGCCGCGCCGCTGGTGTTTTCGCTGTTTCCGCACAATCCGGCGCTGGTCGCCGCGCTCGATCACGCCAGCATGCCTGCGGCCGCGCAGGCGGCGCCGGTGAACTGGATCGACACGCTGGTCGCGATCGTGCCCAGCAACGCGATCATGGCCGCGGCGCAGAGTGCGATGCTGCCGCTGGTGGTGTTCGCGCTGTTCCTCGGTTTTGCGCTGACCCGGATCGCACCGGCGCGGCGCGCGCTGCTGATGGAATTCTTCCAGGCGATCGCCGACGCGATGATCGTGATCGTGCGCTGGGTGCTGTGGATCGCGCCGCTGGGCGTGTTCGCGCTGATCCTCTCCGTGTGCGCGCGCTCGGGCCTGGGCATGCTCAGCGCGCTCGGCGTGTACGTGCTGGTCGAGTGCCTGCTCTACCTGGCGGTCACCGTGATGATGCTGCCGCTGGCGGTAGCCTTCGGCGGCGAGCGGTTGCGCCGTTTCGCGCTGGCGCTGGTGCCGGCGCAGGTGGTGGCGATCAGCACGCAGTCCTCGCTGGCCTCGTTGCCGGCGATGCTGGAAAGCGCCGACCGCCGGCTCGGCTACCCGAAGCAGGTCGCCGCGCTGGTGCTGCCGATGGCGGTGAGCCTGTTCCGCCTGACCAGTCCGGTGCAGTACGTCACCTCGGCGGTGTTCATCGCCTGGGCCTACGGCATCGACCTGTCCACCGCGCAGCTGCTCGCCGGCGCGCTGCTGGCGGTGGTGATCAGCCTGGGTTCGGTCGGCCTGCCGGGCCAGGTCACCTTCATCGCCACCAACCTGCCGGTGGCGCAGGCAATGGGCCTGCCGCTCAGCCCGCTGGGCCTGATGCTGGCGGTCGACACCATCCCCGACGCGCTGGCCACGCTGGGCAACGTCACCGGCGACATGACCGCCACCAGCGTGGTGACGCGGCAGTCGCGGCGCGATACCGCCTGAGCGGAGGCTGGCGGGTGCGGCTGGCGCCGCAGGCGGAACCGGGGCGGACGGCACGGCTATAATGCCGTGCCCGGCGCGCTGCGCCGTCATGTCCCGCAAGGCGCGCCATGCTGCTGATGATCGACAACTACGACAGCTTCACCTACAACCTCGTGCAGTACCTGGGCGAGTTGGGGCAGGCGGTCAGGGTGGTGCGCAACGACGCGCTGGACGTGGCCGGCATCCGCGCGCTCAAGCCCTCGCACATCATGATCTCGCCAGGGCCGGGCACGCCGGACGATTCGGGCGTGTCGCTGGACGTGCTGCGCGAGCTGGCCGGCGAGATCCCGGTGTTCGGCGTATGCCTGGGCCACCAGGCGATCGGCCAGGTGTTCGGCGGCAAGGTGATCCGTGCGAAGCGGATCATGCACGGCAAGACGTCGCCGGTGATCCATCGCGGGCAGGGCGTGTTTGCCGGCCTGCCGAATCCGTTCGAGGCCACGCGCTACCACTCGCTGGTGGTGGAGCAGTCCTCGCTGCCGGATTGCCTGGAAATCACCGCGTGGACGGAAAACCCGGACGGCTCGATCGACGAGATCATGGGCCTGCGCCACAAGACGCTGGCGGTCGAGGGCGTGCAGTTCCACCCCGAGTCGATCCTGACCCAGCACGGCCACGACCTGCTGCGCAATTTCCTCGGAAAGCCGCTGAAGGCGGCGGCATGAACGGCCACGCCCGCGCGATCACCATCACGCCACAGGAAGCCCTGCAGCGCACGATCGAGCATCGCGAGATCTTCCATGACGAGATGATCGCGCTGATGCGCCAGATCATGAACGGCGAGGTGAGTCCGCTGATGACCGCGGCGATCATCACCGGCCTGCGCGTGAAGAAGGAGACGGTGGGCGAGATCACCGGCGCGGCGCGGGTGATGCGCGAGCTGTCGGCGAAGGTGGACGCGCCGCCGCACGCGCACTTCGTCGATATCGTGGGCACCGGCGGCGACGGTTCGTCCAGCTTCAACATCTCCACCACGGCGATGTTCGTGGCGGCGGCGGCCGGCGCACGCATCGCCAAGCACGGCGGGCGCAGCGTATCGTCGAAGTCCGGCAGCGCCGACGTGCTGGAGGCGCTCGGCGCGGCGATCGAGCTGCCGCCTGCGCAGGTGGCCGCGTGCATGGCCGAGACCGACATCGGCTTCATGTTCGCGCCGAACCACCATCCGGCGATGAAGGTGGTGGCGCCGGTGCGCAAGGAGATGGGCGTGCGCACGCTGTTCAACATCCTCGGCCCGTTGACCAACCCGGCCGGCGCGCCGAACATCTTGATGGGCGTGTTCCATCCCGACCTGGTCGGCATCCAGGTGCGCGCGCTGCAGCAGCTCGGCGCGCGGCATGCGCTGGTGGTGTGGGGCCGCGACGGGCTGGACGAGATCTCGCTGGGCGCGGCGACCCTGGTCGGCGAATTGCGCGATGGCGTGGTGCGCGAGTACGAAGTGGAGCCGGAGGATTTCGGCCTGGCGATGGCGTCCAGCCGCAACCTGCGCGTGGAAAATGCAGACGAGTCGAAGACGATGCTGCTGGAGGTGCTGCAGGGGCGCCACGGCGTGGCGCACGACATCGTTTGCCTGAACGCCGGCGCGGCGCTGTACACGGCCGACGTGGCCGCTTCGATCAGCGAAGGCATCGATCTCGCCCGCGCCACGATTGCCAGCGGCGCCGCGCATGCGAAAATGCAGGCCTTCGTGGCGGCCACCCGACGGCTTGCCAATCCGCAGTAAGGCGTACATGGTGCGCGAAGCTGCCGCAGCCCGGTGCGCCGGTGCTCTTGTCGCGCATGGGATGCGCTCCCACACCACCAGTGAGATGCCATGACTGACATTCTCAATCGCATTCTTGCCCGCAAGGCGGAAGAGGTTGCCGAACGCCGGGCCCGGCTGCCGGAGGCCGAACTGATCGCGCGCATCGCGGACCTTCCCGGCACCCGAGGTTTCGCCGCAGCGATCGAGGCGAAGATCGACGCCGGCCTGCCGGCGGTGATCGCCGAGGTGAAGAAGGCCAGCCCGAGCAAGGGACTGATCCGCACGGATTTCGACCCGGCCGCGATCGCGAAGAGCTACGCGGCCGCCGGCGCGGCGTGCCTGTCGGTGCTGACCGACAGCGACTTTTTCCAGGGCAGCGAGGCGTTCCTGCAGCAGGCGCGCGAGGCGTGCTCGCTGCCGGTGCTGCGCAAGGACTTCATCATCGACGCGTACCAGGTGTACGAGGCGCGCGCGATCGGCGCCGACTGCGTCCTGCTGATCGTCTCGGCGCTGGACGACGACGTGCTGCTGCAGCTGTCGCTGCTGGCCGCGGAACTCGACCTGGACGTGCTGTGCGAGGTGCACGACGAGGAGGAGCTGGAGCGCGCGATGGCGTTGCCGGTGCCGCTGATCGGCGTGAACAACCGCAACCTGCGCAACTTCGAGACCTCGCTGGAGACTTCGCTGGCCCTGCAGGAACGGGTCGAGTACGACCGCGTGCTGGTGGCCGAATCCGGCATCCATACGCCGGAAGACGTGGCGCGCCTGCGCGAGGGCGGCATCCAGGCGTTCCTGGTCGGCGAGGCGTTCATGCGCGCCGAAGACCCGGGTGCCGAACTGCGGCGGCTGTTCTCGATCCCGTGACCGTGATGCCGGAACAGGAAGCGCTGGCGCCAGCGGACGCGGCATTGCCGCGCGTGGTGCTGTTCGATTTCGACGGCGTGCTGATCCGCGGCGATTCGTTCTACCTGTTCATGCGCGAGCGTTACCGCTGCTCGTGGTGGCGCCGCCTGCTGGCTCTGCTGAGCACGCCGCTGCTGCTGTTGCAGCTGCCGTTCTCGCGCCGCCTGCCGATGCACACGCTGGTGCGCATCGCACTGCTGGGGCTGGGCGAGCAGGGCTACCAGGTTGCCGCGAATGCATTCGCCGCCACCCTGGCGCGGCGGCCGAAGCAGTTCTGCCGCGACGGCCTGCAGGCGTTGCGCCGGCACCAGGCGCAGGGCGACCGGGTCATCGTGGTGACCGGCTGCGAACACACCCTGGTCAGCGGGATCATGCAGCAGCTGGGCCTGACCAACCTGGAGATCGTCGCCTCGCAGTTGCGCCCGGGCTGGCTCGGCATGCGGCCGCTGTGGCACAACGTGGGCCGCCGCAAGGTGCAATCGCTGGCCCGGCACGGACTCAGCGAGTGGCAGGTGGCGTACGGCGATTCCATGTATGACGCGGCGATGCTGAAGCTGGCCGCCGAGGCGGTGCTGGTCAATGGCACGCCCGCGTTGTGCAAGAAAGTCGAGAAGGCGCTGGGCCGCGCGGTCACCCGCGTCGAATGGTTCTGAGCGCGATCGCGTGATCGGCGCGCGGCGCGCGCCTACAGCAGCGCCTGCGCCAGCTGGCTCAGGCTGATCAGCACGATCAGGCTGCCCACGGCGGCCATCACGGCGTGCTCGGGCAGGTGGCGCACCAGCCAGGCCGCGAAGGGCGCGGCGATCACGCCGCCGGCGAGCAGGCCGAGCACGATCGGCCAATGGCCGACGCCGACATGCCAGACCAGGGTGGCGGAGACGCAGACCGTCACCACGAACTCGGCGGCGTTGACCGAGCCGATCGTGCTGCGCACGCCGCCGCCGCGCGCGATCAGGGTGCTGGTGGCCAGCGGCCCCCAGCCGCCGCCGCCGATCGCGTCGAGCAGCCCGGCGAAGAAGCCCAGCACGCCGCTGTGCTGTACCTGGTGGCGGGTCAGCCGCTTGCCGAAGGCGCGCAACAGCACCATCGTGCCGAGGATCAGCAGGTAGGCATTGACCCAGGGACGGATCGCCTCGCCCGGCACGCTGGCCAGGAAGGTCGCGCCGAGGATGCCGCCGATCGCACCGGGAATGGCCAGTTGCCAGAACAGTTTCCAGCGCACGTTGCCGAACCAGGCATGCGATGCGCCGGAAACGCCGGTGGTAAACACCTCGGCGGTATGCACGGTGGCGCTGGCCACCGCCGGCGGCAGGCCCAGCGCCAGCAGGATCGAGTTGGAGACCAGGCCGTAGGCCATGCCCAGCGCGCCATCGACCAGTTGGGCGAGCAAGCCGACACCGACAAAGATGAAGAACTGTCCGTAATCCAAGCGTCGTCTCGCAACCGATGGCGGAGCGCCATCCTTGACCAGTCTTCGTAAAAAGACGGTTCAGGTGGCGACAGGGTGAGCCCCTGCGCGGGTCAGCGCGTGCCGCGCACCACGATGGTCTTGCCGGAGACGTCGATCATGCGCTGCTCCTCCAGCTGTTTGAGCACGCGACCGACCATTTCGCGCGAGCAGCCCACGATGCGGCTCACTTCCTGGCGCGAGATGCGGATCTGGGTGCCATCCGGGTGGGTCATCGAATCCGGCTCCTGGCACAGGTCGAGCAGGGTGCGCGAGATGCGGTTGGTGACGTCCATGAAGGCCATCCGGCTGACCTGGCGCGAGGTGCGCAGCAGACGGTTGGTCAGCTGCGAGCCGATCGCGAACAGGATCTTCGGGCATTCCTCGCGCAGCGGGCCTTCCATCAGCTGGAACAGGCGCTCGTAGCTGACCTCAGCCATCTCGCACGGGGTGCGCGTGCGCACCATCGACTCGCGCTGGGCCTGCTCCACGAACAGGCCCATCTCGCCGATGAACTGGCCGCGGCTGATATAGGCAAGGATCAGTTCGCGCCCCTGCTCGTCCTCGGTGCACACCGCCAGCGAGCCCTCGACCACGTAATACAGGGTATTGGCCGGATCGCCGGGACGGATGATCGCGGTCTTGCCCGGGTAGCGCCGGCGATGGCACAGCGCCAGGAAACGTTCCATCGCGGCCGGGTCCGGTGCGAAGCCGAGCGGGGCCTGCGAGCGTTCAAAAGCCTGTTGGAGCTGGTACTTGAGTTGCGCCACGATCATCCCCTACAGATGGTTGTCATTACAGCGGCAGTCGTTGCCACGCGCCACGCGCGTCGCTGAACCATCCTTGCAAGCTTGGCATTATGGCAAACCTGAGCGCTTGTGGCAGGTTCAATTTCTTTTCCTTTTGCCGCATACTCCGCGGTCTTCCGGATGCGGCAAGGTTGCCACATGCGGTTCACAAGGGTCGTGCAGGCTGTGCGCCTGCGCTTCACACCATATCGCGGGGACCCTTGTCGCTAACCCGCCTCTACTGCTGGCCGAACACCCGGTCATGGAGAGCCGCCCGTGGTCAAACCACTTCCCCGTCTGCGCCTGCAGGGTTTCAACAACCTGACCAAGGCGTTGAGCTTCAACATCTACGACATCTGCTACGCGGTGTCCGAGGACCAGCGCCGGCGCTACATCGAGTATATCGATGAGCAGTACGACGCCGACCGCCTGACCCAGATCCTCACCGACGTGGCGGAGATCATCGGCGCGAACATCCTGAACATCGCGCGCCAGGACTACGATCCGCAGGGCGCCTCGGTGACCATGCTGATCTCCGAGGAACCGGTGGTCGAGAAGCTCGGCCGCGATTCGATCGCCGGTGCCGTGGTCGCGCACATGGACAAGAGCCACATCACCGTCCACACCTATCCGGAAACGCATCCGCATAACGGCATCGCCACGTTCCGCGCGGACATCGACGTGGCCACCTGCGGCGTGATCTCGCCGCTGAAGGCGTTGAACTACCTGATCGACAGCTTCGAGTCGGACATCGTGGTGTGCGACTACCGCGTGCGCGGCTTCACCCGGGACGTGAAGGGCAAGAAGCATTTCATCGACCACAAGATCAATTCGGTGCAGGACTACCTGGCCAAGCACATCCGCCAGAAGTACGAGATGTTCGACGTCAACGTGTACCAGGAAAACATGTTCCACACGAAGATGCACATCAAGGATTTCGATCTCGACACCTACCTGTTCGAGTCGCACGCCGACGACCTCTCGTTCAAGGAGCGCCAGCGCATCGAGTCGCTGCTGCGCCGCGAGATCGAGGAACTGTTCCACGGCCGCAACCTGATGTGACGAAAAACCCGCCGAGAGGCGGGTTTTTTCTGTCTGCCATGCAGAAGTCCGTTTACACGCGATAAGCCACCGTCTTCATCAGCATCGAGCTGGCGTGCATCAGCTGCGGCAGCGGGAACGGCAGGTCGATGCCGCCGCGTTGCTGCGCGGCCTGCGCGTGGCGGATCTCGTCCGACTGCATCTGCGTCAGCACGGCGCGCGAGCGCCCGTCCTGCGCCGGCAGTTTTTCCAGGTGCTCGGCGAGGTGAGCTTCCACCTGGCGTTCGGTCTCGACCACGAAGCCGAGGCTGAGCGGATCGCCGGCCAGCGCGGCAGCCGCACCGATCGCATAGCTTCCGGCGTACCACAGCGGGTTGAGCAGGCTCGGGCGGCTGTCCAGTTGCTGCAGGCGCTCGGCGCACCAGGCCAGATGGTCGGTCTCCTCGACCGCGGCGTGCAGCAGGTGCTGGCGGTTGTCGGCGTTGCGCGCCAGCGCGGCCTGCCCGAAATACAGCGCCTGCGCGCAGACCTCGCCGGTGTGGTTGATCCGCATCAGTCCGGCGGCGTGGCGGCGCTCGGCATCGTCCATGTCCGTCTCGGCGACGCCAACGGCGGGTGACGGTCGATGCGCTTGCGGTGAACCGGCGATCGCCTCCAGCGCGCGTTCGCAGCCGGCCAGCAGGCGGTCGAGAGGGCTCAGTGTGCGCACGGTCATGGGCTTTCCTGGTTCGAAGGGGGCTGTTCGAGTTGTTGGGCCAGCAAGGTCAGCGGGTGCCGGGTCGGCCAGGGCAGTCCCTGCGCGTCGATACCGGCGCCCAGGTGCAGGCGACAACCGATATTGGACGACAACAGCAGTTGCGGATCCAGGGTGGCGGCTTGCCGCAGCGTATCGTCGCGCAGTTGTGCGGCGCGTGCGGGGAATTCCAGCAAGTGGCTGCCGGCTGCGCCGCAGCAATGCGGTGGCCGCGGCAACGGCAGCACCTCGAGTCCGGGCACCCGGCGCAGCAACTGCAGCAAGGCATCGTCGCTGCGCGCCACGTTGACCTGGGTGCACGGCAGGTGCAGCGCCACCCGTCGTGCCAGCGGGCGGAAGTGCAGCGCCCCGGCATGGACCGCCAGTAGTTCCAGCGGATCGAGCACGCTCACCCCGGGCAAGGCGCGGCGCAGCGTGCCCAGGCAGCCGGGCGTCACCGAAACCAGCTGGCCGGCGCCGCTGGCGTCCCAGGCCTGGCGTACCCGTTGCGCGGCACGTTCGGCAGCTTCCACGGCGCCGCCGTGCAGGTCCATCGCGCCGCAGCAGAACGCGGGCAGCACATTGACCTCGAGGCCCGCCGCCTGCAGCAGGATGATCGCCGCCTGCTGCGCCTCGGCGTCGTCGACGCTGGCCACGCAGCCGGGGAACAGCGCAAGATGGGGACGTCCGCGAACTGCATGGCGAACCCGGGCGCGCGCAGCCGGGGGCGTGGACGGCAGGTTGAGCAGGGCGGCGCGCCACGGGGAAGCGGTCGGCAGGCGCGTTGCCAGCGGGCCTTTCCAGCGCGACAGCGCGAACCAGCCGCCCAGCCTGCGAAGGAAGCGCAACAGCGCTGGCCGTTTGACGAGTTCCAGCAGCCATCGGGGCCGCTGCGGCGAGGGTCCCAGCAGGGCACGGGTTTCCACCAGCAGTTCGCCGTACTGCACATGCGCCGGGCACACCGTTTCGCAGTTCAGGCAGCCCAGGCAGTGGTCCAGGTGCGCACGCAGCTCGGCGGCGGGATCGGCCAGGCCGCGGGCCAGCGCGGAGGCGATCGCGATGCGCCCGCGCGGCGATTCCGCTTCGTTGCGATCCAGCGCATAGGTGGGACAGACCGGCAGGCACAGTCCGCACTGCACGCATTGGTCGGCCAACTCGGCGATGCGGCCCGCAGGCGCGTGCAGGGGGGACTTTTCAAGCAGCATGGTGGTCATGCTATCATTGCCAGCTCACAGCTCGCCGGTCGGTGGGCTTGCGCCGTAGATGACGGCTCCGCTATCATCTCGCGCCTTTGTTCCACCGAAGCATGCTTTCTCGAATCATGCGTACCGCCTCACGGCGGCAGACAGGTATTCTGAAATGAAAACGTTTAGCGCCAATGCCGACAACGTCAAGCGCGACTGGTTCGTGGTCGATGCCACGAACAAGACGCTCGGTCGCCTGTCGACCGAAATCGCCCGTCGTCTGCGCGGCAAGCACAAGCCGGAATACACCCCGCACTGCGACACCGGCGATTATATCGTGGTGATCAACGCGCAGAAGGTGCACGTCACCGGTGCCAAGCTGGACGACAAGAAGTACCACCGCTTCACCGGCTACGTCGGCAACCTGAAGACCACCAGTCTGAAGGACCTGCTGGCGACCTACCCGGAGCGCGTGATCGAGATCGCCGTCAAGGGCATGCTGCCGAAGAACCCGCTGGGCCGCGAGATGTATCGCAAGCTCAAGGTCTACGGCGGTGCCGAGCATCCGCATACCGCACAGCAGCCGCAGGCGCTGGAAATCTAAGGAATCACTATGACGATCCAGCAGAATTACGGCACCGGCCGCCGCAAGACCTCCGCCGCCCGCGTGTTCCTGCGCAAGGGCAAGGGCGCGATCGAAGTCAACGGCAAGTCGCTCGAGGCATTTTTCGGTCGCGAGACCTCGTGCATGATCGTGCGCCAGCCGCTCGAGCTGACCCAGAACATCGACAAGTTCGACATCAAGGTGACGGTTGCCGGCGGTGGCATCACCGGTCAGGCCGGCGCGATCCGCCTGGGCATCGCCCGCGCGCTGATCGAATACGACGAAAGCCTGAAGTCGCCGCTGCGCAAGGCCGGTTTCGTGACCCGCGACGCCCGCGAGGTCGAGCGCAAGAAGGTCGGTCTGCACAAGGCACGTCGCGCTACCCAGTTCTCCAAGCGCTAAACTAAGCACCCTAGCCCCGTCGCCAAGCGGTAAGGCACCTGACTCTGACTCAGGCATTCGGTGGTTCGAATCCATCCGGGGCTGCCAAATCCAGATGCCGGCGCATGCAGCGATGCGTGACGATCCGGCCAAAATGCCCGCCCCTCCGGCGGGCATTTTCGTATGCGCAGTACCAAGCACGGCCGCGCGCTGGCGACTAGACGCCGGCGTTGCCCACGTTCGCGGAAAATGCTCGGAATCGCATGAAATTACGTGCAGTTGCGCGATCTTCCTTCTTTTTTTCTGCACCGCAGCAGCGTAAAATTTCCGTTTTAACGCTGCGAAACCTCCGATGACATCTACCTCTGACGATCCCATCGGGCATACCGACGTGCGCACGATCGGCAGCACCGACGCCCTGCCGGTCGCCCCCGCGCTGGGATTGTCGCTGGACGCGGCGCGCATGCCGCGCAAGTCCACCCTGGTCACTCATCGAATCCTGCTGATCAGTGTGCTGGCGGTGATCCTGGGCGTGGCGGCGGCCTATGTCGCCCAGTTGCTGATGCTGATGATCAACCTGATCACCGACCTGTGCTTCTACGGCCGGGTGTCGGATGTGATCGGCCCCCATGCGCGCAGCGGCTCGTTCGTGCTGTCGCCGGCAGACAATCATTTGGGCGCCTGGGTCATCCTGATCCCCGCCATCGGTGGCCTGCTCGCCGGGATCATGGCGCGCTGGGGCTCGCGCGCGATTCAGGGGCATGGCATCCCCGAGGCGATGGAGCAGATCCTCACCAACGAGTCCAACATCCCCGCCCGCATCACCTGGCTCAAGCCGGTGTCCTCGGCGTTCGCGATCGGCACCGGCGGCCCGTTCGGCGCTGAGGGCCCGATCATTTCCACCGGCGGCGCCATGGGTTCGCTGATCGGCCAGCTGCTGCGCGTCACCGCGAACGAACGCAAGGTGCTGCTGGCCGCCGGTGCGGCGGCCGGCATGGCGGCCGTGTTCGGCGCGCCGGTGGCTTCGCTGGTGCTGGCGGTAGAGCTGCTGCTGTTCGAGCTGCGTCCACGCTCGTTGATCCCGGTGGCGCTGGCCACGGTGACGGCGGTCGGCGTGCGCTACGCCACCTACGGCGCGGCGCCGGTCTTTCCGATGCCCCTGGTGGAGCAGCCGGGGGGGTGGGCTCTGGCCAGCTTCGTGCTGATCGGTGGTCTGGTCGGCTTCGCCTCGATCGGCGTCACCCGAGCGGTGTACGGCGTCGAGGACCTGTTCGAGAAGCTGCCGATCCACTGGATGTGGTGGCCCGTCATCGGAGCGCTGGTGGCCGGCTTCGTGGGCTGGATCGAGCCGCGCACCCTGGGCGTGGGCTACGACAATATCGACGCCCTGGTGCAGGGCCACTTCGGCCTCACCATGCTGCTCACCTTCGGCACGTTGAAATTCATCTCGTGGGTGATCGCATTGGGCAGCGGTACCTCGGGCGGCACGCTGGCGCCCCTGTTCATGATCGGCGGCTCGCTCGGCGCGGTCATCGGCATAGGCATCAACCAGGTGATGCCCGGCTTCGGCGTCGATCCGCGCATTGCCGCGCTGGTGGGCATGGCCGCCATCTTCGCCGGCTCCTCGCGGGCGCTGCTGACCGCCGTGGTGTTCGCCTTCGAGACTACGCGCCAGCCGGCGAGCCTGTTGCCGCTACTGGGGGGCTGCACCGCGGCCTACCTGATCTCGGCGCTGCTCATGCGCAACACCATCATGACCGAGAAGATCGCGCGACGCGGCGTGCGCGTGCCATCGGAATATGCAGCCGACTATCTGGAGCAAGTCAGCGTGGGCGACGCCTGCTCGCGCGACGTGGCGACACTCAAGACCAGCCAGACCCTGGCCGAGGTGCGCCGCTGGCTGAACGAAGAATCGTCGCACTCGCATCACCAGGGCTTTCCGGTGGTGGATGAACGTGGCCGTGTCCGGGGCGTGTTGACCCGGCGCAGTCTGCTCGATCCGCAATGGCATTACACGCTGCCCCTGGGCGAGCTGGTGACGCGGCCGCCGATCGCGGTCAACGAAAGCCACTCGCTGCGCGAAGCGGCCGACCACATGGTGGCCGAGAGCGTCGGCCGGCTGGTGGTGGTGAGCAAGGACGACCCGCACAAGCTGGTGGGCATCATCACCCGCGGCGACATCCTGACCGCCCATGCGCGGCGTCTGCGCGAGGCGCGTCACACGGGCCGCCACATCAAGCTCGGCAAGTCGCACAAGGCGACACCGGTCGCGTAGACCGCGCGAGCGAGAGGCCGCGACCGGCGTATGCGCCGGCTATCGCGGCGCCCGGGTTCTACATCTCCCTGTCGCCGATCAGCACCACGTCGGCCGGGCGCCGCGCGAACAGGCCGACGGTGACGATGCCGGGCAGCTGGTTCAGTTCGCTCTCCAGCGCGGCCGGGTCGACGATCTGCCAGCCGTGCACGTCGATGATCCAGTTGCCGTTGTCGGTGACCACGCCGTCGCGCCACACCGGCTGGCCGCCGCGCTTGACGATCTCGCGGCCGATCAGGCTGCGCGCCATCGGGATCACCTCGATCGGCACCGGGAACTTGCCGAGCAGATCGACCCGCTTGCTGGAGTCGATGATGCAGACGAACTTCTCGCTGGCCGCGGCGACGATCTTCTCGCGCGTCAGCGCGGCGCCGCCGCCCTTGATCAGGCGCTTGTACGGGTCGCACTCGTCGGCGCCGTCGATGTAGATCGTCAGCGGGCCGGCGGCGTTGAGGTCGAGCACCGGGATGCCGAGCCGCTTCAGCTGCGCGGTGGACTGTTCCGAACTGGACACCGCACCCTGGATGCGATCCTTCAGGTCGGCCAGCGCGTCGATGAAGAACGCCACGGTGGAGCCGGTGCCGACGCCGACGATGGCGCCGTCCTCGACGTAGCGGATCGCGGCCTCGCCGGCCTGGCGTTTTTCGTTTGCATTGCTCATCGGTGGATTCCGGTGGAGGGTGGTCGGGTCGCGCTCATTCCAGCGTGAGGATGTATTTCCAGTGGGCTGCGTCGACCGGCATCACCGACAGCCGGTTGCCCTTGCGCAGCAGCGGCATCTCGACCAGCGCGTCGTGGCCCTTGAGCTCGTCCAGGCTAATCGTGCGCTTGAGCTTCTTCACGAACTTCACGTCGACCAGCATCCAGCGAGGGTTGTCGCGCGAGCTGCCCGGATCGAAATACTTGCTCTTGGGATCAAACTGGCTGGGATCGGGATACGCATCCGTGGCGACTTCGGCGATGCCGACGATGCCGGGCACGGCGCAGTTGGAGTGGTAGAAAAACACCTTGTCGCCCGGGCGCATGCCGTCGCGCATGAAGTTGCGCGCCTGGTAGTTGCGCACGCCGTCCCAGGCTTCCCGCTTCTTGCGCTTGAGGTCGTCGATCGAGAACGCGTCGGGTTCGGACTTCATCAGCCAGTGGTTCACGCAGGGGTCTCCAGCTCTGGGTCAGACATGCTGCAGTCGATCAGTTCGCGATTGGTGGCGACGAAATCCAGAGGGACATCCCATGGTTCCTTATTTACGATTTCCAGTTCCTGGAAATCGTAGGCGATGCCGACCAGCAGCGGTTCGGTGGGACGTACCTGCTCGTTGAGGAAGGCGAAGCTGCGGTCGTAATAGCCGCCGCCGTGGCCGAGCCGGTGGCCGCGGCGGTCGAAGCCGAGCAGCGGCACGAGCACCAGGTCGAGCTGGAACGGCTCCAGCAGCTCGCCCGGCGCGACCGGCTCGGGGATGCCGTAGCGGTTCGGCTGCACCGCGTCGCCGGACTGCCAGGGCGCGAAGCGCAGGTGTTTACCCCGGCCGATCACCGGTAGCAGGAACTGCTGGCCGCGGTTGGCCAGCGGCGGGATCACCAGGTTCAGCGGCAGCTCGCCATGGCTGGCCCAGTAGCCGGCCACGCGCGCGTCGGTGAAGTATTCGGGCAACTGTTCGAGGCTGCGGCGCAGGCCCTGCGCGGCGGCGATGCGCTCGGCCGGCGACAGCGCACGGCGTTGCTCGGCGAGACGTTGGCGAAGCTCGCGTCGTTGGGCGGTGGCGTCCACGTTTCGCGCAGCTCCGTCGTAGTTCGCCCCGTCCGTCGCGGGACGAACGGGGCGGGGGAATGAGTGGCGTCAACCGCGATGCCGCTGCCCACCGAACGACCTTGATCCACGATGGATCAGGTGGGAGAGCTACATGGCCTCAAGGCTTTCCGCACGTGGCGGACATGCACAACAGCCGATGTGAAGCCGACCCGGGGCCGTATTTAGGAACAAGGCAAATGTAAGAGTGTGCTGGCGCACATCGCAGAAAACGCCGTGGATGATTTTAGGCGCTTGCCCTGGAATGTGCCACTGCCGGCGGTGGCCGGTGTTCATCCAGTCGGGGTCGGTCAGCGCTTGAGCGGCTCGCCCTCGAGCGCGGCGTCAAGTTTGCTGCGCAAGGCGGCGAGGCCATCGCTGAGGCGCTGTTCCTGGCTGTCGTGCTGCTTGCGCAGGCTGAGGAACTCGTGCGTCACGCTGATCGCGGTGAGTACCGCCAGCCGTTCGAAACTCGGGGCCTTCGCGTTCGCGCGCAGTTCGCGCATCTTGCGGTCGAGAAAACCGGCGGCTTCGAGCAGCCCGTCGCGCTCCTCCGGCTCGCAGGCGATCAGGAATTCTCGGTCGATCAGTCGCAGCGCGACCGGTTCACTGCTGGACATGGTTTCTATCAGCCGTTGCTTTCAAGCGATTTGAGCCGCTGGATCATCGCCTCGACGCGGCTGCGTGCCTGTTCGTTGCGAGCCAGCAGGCCTGCGCGTTCGCCGGACAACTGCTCCTGGCTCTGGCGCAGGCTGCGGTTTTCCTCGGTGAGCCGGCGCACCGTATCGAGCAGCCGGTCAAGCTGCTGGGCCAGGGCGGCCAATTCTTGGTGGACCGGATCGGACGGGATGGGCTCAGGCGTACTCATGCCCGAAACTATAACAGGACGCCGGTGGAAATCAGCCCGTCGGCGGCCGGGGCGGTGGCAGGCCCGGCGGCTGCATTAAACTGGCGGCCATTCCCAGCAGGAGCACCGCCATGACGGCACCCGGACTTGTGGGCCACGACGATATCGACGCGCTGATCATGCGCCTGCGCCTGGGCACCGAGGCCAGCGAACTGCATGGCTCGCTGTGCGGCTACCTGGCCGGCGGCGGCTCGCTGCGCGGCACCTCCGTGCTGGCGGCGCTGCAACTCGACGGCGAGGCAAGCGATCCCTCCGCGGATGACCTGGCCTTGCTGGACCGGCTGGCCCGACAGAGCGAAACCGAGCTGGCCGACCCCGAGCTGGGCTTCGAGCCGCTGTTGCCTGAGGACGACCGTCCGCTGGAAGAACGCGCCGAGGCGATGGTCGACTGGTGCCGCGGCTTCCTCGGCGGCTTCGGCCTCGCCGGCACGGCGGCGCATGCGCAGCTGTCCGACGAGGCGCAGGAGGTGCTGCGCGATATCGGTACGATCGCTGCGTCCTCGTTCGATTTCGGCAGCGAGGACGAAGACGAGGACGCGCTGATCGAAGTGCAAGAGTTCGTGCGCGTCGCCGCGATGCTGTTGCACACCGAATGCGCCGCGCCCGATCCGTCCGCCAGCGGCACCGTGCATTGATCCCGAGCGCCCCGAAACTGGCCGCGCTGGCGATCGGCCCGGACGAGTTCGCGCGGCGCCGGCGCCAGCTGATGCAGATGGCCGGCGAGGACGCGGTGCTGCTGGTCGCCGCCGCGCCCGAGCGCATGCGTAACGCCGATGCGGCGTGGCCGTACCGGCAGGATTCGGACTTCCATTACCTGGCCGGCTTCCCTGAATCCGACGCGGTGCTGGCCTTGCTGCCGGGACGCCGGCACGGCGAGGCGGTGCTGTTCTGCCGCGAGCACGATCCCGAGCGCGAGCGCTGGCACGGCCAGTCGATCGGCACCGAACGGGCGGTGGCCGACTACGGCATGGACGACGCGTTTCCGATCGAGGACATCGACGACATCCTGCCCGGCATGATCGAGGGCCGCGGCCGGGTGTACTGCCACTTCGGCCGCGAGCCGGAGTTCGACGCACAACTGCTCGGCTGGATGCGCCGCCTGCGCCAGTTGCGCGGCGGCGGCGTGGTGCCGAAGGAATTCGTGGCGCTTGGCCATCTGCTGCACGATCTGCGCCTGTACAAGTCGCGCGCCGAACTGAAGCTGATGCGTGCGTCCGCGGCGATCGCGGTGGACGCGCACCTGGCCGCGATGCAGGTCGCCGTGCCGGGGCGCCACGAGTACGAAGTGGAGGCCGAACTGCTGCGCGTGGTGCGCAGCCGCGGCGCGGTGCCGGCGTTCGCGCCGATCGTCGCCGGCGGCGCGAATGCCTGCGTGATGCACTACCAGAGCAACCGCGCGACCTTGCGCGACGGCGAGCTGCTGCTGATCGACGCCGGCGCCGAGCTGGATTGCTACGCGTCCGACATCAGCCGCACGTTCCCGGTCAACGGCCGCTACAGCCGCGAGCAGCGCGCGTTGTATGAAGTGGTGCTGGCCGCGCAGCTGGCGGCGATCGACGAGGTGCGTCCGGGGCGGCCGTTCGGTGCCGCGCACACGGCGGCGGTACGCGTGCTGGCCGAAGGCCTGTGCGAGCTCGGCCTGCTCAAGGGTGACGCCGACACGGTGATCGCCGACGGCAGCTACCGGCGCTACTTTCCGGCCAAGACCGGCCACTGGCTGGGGCTGGACGTGCACGACGTGGGCGACTACCGGGTCGACGGCGAATCGCGCCTGCTCGAACCGGACATGGTGCTGACGGTCGAGCCGGGCCTGTACGTACCGCCGGACGACCGCTCGGTGGCCGAGCGCTGGCGCGGCATCGGCATCCGCATCGAGGACGACGTGGCGGTGACCCGCGACGGCAACGAGGTGCTGACCGCGGCGGTGCCGAAAGAGGCCGAGGCGATCGAGGCGTTGCTGGCCGGACGCTAAGTCAATTCGTCCGGTAACGCCGAGTCGTCACGCAGGCGGTTCGCCTCGTCGGTGGCATGCACTTCGTACCACATGGCGTTGAGGATCGCGAAGGCGCAGGCCAGGCCCAGCCCGAGGATCCATGAGAAGTACCACATCGGTCCGCACTCCCTTCAATAACCGCCGTGCGCTTTGCGCACCTGCTCCAGCGTGACCCGTCCGCGCATCACCCGGTATACCCAGCTGGTGTAGAGGATGACGATCGGCAGCAGCACGAGGGTGACCAGCAGCATCAGCTGCAGCGTGCCGCGACTCGATGAGGCGTCCCATACGGTGAGGCTGGAACGCGGGTCGAGACTGGACGGCAGCAGGAACGGAAACAGCGCGAAGCCGGCCGAGGCGATCGTGCTGCCGACCATCAGGCTGCTGGCGATGAAACCGGTCACGCTGCGCCGGCCGACCAGCGCCTGCACGCCGACGGCCGAGGCCAGCGCCAGCAGCGGCGCGGCCCAGAACCACGGGTACTGCATGTAGCCGGCAAACCAGCTGCTGCCATGGACAACCTGCTTGTACAGCGGATTGGAAACGCCCTCGGTCACCACCGGGCCGGTGATCGCGAAGCCGGGAATGCCATAGGCCAGCCACACGCCGGCCAGCACGTACAGCACGGCAAATACCAGCGTCGTCCAGCGCGCGATCGCCACCGCGCGCACCGCGATGGCGTGGTCGGCTTTCAGCGCGGCGAAGCAGGCGCCATGCGCCAGCAGCATGCCCAGCGAGACCAGCCCGCACAGCAGCGCGAAGGGATGCAGCAAGTCGATGAAGCCGCCGTGCCAGTTCATGCGCAAGTCGTCGTCGAAGCGGAACGGCAGGCCGAGGAACAGGTTGCCGAACGCGATGCCGGCCACCAGCATCACCGCCAGTCCGGAGCCGGTGAGCACCCAGTCCCACAGCGAGGCCCAGCGCGGATCGTGGATCTTGCCGCGGAAGTTGAAGCCGACCGGGCGCAGGATCAGCGCCAGCAGCACCAGCGCGATGGCGAAGTACATGCCGGAAAACGACACCGCGTAAAGCATCGGCCACGCCGCGAACGTGGCGCCGCCGGCCACGATGAACCACACCTGGTTGCCTTCCCAGGTCGGCTCGATGCCTTCCAGCAGCACCTTGCGTTCCTCGTTGTCGCGGCCCAGCACTTTCAACAGGCCGGCGACGCCGAAGTCGAAGCCGTCCATGATCGCGAAGCCGATCAGCAGCGTGCCGAGCAAGGCCCACCAGATCACCCGCAGCGTGGCGTAGTCGAACATGGCGATGCCCTCAGTGCTGGCCGGATGGCATGGCGGCGATCGCCGGCGGCCAGATGCCCAGCCCGTCCGGCCCCTTGCGCACGAACTTCAGCATCAGAAACACGTCGACGATCGCCAGCGCGGTGTAGAAAAACACGAAGCCGCCGAGCGAAGCCAGCACCTGGCCGGCGCTCACCGACGACACGCCCAGCGCCGTCGGCAGCACGCCCTCGATCGCCCACGGCTGGCGGCCGTATTCGGCCACGATCCAGCCCAGTTCGATCGCGATCCACGGCAGCGGCAGACTCCACAGCGCCAGACGCAGGTACCAGCGCTGGCTGTCCAGCGTGCGCGTGCTGGCTTTCCAGAACGAGAACGCGAACAGCGCGATGAAATAGAAGCCGCAGCCGACCATGATGCGGAATGCCCAGAACAGCACCGGCACGTTCGGGATCGTGCTGTCGGCGGCTTTCTGGATGTCCGCCGGCGTGGCCTGGCGCGGATCGTCGACGTATTTCTTCAGCAGCAGCGCATAGCCCAGGTCCTTGTCGTGCGTGGCCAGCGTGGCCTTGGCCTGCACATTGTCCTTGTCCTGGCGCAGCATCAGCATCGCGTCATAGGCCTGGATGCCGTTGCCGATGCGGCCCTTGGCGGCATCCACCAGTTCCGCGATGCCCGGCATCGTTTCGTCGAGCGAACGGGTGCCGATCAGGCCCATCACCCAGGGAATCTTCACCGCGAAGTGGGTGGTGCGCTGCTCCACGTCGGGAATGCCGAACAGGGTGAATGCGGCCGGCGCCGGCTCGGTATGCCACATCGCCTCGATCGCCGCCATCTTCATCTTCTGGTTGAGCGACACGGTGTAGCCGGACGCGTCACCCAGCACCACCACCGACAACGCCGCCGCCAGCCCGAAGCTCGCCGCCACCGTCATCGAGCGCTTGGCGAAATCCACGTTGCGCCCGCGCAGCAGGTACCACGCACTGATCGACAGCACGAACATCGCGCCCAGCACGTAGCCGGCGCTCACCGTGTGCACGAATTTTTCCTGGGCCACCGGATTGAAGAACACCTCGGAGAACGAGGTCACTTCCATGCGCATCGTCGCCGGATTGAACTCGGAACCCACCGGATGCTGCATCCACGCATTCGCGATCAGGATCCACAGCGCGGACAGGCTGGTCGCCAGCGCCAGGAACCAGGTCACCAGAAGATGCTTGATGCGCGAGATGCGCTCCCAGCCCATGAAGAACACGCCGATCAGGGTGGCTTCGAGGAAGAACGCCATCAGCCCCTCGATCGCCAGCGGCGCGCCGAAGATGTCGCCGACGTAGTGCGAGTAGTACGCCCAGTTCATGCCGAACTGGAATTCCATCGTCACCCCGGTGGCTACGCCCATCGCGAAGTTGATGCCGAACAGCACGCCCCAGAACTGCACCATGCGCTTCCACACCTCGCGCCCGGTCATCACGTAGACGCTCTCCATGATGGCGAGCATCCACACCAGGCCCAGCGTCAGCGGCACGAACAGGAAGTGGTACAGCGCGGTCAGCGCGAACTGCAGGCGCGACAGCGTGACGACATCGGCGTCGATCAGGATCATGGCTGGACTTCCGGCGGCGCGTGGGCGGTGGGGGCCAGCCGCTGTGCGATCGCGTCCGGGCTGACGTCGGGTTTCGGCTGCGGCGCGAACACCACCCACCAGATCAACGTGAGTGCCGCGATCTTCAGCGCGATGATGCCGAACAGCTCAAGCGTCAGCCGCCGCAGCGGCCGTCGCGGTGCGCTGAAGCTTTCGGGTGGAGTGTGGGAGACCGCGGAACGGGACATGCGACGAATCCCTGCCTTGCCTGCCCGTCAGCATACGCCGCGCGGATGTGGGCGCGGTGTGGACGAATGTCGCAGCGCACACCGTACCGCGGCTCAGCCTAGCGCGAACGCATCGCGCGTGAGGTTTTCCGGTGCGCCGTCTGTGCACACCACGTCGTCCTCGATGCGGATGCCGCCGTACTGGCGGAACGCGTCGACCTTGGCCCAATCGATGTCGGCGGCGAACGGCTTGTCGCGCAACTCGGCCAGCAGCATGTCGATGAAGTACAGGCCGGGTTCGATCGTTACCACCATGCCCGGCTCCAGCACACGGGTCATGCGCAGGTAGGGATGGCCGTCCGGGCGCGCGATCGTGCCGCCGCGTTCGCTCTGCTGGAAGCCGGCGACGTCGTGTACCTGTAGGCCGATCGGGTGGCCGAGGCCGTGCGGGAAGAACGCGCTGCTGACGCCGGACTCGACGGCGCTCTCCGCGCTCATGCGGATGAAGCCATACTCGCGCAGCACGCCGGCCAGCACGTGGTGGGCGTGGATGTGCAGTTCGGGATAGCTCTGCCCGGCGCGCACCTTGGCCACGAAACCTTGTTGGGCGGCATCGACGCTGTCGATCAGCGCCTGGAATTCGGCGGCCTGCGGCGCGGCGTAGGTGCGCGTGATGTCGCTGGCGTAACCGGAGGCGCTGGCACCGGCGTCGATCAGGAACGAGCGGCTTTCGCGTGGTGGCGTGCGGTCGAAATTCGTGTAGTGCAGCACCGCGCCGTGTTCGTTCAGGCCGACGATGCTGGCGTAGGGCAGCTCGGCGTCGATCTGGCGCGCGGCGGCGAGGTAGGCCATGTGGATGCCGAACTCGCTCTCGCCGGTGCGGAACGCGGCTTCGGCGGCGCGGTGCGCGCGCGTGCCGATGCGGCTGGCTTCGCGCATCAGCGCCAGCTCGTACGGGGTCTTGTACGAGCGGTGCCAGTGCAGGTAGTCGAGCACCGGCGGCGGGTTGTTGATCTCCACGCCGTCGATGCCGGGGCAGGCCGGTGCGATCACCGCGCGCCTGCCGGCCGGCAATTGCGCGACGGCTTCCGCCGCGCTGCGCACGATGACGATGTCGAAGTGCTCGACCCAGTAGCCGTGCGGTGCTTGCGGCACCACGTGCCAGTAGTCGTGCGGCTGCACGAACACCAGCTTCGGCTTCGTCCCCGGGGTGTACGCGATCCAGCTGCCCGGCGCGTCGGTCAGCGGCAGCCAGTGCTTGAAGTGCGGGCTGACCACGAACGGGTAGTCCTGGTCGTCGAGGAACTTGCGCAGGGGCGTGCCGGCGGCGATCAGCAGATGGTCGAAACCGCCCAGCGCCAGGGCCTTGTCGGCGCGTTCGCGCACGGTGGCCAGGTGATGTGGGTACAGCGAGGCGCGTTGATCGTGCATGGTGACTCCTCGACGGCGGGCTGCCCTGCTGCCGGATCGTCTGCGTGTGCCGTGGCCGCCGCTGGCGGCCTTCGCGCAGGACCGGTACAGCCCGTGGTGAACTGGGGAAGGGAAAGCAGACGCCCATGATGACGCGCGTGCGCTGCGATCGCCAGTGAAGCGCCTGCCGGCGTGGAGTCAGTCCTGCGCCAGCCAGCTCTCGAGCCGGGCGGCATCGGCGTCAGTGATCGCCACGATGCGGTAGCCGGCCCAGATCTGTCCCGAACTGGCGGCGGACTCGTGCCACTGTTCCTGGATGCCGAGCTCGATCGGCTGCGACTCGGCCAGCATCCGGCCCGAGCCGGGCAGGATCATGCTGACCTGGTACAGCGCTTCGCTGCGCGGCGCCTGCGCGCTGATCAGCAGCATGCCGGTGCTGGACAGGTTGCCCAGGTGGCCGATCGGCAGGCCGCTGATCACGTCGGTGACGATGGCGTTGACGGTGGCGCGTTTGCGTTCGGCGCGACGCTGGTTGCTGGTGCTCATCGACGCGCGGCCTCCGGCGGGGTGGAGCGGCGCGGCTCGGCCGCCTGGCGCAGGCTGCCGGTGAGGCCGCGCCAGGCACGGTCGAGCAGGCTTTCCGGCTGCGGCGGCACCTCGCACACGCGGCCGCTGGCCACTTCGTGGGCGAGTTGCGCCAAGCTCATTTCCTCGCCGCGCTGGCCGCGCCGGCTGACCAGCAGGCAGCGCCCGGACATCGGCGAGTACCAGGCCAGCTTGCGCCGGGCGATCTGCCCGGTGGCCGGGTCGATGAACTCGAACCAGCTGCCGAACGGCAGCTCGCGCAAGTGTTGCTCGATGCGCAGCTGGCGCGGGTCGGCCGTTGCAGCCGCTGGCGCAGCGGTCGGTACCGGGCCGATGGCAGGCTCATGGGCGGCTTGCTGTTCGCCCAGCCGCTGGTGCTGCTTCAGGCGCAAAGCGAGATCGGTGGCGCTGGGCAGTTCCACGGCAGGGTCGGGCTTGCCCGCGCCGAGCAGCCGCTGCGCCACCTGCACCGCTTCTTCGGCGTGCATGCCGATCTGCTGCAGGCCGGACTCCACTTCCACCTGCAATTGCAGGCGGTCGTCCACCGGCAGGCGACCCAGCAGCTGGTCGGTGATCGCCAGTTGCGCGCGGAACGGTTCGCTGTCCTCGCCGTGCCGCAGCAGGGTCAGCGCCAGCACGTCGGACCAGGCGCGGTCGAGCAGGGCGCGCAGCAGGCCGCGCGGCGGCGATTGCACGAAGCGTTCGGCCATCAGCTCGCCGGCGCGATGGCGCGCCTGGTCCAGCCGCTCGCGCCCCTGCGCCGCTTCCACGTGGCGCCGCTCGGCCGCCTGCGCCTTGCGCGTGAGCAAGGCCAGGTGATGTTCGATGTCGGCCAGCAGTGTGGTGTACAGGCCGGCGCTGGGCGGTTCCTGGCTGGCGCGGTTGACCAGCTGTTCGAGCTTGGTCGCGAGCGGCCGGTTGCTCTCGTCGTCGCTGCCGTCGAGCCAGTCGTTCGCTGCCGCGGTCACTGTGTCCAGCAGCCGGCGCGCCGGGTGTTCGCGCTTCTCGAAGAAGCCGTGGTCGGCCACCGCCATGCGCAGCACCGGCAGTTGCAGGTCGCTGAGCAGATGGTGGGCGTTGCCGCCCTGCTGCAGTTGATGGCCAAGCTGCTCGAACAGCCGCGCGACCAGTTCCACCGTGTCGCCCTGCTCGTCGCTGAGCTGGGTGCGCGGCGCGTCGCCCGGCTTGCCGAAGTTGAGCTGGGCCAGCAGCTCCTCGCGCAATCGTGCGGCAGTGCGCAGTTCGCGGCCGGCCTGATCGGTGACCTGGGCCAGGTGCTGCTGCAACGCGCCCAGCGCGGACTGCAGTTCCTGCTCGCTGGCGGCGCGGCTGGCTGCCCGGCCGCCGACGCCGCCCTGGCCGGCGCGTTGCCGCGCCAGCAGGTCGCGCAGGGATTCCAGCACCTCGATCGGATCGCCGCCGGAGCCGCCGGCTTGCGCCGTGCCGGCGTGGCCGGCGGCCGGTGCCGGCTCGCTGGCCGCCTCGGGGTTGCCGGCGACGGGACGCGCCCGTTTGCCGATGTGCCGCGGAATCGGAATGCTGCGCAGCTGCGGCAGGATGCCGTCGCCCTGCAGGTGGGCGTTGATGGTGTCGTACAACGGCGCCAGCGCCTGGATCACCCACTGATCGAAGTGCTGCAGCAACAGCAGCTGGTGCTTCAGCGGCAACTCCAGTTCGACGCCGGCTTCATGGCATGCCTGGGCCAGCGCGTGCGGGCCCAGCGGCAACGCCTGGCCTTCCAGCGGTGGTGCGCCGATCAGCACCGCGAGCCGGTGGCCCAGTTCGTACAGCACGCTGCTGTGGCGCACTTCGCCACGGGCGCCCAGTTGCTCCAGCGCCATCGACACTTCCTGCTCGCCGGGATCGACCAGTTCCAGCGTTTGCCATGGCTTTACGTTGGCGGCGGCCGCGGTTGGCGCGGTCTTGGCACGGTCGACTTCGCCGAGCGCATTGCCGAGGCGTTCCATGAAATGCTGTGCGAAGGTGGTGCGGCCCTGCAGCACGCGTTGCCGGCTGGCGAAACAATCCTGCTGCTCGCCGGCATGGTGCGCGCGTTCGGCCAGCGCAAAAAGCTGCTTCTCGAATTCACTCAGGCAACGGCGCAGCGGTTCCTGCAATCCTTCCACGCACAGCGTGTAGCTGGCCTCCAGCAGGCGTTGCGCGCGCGCAGGCCAGCGCGCGCCGCCGATGCGGCCGCCCTGATGCGACGCGGACGAGTGACGTCGATCGTGTCCGACATCCATGCATGAACCTGTGAATTCCCCCGGAGCGGCAAGTCTATGCCGGTTGCGGCGGCTATGCCATCCGGGCGCCGGCGCCCGGATAGCCGTTTTCAGTCGAGGAAAATACCGATGACGTCGTTCAGGAACCGCTGGCCCAGCGCGGTGGTGTGCAGCCGTTGCGGGTCGTCGTGCAGCCAGTTGCGCTGGCGCGCCGTCGCCAGTGCGGCGGCGATGCGTTCCGGCGGCAGGCCAGTGCGTTCGGCGAATGCGGCCATCGGCACGCCGTCGACCAGGCGCAGCGCGTTGAGCATGTACTCGAACGGCAACTCGGCGGCGCCGACCACGTTGTCGCCGCCGATCCGCGCGGGGCCGCCGTTGGCTTCGAGGTAGGCGCGCGGATGGCGGGTTTTCCAGCGCCGGTGCACCTGGCCGCTGGCCGTGTCGCTGAGCTTGCCGTGCGCACCGGCGCCGATGCCCAGGTAGTCGCCGAACTGCCAGTAGTTGAGGTTGTGCATGCAGCGCCGGCCCGGCTGCGCATACGCGGAGATCTCGTACTGGCCGTAGCCGGCGGCGGCGAGACGCGCCTCGCAGGCTTCCTGCATCG